>Ga0187779_10000091_pt1 | contig 67246 bp, 62 predicted proteins | sample 1015_Q2_SP10_10__FD_132435 | JGI IMG/M metagenome (GOLD analysis project Ga0187779, IMG submission 132435) | Tropical peat soil microbial communities from peatlands in Department of Meta, Colombia - 1015_Q2_SP10_10_MG | ecosystem: Environmental > Terrestrial > Soil > Wetlands > Peat | place...
ATTCCGGCGCCCGGAGAAAGCCGAAGCCGTCGGGCAGGCACTCAAGAACGCCCTCGGAGAAAATGAGACCGTTCTTTTCCGTCTGGGCGCGCAGGATCTGGAAGATCAGCTCCTGCTTGCGCATGCCGGAAGAGCCGGGGATGTTGAGCTCCTTGGCGATTTTGGCCAGATCGGTGATGTTCTTATCTTTCAGTTCTGCAAGGCTAACACTCATGTAGTTCTTTCCTTCTCAAGCCTAGGTTTCAGGCACGACTGTTTTGTGAGATCGATCCGGGGCGGGCGCGTTCTATTGAGGCACTCTATCCCAGATTTTCAAACGGGTTTACTTCCCGAAAATTCGTTGGCTTCGGTCGCGGGCCTGCCTGCCGCAGGCAGGGCCTGCCGAGCAGGGTGTGGGAGGACCGAAGGCTTCAGTTCGTCAGTTCATTGTCCTGCGCAACATCCGCGCCGAATTTCGGCTCCACTCCGGCCACCGGTGGGTGTCCGGGAATCGGCAGCGGCTGCTCCAGAGCAAGACCCAAAACCTCGTCCATCGATTCGACGAAGTGGATCGACATTTGCGCCTGGATTTCCGGCGGAATATCCGCCAGATCTTTTTCGTTGTCTTTGGGAAGAATGATCGTGTGCAAGCCGAGCCGGTGCGCCGCGAGCAGCTTTTCTTTCACGCCTCCGATGGGCAGCACCTTGCCGCGCAGCGTGATCTCGCCGGTCATCGCAACGTCGCAGCGGACTGGAATCCGCGTCAGCGCGCTTACGATCGAAGTGCAGATCGTGATTCCCGCCGAAGGGCCATCCTTCGGGATCGCGCCTTCGGGCACGTGCACGTGAATATCTAGGTGGCGGTAAAAATCCTTCGGCAGGCCGAAGAGATGTGTGCGCGAGCGGATGTAGCTCATCGCCGCTTGCGCGGACTCCTGCATCACTTCGCCGAGCTTTCCCGTCGGCGTCAGCCGGCCTTTTCCCTGCATGATCGCGGCTTCCGTGACAAGCACCGAGCCGCCGACTTCGGTCCAGGCGAGGCCGGTCGTCAGGCCGACTTCGTTTTTCTTCTCGGCGAAGAAGTCGCGATATTTCAGGATACCGAGGTAGTCGTTGACGTTGGCGACCGTAATTTCGGTGCGGAAGCTCTTGCCATCCGCCACGACTTTACGCGCCACTTTGCGGCACACGTTGGCGATTTCGCGATCGAGGTTGCGGACGCCCGCCTCGTGCGTGTAGTGGCGAATGATGTGCGTGATCGCTTCGTCCGTAAACTGCACATTCTCTTTATTGACGCCGGTCTTCTCGAGCTGCCGCGGAATCAGGTAGCGCTTGGCGATCTGATACTTTTCCTGCTCGGTGTAGCCGGGCAAGCGCAGCACTTCCATGCGGTCCTGCAACGGCTGCGGAATCGTGTGCAGCACGTTGGCCGTGCAGATGAACATCACCTTCGAGAGATCGTATTCGACGTCGAGATAGTGGTCGGTGAACGAATGGTTGAGCTCGGGATCGAGCACTTCCATCAGCGCCGCCGACGGGTCGCCGCGGAAGTCCATCGACATCTTGTCGACTTCATCGAGCACGAAGACCGGATTGATTGTGCCGGCCTTGCGCATCATCTGAATGATCTGGCCGGGCAGCGCGCCAATATAGGTACGGCGATGTCCGCGGATTTCCGCCTCGTCGCGTACGCCGCCGAGCGATACGCGAACGAATTTGCGACCCGTGGCGCGACCGATCGACATCGCAAGCGACGTCTTGCCGACTCCCGGAGGTCCGAGGAAGCAGAGAATCGAGCCCTTTGGATTCTTCACGAGCTGGCGCACCGCAAGATATTCGAGGATGCGCTCTTTGATCTTCTCGAGCCCGTAGTGATCTTCGCTGAGAATCAGCTCGGCGCGCTTGATGTCGCGAATTTCTTTCGAGCGCTTTTTCCACGGCACGGCGAGCAGCCAATCGAGGTAGTTGCGCGACACGGTCGATTCGGCGGACATCGGCGGCATCATCTCGAGCCGCTTTAGCTCCTGCATGGCCTTTTCCATCGGGCCTTCGAGCATGCCGGACGTCTCGATCTTCTTCTTCAGTTGTTCGATTTCGTTCGCTTCGCCGCGGCCGAGCTCCTTCTGGATCGCTTTGAGCTTTTCGTTAAGGTAGTACTCTTTTTGCGCGCGCTCCATCTGCCGCTTCACGCGCGTATTGATCGAGCGATCGACGTTAAGCTTCTCGGTTTCGACTTCGAGGATGTCGGCGATCCGGTTCAGCCGCTCGACCGGCTCGAAGATTTCGAGCAACTCCTGCTTTTGCTCGACTGGAATTTGCAAATTCGCCGCTATCGCGTCGGAGAGCTTGCCTGGATCTTCAACGCGGACGGCTGCGATCATCGTGTCGTAATTGAGGCTCTGCGACAGCTTCACATACTGCTCGAAAAGATTCGTGACGCGGCTCGAGGCCTGTTCGATCTGCGCGCCCGCCTCGGCCTTCACAGGAACCAGGCGAATCGTGGCGCGGAAGAAGCCCTCGTCATTTGCCACTTGCACGATCCGTGCTCGCTCGGTGCCTTCGACCAGAACCTTGATGTTGCCGTCGGGGAGCTTCACGCTCTGCACGATGTTGGCAAGCGTTCCGACTTGGTAGATTTCCTCAGGCTTCGGGTCATCGACCGAGGCGTCGTGCTGCGTGACGAGGAAAATCTTCTTGTCGCCCGCCAGCGCTTCTTCCAGCGCGCGCACGGACGCCTCGCGCCCGACGATGAACGGGTGCATCATCTCCGGGAAGATGACCATATCCCGCACCGGCATCATCGGCACGCGCTTCACTTCGACTTTTTCTCTATTGAACATGAAATCCTTGAATCGAAATCCTTAGATCGCGAACGCCACGCCCGTCCGCCGCAACGTCACCTGTAGCGTTAGCCTGCCTTCTCCAGCAGGCTCCAATTGATCTCGTGGCCCTTCACCATGTCTGCGGTCACGACGAAATCGCGGAGTTTCCGCTGCGCCGGCATGTGGTACATCATCTCCAGCATCAGATCTTCGAGGATCATGCGGAGGCCGCGCGCGCCGACCTTGCGCTGAAGCGCCAGGTCCGCAACGGTCTCAAGAGCATCATCGGTGAAGCGCAGGCGGACGTTTTCGAATTCGAAGAGTCGCTGATATTGACGCACCAGCGCGTTCTTCGGTTCCGTCAGAATCCGCACAAGAGCGCCCTTATCGAGATCGCTCAGCACGCCTACCACCGGCAACCGGCCCACGAACTCCGGAATCAGGCCGTAGCGAATCAGGTCGGTCGGCTGTGCCTGCTCTAGCACTTCAATATTCCGCCGAGTCGCCGTGGTCGGCTGCGTGTCGGCATGGAAACCGAGCGACTTCTGGCCCACGCGCCGCTCAATGATCTTTTCCAGTCCGACGAAAGCGCCGCCGCAAATGAACAGGATGTTCGTCGTATCGACCGGCGTGAACTCCTGGTGCGGGTGCTTGCGTCCGCCTTGCGGCGGAACGTTGGCGACCGTGCCTTCGAGAATCTTCAGCAGCGCCTGCTGCACGCCCTCGCCCGAAACGTCCCGAGTGATCGAGGGGTTCTCGTCCTTCTTCGAAATCTTGTCGATCTCGTCTATATATATGATGCCTTGCTGGGCCTTTTGGACGTCACCATCTGCAGCTTGCAACAACTTTAGGATGATATTTTCGACGTCTTCGCCGACGTATCCGGCCTCCGTCAGGGTGGTGGCATCGACGATCGCAAACGGCACTTCGAGCATCCGCGAAAGCGTCTGCGCCAGAAGCGTCTTGCCCGTGCCGGTCGGCCCGATCAGCAGGATATTTGACTTCGTCAGTTCCACATCCCCCGGCTGGCGATTCAGGAAAATCCGCTTGTAGTGGTTGTAAACCGCCACAGCCAGCTTTTTCTTCGTCTTTTCCTGGCCGATCACGTAGCCGTCGAGAAACGCCTTGATTTCGGGCGGTCGCGGCAAGCGCCGGTTCGCCGGCGACGACTGCTCGCGCTTCTCATCCTCGAGAATCTGCTGGCAAACGCCAACACATTCGTTGCAGATGTAGGAGCGCGGATACTCCGAGGGGGAGCTGATCAGCTTCTCCACCTGCTCCTGCGTCTTATGGCAGAAGGAACAGCGCAACGGCTCTTCTGGGGTGAACCGTTTCACCGGCAATGCCCCTTTCGAACGAAGCCAGCCCTGCGATGAATCTGAAACTTATTGTAAGTCAGAATTCGCCTGCCGTCCTGCGATTCATCGCTTTCACTACTAACCATTTGGAACGCCGCTACCGATGCTTCGTAATGATTTCATCGACGATGCCGTAGGCCTTGGCCTGCTCGGGCGTCATGATGAAATCGCGCTCGACATCTTTTTCAATTTTCTCGATCGGCTGGCCCGTGTGCTTGGCCAGCAGGAGATTGAGCGCCGCGCGCGTCCGGATGATTTCTTTCGCATGAATATCGATGTCGGTGGCCTGGCCGGAAAGGCCGGACATCCAGGGCTGATGTATGAGGACTCGGGAATTGGGCAATGCGTACCGCTTCTTGGACGTGCCGGCGGCCAGCAGAACTGCCGCGATCGATGCGCACTGGCCGATGCAATACGTCACTACATCGGGGCGGACGAATTGCATCGTGTCATAGATCGCCATCCCCGCCGAAATCGAGCCGCCCGGTGAATTGATGTACAGCGAAATGTCCTTTTCCGGGTCTTCGGACTCGAGGAAAAGCAACTGCGCGGTCACCAGGTTGGCCACATGATCGTCGATCGGCGTGCCGATGAAGATGATGTGGTCCTTCAGGAGCCGTGAATAAATGTCATAAGCCCGCTCGCCACGGTTCGTCTGTTCGACGACCATGGGAACCAGAGTCGTGGCACGCGGACTCGCGTCGTCAGTTTGTCTCATCTGGAAAATATCTTGCGCGCTGAGGAATCCCGAATCGAATCTACTTTTCGCCCTTGGCTGTCTTTTCGATTCGAGCCGTGCGGTAGAGCCACTCGAGCGTTCTGTCGCTTCGCAGCTTCGATTTCATCCTATCGAGCGCACCTTGCTTTGTCAAGCGAGCCCGCAGAGCCGTTGCAGACTCGCCACTGCGTTCGGCCAGCGCCGCAATCTCTTTGTCGACGTCTTCGTCGGTCACATCGATCTTTTCGGCCGTAGCGATCCGGTCGAGAAGCAGCTCGGCCTTCACGTCGCTGATTGCGCGGTCACGCTGCTGCCGCCGGAGCGCCGGCCAATCCACATTCACCGCCCGGGGATCGATGCCCTGCGCAGCAAGAGACCGCACGGTTCGCTCCAGGCGCGTGTCCATTTGGCTCTCGACGAGCGCCTCGGGAACTGGAAAGTCGTGCATCTTCACGAGCTGTTCGAGGATTCGCTCGTGCGCCTGATCCGACTGCCGATGTTCCTTCTCGTGGTCAAGGCTTTCGCGGATTTTCTTGCGCAACTCGTCGAGCGTGGTCACGCCGCCCTTCTCTCCGGCCATATCCTTCGCAAATTCGTCGTTCAGCTCGGGCAGCTTCTTTTCTTTGATGCCATGCACCTCGACTGAGTAGTCGAAGGCCTTGCCTGCAAGCTTCGGATCGGGATAATCCGCCGGATAGGCCACCTCGAATTGTTTCTTCTCGCCCGACGTTACCCCGCGCAAATTCTCGGTGAAGCTCGCAAGGGTCTCCTCGGCGCCCAGCGGGACCATCACATTCTCGGCCGTTACTGGATCGCCGCCGCCCCTTGGCGTTCCCATCAATTTCACCAGGACGGAATCGCCGTCCTTCGCCGGTCGGCCCTCGACCGGAACAAACGTCGCGGCGCGTTCGCGCATCTCTTCGAGCGTTTTGTCCACCTGCGCGTCGCCGATTTCGATCTCGTCCACCTGCACTTGCAGATTCTTGTAGTCGCCCACCTCGAATTCGGGAAGCACTTCGAAAACTGCGTGCACCCGCAGCGGTTCGCCGTCTTTGAAATCGATCTTGTCGACTTCGGGCCGCGTGACCGGAACGAGTTTCTTCTCGTCGAGCGCTTTTTCGAGGTACTCGGGCACGAGCGATTGCACGACTTCGCCCTGAATATCCTCGGCGAAGCGCCGCCGGACGAGCGTCACGGGCGCTTTTCCAGGACGGAACCCCGGAATCCGGGCGATCCGCGCGATATCGCGCGCAACTTTTTCAGTCGCCTTCTGAACGTTCTCGGCGGGAATTTCCAGATCGATTTCGCGCCTGCACGTTGCTTCAGTCATCGGGAAAGTTCTCTGAAGGGCAAATGCCCAAGACTAGCGACCTCGGTTTCAGTCTGCCTTTCGCCTCTTTGGAATCCGACGAGGAGGAGAGCAGGAGAGAGCGGCAAGCCGCGCCGCAACAGAAAAGTCAGTATAGGCAATCAATCGGCATGCGTCAACCGCGCGGGGAAGACGAAAGGAAGTCCCTCGACCCACCGCGTTCGCTCGGGACGGCAATTCCTCGTCGGAAATGCTGGTGCGGAAGAAGGGACTCGAACCCCTACGGCCTTTCGGCCACCAGCTCCTAAGGCTGGCGCGTCTGCCAATTCCGCCACTTCCGCGTGGGAGTCTCAGTATATCATCGCCCCGCATCGCTATCCTGATTGCGCTTGCCCAGCCCGAACGGTTTTGATAGGCTCCGCCGCAATCGTTTCCCGGGGGAGGATGTCATGGCACATTGCACGAAGTGCGGAGCAGTTATCGCCGAGAACGCTTCGTTTTGCGCGAGTTGCGGTTCGCCTCAGTCGGCGCCCGGCGGCGCTCCGAGCGCTGCTCCCAATGCGCCGCCGGCTGGCTCGGCGGGCCAAACTCAGATGGCGGAAAATGTCGCGGGCCTGCTGTGCTACGTCGTGGGCTGGATCACCGGACTGATCTTCTTTTTCATCGACAAGCGGCCGTACGTTCGTTTCCACGCCGCGCAATCGATCGTCGTGTTCGGGGGACTGCACATTCTTCAGATCGTGCTCGGCATGTTCTTTGGGTTCAGCTTGTTCATGGGCGGCCTCGGCGGTTTCTCGATGGCCTGGGCCTTGTATGGCCTGGTTGGACTCGCGGTCTTCGTGCTGTGGATTCTTCTGATGATCAAAGCCTATCAGGGCGAGCGCTTCCGCGTGCCCGTCGCTGCCGACATCGCCGAGAAAATCTTCGGCAAGGCCTAGACCAACTCTGCCATCTCCTCTCGCGCGAAGCGCCGCCATTGCGCTTGCCTTAGCGCGGAGCGCAGCGTAGGATTGTGAACCGGCGCGCGTCGCGCCAGCCCTCCTGTAGCGTTTCAGCTGTGAGCCGGAGCGGCCAAAGTGCGACCGGTCTGGTTGCGGAGTGGCAATGGTGGCCGAGAAGGCCCGAACTAAAGCGATTGCGGTCGTCGGCGCCCAATGGGGCGATGAAGGAAAAGGCAAGGTCGTCGACTACCTCGCCTCCTCATTCGATTTCACCGCGCGCTACGCCGGCGGACACAACGCCGGCCACACCGTCATTTTCAACGGTCATCGCTACGTCCTTCAGCTTGTCCCCAGCGGAATTCTGAGGCCGGGTAAGAAAGCCGTCATCGGTCCCGGCACCGTCGTCGATCCCGCGGCGCTTGTTGGCGAACTCGAAAATCTCAAGCGTTCCGGCGTCGAAGTTCGTGGACGCCTTTTCCTCAGCAATCGCGCGCACGTCATCTTCCCCTACCATCGCGAGGTCGATAAAGCAGCCGAAGCGGCGCGCGGCGAAGCCAAGATCGGCACGACCTCGCGCGGCATCGGTCCCGCGTACGAGGACAAAATGGCGCGGCGCGGAATCCGCGTTTGCGAGATGCTCGAACCGGATTGCTTCCGCGTGAAACTCGAGCGCGTGATCGCGGAAAAGAACGCGATCAGTCAGGCGACGTACGGCCATCCGCTTGAGACCGCCGGATTGCTGGAAAACTATCTCGAGCTCGCCGCGCACATTAGCGGCCTCGTCGCCGACACAGCCGTCCTGCTCAACGAGGCGCTGGACCGCGGCGAATCGGTGCTCTTCGAAGGCGCGCAGGGCACAATGCTCGACATCGACCACGGCACCTATCCCTACGTCACCTCGTCCAACGCGATTTCGGGCGGCGCGGCAACGGGGCTCGGCGTCGCGCCCACACGTGTCACCGGAGTCGTTGGCGTGACGAAGGCCTACACAACGCGCGTCGGCAGCGGGCCGTTTCCCACGGAAATGCCCGATCTCGACGCGCAGGAAGTACGCGCCCGCGGCAACGAATTCGGCGCCGTCACCGGGCGCCCGCGGCGCTGTGGCTGGCTCGATCTCGTGGTTCTGCGCTACGCGAAGATGCTCAACGGAATTGATTCCCTCGTCGTAACCAAGCTCGACGTCTTCGACGAGCAGCCTGAGATCAAGGTTTGCGTCGGATACCGGCACAAGGGCCAGCCTGTGAAGGAAATGCCGCCCGATGTGGAAACGCTCGCCCAGATCGAGCCGGAATACAAAACGCTCCCCGGCTGGAAGAAGCCGACGCCCGGCGTCCGGGACGTGCGCGATCTACCGACGGCCGCTCGCGATTATCTGAATTTCATCTCCGATCAGCTTGAAGTCGAAATCGGAATGATCTCCACGGGCCCCGAGCGCGACGCCACAATCGTACCGCGCGGCACGAAACTCGCCGCGTGGCTATAGTCCGCCATGCTTTCCTTTGAGGCTGCCCGTGCCAAGGTGATCGAAGTCGTTTGCGCGCGCACGGGCGCACCCAAGTCGAGGATCGCTGCGACCGAATCCATCGACATTAGCCGCGACCCGCCCACAGCCCTTGGCCGATTTCTCGCCGAGGATGTCGTAGCCGACCGGAACTATCCTCCGTTCAACCGATCCATTCGCGACGGCTTCGCGCTTCGCGCGGCCGATACATCGTCTCCCGGCATGCGATTGCGCCTGATCGGCGAGAGCCGTGCGGGAGTTGCTTTCGATGGCGCGATCGGCGAAGGCGAGTGCGTTCGGATCATGACCGGTGCCCCAGTGCCGAAGGGCGCAAATGCCGTCTTGATGCATGAGCACATGCACTACGACGGCGATTTCATCGTGCCTGACCGGGCGGCGCATGCGGGGCAGCACTACGTGCTCGCCGGAGCCGAAGCGCGGATCGGGGAAATCGTCATTCCGCGCGGCGCGCGATTAAGCTACGCGGAGCTTGCGATGGCGGCAGAGGTGGGCCGTGCACGCCTGCAGGTGAGCCGCCGCCCGCGCGTCGCCGTCCTTTCTACGGGCGACGAACTGATCGGGCTCGACGATAAGCCGGGACCTTTTCAGATCCGCAACAGCAACAATATCTCGCTCGCCGCGCAAGTCAGGCTCGCCGGCGGCGAGCCCATTCTTGCGGGGAACGCTCGTGACAACGATGCGGACCTCCGCGCGGCCATGGAGCGGGCGCTCGAAGCGGACATGCTGGTCCTCAGCGGAGGCGTTTCGGCGGGGAAATACGATCTCGTTGAAAAAATCCTGCACGAACTGGGCGCCGAACTGTTTTTCGACGCAGTGGCAATTCGGCCCGGGAAGCCGGCGGTTTTCGGATGGTGCAAGGGCAAGCCGGTTTTCGGTCTTCCCGGCAATCCCGTCTCGACCATGGTTACGTTTGAGCTGTTTGTCGTGCCTGCAATCGAAGCTCTGAGCGGCCACGCGCCCCAACCTCTTACCTTTTTCAAGGCCAAGCTCGCGCATCCTGTGGACGAAAAGGGGACCGTGGCGCATTTCCTGCCCGCGCGCGTCACATGGCCATCGGGAGAAACCGGCGGCGATCCGAAAGTCGAAATTGTGCTTTGGGAAGGATCGGGCGACATCGGAGCCGTCGTGCGCGGGAATTGCTTCCTTGTCGTACACGCGGCGCGATTGCAGTTGGAAGCCGGCGAGTGGGTCGACGTTTTCCCGCGCCGCGGTGCGCTCTGACCATCCACCGCCGGCGGAGATGTGCTCTCTGTGCAGTAACCCATTCCCGCGCTGCCACATCATAATGTCAGCGCCGCAGCACTCACTCGCGTAGGCCGGCCCAGAGGGGCTGTGGCGACACTACGAAGAGAGGCTTACATGAAGAAATTCGTCGGACTCACGGCCGCGTTGTTGATTCTCTCTTTCTCAGCGCTGGCGCAGAAAAAAGGCCGCCCAGAGGTCGGCGGCGGCCATATTCCTTCCCATGGCCCGTCAACGTACAAAGGCAAGCCGGTTCCTGCGACGCCCGAGCGCCGCTATGACCAAAAGCCGGGGCACCCGAACGCGCCTCACGTCGAAGTTAAAGGCGATCATTGGGTCGGCCACGACACCGGACGAGACGATCCGCACTACCACCTCGACCATCCCTGGGAGCATGGGCATTTTCCCGGAGGTATCGGCAAAGGACATCGATGGCGCTTGGTCGGTGGCGGCCCGAACCGGTTCTGGTTCGGCGGATTCTTCTTCAGCGTCGCGCCATACGACATCATCTTCTGCAACGATTGGCTGTGGGATTCCGACGAAATCGTGATCTATGCCGATCCGGATCATGACGGCTGGTATCTGGCCTACAACGTCCGCCTCGGAACTTACGTTCATGTGATGTATCTGGGTACGAGCTAGGAAGTCGCCCGATCTGTGCAATACTCGACGCTCCTGCCGCCTCCGGTGCGGCAGGGGCGTTTTCACTTTGAGGAGGAAATCATGCGCGCTTCTTTGAAAATTCGCCCCAGCTGGCCATTCGCGCTTGTACTCACAACCCTGCCATTGCTGGGTTCGGCGCGTCCGCTCGACTCCGCGCAGCCAGCCGCTCGTGCCCCTCGCGCCGATCTTGATCCGACGATGGTCACCTACCTGCATCCGGATCAGATCAAATGGACCGGCAATCCCGCGGTCGCTCAACAGGCCGTCCTGATGGGTGATCCTACGAAACCGGGAATGTATGTCGTGCTCGTCAAGTGGTACCCGCACAATTTCAGCCACCCGCACACGCACCCCAACGATCGATACGCGATGGTTCTCTCGGGCACTTGGTGGGTGGGCAGCGGAACGAAGTTCGATCCGGATGCCACCGTTCCGATGCCCGCCGGCAGCTACGTGGTCGATTTGGCGAAGCAGCCGCACTTCGATGGCGCCAAAGACGAGCCTGCCATCATCGAAATTGTTGGTGAGGGCCCAGCGACGATGACACCGGCAGAAGCAAAGTAGCGTTCGGCGGGGCGAAGTTCGCCGATCTTGACACCTCGTGCGTCTCCGATGTATCTACGCACGCATGAAAACACGACTCGCACTGCTCACTTCCGCGGTGATCTTGTTGTTTGCTAGCATCCCTTCGTTTGGTCAAGAGCCGGTCGTCGGTGTTACGGGTGCCGAGGCCGACGCGATGTTCACCAGCAAAGATGCGAAACTCAACACCAATAAACAGGCTGCGTATCACATCATCAAGGACCTGCTCGAAGCCAATCACTGGGAGCTCGCCGACAAGTGGATCACGCCCGAGTATCACCAGCACAATCCCATGGTCGCGTCGGGTCGCGATCTCGTCGTGAAATTCTTCACATCCTTCACCAAGCCGTCGGAGATCCCCGAGCACATCACGAAGACGAAAATCGTCGCGGTCGTTGCCGAGGGCGATCTGGTCATCGTCGTCACGCCGCGCGAATTGACCAACCCGCGCGACCCGTCGAAGAAGTACACAACCACATGGTTCGACATGTGGCGCTTCAAGGACGGCAAGGCCGACGAGCACTGGGACGGCGCGACAATTTCTCCTCCGCCTCCACCGAAAACGAACTAGCGCCGCGACAATACGCTCGCGGAGAATGTCATTCCGAGCCCAGCCCCGACGCTTTCGGTCGGGGATGGCGGCGAGGAATCTGCTTTGGTAGTTGGCTTCTCGGCCTGCCTCAAGTGCAAGCATTAACTCCTGAGCAGTAGTCCACAGACTCCTGCCCTTGCGCTGCACTCTGTGTTGTGCCAACGTGACGCGAGGGAGAAATTATGCAGGCTTGCGCAGGAAGCGAGTTCAGAAGGGGCGCGGGGGTTCTCCGCCATGTCTTCCGACTAGCTCTTGCGCCGAGCTGGCGGCGTTCTAATCGCCAAACTCGGCGAGTAGAATCGTCTCTAAGTTATTCGAAACAAGGGCATGTGGCCATTTCTAATCACCAAAAATCAGGACATCGGTGAAAACGCTCTCGCATTACGATAAATCCGGCCGCGTGCGGATGGTGGACGTTTCCGCGAAGCCGGCGACCGCGCGCGCGGCAGTCGCGCACGCCTTCGTGCGCATGAAGGCAGCTACGGTCGCGAGCCTCAAGCGCCTCGAATCTCCAAAAGGGAATCCACTCGAAGTCGCTCGAATCGCCGGAATCACCGCCGCCAAGCGGACTTCGGAGCTGATTCCGCTTTGTCACCCCCTCTCGTTGACTCACGTGGATGTGCGCGCGAAGCTGTGCAAGAATGGAATTGAGATTGCATCGGAAGCCACGACCATCGGGCCGACGGGTGTCGAGATGGAAGCCCTGGTAGGTGCGGCGGTTGCGGCGCTGACGATCTACGATATGTGTAAGGCCCTCGAACGCGGCATGGAAATCACCGAGCTCTATCTCGTCAAGAAATCGGGCGGCCGCAGCGGTACTTACGCGCGGTCGGGAGCGGGCGCGAAGCGATGACGCCGGCAAAAGACGTCCGGTTGCTGGTCGTGGACGATAACGCGCTGATTCTCGACCTCTTGATGAAAGGGCTCGCTCCGCATTGTCAGACCATGGCTGCCGCGGACGGCGCCGACGCCTTGCTCAAGATCGTGGACGATCCGCCGGACCTGATTCTCTGCGACTACCGCATGCCCGGCCTCGACGGGCGCCAGCTCTTCGAAAAGCTCCGCGCACGGCAGCAAACGCGCCTGATTCCCTTCATCTTTCTATCGAGCCGCGCCGACATGGAAGAAAAACTGCGCCCAATGGTCGAAGGCGTCGAGGAGTTCATCGTCAAGCCTTTTTTCCTGAAAGACGTTGTTCGTCGCGCGAAAAAAGTAATCGATCGGCTGGCGCTTGAAAAGCTGCAAAATCGCGCCACGCGCCCGGGCGTGATTCAGGGCCGCCTCGAAGAGATGAGCATTCTCGACCTGATGCAGTCGCTCGAGATGGGCCAGAAATCCTGCCGGCTCACGATCCGGCACGACGGCGATATGTGCGAGATGTTTTTCACCTCCGGCCAGTGCGCGGACGCGAAACTCGGTTCGCTCGAAGGCGAAGAAGCGGTCTTCCAGGCTGTGCGCTGGCCCGCGGGCGAATTCGAAATCGATTTCAACTCCGCGGCATCCCGCTCGACGATTTCTCGGACCACGACCGGCTTGCTGATGGAAGCCCTTCGTCTGGTCGACGAAAGCCAGCGCGACGCGGCCGACATCGCAGGCGTCGAAACGGAAACCGCCGGCTAGAGTTTCCCCTTCATGCGCGTCTCGATTCTCACGATCAGCGATTCCGTTTCTTCGGGCAAATCGCAGGATCGCTCCGGTCCGTCCGTCGCCGCTCGTTGCAGCCAACTCGGCTGGAGCGTCGTCTCGTCAGCGGTGCGTCCCGACGATCGGTCTGCGATTGAAGCGTTCCTCAACGAGACTGCCGATTCGAATCAGGCCGACGTCATCCTCACAACTGGCGGCACAGGACTCGGCCCGCGCGACGTCACACCGGAAGCGACCGCTGCGGTCGTCGATCGCTTAATTCCTGGATTTCCGGAAAAAATGCGCGCGGCGGGCGTTGCAAAGACTCCTCGCGCGATTTTGTCGCGCGGCACAGCAGGAATTCGGGGCACGACGATCATCATCAATCTTCCGGGCAGCCCGACGGGCGCGGTTGAATCTCTCGACGTGATCGCCGACCTCCTTCCCCACTCGGTCGCCGTCCTTCACGGCGCGCGCCACGACGCATAGCGTTGTCTCCGTGTGGCGTGCAAATCCGGACCGATCTGCGCTAAACTCCGGCTCGGTTTGGGAAATCGAACGTCATCGTTTTCCACGAGAAATCATTTCGAATCGGGGGATGCAAATGAGTCCGACGCGTAGGGTGGGTGCGAGCAAATCCAAGGCGAAACCAAAGCGGAGCAAGTACTTCAAGATCGCGACCGAGGAGGCCTGGTCGATCCCGGAGCAGATGGACGCGCAGCGCGAGCTTGTCGCGAGTACGCAGGAATACGATCCCGATCTTTTTCTCTGGCGCATTCAGACTGATCCGAGCGGTCCCGTTCACAACAAACTGATCGACCTGTACGACATGCGCCTGAGGGAGATGGACAAGTACGGCGTCGACATGCATTTGCTTGCGCTCACGTCGACCGGCGTCCAGATGATGGCGCCTGATCGAGCCGCTGCGGTTGCCGAAATCGGCAACGACCGCCTCGCCGAAGCGATCCGCCGCCGCCCCGATCGCTTCTCCGGCCTCGCGACAATCCCCGTTCAAGATCCGCCGCGCGCCATCAAAGAAGCCGAGCGCGCCATCAGTAAACTCAAACTCAAAGGCATCATGATCAACTCCCACACCAACGGCGAGTATCTGAGCGAACGAAAATACTGGCCGATCCTCGAAGCCATCGAAGGGTTGGATGCGACTCTATATATCCACCCGCGCTCGCCGATTCCATTGATGGCCAAGGCGTACCGCACCGATCATCTCGAGCATGCGATCTGGGGCTATCAGGCGGAGACGGGACTGCACGGCCTTCGACTAATCACCGGAGCGGTGTTCGACCAGTTCCCGAAGCTCCGCGTCGTGCTGGGGCACATGGGCGAAGGCCTGCCCTATTGGCTCTATCGACTCGACTTCATGCACGGCCGTGTGCGCATCGGTTTCGACCGGCCGAAGCTGAAGCTCACGCCAAGCGAATACATCAAGCGCAATTTCTACATCACGACGAGCGGCATGAACTGGGAGCCGACGCTGAGATTCTGCATCGAGGTCCTTGGCGCGGACCGCATCATGTGGGCGATCGACTATCCGTATCAGGATCACCAGGACGCCGTCGAATTCATGGACGCCGCGCGCATTTCAGAAAAAGACAAGCAGAAGATCTACCACAAGAACGCCGAGCGCGTTTTCAAGATCAAGAAAAAGAAATAAGGAGCACGGGTGGCGTCGCAAAATCCGGATTCGCGCAAGGATTCGTCCGCGAAAGCGTTCGCCGTCGCATGGACGCTTCCCTTTGCGCTCGTTGTGCCGATGGTGCTCGGGGGCGTGGCTGGCTATTTTCTCGATCGCTGGTTGCACACGAAGCCGTTGTTTCTCCTCCTGCTCGGATTGATCGGGCTCGGAATCGGGATTCGCGACACGCTAAAAACCGCGAGCATGCTGGACAAGAAGAATGGCGGATGAGCCGCAACCTGATTCGATCGAGCGCCGGATTGAATGGTTAATACTTGCCTGCGGCGCTGCGATTGCCGTCGGTGCCGCCATCGGATGGGGACGCCGCGCCGCCGAAGGCGCGATTATCGGCACCGTGCTGTGCTGGCTCAATTTTCGATGGCTGCGGCAGGGAGCGGCAGGAGTGATCCGGCTCGGACTTGCCCAGGCGGGCGCAGCGGACGTGCGCGTTCCCAGAAGCCTGCACGCTAAGTTCTTCGGCCGCCTCGTGTTGTTGGTGCTCGTCGTCTATGCTATTCTCGTTTGGCTGCACTTACCTGTAGTCGCTGTCTTATGCGGCCTAACGGCCGTCTTTCCGGCCATCGTGATCGAGCTTGGTTACGAGATGATTCTCGGTCACCACCGCTGGAACGCGCAGTAATCCCGATTCGCTAAGAATCAGCACAGGAATCGTTCTCACGGGAGATCCATGGGCGAAGAGCAAGCCCTCGGTGCAACCAAGCTGGTGAACATGCTGCTCGGCAAGCCCGCCGCGGCTTTGCTTGCTCTACTGCATATTAGGCCCTCGAACCCTACCTATCCCATTCCGAACTACCTGGCGATGGAACTCGTCGTTGTGCTGATTTCCGTTGTTTTCTTTCTCTGGCTCAAGTCGCGCATTTCGGCGGATCGCCCGGGCGCGACCCAGCAGGTGATGGAGCTCCTGCTAACGAATCCCATGGGTGTGGGAATCAAGGACTTGCTCGACGACATCGTTGGACACGGAGTCGAGCGCCATCTTCCGCTGTTCGGAACGATCGCGATTTTCATCCTGTTTTCAAACTTGCTTTCGCTCGTACCGGGATTCATGTCACCCACGGCGGAAAAGGTCGTCCCGCTGGGCTGTGCCACCGTCGTCTTCCTCTACTACAACCGATTCGGCATCTCCAAACACGGCCCGGGCGGTTACGCGAAAACGCTCTTGGGGCCAGTTCCAGCGATCTCGCCGATCATGTTTTTAGTTGAAACGGTAAGCCACTTCGCACGGCTGCTATCCCTTACCGTCCGACTTTGGGCCAACATGATGGTGAGCGAATTGATCTACGTCTCATTCCTCGGATTGACCGTCGGTCTGTTTGCATACTTAGGGCATTTGAATCCTGTCGGCTATATCTCCGGCGTCGTGCCGATCGCAATTCCGCTGGCGCTCTCCGGCTTTCATATTTTCGAAGCGATTTTGCAGGCGTTCATTTTCACGATCTTGTCGGTCGTTTATCTCGGCTTGGCAACTGCCGAGGAGCACTAATCCGGCATCAAAAGCCGCCAGCGTGAGGCCGGTCACCTCCCAAGGCTTCCGGCAACCACCTCCTGGCAGCAAAATCATAGAAAGGGAAAAACATGACGAAGAAGCTAACGTGGTTGATGCTCGCGATCGTCATCGGGCTGGTGCTGGCTCCGATGACATTTGCGCAAGGCACGGAAGCGCCTGCGAAGGCGATCGACTGGATCGACTTTGCCGCAGCGCTCGCCCTTGGCGTCGCGGCTGCAGGTTGCGGCCTCGGCCAGGGCAAGGCGACCGCAGCTGCCTGCGAAAGCACGGCGCGGAACCCAGGAGCAGCCGGACCGATCCGAAACGCGTTCATCATTGGCGTGGCGTTGATCGAGTCGCTCGTGCTGTACGCGCTCGTTATCGTTCTGATCAAGTAAAGAAGTCCTGTCTTCGGAAGACGCCCGGAATCTCATCGAAAACGAGATTCCGGGCGTTCTGGTTTTTGAGCGTCTTTTCAGTGGATGCCCGGGAAGGGGCCGTCGATGAGCGCCACAGGAATCGGAATCTCGCGGATCGGACAAATCGCCGTTGTTGTGAAAGATGTGCAACGCGCGACCGCCTTTTATCGCGACGTCCTCGGGCTGCGATTTCTCTTCGCGGCGGGACAGCTGGCTTTCTTCGATTGCGGCGGGGTGCGACTGATGCTCGACCGGCCTGAGAAGCCGGAGTTCGACCATCCCAGTTCGATTCTTTATTTCAACGTGCCCGATTTTCAGGCCGCGCACCAGCGGCTTGTTGATGCCAGTGTCGCAATCCTCGAGGTGCCGCACATTGTCGCGCCGATGCCGGACCACGATTTGTGGATGAGCTTCTTTCGCGACACGGAAGGCAACGTGATGGCGCTGATGAGCGAGGTTCCGCGGAAGGCTTAGACTCGATTTCGGTTAGTGCAGGGGCAGCGAATCCGCGGCGACTTTGGCGAAATCGTACACCGCCCCCGGAAGAATTCCCAGGTAGAGTGTCCCAGCCGCCGCGACGAGGATCGCAACGCTGAGCGCCGGCGCAACCGCAGTTGGTACGTAATCCTTCGAAGGTTCCGCGAAGTACATCGAGATGATCACGCGCAGGTAGTAGTAAGCTCCGATCACGCTGTTGATCGCCGCGATCACGACGAGCCAGATGATGGCGACGCCGTGGATGCTATGCGCGTCGAGCGCCGCCTCAAACGCGAAGAATTTTCCGAGGAAGCCCGCCGTCGCCGGCAGGCCGAGCAGCGAGAGCAGGAACAGCGAAAGCGCCACCGATAGCACAGGCTGCTTCATGCCCAGGCCTGCATAGTCGGCGACATCCAGCCGCGTTTCTCCCTGCTGGCCGAGATGCGTGACGACCAGGAATGCGCCCACCTTCATCAGCACGTACGCCCCGAGGTAGAAGAGTACCGCAGCAACGCCGAGGCTTGTGGAGGCCGCGAACGCGACCAGAATGTAGCCTGCATGTGCAATCGATGAGTAGGCAAGCATGCGCTTCACGTTCGTCTGCACCAACGCCGCGAGATTGCCGATGAACATCGTCAGAACCGCGGAAATGCAGATCGCCCAGAACCAGAATTCGCTCGCCGAGCCGTACGAGATGTAGAAGACGCGCAGCATCAGGGCGAACGTGGCGGCTTTCGGCGCCGAGGCGAGCAGCGTCGTCACTGGCGTAGGCGCGCCCTCGTACACGTCCGGCCCATAAACTTGGAATGGTGCGATCACAACCTTGAATCCGAGTCCCACGAACATCAGACCCAGCCCGATGATCGCAAGCGCCGGAATGCCGGGAGCGGCCTGCAGCGCGGCTTGAACTTTGTCGATGTAGGTCGTGCCGGTCGCGCCATAAACCATCGCAATGCCGTACAAGAAGAACGCGGTCGCGAACGATCCGAGCAGGAAATACTTCATCGAGGCTTCGTTCGATGCTGCAGCGCGCTTGCGGAACCCGACGAGCACGTAGCTTGAGATCGAGCTCATCTCGAGGCCGATGAATGCGGTGACCAATTCATTGGCTCCTGCGAGGATGCCCATGCCGGCCGCTGCGAACAGCACGAGCGCGTAGTATTCGCCGCGCTGGATCCCTTCCTTATCGAGATAGTCGATCGAGCCGAGTATCGCGAGCGCGGCCGCGACAATCACGATCACATGCAGGAAGACGCTGAAGACGTCCGTGCTGATCAGATTGTCGTAGGCCATTCCGCGGGAATCGTATGCGCCGTGGACGGCGACGAGCGCGAAGAGCGTGCCCGCGAACGCGAGCCAGCCGAGCCACCTCTTGCGCGCTGCGCCGACAAACGGGTCCAGGATCATCACGAGGATGCCCGTGATGCAGAGATGGAACTCGGGCGCCACGCGGTGGAGATTTAGCAGCTGGCCGGTCGCCATTACTGGCCGCCTCCTGCTGGAATCGCTGCGGCGGCATTCGCTTCGGCAGTCTTCACGGATGCTGGCGCGCCCATGCACGGAATCGTCGTCGGGCGCGACGCATTTTCAGGCGGATTTACGCGCTGGATTACATTATCGACCGAGGCTTCCATTCGCCGCGTGAAGAGCGGGGAAGCGACGCCCATGAAGAGAATCGCGAGCGCCATGGTCACCAGAATGATTCGCTCGCGCGTGGACGCATCGGGCAGCGAGCGATTCTTTTCAACCGTCACTTCGCCGAACGCAACGCGCTGGTACGCCCACAGCAAGTAAATCGCGGAAAGCACCGCGCCGCTCGCGGCCCACGAAGCCCATACGTGATGGCCAAGGTAAGTGCCGATCAAAATCATGAACTCACCGACAAATCCATTCAGCGGCGGCAGCGCGAGCGAAGAGAGCGCGATGAACAAGAAGAAAGACATCAGCACCGGCATCGGCGTCGCGAGCCCGCCGAACTGCTTGATGTCGTGCGTGTGGCGGCGATCGTAGAGCATCCCTACGCCAAGGAAGAGCGCGCCAGTAGACACGCCGTGGTTGAGCATTTGGTAGATCGCGCCTTGAACCGCCGTCGAATTGAACGCGAAAATTCCGAGCACGACGAAGCCGAGGTGGCTTACGGACGTGTACGCGACGAGCCGCTTCAGGTCGGTCTGGACGGTCGCCACGAGCGCGCCGTACACGATGCCGATGATTGCGAGCACTCCGATGAGCGGCGCCATCTGCCTTGCTGCGTCGGGAAAGAGCGGCACGCAGAAACGCAGGATGCCGTAGGTACCGAGCTTCAGCATTACGCCTGCCAGAATCACCGAGCCAGCCGTGGGCGCTTCCGTGTGCGCGTCCGGCAGCCAGGTGTGCAATGGAAACAGAGGCACCTTGATCGCGAAAGCAAGAAAGAATGCGCCAAACAAGAGCAGCTCAGTCAAATGCGGCAGCGATCCGCTCCGAAGGCTTTGTTGAATATCCAGCAGGTCAAATGTGCCGGTCAGCCCGTAGAGCCACAGGATCGCCACCAGCATCAAGATCGAGCCGAACATCGTGTACAGAATGAACTTTACGGCCGCGTAGATTCGGCGCTCGTGGCCCCACATCCCGATCATGAAATACATCGGGATCAGCGTAAGCTCCCAGAAAACGAAAAAGAGGAAAAGATCGAGCGAGACAAACACGCCGATCAGGGCTGTCTCGATCACGAGAAGCGAGATGAAGAAGCCCTTCACGTTTTCGTGGATCGATTCCCAGGAGCACAAAATCGCGATCGGCGTGAGGAACGTGGTCAGGAGCACCAGGAAAAGGCTGATGCCGTCCACGCCGAGATGGTAGTGAATCGCCTCGCCGATCCAGTGGTGATACTCGGTGTATTGATAGGCGGCATTCGACGAATCGAAACCGCGCAGCAGCAGCAACGACACCGCGAATTCGGCGAGCGAAGCCGCGAGCGCAATCCGCCGGATCCAGACGTGATCGTCCGAGCGCAGCAGCAGCAGCGCCACGACGCTGAGCAGCGGCAGAAACGTGATCACCGTTAGCAGAACTGGCTGTTGCACCACGCTAGTGCACCACCTTCACGTACAGCGCGATCAGAAGCACGCTGAACCCGATAGCGCCGATCAGCACCCAGGATGCATAGCTGCGCGTGTTGCCGGATTGCAGGCGGCGCAACTGGCCGCCCGAGGCGCGCGCCACGCGCGCCGAGCCGTTCACCACGCCGTCGATCACGCCTTCGTCGACGCCGTGCCACAGCACATTGGTCGAAAGCCAGAGCAGCGGGCGAACGAACAGCGCTGCGTAGATCTCGTCCACGTAATACTTGTTGAGCAGCAGGAGATACAGGCCGCGGAGGCTTTGCGCCCAGCGCTTGGGCGTCTCCGGACTCTTGATGTAGAGCCACCACGCGACGAGCAGGCCCAGCACCGCCACGATCACCGGAACGCCCGTGAGCGCCGTCAGCAACTCCATCTCGGGACTAGCTGTCGATTCCGCGAGCACATGTGCAGGCTCGGCCATCGGCGGGGCGTACATCGAGAACACGGGAGCGAGAAACTTTTCGAAGTAGTCGATTCCGCCGATGAGCTTCGGTGCGGCGAACCAGCCGCCGAAAATCGAAAATATAGCCAGTATCACGAGCGGAATCGTCATGTTCTTGGGCGATTCGTGGACGTGAATGTGATGCTCGTCGTAGCGCGGCTTGCCGAAGAACGTGAGAAATACAAGCCGGAACATATAGAACGATGTCAGCGCCGCGCCCGCCACTCCGAGCACCCACAAAATCAAATTCGCATTCGGACCGGATTTTGCGGCTTCGAGAATTTCGTCTTTGCTGAAGAACCCGGCAAATCCCGGAATTCCGGCGATCGCGAGCGTCGCGATGAACATTGTCCAGTAGGTGATGGGAATCTTGCTGCGCAGACCGCCCATTTTCATCATGTCCTGCTCGCCGCCCATGGCGTGGATCACGCTGCCCGCGGCGAGGAAGAGCAGGCCCTTGAAGAACGCGTGCGTCATGAGGTGGAAGATTCCGGCGGCGTACGAGCCGACGCCACAGGCGAGGAACATGTAGCCCAATTGCGAAACGGTTGAATACGCGAGCACTTTCTTGATGTCGGTCTGCACGAGGCCGATTGTCGCCGAGTAGAAAGCCGTAACCGCCCCGACAATCGCGACTACCAGCATCGCAATCGGAGCGCGCGAGAAGAGCGGATTCATTCGCGCGACCATGTACACGCCGGCCGTGACCATCGTCGCGGCGTGAATCAGCGCGCTGACCGGCGTCGGGCCTTCCATCGCGTCCGGCAGCCACACGTACAGCGGCAACTGCGCCGATTTGCCGATGGCGCCAGTGAAGAGCAAGATGCAGATCGTCGTCAGCGTCACTTCCGAAATCGGGTTGGCTGCGACAGCCTTGAAGATCGCGCTGAAATCGATTGATCCAAACGTCGCGAAAACAAGCAGCACGCCGACGGTGAAGCCGAAATCGCCGACGCGCGTGGTGATAAACGCTTTCTTGCCCGCGTCCGCCGCGGATTTCTTCAGGAACCAGAATCCGATCAGCAGGTAGCTGCACAGACCGACGCCTTCCCACCCGACGAACATGACGATCAGGTTCGCCGCCATTACGAGCGTCAGCATGAAGAACATGAAGAGATTCAGGTAGCTGAAGAAGCGGTAGTAGCCGCCTTCGTGCGCCATGTAGCCGGTCGAATAGATGTGAATCAGCATGCCGACGAACGAAACAGTCAGCAGCATTACGACCGTCAGTTGGTCCACCTGCAGTGAGAAATCAACCTTGAACGGACCGGCGACCATCCAGGTGAAGTAACGGCCAACGTATGGAATCTGGTCGGGAGCCAGAAGCGTAAATTCGCGGACGAGTTCTGCGACGGCGAGAAACGCGAGCGTGACTGATCCGACGGCCACGCTGTTCACAGCGGACTGCGGCCAGCGCTTGCCGAACAGGCCGTTGATCGCCGCGCCCGCGAGCGGCAACGCCAATATGATCCAGAGATGGTCGAGTATCGGCATTAGAACTTGAGAAGGTTCTCGCGCTCGACGCTGAGCGACTGGCGGTGCTGCGCGAGCATGATCACGATGGCAAGCCCGACCGCCGCCTCTGCCGCCGCTACTACGATCACGAAGAACACGAACACCAACCCGTCCAGCTGGTTGTGTGCGCGCGCAAAGGCCACAAAAGCCAAGTTCACAGCATTCAGCATCAATTCGATCGACATGAAAATCGTGATGACGTTGCGCTTGAAGACAAACGCCACCACGCCGAGCCCAAACAGGATGGCGCTCAGCACCAGGTACCACGAGACTGGAATGACGCTCATTCTTCCTTCCTCGCCATCACCAGCGCACCCAACAGCGCGATCAAAATCAAAATCGATGTGGCCTCAAACGGGAACAGATACTGCCGGAAAAGTTGCTTGGAAAGTTCCCGCGTCGACGACGGCTCCATGGCGGCACCCGTTCCCATCGCCGAGGCAGCCGGTGAATGCGCCAGCCAGTACGCCGCCCAAACGATCAGCACGAGTCCGAGCGGCACACCGACGAACTTTGCGATCTTGCTGAAATCGGTGCGCTCTTCCGCTTCCATGTTCAGCAGCATGATCACGAACACGAAAAGCACCATGATCGCGCCCGCATAGACGATGATCTGCACCGCAGCCACAAACGGCGCGCCCAGCAGCAAGTAGAGCACCGCAAGCGAGACCATCACCAGAATCAGCGCGAGCGCGCTGTGGATCGGCTCGCGCGAAAGAATCAGCGCCACGGCTCCGCCCACCGCGAGAAGCGCGCACAAAGAAAATATGATCAGCGGCAGAATCATCCGTGCCTCAGCCAGGGCCAGATCATCACAAAAGCCGTGACTACCAGATTCGCAAGCGACACCGGCAGCAGCAGCTTCCAGCCGAAAGACATCAGCTGGTCATACCGGAAGCGCGGCAGCGTCCCGCGCATCCAGATGTAGAAAAACAGAATGACGAGAATCTTCGTCGTGAACCAGAACGGGCCCTGAATGACTTGGGCCACTGGCGGATACAAGCAGAGCAGCCCGCCGCCGAGCGCGAGCAAAGTGACCACTGCCAATTGCAGCCGCGCGATGCCGCGCATTTCCGTCAGCGTGTCGTAGGCGCAATAAATTCCCAGCAGCACCAGGCCCGCGCCGGGCAGAAAAATCTGCCATTTCCAACTATCGGGGAATGGCGAGAGCCAGCCGCCGAAGAAAAGAATCGTCGCAAGGCACGACACCGTAATCATGTTCGCGTATTCGGCCATGAAGAACATCGCGAACTTGAAGCTCGAATACTCGGTATGGAATCCGGCCACAAGTTCCGTCTCAGCTTCCGGCAAGTCGAACGGCACGCGGTTCGTCTCGGCAATCGCCGCCGTGAAGTAGCACAGGAAACCGATAACCTGCGGAATCACATGCCAGCGCGGAATGAAGTGAAACCAGTAGCCGCTCTGACCTTTGATGATCTCGTTGAAATTGAGCGTCCCTGCAAGCAGCACGACGCCCACGACGGACATGGTCAGCGAAACTTCGTAGCTGATCATCTGCGCCGAGCTGCGCAGCCCGCCCATCAGCGGATATTTGCTGTTCGACGACCACCCCGCCAGCGCCACGCCGTAGACGCCGATCGCCGTGATCGCAAAGACCAGCAGCAACCCGATATTGATGTCAGTGATCGACCACGCCTGTTGGCCTACCACCGGAATCAAAACGCTCGGCGGGCCGAACGGAATCAGCGCAATTGCCGTCAGCGCAAGCGAGAGCGCCAAAAACGGTGCAAGCGTATACACCAGCCGGTCAGTGACCGGCGGCGTGATGTCCTCTTTGAAAAGAAATTTCAGGCCGTCGGCCAGCGGCTGCAGCAGCCCGTGCGCGCCGACGAAGTACGGGCCCCACCGCGACTGAATGTGCGCGATGATCTTTCGCTCGGCCCAAGTGAGGTACGCAAGCGCCGTCATCACAATGAACAGCAGAACGGCGATCTTGATTACCGATGCCACCAGGACTGGGTGCTGGGTGATGAACCCCACGGTTTCTCGTTTGCCTCGTTTGTAGAAGTGAGCCTGGAACAGTAGCGGCCCAATGTGCCGCTTGTAAACAGATAGTCGTTGGCCGAGAAAATCGCGCCTGCGGGCGCTTCATACTGCGCCTCCACCGTCCGGCACGTCGCGGCCGCTCGCTCCGATCCGCCCGCCAGCAGATTCACCTGCGAAACGTCGTAGCCCGCAACATGCTTCCGAATTTCGTCGAATGCCGCCTCGGCGGTGCGCAGCTTGATCGGCGAACCCACCCCGAGCATGCTGAGCTGGTGCGAAAGAATTCGGAGCAAATCGAAGTCGCTGCGCGGCCCTTGCGGGTCGATCGCGCGATGCGTCATCTGAACTTCGCCGGCTGTATTCGTGAGCGTCCCGTCCTTCTCATACGACGACGCCGCCGGCAGCACCACGTCTGCGCGCTGCGCGGTCTCGGTCAAGAACATGTCGTGGACGACCAGCAGATCGAGCCCCGAAATCCGGTCCGATTGCGAGCTGGCCGTTGACTTCAACGGGTTCGCGCCGACCACATGCAGCGCCTTCAATTTTCCGGCCGCCGCTGCGTCCACCATCGCTCGCAGAGCGAGCCCAGGCGTCCCAGGAATCTCGCCGCCCCAGAGCTTGCCGAACCGAGCGCGCTCCGCCGAATCCGAAATCGGCGCGTAGCCGGGCAGCCGGTCGGGCAAAACTCCCATGTCCGCCGCGCCGCGCGAATTCGAATAATCACCCAGCGCCATGAATTTCGTCTTTCCGCCGAACCGCGCAGCAAGCGACGCGAGTTCGCGTATTCCCGAACCTTGGATTTCTGCACCGAACAAAACGACCACATCTCTTTCCGCTTCCAATGCAGCTTTGAGCTGAACCAGCGACTCTGTCGTCTTCGCGTCGAAATGGCCGTGCTCAGCCACAAGCCAGCGCAGCGCATGCACTTCGCTGCCTTTCGGCACTTCGACCGCAACTTTCGCCTGCCGATGGATTTTGCTCGGGCGGCCATTGATTACATACAGTTTCAAACCGTGATGCCGCACGCCCGCGCGAATCTGCCACGCGACGAGCGGGTTCTGATTCGTCACATCGTTGCCGACGAGCAGCACCGCGGGCGCGTTGTAGACGTCCGCCATCGCCGCGAGTGCATCCTTCGCCTTCGGCCCCAGCGCCGCGGCGAGGCCGACGTAATCGGCCGTGCGATGATGATCCAGGTTGTTCGTCCCGAGCGTGACGCGCGCAAAGCGGTTGAGCAGATAATTCTCTTCGTTCGTCGTGTGATTCGAGCCGATGACGCCGATTGACGCCGGCCCGCTCGCGTCGCGCACCTGCTTGAGCCGCCGCGCCACTTCTTCGAGGGCGTCTTCCCAGCTGGCTGGTTCAAGCTTGCCGTTGCGGCGCACGAGCGGCTGCCGGATGCGTTCAGCATTCGAGGTGAAATCGAATCCGAACCGGCCCTTGGCGCAGAGGAATTCGCCGTTGATGCCGGAATGATCGCGGTTGTTGGCGCGCAGGATTTCGTTGTTGCGCACGCTCAGCGTGGTCTTGCAGCCGTTCGAGCAGTGCGCACAAGGATTTCCAACGTAGGTCATCTCCCACGGCCGCGTCTGATAGCGGTAGGTGCCGCTCGTCAACGCGCCGACCGGGCAGATGTCGATGCACATGCCGCACTCTTCGCAGGCTAGCTCGCCGGGCTTGTTCGGCAGGATCACGGATTGCACCCCGCGCATTCCCACGCCGAGTGCCTTCACGTCCATGCCTTCGTCGCAGACGCGCACGCAGCGGAAGCAGAGGATGCAGCGCGGCGCATCGTAGTAGACCAGGGGCGACCACTTCTCCTCGGGGTGGTGCAGCTTTTCCTCTACGAACCGCGTTTTGTCGAGGCCGTAGCGGAAGGTCATGTCCTGCAGTTCGCACTCGCCGCCCTTGTCGCACACCGGGCAATCGAGCGGATGATTCGAGAGCAGGAACTCGATCATGTCCTTGCGCGCCTTGCGCACCTGATCGGTCGTGGTCCGCACCACCATGCCGTCAGTCGCGACCAGCGTGCAGGCGGTCTGCAGCTTCGGCATCTTTTCGACTTCAACCAGGCACATGCGGCACGCAGCCTGGAGCGAGAGCCCCGGGTAATAGCAGAACGACGGGACTTCGATGCCCTCTCCCTTGGCCGCTTCGATCACGAGCGTGCCCGGCGAGGTCGTCACCGGCTGCCCATCGATCGTGAACGTGATCTGTTTTTGATCCGCCATTTATGCCCTGAAAAATATGCTTTACTGCGCAGCTGCGAGAACGTCCGCGGCCTTGTACGCGCACTTGCCGTGCAAATGATCCTCGAACTCGTTCCGCCACTTTTTCACGATGCTGATCGTCGGCAGCGCCGCGGCATCGCCAAGAGGGCAGAACGTTCGTCCCAGCATGTTTTTCGAAAGCTCGTCGATCAGCGGGATGTCTTCCTCGCGCCCGCCGCCCTCATGGAACCGGTCGAGCATTTTGCGCAGCCACGTGGTTCCTTCGCGGCAGGGAATGCACCAGCCGCACGACTCGTGCGCGTAGAAATGCATGATCCGCCGCGCGACATCGACCATGCACGTGTCTTCGTCGATGATCACCGTCCCGCCCGAGCCAAGCATCGACCCGGCCTTGGCCACCGAGTCGTAATCCATCGGGATGTCGATTTCGTTAGCGGAAAGCAGCGGACAGGAGCTGCCTCCGGGAATCACGGCCTTCAGTTTCTTGCCTCCGCGCACGCCGCCAGCAACCTCCTCAATGAGACGCCGCAAAGGAAATCCGAGTGGCAGTTCGTAGATGCCGGGGCGATTTACGTGGCCGGAAATCGAATAGAGCCGCGTTCCGCCGTTCTTTGGCGTTCCGAGATTCGCATACGCCTCGCCGCCCATGCGGATCACAGCTGGCACGGTGCTGAGCGTCTCAGCGTTGTTGATCACCGTCGGGCAGCCATAGAGACCGACGACCGCGGGGAACGGCGGCCGAATCCGCGGATATCCGCGCTTGCCTTCGAGCGACTCCATCAGAGCCGATTCTTCACCGCACTCGTACGCGCCCGCGCCGGTGTGCGTGCACAGATCGAAATCGAATCCGCTGCCGAGAATGTTCTTGCCGAGATAGCCTTTCGCGTAGGTCTCGGCAATCGCCGCGTCCATGATGTCGATGATGTAGCGGTATTCGCCGCGGATATAGATGAAACCCCGATTCGCGCTCACCGCGCGGCCCCCGATCACCATGCCCTCGATCAACTGGTGCGGGTCCATTTCCATCAGCGGGCGGTCCTTGCACGTGCCCGGCTCGCTTTCGTCCGCGTTCGCAAGAATATATTTTGGCTTGCTCGTGTCCTTGGGAACGAAGCTCCACTTCATGCCCGCCGGGAATCCTGCGCCGCCGCGCCCGCGAAGATTCGACTTTTTCATTTCGTCGATGATCTGATCGGGAGTCATCTGCTTGAGCGCCTTCTCGAGCGCCTGATAGCCCTCGTGTTTCAAATAGACGTCGATCTTGCGCGAATCGCGAACCCCAAACCTCTTGCTGATGATCGGTACCTCTGCAGGCAAGCGTTCGTGGACCGAGCCGGCGGTCACCGGTGAAGGCTGTGGCTTTTTCCCTTGCTCCAGTTGCTCGAAAATTGCGTCGACTTTGTCGGGATCGAGGTTCTCATAAAAGTCGTAGTTCACCTGCATGCACGGCGCGCCCGTACACGCGCCCATGCATTCGACTTCCTCCAGCGAAAAAGTTCCACTGGGCGTCACTTCCTTGTTGCCGATCGCGAGCCGCTTCTGCACGTGCTGATAGAGCTCGTTGCCGCCGCGCAGCATGCAGGAGATATTCGTGCAGACCTGAATGTGGTAGCGCCCCGCGGGCTTGCGGCGCAGCATTGAGTAGTACGCGAGCGTTTCTTCGACCTGAATCTTGTTCAGATCGAGCCGCTTGGCGATTTCGTCGATCAGCTCGTCGCCCAGGTGCCCGAACTGATCCTGCCCGTACAGCAGCATCGGTATCAGCGCAGAGCGCTTGACCGGGTACCGGCCGACCAGATCTTTGAATTTCGCTTCCAGTTGCTGCGGCAGTTCCATGATTCGGTTTGTGCTTGCTCCGAACTAGCGGTCTACTTCTCCCAGCACGATGTCAGTGGTGCCGATGCACGCGACCACGTCGGCAATCAGCCGCCCGACGCAAAGATTCGGCAGCGACTGCAAATTTACGAACGAGGGCGTGCGGAATTTCACGCGGTACGGCTTCGGCGAGCCGTCACTCGCCATGAAAACGCCCAGTTCGCCGCGCGGCGATTCGATCGCCTGATAGACTTCGCCCGGCGGTGGCGCAAAGCCCTCGGTGAAAATCTTGAAGTGATAGATTAGGCCTTCGATCGAAGTCTTCATCTCCTCGCGTGACGGAGGAATCACGCCCGGCAGCTCCGCGCGGAACGGCCCTTCGGCCGGAATCTTGTTCATCGCTTGGCGAATGATCTTCAGGCTTTCGCGCATTTCGGCGATGCGCACCTTGTACCGCGCGTAGCAATCGCCGCCGTTGTCCGTCTTCATCTCAAAATCGAATTCGTCGTAGCTCGAATACGGAAACATCTTGCGAATGTCGTAGGGCACGCCGCTCGCGCGTAGCAGAGGCCCGGAAACGCCCATCGCGATCGCGTCTTCCTTGCTCAGCATCCCGACTCCGACGGTTCGCGCCTTCCAGATGCGGTTTTCCGTCAGTAGCGTCTCGTATTCGTCGATGTGTCCGGGCATCGCGTCGACTATGCGCTGCACGCGATCGAGCCAGCCCGGCGGCGGTTCGAGCGCGAGGCCGCCGATGCGGAAGTAGCTCGTCATCATCCGCTGGCCGGAGACGTACTCGTAAATTTTCATGATCTCTTCGCGCTCGCGGAAGCAATATAGGAACACCGACATCGCGCCGAGATCGATCGCGTGCGTGCCGAGCCACACTAGATGCGAACTGATACGCGTCAGCTCCGTGAGCAGCACGCGAATGTACTGCGCGCGCTTCGGAACTTCGATTCCAACCAGCTTTTCCGCCGCAAGGCAGAATCCGAGATTGTTGGAAAGCGGCGCAAGATAGTCGATGCGGTCGGTAAGCGTGATGCACTGCGAATAGGTCTTCGACTCGCACGATTTCTCGATCCCCGTGTGCAAGTAGCCGATCACGGACTTGGCGGAGAGTACCGTTTCGCCGTCGAGCTCGAGAATCACGCGCAGCACGCCATGCGTCGACGGGTGCTGCGGCCCCATATTGAGTACCATCGGCTGGGCAGGGCCCGCCGGAGTCTCAATCGTTGTCGTGGAAGCTCGGGCCTCGCCTGTCATGGTTACCGGAACCCCTCTACCGGGTAGTCCTTGCGCAGCGGGTGCCCCTCCCACTCGTCGGGGAGCAGAATTCTCGTCAAATCGGGATGACCGCTGAAACGCACGCCAAAAAGATCGAAACTTTCGCGCTCGTGCCAGTTCGCGGTGGGCCAGACGGGCGTCACCGATGCGACTGCTGGCTCGGCCCCGGACAGCTTCACGCGCAGGCGCAGCCGCTCTTCCCGGTCGAGCGAGAGCAGTTGATAGTTCAGTTCGAAACGCGGCTCGATCGGGAAGCGATCGACGATGGTGAGGTCCGACAGAAATGAAAAGCGCAGCGAGGGCTCGGTGGCCAGGTATTCAGCGGTGCGCAGAAGGTGCTGTGCAGGGACGACAACGGTTGTTTCGCCTCTGAATTCGATCACATCGGCGACAACCTGCGGGTCCCAGTCCCTGAGTTTCTGCACTATAGGGCTTTTGCCAAGGTCCTTCGATTCCACTATGAATCCGATTCCGGCAGGCGCCTGCTTATTTCCAGTCGAGCGCGCCTTTTTTCCAGAGATAAATGTAGCCAACCAGCAGGATCATAATGTAGAGCAACATCTCCACGAATCCAAACACTTTCAGGTCGTGATAGACGAGTGCCCAGGGGTAGAGGAAGATGGCCTCGATATCGAACAGGATGAATATCAGGGCCACCATGTAGAAATGTACCGAGAACGGATGCCGCGCGTCGCCCGTGGGGTTGATTCCGCATTCGTAGGGCGTATCTTTCTCGCGCGTCTGCTTGTGTTTCCCCACGATCACCGACACTGTGATCAGTGCGCCGGCGGTGAAGGCCGCTAGTATAAACATGAGCAAAAGCGGCCCGTAGCTGTCGAGGTAGTTGCTGCTCATCGTGATCGCGTTGGTATAATAACTTTCGCCTGTACGTGGGTCAAATGAACTCCCGACGTTTTTTGCCGCGAATTTTCGCGCAAAGATTAGAAATGATTAGGGAGCAAACCAGCGCTAGATGAGTTCCGGTTTCAACACAGACGTCCGCATCGGCGACCAGGTATTTCACGTTCAAACCGAGGACCGCGGGCCCAATCGCCCGGTGATCGACACGTCGATCTACCAAAATGGCCGCATCGTGCATCGCAAGACGACGAGTTACGACTGCCTGAGCCTGTCCGTTGAAGTCGCCGATGACGCCCTGCGCGAACGCGTGGAAGCCCAGCACCGCAGCGTGATCGACGAGCTGCGATCGGGGGCGCTCGCCGCGGAAATCGCCGCGGCGGCCGAGCAAGCGGCTCGACTGGGAGGGATTCAAGTTCAGTTGCTCAATCCGCAGGCCTGGCTATCGGCGGGGAACGTCGCTCTCGATGTCGCGATCTTGCGCCGCGCAGATCAGCAGCCGCAGGCTGGGGCGCAAGTGGAAGCAGCAATCGAAGGCGCGTTGAGCGACGGTCAACATGCGGCGACTAGCGACGACCAAGGCCGCGTGCGCATCGAATTCCCTTTGCCGCCGCTCGGCAAGGGCGATCTCGCGCTCGTCATCCGCGCAAAGACCGACGCCGCCAAGGACGAGATTCGCTTTTCTATGCGCTCCAAGCAGAAGCAGTCGCCCGCCGGTTCGGTTCACGGTTCTTAGAGCCAGCCATTCCCAGCATGACCGTCACAATTAACGGCGAGCGCCGCGAAATTCCCGAGGGCCTCAACGTCGTCTCGCTGCTCGAGCATCTCGGCATGAGGGTGGATCGCGTCGCGATCGAGCGCAATCTCGATATTCTGCCGCGTGCTCGGTGGAAAGCGACCCAAGTGCAAGCCAACGACAGTTTCGAAATCGTGCAGTTCGTCGGCGGCGGCTAGCGACTCACGAATCCGCGAGCAGGTGTCCCATCTTGGTTTGCTTGGTTTTCAGGTAGGCGCGCGAATGGTGGCTCGTTCGCGGTCGGCAGGGGATTCGCTTTACCACGCGAACGCCGCCGCGTTCGAGCTGCGTGATCTTGTCGGGATTATTCGACAGCAGCCGCACCGACTTCACGCCGAGCGCTTTAAGCGCCGCGGCGGCGAAATCGTAGTCGCGCGAGTCTGCCGCAAATCCAAGCCGGCGATTCGCCTCGACCGTGTCGAGTCCTGCATCCTGAAGTTCGTATGCTTTCAATTTGTTGATCAGGCCGATGCCGCGGCCTTCCTGCGGCAAGTAGAGAACGATTCCCGCCGGCTCCTTCGCAATTTTCCGCAGCGAGTATTCGAGCTGCGCGCGGCAGTCGCACCGCTGCGACGTGAACACGTCGCCTGTAAGGCACTGCGAATGGACTCTCACCAAAGGCGCCGTGCCGTTTTTCACCCGCCCATGTTGAATGGCGACCGCTTCTTGATTTGCGGCACGGCCCTGGATTCCGAAAATCGTGAACCGCCCGAATCGCGTCGGCAAATCCGCCCGCGCCACGACGCGCGCCTTTCCGGCCTGTTTTGTGCGTTTCATTTGAGCCATTCAGTATAGCAGGGCGCAATAGGCCAACCCACGCTGCTCCCCGGACGCGCCAAGACGAATTGACGTTGAGGTGCCGAGCCTTGTGTCGTACGCTTCGGGGCCTAGACTGCGCGAAGGGTGAGTCAGTGACAGCGGAACCCTCCCCAAACCCGAAAGAGCCGCATGTCCTCAGGGTGGGCGAAAAGCTCGGCGCGTACGAAATCGTCTCGCTGCTCGGCTCCGGAGGCATGGGCCTCATCTATCAGGCGCGCGACACAAAGCTCGGCCGTCTCGTCGCGCTCAAATTCCTTCGCGGCTCAGACCGCTCAGGTGATTCGGCGAGCGCACGCCTGCTCCAGGAAGCGAAAAACGCCTCGGCGCTGAATCATCCCTACATCGCGACAGTGTACGAGGTCGGCGAGAGCGATGGCCGAGCGTATATCGCGATGGAGTTCGTCGAAGGGCGGTCGCTCAGCGCGGTGCTCGAGCGCGATTCGCTCGCGCCGGAAACGGCCGTTCGCTACGGCCTGGAAATCGCCGCCGCGCTCGCACATGCGCACGAGCGCGGTATCGTTCACCGGGACTTGAAGCCTGCGAACGTGATGATCACGAGCGCCGGCACGGTAAAGGTCCTGGATTTCGGACTAGCGAAGCGATTACCCGGGCCCGATCTTTCGGCGGCGACAGTTTCGAAGGCGCCAATTTCGCAGGAAGCGGGCATCGTCGGCACGCTGCTCTACATGGCGCCGGAAACACTGCGCGGAGAGCAGGCCGACGCTCGCACCGACTTGTGGGCGCTGGGCGCTGTCCTCTACGAAATGGTGATCGGGCGCCCGCCGTTTGAGGGCGGCACTGCATACGAAACCTCGACGGCGATCTTGCGCGAGCCGCCGAAGTCGTTTCCGCCATTTGTCCCACTGCGATTGCAGGCCGTGATCCAGCGCTGCCTCGCGAAGGAGCGCGAGCACCGGTATCAACGGGCGAGCGAGGTTCACGCCGCGCTCGAGACGATCGGCGCCGACGTAGTTGGGGCGGCGCCTGCTGCGTCGAGTTCCGGAACTCAAGTGCCGTTGCCGCCGCGCTCGTCCCTAAAGGCGTTACTGATCGCGGGCGCGGCAATCGCGCTGGTGGCTGCCGCATTGGGAAGCCACTGGCTTTTGCGTTCCAAGCCCGCGTCCTTGCCACCGTCGTCGGCGGAATGGGTGCAACTCACGGATTTCGCCGATTCCGCCACATCGCCGGCGCTTTCTCCGGATGGGAAGATGCTCGCGTTCATCCACGGTCCGAGCACATTCTTTGGCCAGGGAGAAATCGACGCCAAGGTTTTGCCCAACGGCGATCCGGTGGAGTTGACGCGCGACGGAACGATGAAGATGAGCCCGGAGTTTTCGCCCGACGGCTCGACGATCGCCTATACGGTGTACACGGCAAGCGACTGGGACACGTGGAGCGTCCCTGTGCTTGGCGGCGATACTCGAAAAATATTTACCAATGCCGAGGGCCTCACCTGGATAGACGCGGATCACCTGCTCTTTTCCCAGATCATATCCGGAACTCACATGTCTGTAGTGACCGCCGGCGGGAGCGGCAGTCCTCGGCGCGACATCTACGTGCCTCCCCGCGAGCGCGGCATGGCGCATCGCTCGGCAATCTCGCCAGATCGCAAATCGGTTTTGGTTGCGGGAATGGATAACGGAGGCTGGTTGCCATGCCGGCTTGTCCCCTTTGAGGGCGGGTCGGCCGGAAAAATCGTGGGACCGGCGGACGCGGCGTGTACGCACGTCTCATGGTCTCCTGACGGAAAGTGGATGTATGTGAATTCGGAATCCGGCGGCCGTTTCCACATTTGGCGGCAGCGCTACCCTGACGGCGATCCCGAGCAAGTGACTTCGGGAGCCACCGAGGAAGAGGGAATTGCGGTCGCGCCCGACGGAAAGTCGCTGATCACGTCGGTCGGGCTGCGCGAGCGTACGATCTGGGTACAGGACGTCAAGGGCGAGCATCAACTCTCGACGCAGGGCTTTGCTGAAAGCCCCCACTTTTCGCACGATGGGAAAAAGCTCTACTACCTCGTACGGCGCCACGGTCTTTCGGGACAGTTCGTGAGCGGCGAGCTGTGGGTCGCTGACTTGGCGAGCAATCGCAGCGAACGCGCGCTGCCCGGTTTTGAAGTTACAGGCTTCGACGTTTCGGCCGACGGCAAGGAAGCGGTGTTTTCGGCAACGGACAAAGACAACGTCCCGAATTTGTGGCTCGCTTCGCTGGACTTGCAATTTTCTCCGCGGCGATTTGCATCGCCCGTCAGCGAAGATCAACCGCATTTTGACGGCGCAGGTAACATTTACTTCCGCGCCAGCGAAGGGAATCAGAATTTCATCTACCGGATGAAAGTCGACGGCAGCGACCGCCAGAAGGCATATCCAGATCCGATTCTTGAGGTTCACTCCATCTCGCCGGACGGAAAATCGGCCAGCGTCTGGGCTCAGCTGGAGGGGACCGAGACACATAACTTTGCTGTGTCCCTGAAGGGAGGGCATCCCGTGACGCTCTGCACGGGATACTGCGGAGGTCAGTGGAGCGTCGATGGCAGAATATTCTTCCTCAACGCCTATGCGATGGACGGCCTGTACACCATGCTCGCAAGCGTTCCTTCCGGTGGACTGCCGCCTCTGCCGGCGGGCGGCGTGCAGACTCACGCTGACATGGTGCGGGTGAAAGGGGCAAAGATTTTCGAGGGCATCCTCGTGCCAGGTCCTCTCCCAGGCCAGACAGCGACGGAGCGCGAAGAGGTCCACCGCAATCTCTACCGCATTCCGCTTCAGTAGTGGCCCTGAAATGGGTGCTTGTACCCCCCGATTTATTTTCGAGTAGCGGCGACCGCTCCCCAGTGTTTTCAACCAGTTACAGCGATTTCTACTCGGCAGCGCTGTCGAGTAGAAAATGAGCTGGAGCGCCGATTCCGCATCGCAAATTCTTGACACCCTTTTTACTTCTCGATCGAGCGTTTTCAATGATTTAGGGTGACAAACACCTGGCAAGCATTGACACCCTTTTCGAGCACGCGAATCGTGATCGGCGATTCGTGAGCGCCGAAGCTTTTTTCGCAGGGCGTCCATACCGGTCGTCGCGTCTCCTTTCTGGCCTCTTGCCACCTACGCGGAGGCTCCAGCTTCCACGCTACTGCACAATTCAAGGTGGGATGCAAGCGAATCCCTGTGGACTTCTGAGAAGCGGCGCTGCGGTTCGCCTCGGTTGGCGAGCTAATGGACTCGACTACCAGTACCTATACCTATGCAGGCGACCGCCGAGCTGGCGTAATCAGAGTCTTCAAGACCGCGGGATTCAACGGCGAACACCCGTCGAGCGCAATTGCCGAAGATCTCCGGTTAGCCGACTTATCGGGAGTTGGGCGCGGTGGTGACATACCCGACAAGCTCAGTTAGTAGCTACGATATGCTCGTCTACCCAACATCGACAAACACAGACATTTTTCGGGTGTACTATCTCCGGGTCATGAAGAAGTGGAACGGGTCTTTGTGGCTGTTTTTCAGTGGCCTTCTTATCTCATGCTACGGCACGGGCGGCTTTCAGACGTCCCGGTGGGAACATCACACCGACCCGCCGCCAACTTTTCATCCGTGGGTTGTATTGATCGGATTGTCGCTGATCGCCGTCGCCCTATGGGTACACTACCGTGGCCGCGAGCGGGACTATCCGAAATCTGGACTCTAGGCGGGACTTGCACAGGGTGGGACGGTGAAAGTACCTTATGCGAAAAAGTGGCAGAAGGAAGCAGACAAGCTGAGGGAGATTGTGCTCGACTGTGACCTGACCGAGGAGATGAAGTGGGGCAAGCCCTGCTTCACCTACCAGAAAAAGAACGTGGCAATCGTCATCCCGCTGAAGGACGCGTGCGCGCTCTCGTTCTTCAAAGGCGCGCTTCTCCAAGACCCGAAGCACATCCTCCAAAAGATCGGTCAGGCGCAGGCAGCCCGCTGGATTAAGTTCACCTCTCTCAAAGAAATTACGGCTATGCAGTCGATTCTGAGGAGCTACATCTACGAAGCCATCGTTGTCGAGGAGTCGGGGAAGAAGGTTACCCTGAAGCAGGCTTCAGACTATGCGATTCCTGAGGAGCTGCAGGCCAGGCTGGATGCAGCTCCGGAGCTGCGGGCGGCATTCGAAGCGCTCACGCCGGGACGCAGGAAGTCGTACATCTTTCATGTCTCGGGTGCGAAGCAGGTGAAGACGCGGGCAGCGCGGGCGCAGAGGTGTGTCCCGATGATCCTGAGCGGCCGAGGCTTCAACGAGCTCACAGATTGAACCCTGTGGCCGCCTGGCGGGCTACGAAGAAGTCATCAACGTAATCCGACAGGATCCTCTGTACGCCTTCATGGTCTTGATTAACGGCGTTACCGGACATGTTCGAGCGGCCGGGGAACTTGACCGCTTCTCCGACTTTTCCTGACCGACATTGACTTTCCGCTTTCGTGTGCCAGCATATCGCTGCTCATGTAACGACGGTGAGACCGTTGCGAAGGTTGAGGTGCGCAACTGAAGGAGGCTTGGCAGATGAGTTCAAACTCGACGAACGCTGATCTCATGCAAACGGTGCAAGAGCTGGCGGCGCGCGTGCAACGCCTCGAAGACACGATCGAGATTCAGAGTCTGCAGTCGAAATATATCCATTACCTCTTCAAACAGCGCTTCGACCGGATCGTAGACGAATGCTTCGCGAAGAATCTGCCTGATGTGTCGGTGGAGTTCTCTGATAGCGGCGTGTACAGGGGGCTCGAAAGCGTGCGAGCGCTATACCGCTCGTTCGATGTGACAAAGACCATTCCGGGATTTTTCATTTTGCACATGACCGTGAACCCGGTAATCGAAATTGCGAATGACGGGCTTTCGGCGCGCAGCCACTGGTTATCCCCGGGAGCCGCCGGAAGCGACAAATCAGCCGCGTGGATCTGGGGGCCGTTTTACGTCGATTATGTGAAAGAGGAAGGGCGATGGAAGATCGCGCATTCCAATCTTGTGCCGCTGTTCCGCAACCGATATGAAACGAGCTGGGCGCAGGCGCCTGATCACGGCACCGTCCGCGGGGTGCTGGCGGCGCAGCCAGACGAACCCTCAACACTTTACAGGCCGTATAACGAGGCGAAAAAGCAGTGCGACATCTTTGCAAACCATCCGACGCTCCCGCAGCCTTACTAGACCAAGCCGCGAATCCGGATAAGGCCGAGAGCAGCGGGACGGCCGCAGTCGAAATCCCGCTCTTACACAAATCCGTAGATCGGCTTCTTTGAAGTGAGCGTCTACCTGCTCGCGGCTTCGGAGGGTTGCACTAGTGTCGCCTGCACGAAGAGGATTTCCCAGTTACCTCTCGCAGCGCGAAGAACAAAACTCATTCGATGCATCCACGCGCGCTGCTCGCTTGGAAGGAGAGCGTTCTTCCATAAGACGGTGGCGAGCATCAGTCCGCCGGCTTCAGCGATTTTGCCCTCGATAGCATAGGTTGTGTTTTTCTTTGCGTACGGTGCAAAGAGCGATTCAAATCCGCTGCAAATTTCGCTGTAGCTCCATCGTTTGCCGAAAACGTCAATGAACTCGGCCTGCGCCCCGAAGAAAACAGTCAGTTCTTTCGCGTTGAGCGACTTCAACCCCGCAAGGAAACTTTCAAGCGTCATAATCGCGCTCGATGCTTCTTCATGCTGTTGCCGATCATCCCGCGGCTTTGTGCCTTGCTCTTCAATCGCTTGCGGATTCAGCCCACGGGCCAGCAGAATCTGGGCGGCGACGGACTTTTCAACTCTGAGAATTCCAATGAGTAGATGTTCTGTTTCGATGTATCTGTGACCAAGTCTCTCGGCCGATTCTGCAGCCAGATTCAGAATCTGCTTGGATTCCCCTGAAAGTGGCACTTCCACCGACGGCCCAAAAGGATCTCCCTTCGAGACCCGTTTGTCGATCTCAGCCCGAATTTCCGCCGCGACGTTGTGCTGGCCGGGAAACCACTTCGCTAAAGCTCGATCCTCGCGAAGGAGGCCCAGCAACAAATGCTCCGTCTCGATGTAGGGGCTTCCGTAGATGCTAGCCTCATAGCGGGCGAAGAATATGACCCGTCGGGCTCGTTCAGCGTATCGCTCAAACATGAATTGGACTCATGACCGACTTTATCCCTCAGAGGTAACTCAACGCAATGAGAAGGGCGTGGACCGACGTAGGTACCTACCCACCGAGGTCCGCTGGATTCTTTATGGTTTCGATAGATTCTTTCCGTAGACGCTCGCGAGTAGCCCGGCGGTAAAGTTAGCCAATGGGAGCTACTCCCGCGCAGACGGTGAACTCCGGCTTGTTCGAGGGCTACGACACGGGCGGGTTCTACGACGAGATGTTTTCGGCCCCCGGGCGGCCGCGCCCTCCGTATGCCCGGCTGTTCCAGAAGCTCGCCACCATGGCGCCCGGGCAGTTCGAGGAGCGCCGCAAGCTCGCCGACCTCTCGTTCCTGATTCAGGGGATCACGTTCACCGTCTATAGCGATGGGCGCGGGACGGAGCGGCTGTTTCCGTTTGACTTGATACCGCGCATTCTGCCGAATTCGGAATGGCAGCACATCGAGCGCGGGCTTTCGCAGCGCGTAATGGCGCTCAATCTTTTCCTGCACGATATCTATGGCGAGCAGCGCATCTTGCGGGACAGGCGCATTCCGCGCTCGCTGGTCTATTCCTGTCCGCATTTCCGGCGCGAAGTGATCGGTGTAGAAGTGCCGCGCGGAATTCACACCCACATTTGCGGTATTGACCTGGTCCGCGATTCGAAGACAGGCGAGTTTTGCGTACTCGAAGACAACGTGCGGACTCCGAGCGGCGTCTCCTACGTCCTTGAGAATCGAATCGTCATGACGCGCACGTTTCCTGATGCATTCGAGGACCTCGAAGTACTGCCGGTGAATCACTATCCCGCGGAGCTCTCGCGAATTCTGCGCAGCCTTTCGCCGCGCGGAGAGAATGAAGCGCAGATCGTCGTGCTGACGCCGGGTATCTACAACAGCGCCTATTTCGAGCACAGCTTCCTCGCGCAGCAGATGGGCATCGAGCTAGTTGAAGGGCGCGACTTGATCGTCGATGGCGGCGTGGTGTACATGAAAACGATTCGCGGCCTCACGCGAGTCGATGTTATCTACCGGCGCGTGGACGATGAGTTTCTCGACTCGCTGACGTTCCGCAGCGATTCCGTTCTCGGCGTTCCGGGGCTGATGGGCGCATATCGCGCGGGGAATGTGGCGCTCGCGAACGCAGTCGGGAACGGCGTCGCGGATGACAAGGCGATCTACGCCTACGTGCCGGAATTTATTCGCTACTATCTGGGCGAAGAGCCTGTCCTGCGCTCCGTCGAAACCTATATCTGCGCGAAAGAAAGCGATCTGGCGTACGTGCTCGATCATCTGCCGAAGTTGGTCGTGAAGTCCGTGGGCGAATCGGGCGGGTACGGCATGTTGATTGGGCCGACGTCGGAGCGTAAGAAGATCGAGGAGTTCCGCGACCGCATTCGCGCGAATCCGCGCAATTACATCGCGCAGCCCGTGGTGCCGCTTTCGCGCGTGCCCTCGTACGACGCGGCCGAACAATGCATTGGCGGGCGGCACGTCGACTTGCGGCCGTACTGCCTCTACGACGGCGAAAAAGTCACGATCGTGCCGGGAGGCCTGACGCGCGTGGCGCTGCAGAAGAATTCGCTGGTGGTCAATTCGTCGCAGGGCGGCGGCAGCAAAGACACCTGGGTGCTGCGAGGAGAAGGCTAGGTGCTTTCGCGCATCGCAGAATCGCTTTTCTGGCTCTCGCGTTACATCGAGCGCGCCGAAGGCACGGCGCGCATCCTCGACGTGAATTACCACATGCTGCTTGAGCAGTCGCAGCACTCCTATCACCTGCGCTGGGAGCCGCTGATCATCATGGCGGGCGAAGAGGACCGTTTCCGGAAGCTGTACAGAGAAGTGAGCGCGGACAACGTTTTCGAATTTCTAGCGTTTCGTCAGGACAATCCTAGCTCCATCGTGCAGTGCATTTCGAAGGCGCGCGAGAATGCCCGCACGATTCGCGACCGCATTTCACGCGAGATGTGGGAGGACATCAACGGCCTCTTCCACATGGCCAACAGTTTCGTTCCAGCTGACGAGATCGCGGCGGGACCGCACAGGTTCTGTGACAAAATCAAATTCGGCTCGCATCGATTTCACGGAGTCACCGACGCGACGCTGCCGCACGACGAAGGCTGGGAATTCCTGCGCGTCGGCTGCGGGCTGGAACGCGCGGAGATGACGGCGCGGCTCGTCGACGTGCAATACCACAATTTGCTCGATGGCCCGCCGGCCGCCGAAGCGCTGGACAATCACCAATGGATGGCGGTGCTGAGATCGGTAGGCGCGTACGAGGCGTATCACCGCCAGTATCACCCGCCGATCGAGCCCGAGCGCGTGGCGGAAATGTTGATTCTGAATCCGCAGCATCCGCACTCGATCCGCTACTGCGCGACGGAAGTGCAGGCCGGGCTGCGCGCGGTCAGCGGCACCGGCCCCGGTTCGTACGCGAACGAGGCCGAGCGGCTCACGGGGAAAGTTCTTGAGCGGCTGCGCTACGACCGCATCGGGGAAATTTTCGATCAGGGTTTGCATGGTTATCTGAACGATTTGCTGCACATGTTCGGCGCGATTGGAGAAGACATCGCGCGGACATATTTCTATTACGCGGTGGTGGCATGAATCGATATCACCTGGTGCATACGACGGAATTCGTCTACGACGGGCCGGTTTCGGAGAGCTACAACGAAGTCCGGCTGCGCCCGCTGCAAGACGAAAAACAGAGTTGCCTTTCGTTTCGGCTCACGACGAATCCCGGCTCGCGCGGCACGGCGTACCGCGATTCGCACGGAAATTGGGTGCATCAGTTCAACGTGCTCCGCGAACACCGGCACCTGAAAGTCGAGGCGGAATCGGTGGTGCTCGCGCACCCGGCAACGGATGAAAGGGAGGATCCCACGACGCTTGCAGATTTCGATTCGATGCGCGTCAAACTAAACGATGAATATTTCGATTTTGTCGGGCCGACCGCTTACGTGCCCCATCTCACCGAATTGCGCGAATTCATCGACGCCGCGGAGAAAACGTCTGACGGAACGGTCGCAGGATTTGCGCGCGCGGCTTCCGACATGATCCACGCGAGGTTTCAATATGTGAAAGGAGCAACTCACGTTCATTCGTCGATCGAAGATTCGCTTTCGATTGGCGCGGGCGTTTGCCAGGATTTCGCGCATGTGCTACTCGGTGTCGTGCGGATGCGCGGAATTCCGGGACGCTACGTGTCAGGGTATCTCGTGCCAGGTAGTGCCGTTTCGCCGGACGCGAAGCAAGAGAGCGTGATCGGCGGGCAAGCGTCGCATGCGTGGGCCGAACTGCTGATGCCGAACGACACCTGGGTGGCGCTCGATCCGACGGTTGGAAAGCCGGTCGGGCTGCGACACGTTCGCGTCGCCTACGGGCGAGACTATGGAGATGTGGCTCCGGTTCGCGGCGTGTACAAGGGGCAGGCCGGGCAGAGATTGTCGGTGGATGTGCGAGTCCGTCCGGCGTTGGACGATGCCGGCTGCGAACAGTTGAACGAATCTTGCGCTCCCGCGCCCACAACGCCAATTGCCGAACGCCCACATCAGCCTGCTCAGCAACATCAGCAGCAATAATCGAAAGAACGATTCTGAAGAAAGGTCCCTCGGCTCCCTCTGGTCGCTCCCCTCGAGTCCGCTCGGGGCAAGCGGGACGACGATTGATGTCCCAGGCTCGACTCGCCGTCGACCTGGGAGCCCTTTCAGTCGGGTCGTCGCTTTACATCCCCGCGAGCATTGGCTAACGTAGCCGGAGGATCTCCCACGGCGGTCTTCGAGCAGAAATGGGCAGCGCACTCCTAGAGGGAAGAGAGCTCCTTTTCACGCTGGTCCTGAAGGTGGGCTGGGCGGCGGCGTTCGCCGCGTTGCTGGTCCGGTTTCGATCTTTCCGCAAACTCGTCTTCACAGAAAAGCGCGACTCCGATCAGAAGGTGATGCTGCTGTTGTTTTTTGTGCCGCCGCTGGCGATCGGGATCATGCTGCGGCTGATCGGAGGATACAAATTCTTTGATCTCACGCTTGAAGGCTCATTCCTGATGGGCTTGATCGGCGGACGAGTGGTCGGCCTGCTCGGCGGCTCGCTGATCAGCTTGCTGCCGTTTGGATTTCACGAGTGGCTGTCGGCGCCGATGGCCGCGCTCGTCGGCTTGCTCGCGGGGATGATCCGCGACGTAATTCCTGAGAAAGAAGACGTCTGGCATTTCGGCCCATTTCTCTTCTTGAACGTGCCGTCGTGGCTGTGGCGCCTGGTTCGCTACGGCAAAGGGAACTGGGCGATGCTTCCATTGTTTGCCTGCGCGGCGCTTGAAGCGGGGCTGATCGCGCTTGCCTCAGCGGTTCCCTCACATTGGCTTTTCTCGATTCAAACATCGAACGCGGGGTACGCGCTGCTCGTGATTCTGTCCTCAGTGATCAGCGTGGCGATCGCGGTAAAGATTTGGAACAACACCCGCATCGAGATGAACCTCGAACAGAATCAGCAGCACCTGCTGAAGGCGCGCATGGACGCGCTTACGAGCCAAATCAATCCGCACTTCCTTTTCAACACGCTGAACACGGTTTCATCGCTGATTCGGTTCGATCCGGACATGGCGCGCGGCGTCGTGCTAAAGCTCTCCAACATCTTGCGGCGGCTGCTGCGGAAGCATGAGACGTTTGTCCCGCTGCGCGACGAGATCGAGTTCATCGACGACTATCTCGACATTGAGGTGATCCGCTTCGGCCGCGACAAATTGCAAATCATCAAGGAAATTGACAAGGACACGCTGGACGTTTTTGTGCCGAGCATGTTGCTGCAGCCGATCGTAGAAAACGCGATCAAGCATGGGCTTGCGCCGCGCGTCGAGGGCGGACAGATTCTGCTGCGCAGCCGGCGGCACGACGGACGGCTGATCATCGAGATCAACGACAACGGAATGGGCATGTCGCCCGAGCGGCTGACAGAGGTGTACGGCGGGGGGATCGGCATCAGCAACGTGCACGAGCGCCTGCGGCTGCTCTACGGCGATCAGTTTGAGATGGATATTCGCAGCCAGCCGGGCGATGGCACGCAGATTCGCATTGAGATACCTGAGTTGGCCGCCGTGGAAGCCGCCGCGGTCTGAGCGACCGCGCAGTGCGCCAGCCGGCCAAGCCTTCCCACCCTTACGAAGCAAAGGGTGGGGCACCCATAGGGCGTGGGTTGAACGCTTGGAGAGGATCGCGGGGCTGTGCCGGTTCGCTAGGCCACGGCGAACATGTGGGAACAAAGGCTGGACCACCCGCCCGCAGCGGTCTAGTCGACGAAGCGCGCACGTTTGAAAATCAAAACGTGCGTCACCCGCGTAACTCCGCGCTCAAGACTGCGGCGCTACACTTAAACGTCGTTACAGTGCCGAGGAGGATGTTTGGCAGGGACGGCGATCAGCTGGTCTGAGACGTGGAGTATGGCAGTCGAGGCGCTGCGCGCGAACAAAGTGCGCGCGGCGCTCACGATGCTGGGCGTCGTGATCGGTAGCGCGTGTATCGTGCTTGTTGTGACCGTGGCACTCACGGGCAAGAAATATATCGCCGCACAGATCGAAGCGGTCGGCTCGAATATTGTCTACGCCAATCTTGCGCATCCGAGTGGCGCGCAAAGCGTCGCGCTGGGCGACGAAATCACCCCGGCCGACATGGAAGCGGTGAGGGAAAGCGTATCGCAGGCGATTCGAGTGGCCGGCACGAACGACATTCAGATGTCGGTTGTGGTGAACGGCAAAGCATGGCCCGTGGGACTAATCGGTGTCACGCCCGGCTTCCAGGAAATCCGGCGCTTGCTCATCCTTCATGGACGGTATTTCGACGACACGGATTTTTCGTCGGTCGGCAAAGTGGGCGTGATCTCCGAACATCTCGCGGAAACGGCATTCCCGGGCGAAGATGCCATTGGGCAAAGCATCAAAGTGGGAGAGCTGAATTTCAGCGTGATCGGAGTCTTCGCCGAGCGCATCGGCACTTTCGGCCAATCGGAAATCCGAACCGATTCGGTGCTCGTGCCGCTCTCGATCATTCGTTACTACACCGGAGCCGCGTCGATCGTTACACTTTACGCGCAGGCGGACAGGCCCGAGGACGTGGAGTCCGTCACGCGGCAGGTAGCCGAAATTCTGAGGAGCAGGCACCGCGCGCGAGCGGAGTATGACGTCGAGAATCTGGCATCGATCCTCGAAACATCGCGCCGCATCTCACTGGCAATGACGGTAGTGCTGCTGCTGGTGGCGCTGGTGGCGCTGGTGATCAGCGGCGTCGGAATCATGAACATCATGCTCGTGAGCGTGACCGAGCGGACGCGGGAAATCGGCATCCGGAGGGCGATCGGCGCGCGGCGACAGGAGATTCTGTACCAGTTTCTGCTCGAGGCGATTCTGATCAGCGGCGCCGGAGCGCTTGCGGGGATTGCTATTGCGGTGGCGATTCCGGTCTTGATCGAGACGCTCGTGCGATTTCTGCCGGTACCGGGGGAAGTGACGATTCCGATCTCGTGGCTTTCTGTGTTTTCGGCCTTCATAGTGTCTTGTGGAACGGGCGTACTATTCGGGTACCTCCCGGCAAGAACGGCCGCGCAGCTTCATCCCGTGGAATCGCTGCGATACGAATGATCGAAGGCCGGACGATTTTCTTCTGTCGAACGCCTCGTTAGACATCTCCGCCTGAACTCGTCGCATCACACCAGGGTCATCAGCAGCTCTCAATAGGGAATCGACGGCCAGCTTCGCTTGTCCACCACGGGGGGTGGTCATGTGTGGGATCGCTGGTTTTACGCACAAGTACTGGTGTCCACAACCTGAACGAATCAATAACGTTATCGCCACACTGACCCATCGTGGCCCTGATCAACAGGACGTATTCCGTTCTGGAAGCTGCTCGATCGGCGCGGCGCGCCTGAGAATCATCGATTTGGAGGGCGGGGATCAGCCCATCACGTCTGCCGATGGCAAGAGCGTCATCGCCCTAAATGGCGAGATCTATAATCATCGCGAGTTGCGTGTTGAACTCGAACGCCGCGGCCGGACATTTCGGACTCGCACAGACACGGAAGTTGTCCTGCAGGCTTTCCTTGAATGGGACACGGAGTGTTTCACTCGCCTGCGAGGAATGTTTGCGGTTGCGGTGTGGGACGAGGCTGCCAAGCGCTTGGTTCTTGCGCGAGACCGGGTGGGCATCAAACCTCTCTACATCGCTCGCCGAGGGGGCGACATCTTCTTCGGCTCTGAGCTGAAGGCGATACTGGCCCATCCGGAGATCGATCGCCGCCTCTGCCTGGCGGGCCTCGATTGCTATCTCTCGCTCAACTACGTCCCGAGCCCGTGGACACTTGTGGACGGGATTGAAAAGCTGCCGCCGGGCCATTGGCTCGAGTGGCGCGACGGCGAGGTTCGTTGCGAAGCGTACTGGAGTTTGCCATACGGGCCGGCGCGCGAGCGGACGCTCGATTCGGCGAAGGAAGAACTCGATCACCTGCTGCGCGAGTCGGTACGCGAGCATTTGATCTCGGACGTGCCGCTCGGCATTTGGCTGAGCGGCGGGATCGATTCGTCGACGATCCTGCACTACGCCGCGCAGGTGTCGAGCTCGAAGCTGAGGACGCTTTCCATTTCGTTTCGAGGACGGAGCTTCGACGAGACGCCGTACATTCGGCAGGTCGCCGAAAAATACGGCACCGATCACGACCAGTTCGATTTGAATCCGACGGAGAATCTGGTCGGAGCGATTGAAGAGTTCGCGTACTACTCGGACGAGCCGACGGCTGACGCGGGCGCACTGCCACTCTGGTTTTTGTCGAAGATGAGCAAGACAAGGGTGACAGTCACGTTGAGCGGGGAAGGCGGCGACGAGGTCTTTGGCGGGTACCTGACTTATCGCGCGAATCATCTGGCGAGCGTCGCGCGCAAGTTTCCGCACGGCGCGATTCGACTAGCGCTCGCAGCGTTGCGCCACTGGCCTGTATCGGATGAAAAGATCAGTTTTGAGTACAAGTTCAAGCGTTTCCTGGAAGGTTGTCTGCTGCCGCCGGAGCAGGCGCATATCTATTGGAACGGGACCTTTTCGAAGGCACAGAAGACCGCTCTGCTGCGATCGGCGCCGGCAGGCGCTCTCGACGATCTGCTCAGAGAAGTTCGCGAGAGGGCACTTCCGGACGACGATCTTGCATCCTTCCTGTGGTTCGACCAGCGTTATTTCCTGCCCGACGATATTCTGATGAAGGTCGACCGGATGAGTATGGCCCACGCTGTCGAGGTGCGGCCGCCGTTTCTCGATCATCGCATCGTCGAGTTTGCAGCCACGCTTCCAATATCTTTCAAGATCCGCGGCTCCCGCCAAAAGCTGCTCCTCCGAGAGCTAATGAAAAAGGTCCTACCCGAGTCGGTACTTTCGCGGAAAAAGACTGGTCTGGACATTCCGACCCACGAATGGCTCCGCGGCCCGCTTCGAGAACTAATGCTCGACGCGCTCAATGGCGGTGCCGCGGAGCACGGCGGTTTGTTTCAGAAATCAACGATCGACGCACATGTGCGCGATCATGTTGAACGCCGTGCGAATCTGGGGTATCACCTTTGGGGCATGATGATCTTATTCTTGTGGATGAGGAAATGGCGGATCCAAACGGTACCGATTCCTACGGCAAGGCCAATAGCACCGGAAAAAGTCCTCTCCACTATCTGATCGTCCTTCTCATTGCAGCCGCGATTTACCTGGGCTGCATCGTTTCACCCCCTTCGCTGATGGACGACGTAGACGCAGTGCAGGCGCAGATCGCCCGGACGATGCTGGTCTCAGGCGACTGGGTCACCGCGCACATAGACGGTCTGGTGTACCTCGAAAAGTCTCCGTTGATCTACTGGGCCGTAGCTGGCTCTTACAAGGTTTTTGGGGTTTACGATTGGGCAGCCCGGATTCCTGTGGCACTTTCGGTGATCGCTTTGGCTTTGCTTACCATGTTCTTCGGGACGTGGGCCTTCGGGCGACGCGCGGGATTTTATTCCGGGCTGTGCATTTCGACCTCCGTTGGACTGTTCCTCTTCACACGAATTGTGATCCCCGACGTGGTGCTCACCTTAGAAATCGCTCTGGCCTTATGGGCCTTTTTGCGCGCCCTCGACCCGGACGAAGCGCACCCGCGAGTGTGGTCGATGGTGCTTGCGGCATGTCTCGGAGCGGGGCTGATTACGAAGAGTCTGATTTCAGTCTTGTTTCCCGCCGGCATAGGTCTGATCTATCTTGCGCTTACGCGCCAGCTTTTCTCGGCGCGCACTTGGAAGCGTCTCCACCCGTTCACTGGAGCTCTAGTAGCGCTTGCCATCGCAGCGCCGTGGCATATCCTCGCGACACTGCGCAATCCACCGCATTTCGCGTGGGCTTTTTATTCCGGTCCCGGCCAGTATCACGGTTTCTTCTGGAAGTATTTTGTCAACGAACAGGTGTTGCGCTTTCTTAACCGGCGATACCCGCGTGATTACGATACTGTGCCGCGCTTGTGGTTTTGGCTCCTGCATTTGGTCTGGCTCTTTCCCTGGAGCGTTTATTTCCCCGCGGTTGCAAAGCTTTCTTTCCGTCCGACGGATCGCGCAGGGCGCGCGCGCTTGCTCGCGCTGATCTGGATAGGCTTCGTGCTGGTCTTCTTCACCTTTTCGACGACACAAGAGTATTACTCAATGCCTACGTATCCTGCGTTTGCGCTGTTGCTGGGCTCGGCCATGGCGCTAGAAGACAATTGGGTACGTCGAGGCACGCGCGTACTCACGGTGGTGACGGCGTGCGCGGCGATCTCCATCGTCGCGATTCTGATTCACGTGCACGGTCTGCCAACTCCGGGCGATATTTCGGCGGCGCTGATTCCGCACCCGGGAGCTTACAAGCTGTCGCTTGGGCACATGGAGGATCTGACGCTGGACTCGTTTGCGTACCTGCGGCTGCCGCTGATCGTGGCCGGCTGCGCATTTTTTCTGGGCGCGCTGGGCAGCATTCTGTTCACGGGACAGCGAGCTTTTGCGGCGGCGGCGCTCATGATGGTTCTCTTCTTCCACGGGGCACGGTTGGCGATGGTCGTTTTCGATCCATTCCTGTCGTCGCGGCCGCTTGCGAATGCCCTGGAAAAATCGCCGCCAGGGACCCTGATCGCGCAGGGATTTTACTACAAATTTTCGTCGGTGTTTTTCTACACGGACCGCACGGGACTGTTGATTTCAGAGAATCGCGCCAACCTCGAATACGGCTCGAACGCGCCGGGCGCGCCTAAAGTGTTCGTCAGCTCCGAAGAGTTCAAGGATCAATGGCTTTCGCCTCACCGCACGTATTTGCTGGCGGCTGAAGCGGATGTGCCTAAATTCGCGGCGATGGTCGGCGGCGGTCTCTTTGAGACGGTTGCGACAAGTGGGGGGAAAGTGCTGCTGACGAACCGCCCGTTGACCGCTGCGCCGTGAGACAGCTTCTTTGCTTCTCGCAACAGCCACGGATGTACTAAAATCAGCGCTGGTCCGAATGAAAAACGAACACAGCCCCGTCGCGTACTCAATCGTTGTGCCGTTTTATAACGAGCAGGAGAACGTGCCGCAGCTGTACGTCAAAATCGTCGACGTTATGAGCGCGATCGGCGAGCCATTCGAGATGATTTTCGTGGACGACGGCAGCAAGGACGGAACGTTCCGCCAGCTTTCGGAGATTGCGAGGAATGATGATCGTGCCGTCGTGGTGCGGCTACGGCGAAATTTCGGCCAAACGGCGGCGCTCAAAGCCGGATTCGACCATTCCAACGGCGAGATCATCATCTCGATGGATGGCGATCTCCAGCACGACCCGGCCGAAATTCCTCGCTTCATCGAGAAGATGCAAGAAGGCTACGACATTGTGAGCGGCTGGCGCGTGACGCGCACCGATCACTGGTTGATGCGGCAGATACCCAGCTGGACGGCGAACCGCATGATGGCCTGGCTCTCGCGCGTCGATCTCCACGATTTCGGGACGACGTTCAAGGCGTACCGGCGAGAGATTCTTTCCGAGATCAATCTTTATGGCGAACTTCACCGCTTCATTCCGGCCCTGGCGAGTTGGGCGGGTGCGTCCATCGGCGAAGTGCCGATCACAAATATTCCGCGGAAGAATGGAAAGTCGAATTACGGGATCTCGCGGACGATTCGGGTGCTGCTCGATTTGCTGAGCGTGAAGTTTCTGTTGGACTATTCGACAAGGCCGCTCCAGCTATTCGGGCTTGCTGGTTTGGCTTGTCTTGCGTTCGGAGGCAGCGTCGATCTGTGGCTGGTGATCGACAAGCTTGCGAAGAAACAGGACGTGATGGCGAGTCATGGCCCGCTCTTGCTCTTGGGAACGGCCCTCGTCATTGGCGGTATACAATTTCTGGCCATTGGCTTGATCGGTGAACTGCTGACCCGCACGTATTACGAATCGCAGGACAAGCCTATCTATACAGTGCGCGAATTGCGCGGGAGGCGCGCTGTTGCCGCGGGACGCCGTGAACCTCCGCGCCCTGCCGGTACGGCTGGGCGCTAGAGTGCCATCCGCACCGAACGTAATGCGAAGCATTCTGGTTTGATGGCATCAACGGCTTCCGAACGTTCTCCCCATCGATCACGCCGGATTCTCTGGGGTTCAATTCGATTCGCCATCGGTCTCGGAATTCTGGCTTATCTCTGGAAGTCCGGCATCATCCACGTTGATACGCTGAAGCGCCTCTTCACGGCTTGGCCGATCACTCTGGCGGCGCTTGCGTTGATGGCGGTCGACGTCTTAATGATGTCACTGCGACTGTCTTGGTTGTTGCGGCCGCACGGACTGCATCTGGCCGTCGGGAAGTCGTTGCAGCTTACGTGCGTGAGCTTCTTTTTCACGGCGTTCTTGCCGGGATCATCGGGAGGGGCGCTGGCAAAGCTCTTTTATGCAGCTAAGGAAAACGCCGAGCGGCGCACAGAAATCGCAACGGTCGTGGTCTTCGATCGCGCGATCGGACTTTTTTCGCTCTTGATTCTGGCGTTAGCATTCGTGCCGTTTTTCGCGCGCGTGGTTGTGACCGTAGCGGCGTTGCGGATGCTTGTCTTCATTGTGGCAGTTCTGGCTGCGGGGCTCCTCGCGTCGCTATTCGTCTGTCTTGTCGACCGCTCGCGTGCGAACCATTCTTTGCGGGGCGCCTTTGGGTTCTTGCCGTGGTCGAACCTCGCGGGGCGCGCGGTGGCAGCGATCGGTTTCTATCGCCGGAGCCCAGGTACGCTCTTTATGGCGCTAGGCGCGTCGCTTCTGGCGAACTTTGCCGTCGTAGTGGTGGCCGGACTGGCGGTGCTGGCGCTTCATCCGGCGGATTTTTCGCTGAAAATGTGCCTGGTGATACCGTTGGGCTACATTGCGAACAGCCTGCCGCTGACGCCGGGAGGGCTGGGCGTAGGTGAGACCGCTTTTGATTCGCTTTTCAAACTGACGGGCTTGGGCGGAGGCGCCGACGCGCTCCTATGCTGGCGGATCTGGTCGCTTCCGATTGTGATTCTAGGCTTTGTCTCCTACCTGCGCGGGCTTGGCCGCAGCGTTCATCGTTTGGAAAACGATGTCGCACAAGAGGTTTAGATCGGGCGATCGCTTACTGCGATGGAATGAATTCGAAGTTGTGGCGGTCGATGCCATGTGTTCATAAGCTAAAATGCCGCTTGCGCTGCGCCGGGTTGGGACTGTAAAACCGTATACTTGGTGTGGTTCTCGCAAGCGATTCCATCTCATGGACGAGATCGAAGTCGCAGCTACTGGGAGGGAAAATGAGAATTGCGGTGCTAGGCGGAGATGGCTACTGCGGTTGGGCCACGGCGCTGTATCTCTCGCAGAAGGGCCATGAAGTCGCCATCATCGACAACTTCATCCGCCGGCAATGGGATTTCGAGCTTGGCGTTCAGACGCTCACTCCGATTCGCCCGCTTCCCGAGCGCCTTCGCGCCTGGAACGAGCACACCGGCAAAACCATCGAACTGCTCATCGGCGACGTGACCGATTACGAATTTCTTTCTGAAGCCATGCGCGAGTTTCAGCCAGACTCCGTTGTTCATTTTGCCGAACAGCGCTCGGCTCCCTATTCGATGATCGACCGCCGCCACGCGGCGTTCACGCAGGTGAATAACGTGGTCGGCACGCTCAATCTGCTCTTTGCGCTGCGCGAATTCGCGCACGATTGCCATCTCGTCAAGCTCGGGACGATGGGCGAATACGGCACGCCGAACATCGACATTGAAGAGGGTTACATCGAGATCGAGCACAAGGGCCGCAAGGACGTGCTGCCGTATCCGAAGCAGCCGGGCTCGTTCTATCACCTCTCGAAGGTGCACGACAGCCACAACATCATGTTCTGCTGCAAGGCGTGGAAGTTGCGCGCGACGGATCTGAACCAGGGCGTCGTGTACGGCACGGTGACCGACGAGAGCGCGCTCGATGAAGCGCTGATTAACCGGTTCGATTACGACGAAGTTTTTGGCACGGTGCTGAATCGCTTCTGCGCGCAGGCTGCGGTCGGGCATCCGCTTACGGTTTACGGGAAGGGCGGACAGACGCGCGGTTTCCTCGACATACGCGACACCGTGCGGTGCGTGGAAATCGCATGTACGCACCCGGCAGAGCCGGGGCAGTTCCGCGTCTTCAACCAGTTCACCGAGCAGTTTTCAGTTCTTGATCTCGCCTACAAGGTGCAAGCCGCCGGGAAGAAGATGGGAATCAAAGTCGACATCGATCACATTCCCGATCCACGCGTCGAGGCCGAAGCGCACTACTACAACGCGAAACACTCGCAATTGATCGATCTAGGACTCCAGCCACACCATCTTTCAGATTCGCTGCTCGATTCGCTGATGAATATTGCGATCGAGTATCGCGACCGAATCGATGCGTCGCTCTTCATGCCGCAGGTGAATTGGCGGAACGCGCGGAACGACCGTCACCGGCAATTGGGCGCGACGGCTCCCTCAATTACCGAAGCGAAGGCTGGAAGATCATAAGTTTTCGCGCTCGGCTTAGCCTTTCGCGATGCGCTCGCTGACGAGGCGGGCGGCTTTCACAGCACCCACCACTTTCCCCGAGAAGATGTGAATCTCGCGCGGCGAAGTTTCCTCGACGTAGAGCGTGCGGCGGTCGGTGATCGGATTGTTTTCAACCACTCGAATCGTGAAGCGCGAGCCGAGGTAGATCGCGTCCTTTGACGCAGGCACCGCAAGCATCGAATCCCTGCGCATGGCATCGAAGCGGCTGAAGTCGATCTTTTCCCACGCCGGACGATTTAGCATCTGCGCGTACGGCTCGGGAATTGGATCGCGCGGATTGTTGGTCGTCGAGTGGTTTGTATTCTTTGCGGAGCCGAAGAGAGATTTATCGGTGCTGCCATAGGGATCGAACGCAGTGAACGGGCCGTCGATCACCACGAGCGAGATGTGCTGAAGCTCCTTCGGTAACTCAATCAGGATTTTTTCCGCGACTTGGTATTTCGCGTTTTTGAAAAGCCCGCGGCTGGGCCCCAAGCCGTACGTGGCATAGACGACGAAATCGTAATCGTCGCGCATTTCGGGCGCGAACGCCCGCTGCTCGAACGAAATTCCCAGCGCCTTGATCCGCGCGGTCACAACGTCGCGCAAGAGATCGGGATCGTAGATCTGCTCATCCACTTCGTAACATTTGGCGATGAAATCGAAATTCATCCACTCGGGACGGCACGGCTTGCAGACTAGCTGATATTGCGCCATCACTTTTTCGAATAGCTCCGGCGGAGTTTGCGAGCCTTCGTGCGGGATCGCGTAGAAGTGGCGGCTATTGCGCACGATCGCCGGCGCGAACGCGTCCATGAACTCAGCGCGGGCTTCGAGGGTTTCGCTGATCGTTTCCGGGCTGCGCGGATAGTGGTAGCCGGAATGGATGCGGTACTGGTTGATCGCGGACGCCGCTTGCAGAATTCCGAGCGGATCGAAGAGACGCACCTGATGGCCCTGCTCAGCGAGGCGAATCGCGATATTGGTGCCGTAAATGCCGGCACCGGCGACCGCGACTTTCGCGCTCACGACGATTTCGCAGCCGGAGCGCGCTGCGCCGCGATGAGACGGCCTTCACGGAGAAAATAGTCGACGCCGCGCCAGCGAATCGTGTTGCGCGAGAAGCTGGCGATCCACATGAGAAATGCAATCGCGTCCCACAGCGGGATCAGCGGCATCTTCTTCCAAAGCCCGCGCTGCTTCATGCCCCACGCACCGATGGTCCAGGTGATCGCAATGCGGAAAAATGCGTAACCGCCGAGATAGGCGAGCGCTATCGCCGGTGTGGGATGCACGGCGATTGCGGCCAGCGCCCACGGAAGACCGAATGTGAAGATCAGGCCCAGGTGGCCCCACGGCCGCATCAGTCGCTGCACCGTCATCCAACGGGTCCGCTTGTGGAGCAAGTCGCTCATTGTATTGAAATCGGCAACTGATTGGACGATGTACGGCAGCAGTTTCACTACAAAACCTTGCTCGGCGACGAGGCGGCCGGCGTAAACGTCATCCGCAGGCCGATCTTCGAGCACCGGATATCCGCCATACGCCGCGACCGCTTTGCGCGTGGTGAGAATCGATTGGCCGAACGTGACCTTCAGATCGCCGAGCTGCCACGCGACCATCACGGGCGCGAAAAAGTCTGAAATCATGCCGATCGACTGCAGCTCCTGCACGAAGTTGACTTCCTTCGTGGAAACATAGAGGCACGTGGCCGCGCCGACTTTCGGATCGCGGAAGGCTGAGACGACCGTCCGCAAATAATCGGGCCGGACGCGGACGTCGCCGTCAGTGATGACGAAAATGTCGTACTTGGCCTCGGCCGTGAGGCGCGTGAGGCGCCCAACTTTGTCGTTGATGGCGTTGCGGCCGGAGCCAAAGAGCAGTCGAATCTGGCGGTCGGGGAAATCGCGGATCAGGTTTTCGAGGACAGGCAGCGCGGGATCGTCGCGATCGACGCAGAAGACGATTTCGTACTCCGGGTAATCCTGGCGGCAAAAGCTCGCGTAATTTTCGTAGGCGTCTTCGTCGAGTCCCTTAATCGGCTTTAGGCAACTGACGGGCGGCAGGAAATCGGTGTTGGGTTCTAGATCGCGCTTTGAAACCGTGAAGAAGCGCACAGTGCTGTAGAGCGCGAGAAGATAATAGATGAAGGGAATCGCGGCAATCCCAAGGATGATATAGCGGACGATCAAATGCCTTAAGCCTCCGGCGCTAGCATACGCAAGGCCCGTGGGGCGGGCGCATCAGATAGCCTTTGTTCAGTCGAGACGAAACATCCGGCGGGATCAAGCACCGATTCTCGGTATTTTCGACCGTGAACGCAGCCGGCCAATACTGCGAATTCTTGAAAAGTCTAGCACGAAATCGAAGCAATCCGGCCCTACCAGGCGCGCGCCGAAGAGCCTTGTGGACTCATTCCTAGCGCCTCTGCGTGCGGCCAATCGCCTCTTTGAGGCCTATCCTCGGCGACCAACCTAGATCTTCGCGGATTAGCCGCGTGCTGTAGTGACGATCCTGAAGCGCGCGCTGCACCTGATGCCTAGGGATTCCGCCGAGCGGTCCGCCGAGAAGCACTAGCCAGCCCGGCAGAAAGACTGTGCGTGTGAGGTCCGCATCGCTCTTTGCGCTGTGGTATTGGCCAAGAGTGAGATCGTCGTCATCCAGAACGATGTATTGTCGAAGCAAATCGCCACTGGGCGTCATCGAAAGCAATAGCGCGTCAACGAGGTTCTCGACGTAGTTGAGCGGGAAGCGATGGTTTGGCGAGCCGAAGACAATGTTTGTCTGACCCAGCCGCCCACCGAGAAGTGCGACGGGCAGCGGCTTGCCGGGGCCGAAAACGATTCCCGGACGGAGAATCGCTGTGGGCAGATCGTGTTTCTTCGAGTATGAAATGACCAATTGATCGGCTGCGATCTTGGACCGCGAGTAGAAATCTCGGCCTTCTGGATTTCCATCGAAGGGCGTGCTTTCGTCGATGGCCTTGTCCTCTTTCACGATGCCGTAAACCGCGACCGAGCTCAGGTAGACGACCTGGCGCACGCGCTGCCGCAGACATGCGTCGAAAACGCGCTGGGTGCCGTTCACGTTTACGTCCGTGAACTCCTCCAGCGAACCGGAACCGGCAACTTTGGCGGCGGCGTGGAAAACTAACTCGGCGTCCTTCGCAGCGCTATCAAGGGCGGCGTCGTCGGACACATCGCCGGGGACGATTTCTGCTCCCTGGGCCTTCAACCCTTCGGCGCGAGGCGAGGACCGCGCGAGGACACGCACCTGGTGGTCCTCGGCGAGAAGCCGGCGCACCAGCATTTTGCCGATGAATCCTGTCCCGCCTGTGACACAAATTCGCATCTCTGTTGATCGGGACCTGCCTACGCGCTTGAAATCGAAGGCGATTGGGTGCCCGGGCTACCGAGTGTAGCAATGATGGCGACGTTTCGTAACGCGTGGAATTGCATGTAGGATAGGTGCGATGTTTAGGTTCCCTCTCGCACTCGGAATATTCATATCGTTTCTGGCTTGCCCCACCGCGGTGGCCTGCACGTGCTCGCAGTCGCCGCCGGGACAGTGTCCCGGGCTGCAGCCGAGCGACGTAGTTTTTCTTGGCACGGTCACGGCGATTGAAGACATCGCTTATGCGCCTTCGCGCGCCTCTGATTCCGCGGGTGCGCCGGTCGATCCCGTCATGTCGCGGCTGACGCGCTACCGGTTCCACATCGACGAACGCTTCGCTCTCGGGGATACGCCCGCCGGCACCGCGACGATCGAAATTTTCTCCGGCGGCGAGGATGGCGACTGCGGCTACCGCTTCAAGATGGGCGAGCAGTACGTCGTCTTCACGCATCAAGGCACCGAGGGGCGGCTATTTTCGACGATTTGCAGCGGCACGCGCGCGGCGAGCGACGCGCTGGCACTTATCCCTCAGTTGCGCGCCATGCGGAACGGCCAACGTGTCGCGTCGGTGTTCGGAGTTTTGCGGCGCGCCCAGCCACCGTTTCTCGCGCCAGAAGGCGACCCGGATGAGCCGCTTCCGCGGATTTCGCTGAAGCTGCGTTCGCACTACGACCGCTTTCAGACGAACACCGATGCGAACGGCGTCTTCACCTTTTACGACGTGCACGCCGGCGAATACAACTTCACCGCCGATCTTCCTCCGCGAACCGAGCTGACGCAGAAACCGGGAGCCGGCGGATTATCGCCGTTCAAAATTCCAAACGGCGCCTGCTACGAATACGATGTGGAGGCGTTGCCGACAGGACACATGCGCGGCAGCGTGATCGGGCCAAGTGGAAAGCCGCTCGCGGTTGCCTCGGTTGAGCTTTACCACGCCGGGAACTATTCGGATTCGCGTCCCGGGCTTTGGGGATTTCAGGGTGCGACGGGCGTTTTCGATTTCGATCACGTGGGAGCGGGTGAGTACATTCTCGTTTTCAACCGCACCGACCGGATGGACCCCAATGCTCCGTTTCGCCGCACGTTCTATCCGGGCGTAGCGGATGAGTCCGACGCGAAGCTGATCAATCTGAAGGAGGGGCAGCAACTCCTGAACGTGAATCTGCGTGTCAAAGAGGCCTATCCGAACCACTCCGTCCGCGTGGACGTCAAGTGGCAGGGCGCGAAACCGCCCGGGAAGATCACAGTGATGGCCAGAGCTGAGCAGGGTGATAATCCGGCGGCGCTGAAGGTCGCCGAGGGGCTCTACGAGTTCACTTTGCTCGATTCGACGAACTATACGATTTCCGGATGGGTAGATGTAAGCCCGCAGCAAGCTGTTCCGCGTCGGGGCGGCGCCGCTTGCCCGGTTCCCGCGCGGATCGACGCCGCGCCGGTTGCGATCCAGGGATCGGATTCGGATACCAAACAAGTCAGTCTATCGTTCGCAACTCCGGACTGCGGGAAGTAGGAGTCGCGCGCCCCTTGATAAGCAGGCAATAATTTGCGGCTGCCATTTTTCGTTGGCATGCGTCTCACAGGGGCAGGGTGAGGGCGCGTCGCCGCTAGCCTCAATCTCTACCGACACTGAGCGAGGATCATCGATCATGAAGCGAATTCTTTCGCATTGCACGATTACCGCGCTGTTTTTGTTTGGCTGGACCGCGCAAACCATCGCACAGGAAGCGCCAAAAGAAGCTCCGGCCGAAGCAAAGTCCTCGGACGCCAAAGCAGCTCCCGCTGCTCCGGAACCAAAAGAGGAATCGTCGGTGACGGACCACACGATCCGGATCGGCGGGCAATCGATCCCGTACAAGGCGACCGCCTCGACAACCCTGCTCAAGAACGACAAGGGCGAACCGACCGCGTTGATCTATTCCACGGCCTACGTCCGCAGTGATGTGAAGGACGTGAGCCAGCACCCAATCGCGTTCCTCTACAACGGTGGCCCCGGCTCGGCCTCAATCTGGCTGCACATGGGCGCATTCGGCCCGCGGCGCGTGGTCACGGGAAACGCAACCGATACACCTCCTGCACCCTACAAACTCGTGGACAACGAAAGCTCGCTGCTCGACAAGGCCGATCTCGTTTTCATCGATCCCGTCGGCACAGGGTTCAGTCACGCAGTGGGGAAGGCGCAGGAGAAAGACTTTTGGGGCGTCGACCAGGATGTCAAGTCGCTCGCGCAGTTCATTTCGATTTATGTGAGCCGCAACTATCGCTGGAATTCCCCGAAATTCCTTATCGGCGAAAGCTACGGAACGTTTCGGTCGGTTGCGCTGGGCGAGTACCTGGAAGCGAATGAGAACATGCCGGTCAACGGCATCGTCCTGATTTCGAGCGTTCTCAATATGGGGACACTTTCGTTCACTCCGGGCGACGATCAGCCGTACATTTTCTATCTGCCAACTTACGCGGCCGTAGCCTGGTATTACAAGCTCTTGAAAGACCGCCCAGACGACTTGACCGCGTTTCTCGAAGAAGCGCGTCAGTTCGCGTCGACCGAATACGCCGCCGCGCTAATGAAGGGCTCGAAACTGACCGCTGCAGAGAAAGCAGAGATGGCCAAGAAAGTCGCGCGGTTCACCGGCCTGAGCGAGGACTACTTGATCAAGGCCGACCTGCGAGTCACTTTGGGACAGTTTCGCGCGGAGATTCAGAGGAACCGCGGCGTCACGGTTGGGCGGTACGACGCGCGCTATGAGGGGCCGATGTACGATCTACTGGCCGAGCGCGCCGAGTTCGACCCATCATTTTCCGCTGTTGCCGGCGCCTTCACGGCAGCGTTCAACAGCTACGTTCGCTCCGACCTGAAATTCGGCGGCGACAAGAGCTATAAAGTGCTGCCCGATGGGCCCGGCGAGGCGTGGGACTGGAAGCACGCAGGCGGAGGCGGCTATCCCGGAGCGCCGAGCGTCGATATCGATCTCATCCGTGCGATGACGGAAGATTCCCACCTTCAGGTGCAGGTCGAGAACGGATACTTCGATATGGCGACTCCGTTCTTCGCGACCGAATACACTATGGATCATCTGCTGCTGCCGGACTCGGGGCGGAGCCGCATCCACCTGCAGTATTACAACGCGGGACACATGATGTATCTGCATGAAGAGGATCTGGCGAAACTCAAGACCAACGTCGGCAGCTTTATTGATAGCGCGTGGAAGCCGTAGAATCCTTCCGGTGCCGCCGATTGCCAGCCAATCCGCTCGCGCGTTCTCGCTACGGACGCACCCACACCTCTACGAGATCAACACGTGGGCGTGGCTCGAAAAGCTTTCCGCGCGCGCGGGGCGTCTGATCAAACTTGACGACGTTCCCGACGCCGAGTGGGATGCGCTGGCGCGTCTCGGCTTCGACGTCATCTGGCTGATGGGAGTTTGGCAGCGGAGTCCCGAGTCACGCCGTGCAGCGCTCACTCTTCGCGAAAATACCGGACAATACGACGCCGCGCTGCCCGGCTGGAAGCCAAGCGACGTGATCGCTTCGCCGTACGCGGTCGCTGCGTATGTGCCAGATCCACGAATCGGAACGTTCGCGTCTGTCGATTCAATCCACGAAAAACTGCACGCGCGCGGCATGGCGCTGTTTCTGGACTTCGTGGGGAACCACACCGCCCTCGATCACCCGTGGACGCGAGAGCATCCCGAGTTCTACGTTCAGGGCACGCGGGAGGATTTTCACAACGATCCGCTCAGCTTTCACGAGATCACGACGGCCAGTGGTCCGCGGTTTCTCGCCTATGGGCGCGATCCCTACTTTCCGCCGTGGCGCGATGTGGCGCAATTGAACCACTTCTCTCGGGAAATGCGGGCGGCGCAGATCGTCGATCTGCGCACAATCGCAAACCACTGCGACGGCGTGCGCTGCGACATGGCCATGCTTCACTTGCGCGACATTTTCGAAAGGACATGGAGCCACCTGCTCCGCGGCACCGCGCCGCCACAGACCGAGTTCTGGGCCGACGCGCACACAGCTGTCCCGAGACTGATTTTGCTCGCTGAAGCCTATTGGGGAACCGAGGGGCGGCTGTTCGATCTCGGCTTTTCCTTCGCCTACGACAAAGATCTCTACGACTGGGTGCGCGACATCAACATGGCTCGCGTTCATGGCCGGCTCTCGGAGAGCTTCGATTACCAGAGCCGTCTCGCGCGATTCCTTGAGAACCACGACGAAAGCCGCTGCGCTGCGGTTTTTCGTCCGGAGCGCCTCAATTCCGCGGGAACCGTGATGACGACTCTTCCGGGAATGCGCTTCTATCATCAGGGAGAGCTCGAAGGCGATCCCGTGCATCTCCCTATCACTCTCCGAATCGCTGCGGAGCGCCCCGTCGATCCGGTGAGCGCTGCGTTTTTCGAGAAGATACTGCGGATCACAAAGGATGACGTTTTTCACAAGGGCGCGTGGAATCTGTTGCGGGTCACGTCGGAAGGGGACGATACCTCCGGAAACCTCGTCGTGTATGAGTGGCGATCGAAGAAATCTTGGAAATTGATCGCGGCGAATCTCGCTGGGCACGCGTCTCAGGGGCGCATCCATTTGGATGACCGCCCGCTGCCCGCACAAGAATACGTCTTCTACGATGAATTGCATGACGAACGCTACGTCCGCTCGAGCGATGAGCTGCGCAACCTTGGTCTCTTCGTCCGACGCGAGGGATTTGACGCTCATCTCTTTAACGTCACGCCTGCCTGACGGCTAAATGCGCCCGCAAGTTTCGATTGCGCGATCGCCGTGTGGGGAATTCGCTGCGAATCTGGGCCGCGTGAGGCGCGGCAATTCTGGTATTCTTTGCGCGGTGCGAAATTCGAAATTCTCTCTCACTCTGCTCGCTGCCAGTGCTCTAGCCGCATTTCTTTTCGCACTGCAAATTGGATTTGCAACCGCGCAGCAGACTGAGCCGCAAACAGCTCCGGCGCCGCAGCAAGCACTACCGACGCAGGTCGCGCCGCCTCCACCCGCGCCGACTGGTTCGGTGATTGTGCTCGATCCCGCGCACGGCGGCACGGATACGGGCGCGCGCGGCGAAAACGGCCTTGCAGAAAAGGACATTGTTTTGCAGATTGCCCGCGCGGTTCGCGAGCAATTGACGCGCGACGCATATCGCGTGCTGCTGACGCGCAATGACGACTCGAATCCGTCCTATGACGACCGCGCCGCAATGGCGAATGCCTACCGCGACGCCATCTTCGTAAGTCTTCATGTGTCATCGACCGGAGCGCCCGGCACGGTGCACGCTTACTACGATCAATTCGCCGCACCACTCGCGCCGGCGGCAACCTCGGCCGGCGCGAAGGCAGCTGCTCTACCATCAAGCGGCCTCACGTCGTGGGAGGACGCGCAACGGCCTTACGTCGACGCGAGCCATCGCCTGGCGGATTTCATTCAGGCCGATTTGGGGCAAAGCTTTCCCGGCTCGCCTACCGCTTCAATAGCGGCACCGGTTCGCGCGCTGCGCTCGATCAGCGCGCCGGCCGTGGCAATTGAGGTATCGAGCGTCTCAGGATCAACGGCCGAGGCGCTCAACGCGGCGGCCGGTCCGATTGCCGCCGCGATCGCGCATGGAATCTCAGCTCTCCGCCAGACCGGGCCGGCAGGGTTCAAATAATGCCGCGGAATCTGAAAATCATTCTCGGGCTGTTGGCGATTGCGGTTGTCGTTGGACTGATCAGCCTTCGCGGCTTGCAGCGGCGCATGCGCCGAATGGCCGAAGCGCGCGCGGCGGAAGAGAGTGCGCGGCATGCGGTCCTTGCACCGCCGATTTCCACGCCCACAGACGTGACGGTGAAGGCGAAAATCTTCTGGGCCGCGGGACCGGACAAAATTGCGCCAGTCGAAGTCGAGATGCCGCTTTCGGCCGATCCAATTGAACGCTCGCGACAACTGCTTCTCGCGCTGATCGCAAATCCTCCCACGGCCGGCCAACGGACGCTGCCCGTCGATACGGCGCTTTCGAGCTTCTACATTCTGCCCGACGGTACGGCCATCGCCGATTTTTCGGACGCGATCTCGTCGGAGATGCCTTCGGGACTCTTGAGCGAAGAGCTGGCTGTGAGTTCGATTGCGCGAACGCTGGAGAGCAATGTGCCCGGGCTGCACCGTCTGAAAATCCTGATCCACGGCCAGGAAGCCGAGACGCTGGCGGGCAATGTCGATCTCACAGGATTTTTCGATTTGAACAGCGCCGCAGCTTCTGCTCCTCCGCGAAACACTCCGCCCGGGGCCGCGCCGGCTATCGCGCACTGACGCGTGGCGCATTTCGAGGCTGGGTTGACACTTCCCACTCCAGTCGTCAAACTGGCGCATACGTTGAAAACTCGCAGGAACAGGGGGATTCATTGAGATCCGATGGGCGCGCGCCGAATGCCTTGCGGCCGGTGAAGATCACTCCAGATTTTATCCGGAGCGCGGAAGGCAGCGTGTTGATCGAGATGGGCCGCACGCGCGTGATCGCCACGGCGACCATCGAAGACGGCGTGCCGCAATTCTTGAAGGGCAGCGGGAAGGGATGGGTGACCGGCGAGTACGGAATGCTGCCGCGCTCGACTGAGGAGCGCACTCCGCGAGAGTCCGTGCGCGGGCGACAATCGGGCCGCACGCTTGAGATTCAGCGCATGATCGGGCGCACGCTGCGCGCCGCGGTCGATTTGAAGGCGCTCGGCGAGCGTACCGTGTGGATCGATTGCGACGTCATTGAAGCCGATGGTGGCACGCGGACGGCGTCGGTAACGGGAGCGTTTGTGGCACTGGCGTTGGCGCTCGAGCGCATGGTGGCGTCAGGAATCCTTCGCTCGCTTCCGGTGATCGATTCCGTCGCAGCGACGAGCGTCGGGATCGTAGACGACGAGCTGTTGCTCGATCTCGCCTACGACGAAGATTCGCGCGCGCAAGTCGATATGAACGTGGTGATGACGGGCGGCGGCGAATTCGTCGAAGTGCAGGCAAGCGCGGAGGCGCGGCCGTACACGAGCCACGAACTCGAAAAGCTTCTCGATCTCGCCGCGAACGGTATCCGCCACCTCACCAAGCTGCAACGCGAATTGCTGCCTATGAATTTTCGTGCGCATGCCCGGTAACGGGACCAACACCGCTCGCCATCCGTGAAAATTCAAATCGCATCGTCGAGTCCCGGCAAGCTGCGCGAATATCGCGAGCTCGCCGCGGGCTCGGCGCTCGAAATCGAATTGCTGCCGGGGATCCGCGAACTTTCGCCGTTCGATGAATCCGCGCCGACATTCGCCGAGAATGCATTGGGCAAAGCGCTGCATTTCAGCCGCTATACGAACGAGATCGTTCTGGCCGACGATTCAGGCCTCGTCGTTCCGGCGCTTGGCGGGGAGCCGGGTGTGCGATCAGCCCGCTATGCGGGACCGAACGCCACCGACGCGGACAACGTGCAGAAATTGCTCCGCGAAATGGCAGGCAAGGAAGGCGACGCGCGGCGGGCGCGCTTTGTCTGCGTGATTGTGATTGCGCGCCAGAGACGCGCGCTCGTGATCGCGTCCGATTTTGTAAATGGCTCGATCACACACGAGCCGCGCGGCACAAACGGCTTTGGCTACGATCCAGCCTTCTATTTTGCGGATATCGGACGTACGTCCGCGGAAATTTCGTCTGAGGAAAAAAATCGCCGCAGCCACCGAGGTAAGGCGTTCCGCAAGGTCCTCGAGTATCTCGCCCCTATCAATTTTTAGCTCCCTAGGAAGGCCCGCCTGCATCAGATCGAAGGCAACGAAAGCGCTTGCTCTTACGCTCCGGGCGGGAGTACAACTGACACCCCCGGCGGAGGTGACTTATGGCAACCTACCGCGCAGCCCCCCAGCTCCAGCCGACTCTGCAGATGCGTTTGGAAGAGGCTCGTGGGCGCACCGATGCGATCTTTAGGCTCGTGCCCCCCGAATCGCTTTACGACCGGCCGATCCCGGAGCGCCACCGTCTGCTGTTTTATCTCGGCCACCTCGAAGCATTTGACTGGAATCTTCTGAGCGGCCCGCTCGAGCTTCCGTCACCCGAGCCTGCACTCGATAAACTCTTCGCCTTTGGCATCGATCCGGTTGACGGCGGTCTGCCGACGGACGTTCCTTCGGATTGGCCGACGGTTACTCGAATCCAGAAATACAACCAGCGCGTGCGTAATGCGTTGGACCAAGCGCTGAATGACTCACGCGCATCGCGTTCCTCAGACACCGATCTGACGGACGGCACGTTGCTGCACGTCGCAATCGAGCACCGATTGATGCACGCCGAGACGCTTGCGTATCTGCTGCACAATCTCCCGCTGGACCGCAAGAATCCGCACGCAGCTCCGGTTGCCGATCTGCGGCCCTCTCCCATGCCAAGGCGAGTCGCGATACCGGCCGGAGTGGCGACGCTCGGCATGCCGCGCGGCACAGCATTCGGATGGGACAACGAATTTGAGACGCAAGAAATTGAGGTGCCGAGTTTTTCAATCGATGTGTATCCCATCACCAACGGCGAATACCTGAAATTTGTCGAAGCGAGTGGATACGACGAGTCGCGCTATTGGAGCGCGGACGACTGGAAATGGAAATCCTGCGCGAACATTGAACATCCACACTTCTGGACGCGGCGCGCGGTTGCGTCGGGCGAAGCGGCAGCAGGGAATTGGGAATACCGCGCAATGTTCGGCCGCATCCCGTTGCCGCTTTCGTGGCCGGTTTATGTCAGCCACGCGGAGGCTTCCGCGTATGCGCGATGGGCGGGCACGAGTCTACCGACGGAGGCGCAGTGGCACCGCGCCGCGTATGGCGCGCACGATCAAACCGAGAGCAGCTATCCTTGGGGAGAGGCGCGGCCCAACGCGACGCGGGGGAATTTCCATTTCAAATCGTGGGATGCCGCTCCTGTGGATGCGCATCCCGCAGGAGCAAGCGCGTTCGGCGTCTTCGACATGCTCGGCAATGGCTGGGAATGGACGTCCACCATTTTCGGCCCGCTTCCTGGATTCAAGCCGTTTTCATTTTATCCCGGCTACTCGGCGAATTTCTTCGATGGCAAACATTTCGTGATGAAGGGCGGATCGCCGCAAACCGACGAATGCATGCTGCGCCGCACGTTCCGCAACTGGTTCCAGCCGCACTACCCGTATGTGTACGCCACATTCCGCTGTGTGGAGGAATAGGTCATGGCTTCCGCTCCGCGATTGGCACCATCGATTTCGGCGGCCCGCGCGCTGGCTGAATTTTCGTCCGACGTAGCAGTCGGCCTGAGCCTTCCCGGCCAGAAGGAACTCCCTTCGAAGTATCTCTACGACGAGGTCGGCTCGGCGCTCTTCGAAGCGATCTGTACCCTGCCGGAGTACGGTTTGAGCCGCGCTGGAATGCGCATGCTTGAGCGCTACTCCGGCGAAATTGTGAACCGCGTGCCCGGGCCGGTGATCGTGGCCGAGCTGGGCAGCGGCAGCGGCCAGCAGACGCGCTGGGTGCTGGAGGCGCTCGCGCGGCGGCAGCGCGTGAACTACTACCCGATCGACATTTCCGGCAGCGCACTTTTCCGCTGCCAGCGCGAACTCGAGCAGATCGACATGGTGAGTGTCGTAGGATTCGAGCGCGCCTACCTTGATGGCTTGCGAGAAGTGGCGGCGCGGCGGCGCGAGGACGAACGGCTGCTTGTTCTTTTTCTCGGCAGCACGATCGGCAATTTCGATCGTCCGGCGGGCGAACAATTTCTCCGCGAAGTGCGTGCGATATTGCGAACGGGCGACGCGCTGCTACTGGCGACCGATCTTGTGAAGCCGATTCCGACTTTGATTCTTGCCTACGACGATCCAGCCGGCGTCACGGCGGCGTTCAACAAGAACCTGCTCGCGCGAATCAATCGCGAGCTCGGCGGTGATTTCGATTTGCGCAGCTTCGAGCATGTCGTTCGCTACGACGAACGTGAGCAGCGCATCGAGATGCACCTGCGATCCACTGCCTGGCAACGCGTTACGATTCGCAAGGCTGGTGTGCGAGTTTATTTGCGCGACGGTGAAACGATTTGGACCGAAAGCTCGCACAAATACGAGCCCGAACAAGTGGTCCAGATGGGCGAGCGCTCGGGCTACGAGTGCGAGCGGCAATGGTTTGACACGGAATGGCCGCTCGCGCAGAATCTGTTTTTCGCGGTCTAATTTTCGCGGGAGACACACGTGGCGAAGGCGCTGTGGAAAGGAGCAGTTCTCGCCGAAAGCGATCGCACGATTGTTGTGGAAGGCAATCACTACTTTCCACGCAGCGCCGTGCGCGCTGAATATTTGCGTCCGAGTGACACACACACCGTTTGCACCTGGAAGGGCACGGCCAGCTACCATCACATCGAAGTGAACGGCGAACGCAACGTAGACGCCGCGTGGTTCTATCCCAATCCGAAGCCTGCCGCCGAGCAGATCAAGGATTACATCGCTTTCTGGAAGGGCGTTCGGGTCGAGCCGTAATCCGCTGTGCTATAGTTTCCGCTCCATGCCACCGAGAAAAATGAAAAAGGCCGCGACGAAACGCGCTGCGGCCCGCCCGAAGAAGTCTGCTGCTGTCAAACGTCCCGCGGGGCGGGGAAATGATCCGGCGCGCGTGCGTGCGATCCTGAAGGGCCTCGACGAGGCCTATCCGGCGGCAACGTGCGAGCTGAAACATGGGAACGCGTTTCAACTGTTGATCTCGACCATTCTCTCCGCGCAATGCACCGACGAGCGGGTCAACCAGGTCACAGCGACGCTCTATAAGAAATATCCGGATCCGAGAGCTTTCGCCTACGCGAATCCGTCCGAGCTTGAGCAGGAGATTCGGCCGACGGGATTTTTCCGCAACAAGACGAAGTCTGTGATGGGCGCGAGTAAGAAAATCGTCGAAGAATTTCACGGCCATGTCCCTCAGTCGATGGAACAACTGCTCACGCTTCCGGGTGTGGCCCGAAAGACAGCGAATGTGGTGCTTGGGACCGCCTTCGGGATTGCCTCGGGCGTGGTCGTCGATACGCACGTAACGCGGCTTGCGCAGAGACTCGATCTGACCAAGAACGAAGACCCGAAGAAGATCGAGCAGGACCTGATGGCGGTGATCCCGAAAGACCACTGGATTCTTTTCTCGCATCAGCTAATCTGGCACGGACGGCGAGTCTGCCCGGCGCGCAAGCCCAAATGCATCGAGTGCAATCTGGAAAGGCTGTGCTATTCGAAGGACAAGACCGTCTGAAGCGAGCGCCCCGCGTGTGCTAACATTTCTTGCGTCGGGGCGTAGCGCAGCCTGGTAGCGCGCCTGCCTTGGGCGCAGGAGGTCTGGAGTTCAAATCTCCACGCCCCGACCATCGCAAGTCCTTTCCCCTTTCGCCCGACGTGACATTTTCAACATGCCTGAAATAGCCGCGCGATCGCTGCATCCA
>Ga0187779_10000093_pt1 | contig 66972 bp, 63 predicted proteins | sample 1015_Q2_SP10_10__FD_132435 | JGI IMG/M metagenome (GOLD analysis project Ga0187779, IMG submission 132435) | Tropical peat soil microbial communities from peatlands in Department of Meta, Colombia - 1015_Q2_SP10_10_MG | ecosystem: Environmental > Terrestrial > Soil > Wetlands > Peat | place...
CGGCCTCGACCTTGGAGAAATCCAGAATGTCGTTGATGAGGTTGAGGAGATTGCTGCCGGCCCGACGGAAAATACGCAGATATTTCCGCTGGTCCGGCGTGAGTTCGGTCTCCCACAAGAGATCGGCCATCCCGATGATGGCGTTCATCGGTGTACGGATCTCATGGCTGACACTCGCGAGGAATTCGCTCTTCGCTCGATTTGCTGTTTCGGCCTTCTCCTTGGCCTGACGCACCGCTCGTTCCGCCTGGCCTCGTTCCATGGCCTCCATCGCGAGCGTTGTCATCGTGGCGAAAGACAAGGCGATGGTTAATTCATCGGCAGTCCAAGTCCGCGACATACCCAGGTATTCGTGGCGTAAGACGCCCACCACTTTCCCCTTATGCCTGATCGGTGCATCGAGCATGGCGCCGATCCCAAACGAGGTAAGATACGAGGAGGAAAACTCTCTGGTGCGAGGATCACAGTGAGCATCATGGGCCGCGATCGTATATTCTTCGTGTTCCAGCGCGTGAAAATACGATGGGAATTGGTTGGCCTGAAGCACGGATCCAGCACTATGTCTCCGGCTGGTAGCCTCATACAGATCTATCAATTGGATGGCTGAGCGGTCTTCCTGAAACATCCAAATGCTGGCTCGTTCGACCGCCAACACACGGCTTGCCACTTCTGTAATCGCCTGAAACGCCTGCTGAAGGTCTCCGGAGATGATCGCCTCGCTCTGGGCCAATTCGAGCAGCCCAGTCTGATGCTCTTGGAGGAGGCTTAAACGCCGCTTCTCCTGTCTGGTAACCTGCTTGCGGTCCGTAATGTCTCGACAGGTCCAGATGATCTCGGATTTGGTCTCGCCGTTGCTGGAAAATTGCTGCAACGCAACTTCGACGTCAAACAGCTCCCCGGTCTTTTTCCTGCCGACCAACTCGCCACGCCAGTATCCGTCAACTTGTAAGAAGGGAAAATGGTACTGCTCAATCGCGGCCTGTTGTTCCGGACCGTACAGTACCTTCCAGGACTTTCCAATCAGTTCTTCGACTTCAAAGCCGAACAAGGCGGCATGGGCCGGATTCATATAAATATACAAGCCATCGGCATTCAAGAGCGCAAGCCCCTCCATGCCACGTTCCACCGCTCGTTGGAGTTGAACTAATGCCTCATGTTGCTGTTTCTGCTCGGTGATGTCTTCGGAGATCCCGAGTAGGTAGAGGGGATGTCCCCACTCATCCATGATGGGAATCTTTTTCGTGTGAAGAATTCGCTGGCCACGATGTTTTGTCTCGATGGGCTCTTCCGGAATATCAACGAGACGTCCATCCGAAAGAACCTCCCGGTCCTTACTCGTAAAGAAATCGGCTTCCGCCTTCGGGAAAAAATCATAATCGTTCTTTCCGAGCAATTCATCGCGCGAGTACCCCAGCAGATCTTCACCGGCACGGTTGAATCGAACAAATCGCAGATCGTTGACGTCCTTGACGAAGATCATGTTTGGAATGTTTTCGAGGATTGATTGGACGAACCCCTCGGCCTCTCGCGCCTCTCTCTCGGCCTGCTTGCGCTCAGTAATATCCTGTCCGATCGCCAGGAGTCCCCGTACCTCGTTGTTGCGGACGATCAGACGGTTGACGCTCCACAGGAGGGTGCGTCGAGTGCCGCTTCGTGCGATGACTTCGCTCTCGTACGATTGAGTCGGTTGCCCTTCAATGGCCTTACGAATGTCGGCGGCTACCGACGTGCGCATGTCTTCGGGTACGAAGGTGGTGAGGTAATCTTTCCCCACGGCCTCTTCTCGGGACCAGCCATAAATTCGCTCGGCCGAACCACTCCACTCGAAGATCCGATACTGCGACGTCAGCCCGATAATTGCGCTCGGGCTAGTTTCCAGCAAACAGCGATAACATTCATCGAGCCCAAGCAGCGGTTGCTCGAGCGAAAGCGGATTGAGATGGTTCGTTACCGGAACCCGAGGTTGTCCAGCCCCTTTTTTTGTCTCCAAGATGTTTACTCGTTGCCGCGACCGACTCTTGCCAGAAGTTGGCCGGGCGCGTTTGTATGTTCGTTTAGTCATAGGCTCATGCGGTAGGGAGTAGGATTGTCAACGAAGGCGTCGGTGCGTGTACGGGCTCTGCGGCAAGGCCGGATCATTACGGATCGTGGTCGTGTGGGACTAGGGTGAGAAAACCGGCCTGTTTGGCTCGGTTACGACCTTCTTGCTTGGCCTGATAGAGAGCTTGGTCGGCTGCCTTAATCAGATCGGTGGGTGAAGCGGACCGGCTGGGGACCGTGCTGGCGTAACCTACGCTGATCGTGATGAGGTCGCCGTCGGTATGCGCGATTTTCAACGATTCAATGTGCCGGCGAAGGTTCTCCGCCACTTGTGCCGCCCCTTCTGTGGTGGTGCCCGGCAACACGACGACAAACTCATCGCCACCGTACCGGGCTACGAGATCGCCCGGCCGATTCACAGTTCCTGAAATGGCTGTTGCTACCTGACGAAGACAATCATCACCCGCTGTGTGACCTTTCGAATCGTTGTAGGCCTTGAACCGATCGATATCCAGCATGATCAAGGAGAGTGGGGTGGAATCGCGAACGGATCGCCGCCATTCCTGGTCCAGAAAATCATCGAACTGCCGGCGGTTGGTGATACCAGTCAATCCGTCGAGGCAGGAGAGCCGCAGGAGCATTTGATTTGCCTCTTGGAGTTGACGCATGACGTCGAGAAGTTCCTGCTCGCGCGCTCTTCGCCGATCGATTTCGTGCACTAATCGGAGAACGGACCGGACTCGTGTCAAAAGTTCAATCTTATTGATGGGTTTGCCGATATAGTCGAGTGCTCCGGCCGCAAATGCGAGTTGGAGATCAACCGGGTCGGTCTTGACGGTCACCATCATGATTGGAGTATCGCGAAATCGTTCCACCGCCTTGATTTGACGGCAGGCTTCGATCCCGTTCATCTCCGGCATGATGATGTCCATGAGAATGAGATCGATCCGGCTGGTGCCATGCGTGCCGCCTTCCATGCCCAGTAGCCGAAAGGCGGATGTGGCCGAGTCTGCGACCAGAATGTTGTCGTAACCAGCGGCTGAGAGGATCGATTGCACCAGCAAGCGATCGTCTGCCGAGTCGTCGACGATTAGAATGCCCATCGCGTCAGAATCCTGCCCCGTAGGTGGTGTGTGTGAGAAAGACTAGCAGCTAGTCATGGTAAACACCAGGATAAAGCTTTTTAATACACGGCTGACAGAGCCCATGACTGAACTCTGCCTCGGAATGCTCGCCGAGGTATTCTTCCAATTGTTGCCAGAACCCGCTGTCATTCCTGATTTTTTTGCATGATGCGCAAATAGGGATGAGGCCGCGGAGCACTTTCACTTCCTTGAGAGCCTTCTGAAGCGCCTCGTTGCTCCGACGCAGCTCCAGTTCGCGCGCTTTCCGGCAATCCATCTCCTGTTTGAGGGTCAACGCCGACGAGACGCGGGCTAAGAGTTCAAGGTTGTTAACGGGTTTGGTAATGTAATCAACGGCTCCAGCAGCAAACGCGGCCTGCAAATTCGAGAGGTCGTTTTTCGCCGTGACCATAATGATGGGAATGTCTCGCAGATGATCGCGACGTTTAATCTCCCGGCAAGCCTCCACACCATCCTGTTCCGGCATCAGCACATCCATGAGAATGAGGTCGACCGTCGGTGAAGACACCTGTTCTTCGAGCTTCAAGGTGACGAACGCGGATTTTGCTGAATCTGCGGTCAGAACATCCGAGTGGCCGGCCTTCCCGAGAATCGAACGAAGAAGCGCTTGTTGATCTGGAGAGTCGTCGACGATGAGAATGCTCATGCGTGTGTCCAACCCACAAACACAACGAATGATTACGTAGATGCCGTCATAGGCACGTGATGTCAGTATAGCAGGGAAAATAGCCTAGGGAAGGGAAACCAGAAGTTCGCAAATCTATTGCAGCTTGGATCGGACGAGATCGCTGACTTGCTTGCCGTCAACGGTTTGACCAGCGAGACGCGCCATGACGACTTTCATCACCGTTCCCATGTCCTTGACGGAAGTTGCTCCGACGTCGCGGATGACGGCTTCAACCACTCCGACAAGCTGATCGGGAGAAAGAGCTTGCGGAAGATAGGCTTCGATGATGGCAATCTCACGGCGCTCTTTCGCGGCCAACTCCGCTCGGTTACCTTTTTCAAACTGCTCGACCGACTCTTTGCGTTGCTTAATCATGGTCGTCATCACCCGGCTCATTTCCGCGTCGTCGAGATCCTTCTTGAGTTCGACTTCCTTATTGAGCACAGCAGCTTTGATCATACGAATGACATCCATGCGCAGTTGGTCGCGTGATTTCATAGCTTGTTTCAGATCATCAGCTAAACGATCGCGGAGGGACATGCTCGCCTCTCAGAAAGGACAGTGCCCGGCTTTTGCGGAGAATACCGCGTCATCAGACCTCAGTCAATGAGGCTGGGTGATGGGCGTTTTGGGATCAGTGTGGGGCAGTGGTTTTCACCCCATCGGAGGAGTATGATTCAGACAAAGACCAGATGCAGGCTAGAATGAATCGGAGCGAATGTTGGGAGTGCTGGCCATGGTACGGCGAGGCTCCGCAATTAACATGGGGAGAGTCGCACTAGTGGCTCTCATGTTCGCGGGATGCTCCAGTGCTCCGCCTCCGACATTGGCAGTTAGCGGATTGGATATAGCTCCTTCCCCCCTAGCCATTCCCTCTGATGTACAGCGTCTGGCTGTGTTGTATCCTCGGGTGAGCAATTCCGAATGGTCCAGCGCCTACAGCCGATTGGAAGGGGCAGCGTTTCAACTCAAAGCGTATCGTCCAACACTTAGAATCATTGATCGTTCCAACATGCCGACCGTCTTCACGGAGCAACGATTTCAGTCCGGTGGTCTGGTATCCGATGAGAGTGCCGTTCGAATCGGCCAGATGTTGGGAGTGGACAGTGTGCTGCTCTATCGAATCGATGGGCCAACGTTGCGGGAGCGGCTCTGGGCCCGCCAATACCACGATTTGCCGCCGATTACCGTAACAACCAAAATCATCCGCGTCGAAAGCGCGGAAGTCGTGTATCATGATGTCGTCACGGCTCAGGTAGAAGACGCTGATGGATCAGAATGGTCTCATTCCGACAATCTCGACTATCAGCGATGGAGTCGTGAAGCATTAGATCGCGGGATCACGCAGACCGTCGTTGACCTACAACGTGCATTTCATTAATTGATGGCAGACTGACTCGAAAGGAGTGAAAGGTGATGGACCATCGACGGAGTGGTGCAAAGGAAGTCATGATAGCAACGGCGCTCAGTCTCATCGGATGCCTAGGGATAACGGCTTGTGCCAGTGACCCGCCAAAAGCTCCACCGGCTCCCACGCCGGATCAGGTGCGGAGTCATGCGGACAAAACCTTCGACAAACTCAAGCAGGATGAGCAGGAACGAGCCTCCCAGGCCAATACGCCTCGTTAATTTCGCGGAATACAGAACAGTCACCATCGGGCTTCGAGAGAGCGACCGCCATCGCTGTGATGAAGAAGTCTTCGAATATTCCGACTATCCTCTCAACGATCAATTTTCCATACACCAAATTGAGCGATGGTTCGTAGAAGCGGCAATTCCCACATGAGCCGATGGTGGGGGACCTGCTCCGTAATCCTGACCTCGTGAAAAGTTCCGATCAAGGTCGCAGATACGAGCAAGCGGAGGCAGCCGGAGAGGAAAAACACGAACGGCAAGTTCGAAGGGGGGGCAGCTGTCAACCAGCCGATATGGATCTCTCCTGGGAGAGTGTGAATGAGCCAGCTTCCCGTCAGGGCTCCGAGTGACCACCCCAGAGCATTGATCGTGTTGGAGAGAGCGACCGCTTTGGCGCGATCTTCTGGCCGAACCGCGTCGAACACATAGTTCTGCAGTCCCAACGAAAGTCCGGCCCACATTATGCCGCCGAGGAAGTTCAGTGCAACGAGAAACGCCCAGTTTGTGCTGAAGAGATAGCCCATCGGCAGAAATGGGACCATGAAGCTGGTTGTGGTCAACAATGCTTTGTTGCCGAATCGATCCCCAAAATGTCCCCATCGGTTCAGCGTAAGAAATTGTCCCAGAATCCCGGCGGCGAGCCAGCCTCCATATTCCCAATAAGACAGATGCAGATCCCGTAGCATGTAAATGACAAAAAACGGTCCTGCGATCAACACGGCGACGTGCATGAGGCCGGAGAAGCACACGAACCATCGGAAGTCGGTCGTCGCCCGATGCCGTAAGAATCGGCGGAACCCCTCTTGATCCTGGATCCGCGTCAGATGATGGGGGTCCTCCACTCGTGTGAGGTACCGCGCTGACACAAGGCGCGCACCGCCGGCAATCGAGAATAGGATGAAGAAGCCGATATAGGCGAGTTCGTACTGCTTCCAGAGGGTCAACACAGCCCCTCCAATGCACAGCGTCAGAAGACTGACGACGGCCATGATTCGAGCACGATGGGCAAAGTATGCTCCGCGCTGATTCGGGTCGAGCAGATCAGTAATGAAACTATTCCATGCAGGGGTAGTGAAGTGATTGAAAGCAAAGTAACCGGCGGCTCCTGCGATCGCGAGCCAAGGTCCCCATTGCGGAAGCCACCATGGGAGCAACACGATGGGAAGCCAAATCACCGCCTGTCCGATCGTCCCCGCCAGGATCAGGGTTTTGCGATCGGGAAACCAACGCAAGACTTTCACGGCGAGCAGTTGCGCCCATGTTCCGATCAGCTGGGGCAGGGCTGAGAGGATGCTTAACTGGAACGGAGAGGTCTGCAGGAGGAGTGCAAATGCGGAAAGATATTGTTCTCCGGCCCCTTGAGTGACAGCCTGACAGAGGCCGTCACGGAGGCCGTAGCGCTGGCCTTGCGCCACGGCGTTTTGAGCGGTGGGCGGCAGTGGTGAAGAAACTTCCGGGCAAGATGCTCGTTCGAAACTCACGGAGCCGGCTTTCTCTATCCGTCAGGTCTGGTAGACTTACCCCACTGAGCGTACCACAGCCGGCGGCTGATTGCGGCTGGTTCGGCCGGTTATTGACCCGCGGGCAAGCACCCGATAGTATAAAAACGAGAAGTAAGAGGCGAGCAATGAATCTTCCTTGTATTCTTGCTCCGACAGTCGGTCGAATTCTTGCTGCGGTGGTGTTCGTTTCTGTCGGTGCAGGTTATCTGGTAGGGGAAAGCATCGCGCGAGACCTCGTGACGCCGAAGGAACAGGCCACGACGGAATTCGAGCCGACCCAAAGTCCGTCCTTCGACGAACAGAAGAGGGGGATCCCACAGTCGCTCTTCACCTGGATCAAGATGGCGAAGGGCTATGAAGTAGAATGGGACAGCTTTGGACGAAAGGGCTGGTATACCCAAGACCCGCGGATTAAACCGATCGAACCGACCACAACCTTCTCCCCCGAAACTCCGGCTATCTACATTGTATTTGAAGTCGCACCGCTCGAGGACCCTGCTCAGTTCAGTGCCCAGTGGTTCTTAGAAGAGGAGGGAGGAAAATTGTCTGAGTCGCCGATCGGCAAGGATACGCTGGAGGTTCCCGGACACGAACGGTATGGTTTTCTCGAGTTGAAGCGGGCCGGTGACAAGTGGGCTCCCGGCAGGTATCTGGCGAAGCTCTTCATCACGCCGCTCGGACAACAACCCTTTCACGCCGTCAATCAAGTTGGCACAATGCGATTCACCATTGCCGACACGCAAGCGCCATCAACCTCCCCTACGAAACAATAGAGCGGTCTCCTTCTCAGTCATCCTCAGCGCCCTGCTATAAAGGAGTGACAATCGTGCAACGGATAAAAGAAACGGATCCGGACAAGCTGGCGTTGCTCTATGAACGATTCAAGGATGTGTGTTTAGTGGAAAAAGAAGTCTGGAAGGAAATCTTTATGCCCCGAGACGTGTCGCAGGGACCGGTCAGGACGAATATCCAAGACCGCTATGAAGTCGAAATCGATGATCCTTCGATCGAAGACACGCTGGAGGCCAACATCCCTCGCGGCAGCGGTGCGTTAGCCGCCGCCATTCAAGAATATCGCACTCATATCAGTTTTTTTAAGACGAGGTGACGTCTGAGCGTTCAGCCGTCCGCTGTCAGCGCCCCCACCTTCCCTCCCCTCGTAGGGGGAGGGTAAGGGAGAGGGTTGAGCTGATCGCTGAAAGCGGATAACTATTTAGACAGTGCCGTCTCGATTCCACGGACGATTTCTTCCGAGAGCGGCTTGGTCCGGTGGTGATAGCGGGCGACGACGTTGCCCGACCGATCGATCAAATACTTCTGGAAGTTCCATTCCACTTCGCCCGGAAAGGGGCTTTGCTCGGTCAGGTAACGATAGAGAGGATGTTTGTCGTCGCCCTTTACGCTGATTTTGCTGAATAGCGGAAAGGTCAAGCTGTATTTTGTGAAACAAAAGTTCTTGATCTCCTGGTTCGTGCCAGGCTCCTGTTGACCGAAGTTATTGGCGGGAAAGGCGAGGATTTCGAACCCTTTCTCCTGGTACGTTTCGTACATTTTTTCCAATTCAGAATACTGCGGTGTATTGCCGCACATACTTGCGGTGTTCACGACCAACAGGACTTTACCGCGGTATTGACTCAGATTTACGGGTTTCCCGTCGATATCATCCATCGTAAAATCATAGATGCTCGTTGTTTTTGCAGCCATGATCATTCCTTCTTGATCGGCCTGCACTGTGTGCAAGCCGGCTATGAGTCCCCATCCCACGACAAGGGCGGATACGGCGCACATGATCTTCGACATGATGACCTCCTCGATCGAGGTTACAAGCGCTCCAGCGTTGCAATCCGGTCTTCAATCGGCGGATGCGTTGCGAACAAATGCCACAAGCCTGACGATCTACCGGCAATCTTCATCGTCGCTAATGCATCTTGCGTCGCGTATTCCTGCTCAGTGGACTTCACCCACCGATCGATTCCACGTAAAGCAGAGATCATCGAGCTCTTCCCATAGACCTTAGCAGAGAAAGCGTCGGCCGCATATTCGCGGTGACGCGAGTGCCAGTTAATCACCAGAGATGCCAAGATGGTTAAGATGATCTGTAGAAAGATAAATACGACCATTGCCAGCAGTGGATTTCCCGTCGATCCTTCCTCCCGATCTTGGCTAGGCTGGGCCAGAATCTGGTAAACAAAATGGCTGATGTAATAAACGAACGTGTTCATTAGGCCCGCGAGAACAGTCGTCGTGAACATGTCCCCGTTGAAAACATGTCCCATCTCATGGGCGAGTACCCCCTTGACCTCTTGCTCCCTCAGATTCTGCAAGAGACCTGTCGAAACGGCCACCATCGCATTATTCTTACTGGGGCCGGTGGCAAAGGCATTGGGATCCGGCGACTCATAGACCCAGACCTCCGGCATCCTAATATGGAGGCGCTGGGCAATTTCCTGAACTGACCCATAGATGACCTGCTCGGCATGGGACCGAGGGTGGGTGATCTGTTGGCAATCCGCCAGCATGGCACGCGCCATCTGCTTCGAAAAGGCCAAGCTGATGAAGGCCCCGCCGAACCCGATAACGAGAGCCCAGACAAGCAATTGCTGATTGAACACCCCGCGCACATCAATGCCAAACATCGGAAGAATGATATTGATCAAGATGTTGGCGGTAATTGAGAGGGTGAGATAAATGAGAATGTTCGCGATCAGGAACAACCCAATACCCTTAATCCACTTCATTGATTTCCTCCTTAGCGGGGGCTGTGAATCCGCAACTTGTACATTATACAAACTACAAACTGAAAATGGGCGGGAGAAAAACCAATTGCTGGTCTCCCTCTCCTGTGAGCGATAAGATAAGGCCTTTCACGGTGCGGTCAAGTCCGCCCAAGTACTTGATCTGAACGGTGAAAGTTGACCGGATGTCCACCTTCTGTTAGAAAGTCACCGCGATGAACCGGAGCGTCGCTTTCTTCACGGTTGTGAGAGTGCTTGTGCTGATCAGCGGGACTATTGGTTTGCAACTAGCTGTTTATGCAGCAGAGCCCAGCGAACCGGTTGTCGTTCCCCTGTCTGCCGACGGAGTCCAACGGACAACGGTGATCCTCGACAGTTATTCTTACACCCCGAATCATCTGATTGTCGAGGCAGGGAAGCCGGTCGAGTTGACCCTGACCAGTGTCACGACTATCACTCCGCACAATTTCATCATCAAAGATCCAGCAGGGAGCCTCTCCGTTGAGCAGGATGTGAGTGCGGGCAAGACAGTCATCGTCAAATTCACGCCCACTCACGCTGGGACATTCCCCATCTACTGCGATAAACGCCTCTGGCCGCTGCCAAGCCATCGAGACAAGGGCATGGAAGGAAAGTTGGAAGTCAGATAAGGATCGTCCCACGGCTACTCATTCCTCCAGGCACGAACTCCTCCGCGATGTTCTCAAACAGGTCTCCCGCTCATTTTATCTCACGCTTACGGTGTTGCCCTCCAACGTACGTGGTCAGGTTGGCCTGTCTTACCTGTTCGCCCGTGCCGTTGATACGATCGCTGATACGGACTTGATCGACCGTAGTCGGCGACTATTCTACCTCCAGCAATTTCGCCATCAGTTTTCAGAAGATGCCATTCACTGGGATGAGGTCCGGTCCATCCAGACGTCGTTGCTCCCACATCAGACACATTCGTCGGAACGTGTTCTGTTGACGCGGCTTGAAGACTGCTTCCGTCTCTATCAGGAATACACAGTCGAAGACCGCCAGCGGATTCGTACTCTCATGTCCACACTGCCAAATGGAATGGAGATGGATCTCACGAAGTTCCCTGGCGAGTCAGCAGCCACACTCACCGCTCTTCAGACGACGGATGACATGGACCGGTATATCTATTACGTCGCCGGTTGTGTCGGTGAATTTTGGACCGGAATGATGTGTGCCCACATGCCGTCGCTGTCCCATTGGGATATTGCTCACATGTCCGCCATCGGCGTCCGATTTGGGAAGGGCCTCCAGCTCACGAATATTCTGAAAGACCTGCCTCGAGACCTGCGGCGAGGACGCTGCTACATTCCTGAAGTCATCTTAAGGGAAGCCGGCTTGACCCCAGCGGATCTTCTTCAAAAAGAGAATGTCATTCGCTATCGACAAGTGCTATCATGGCTGCTCAAAATTGCCGTCGATCACCTCGACCAGGGTTGGGCCTATACCATGCAGATTCCGAGAAGGGAAACTCGACTCCGACTCTCCTGTATGTGGCCGATTTTGCTCGCCGGCGAAACCCTCAAACGTGTAGCAATCTCACCGGACATTCTTGACCCCGCTGTCAACATCAAGGTGCCCCGTTACCGTGTCTATCAAGTGATGGCCTTGACCATCTTGACCGGCGCCTGCGGTTATATTGGCGCGGCTTACTGGGGACATTTGCGAAAACAGATTATATAGAGTCACGGAGCCACATCGTGATCGGTCATTCTCTTGGAAACCTAGGGCATGTCTTGCTTCGAATGTTAGGAGTGCCCAAGAATCAAAGTACTGAGCGACAGGCATTTGTGGCTGGTCTCGAAATTTTGCAATCCGACTTCTGTTCATTACACTCCTTGCCAATTTGACATAGATCAGTGTGTTACTGCTGTCGGTTTAGGCTTTTCACATCGCCCCTTTCGCCATTGCTGTCAGCCGCGGCCGTCTCGTGGGCTGGATGGAGTGTGTCGGGGTCTTGGCGCTGACTTTCGCCGGAGGTGCGGAACAGGCGAGGTATGTTTGAAAAGATACTTTGGGAAATGACTAAACCCTGTGAGCGGTTCCTTCTAGAGTAGTCTCGTCAGTCGCCAACTGCGCGCATGGACCGAGCACCGCCCGCAGTTTCAAATCCGATCGAATTCTTGTGTGCGCGGTCGGCGAGCACAGGCGATTGACGAGACTGCGCTCGCTACTTCTTCTTCTGCGGCTCCAGCAGCTTTTCCCCCTTCTTGAAGACCCCATAGATCGCTTGTGACGGGCAGGCATCCAAGCAGAGGCGGCAACTCTCCAAACAACGGGAGGCGTCGAACTTGAACGGCGGCGTCGACAGCCAGGCTCCCGTTGGGCAGATGGGGACGCAGATGGCTTGATGCGTACAACGATCGGGATGCCGGACAAGGTGATCGCGAATGACCATCATGGGTTTGACTCCTTCGAAGAGACCTTGAGAAAAGATCTCAAACATGTTTTTTTCGGGCTGGTTACTCACTTCCACTCCTTTACAAGCGCTTTCAGCTTGTCTTTGAGTTCCGGAATCTGATCCACGTTATTCCGAATGGCACCCAGAATGTTGCTGAGTCGAGCCGATTTCTGCGCCTCTTTGTCCTTCTTCACGAGGCGATCATGCTCCGCATAGGCCTCAGGATGCTTCAGTTCAAGATACTGGCGAGCGGCCGTCAAGGCCTCACCCAGTTCGTAGGCCTCTGCGGACGGAGGAGGGACGATGATAAAGGATCCGTCGGTAAAAACGACGACAGCTGACCCGGATTTACTCTTTAATTCGATGACGGCCTCGACGGATTTTCCAGTCAGGGAGTCCCACGAATTCAGCAGACCGGGAAACCGTTTCATGAAGGCCACCTTTTCCATGTTGGCCTTCCATTTGTCTTCGATTGGCATGGTGAAGGTGATCGCTGAAGAAGCTAGTCTATCTTCAGCGGCGCGAGCTTCGCCGGCACAGGATGATCCGGCATCAGCAATCGAGTCACGATCTCGCCTTTCAGAATGTGTCGTTCCATGATCTCAGTGACATCGGCTTCATTGCCGACCCAGTACCAGACACCTTCGGGATAGATGACCACACTGGGTCCCATCGAACAATGGTCGAGGCACCCGGCCTTATTGGCTCGGACCAACCCCTTGAGGTTGAGACGTTTCGTCTCACTCTTAAAATGAGCGTGCAGCCGTTCTGAGCCGAGGTTTGCACAGCAGCCTCGCGGATCGTCTTTTGGTCGTTGATTGATACAGACGAAAATATGACGCTGGAACGGAGGCATAAAGCAATAGCGTTAGACCGGCATGGTTGCGGTGCTGAGCCGATCCAGGAGAAGCTTAACGTCTGCTGTTGCAATCAGGGGCGACGGACTCGAGGCAGCGTCAAGGATGGTCACAATCTCGCGCAGTCGCAGCGAGGCGCGTCGGAACTCGTCGGTATTCGAGAGAGCAGAGCCTTGACCGGCACTCAACTTGTCGTATTCGGCGCGGATATCGCGAAAGTCTCGTTGCAGGTTCTTCTGCATCGAACAGCTCTCACAGTACCATTTGGGGCTTTGATCGGCGGATGGGGAAAGGCGATCGTACGATCGACCGAAGAAATCCCGGCCGAGAGAAAATTTCATCAGTGCCGTGCCGGTAGCACCGCAGGCATTGCAGGAACCAGCCGTTGCGTCCATGGGCCGTCCTCCAGAGTCATACAATGGTGTGTGAGACGAGCGAATCTTACACCAGGGCTTTACGCACTGTCCACAAGGCGGAATGCGGAAGATAAGGACAGGTTTGTTGTGAGCGTATATAATGCAAGTAGAGATACGCAATCACTCAGCGGGAGGCGGGCGGTGATTATCGGGGTCCCAAAGGAAGTCAAAGATCACGAATATCGTGTGAGTGTGACGCCGGACGGAGTGGAGGCGTTGACGCACGGAGGGCATCAAGTTTGGGTCGAGCCGTCAGCCGGTCTCGGCAGCGGCTATTCAGACGACGAGTATAGACGGGTCGGTGCCGTGATCGCCGGATCGAAGGAGGAGCTCTTTCGAAAGGCCGAGCTTATTGTGAAAGTGAAAGAGCCGCTGCTGTCCGAGTGTCCTCTCTTTCGGCCTGGACAAATCCTGTTTACGTATCTCCACCTCGCGTCGCTGCCGGATCTGACGAAAGCTCTGCTGGAGGCCAAGGTCACTGCGATCGCCTATGAGACGACGGAAGGACGAGACGGGAGTCTTCCGATGTTGAAACCGATGAGCGAGATCGCCGGCCGGATGTCGGTGCAGATCGGCGCGCGGTGCTTGGAGAAAACTCAAGGAGGGCGCGGAGTCCTCTTAGGAGGAGTGCCGGGTGTCGAGCCGGCGCACGTGGTCGTATTGGGTGCCGGCGTCGTCGGCAGTGCGGCGACCAGGATTGCGGTGGGGATGGGCGCTCGAGTGACCGTCATCAATCTCGATCTCGACCGGCTTCGCTATCTGGATGATTTGTACCAAGGTCGGATCGTCACGCGTGCCTCCACCCCTGGCGCCATCGAACAATCCGTTCGTGACGCCGATCTGGTGATCGGGGCGGTGTTGATACCTGGCGCACGCACTCCCAGGCTCGTGTCGCGCGCTCTAGTCGGACAAATGAAGCCGGGATCGGTTGTCGTGGATGTCGCCGTGGACCAAGGCGGGTGTTTCGAAACGACGAAGGCGACGACACACTCAGATCCGGTCTATCTGGTCGGTGGCGTATTGCACTATGGTGTGGCAAATATTCCTGGAATCGTGCCGCGCACATCCACTGTCTCGCTGACGAATGCTACCTTTCCGTTCCTCTCCCGTTTGGCTGCTGCCGGTGTCCAACAAGCTTTCCGTTCTGACGCCGGCCTCGCCAAAGGTGTGAATCTTACGGAAGGGAAAGTCACCTGTCGCGCGGTGGCCGAAGCACACGGCTTGCGTTTCGACCCTCTGTTGTAAGACAATCCCACCCTCGTTTCTTGTTCCTGCTGATCATGTCGGGGCGTAGCGCAGCCCGGTAGCGCACTGCGTTCGGGACGCAGGGGTCGGAGGTTCAAATCCTCTCGCCCCGACCAAACCAAGCTTGCTCGACCCGGAGCCTCCTCTTCTATTGAGGCGACGGGAAGGACATCCCGACCGACTCAGAAGTGGTTCCTTCTGTTACGTTCATTTATGTTCTCCGGCCATCGAGGACATTTCTCCAGCGCCAATTTGCAAAACGCGTGACGGTTCTGTTGAGGTATGAGAGTATCCGTTCGTAGAGCGAGCTGGCGTGCTCTTAAGCAGCTGATCTCATGAGTGAGTCAACTGCACACACCCCCGTTCGAGCACGAATCGTCGTGGCGGGACGAGTGCAAGGTGTGGGGTATCGAGCGTTTTGTGTCCGGGTCGCAACACAACGACGACTCTCCGGAGGAGTGAAGAACCTTGATGATGGCCGGGTGGAGCTCGAAGTGGAAGGAAGACGCGATCTCATTCTTGCGCTCATCGGAGACCTTAAAATCGGTCCTCCGGCAGCTCGTGTGACGACGGTTGATGCGGAATGGACTGAAGCAACGGGACGGTTTGAGGATTTTCTGGTGTGGTACTAAGCGGGCGAACGTTGGCGTTGAGGTCAGATGGCACGTCAGAGTGACGAGCACGAAGAGCTGAACGAGGCGCGTCGACACGTCGAGGACCAGGACGACGACGAAGTCGGTGAGTCAGCCGAAGCGGACGGCGGCTCTGCCGGAGAGGAAAAGGAAAGTCGACGGTCGGAGGGACTCGATACCCTCAAAAGCTATCTGCGCGAAATCCGCCGGTCCACTCTTCTGAATTTCAAGCAAGAACAGCAGCTCGGTAAGCGGGTCATGGCGGGCGATGAGCAGGCCCGCCAGCAGATGATCGAGTCCAACCTTCGACTCGTGATCAGTATCGGTAAACGGTATATGCATCGGGGGTTTCCATTCTCCGATATCGTCGAGGAAGGGAATCTGGGCCTCATCAAGGCAGTCGAGAAATTCAACTACAAGCGAGGGTTTCGCTTCAGTACGTATGCGTCGTGGTGGATTCGGCAATACATCGAGCGGGCGATCATCAATCAAGGAAAACTGGTCCGTCTACCGGTGCACGTTGTCGAACGACTCAACCGATACCTCGGGAAAGTCGAACAACTGGTTCAGGAACTCGGGCGAGAACCAACCGCACTCGAGGTCGCGAAAAAGATGAAGACGGCAGAGGAAGAAGTCTTGGATCTGAAGCAGCTGGTCAGGACCACCTGCTCGTTGGACAGCCCGATCAATGACGGGGCCGATACCTGTTTGCGCGACGTCATTGAAGATCCGTCCTGTCTCTCACCGGCTGATGCCACGGAAGGAGTGTTGCGACGTACGGAAATGATGGGGTGGGTGAGGGAGTTGCCTGAGAAGGAGCAAACTGTTATTGTGTCGCGGTTTGGACTCGATGGTGGTGAGGCGAGAACCCTGGAGGAAATCGGCCGCGAGATGGGACTGACCCGAGAACGGGTCAGGCAGATCGAAATGGCCGCCCTGAGTCGCCTTCGGCATACCATCGAGCGCAAAACGATGACCCAGTCAGATTTGCTCTGAGTGCATGGCCGCCATCAATTATAAATCGCTCATTCGCGAAGTTTCTGATTTTCCCAAGCCCGGCATTCTCTTCTACGACATCACGACATTGCTGAAGAATCCGCAGGCGACGACCGCCATTGCCGATGAATTGACGGCCTATTATCGCGGCCAGCACATCACGAAGGTGGTGGGCATTGAATCGCGCGGGTTCATTTTCGGCGGAGTGCTCGCTTATCGGCTTTGCGCAGGATTTGTCCCGGTTCGGAAGCCGGGGAAGCTTCCTGCCGATTGCTTCGAGGTCAAGTACAGCCTTGAGTATGGCGCGAATTCGCTCGCCATTCACCGCGATGCAATTGAGCAAGGCGAACGGGTCTTGATCGTGGACGATCTGCTCGCGACCGGGGGAACCGCAGCCGCAACCGTGATGCTCGTGAGGCAGCTCGGAGGTGAAATCGTCGGGTTGGATTTCCTGGTGGAGCTGAAGGGCCTCCAGGGGCGTGAAAAGCTGGTTGGGTACGCCGTGCATTCGACGGTCCTCTACCCGTAGAGGGCTTGTTTTTTCTCCCCCCAACCCCTTGTCAAACGAACGGCCTCCGTGTTATGAATGCCGAACTTTTTTTGGCCGCACGCCGTTCACCCATGGAGAACGAGTCGTCATGGCGACGAAAGCACAAGCGAAAAAGAAACCAGTCGCAAAAACAAAGACGCCGTCAAAGAGCGTTGGCAAAGCCCGAGCGACCGCGGCCGCTGTGTTGGAAACACCCGTATCCGTAGCGATCTCTCCGCTTGCCGCGAAACCGAAAGAAACGGCGAAGGAACGCGAGGCACGGGAGCGCCGTCGCGAAGCCTTGCATCGGATGTTGCTTCGGAAACGGCAAGAAATTTTGAAAGAGATCGAGGGGAGCCTCGGACAGTCTCTGACAGAAGATCAGCAACGGCGGCTTGAGTCGGCTCGCGACGTCGGGGATCAAGCCCTCATGGATCTCGATCGAGAACTGGGCATCTCGTTGATGGAGATGCGTAACCGCCGACGACAGGCAATCGATGAGGCACTGACCAGATTGTCCGAAGGGACCTACGGAATTTGTGCGGAATGCGGCGTGGAGATCAGCGAGAAACGGTTAGAGGCCGTTCCGTTCGCGAAGCTCTGCGTCGAATGCCAGTCTCGGCAGGAATTGCTTGAGAAGATTGAGAAAGAAGAAGAACGCGAGTAGTTGTCGCGCCACCACCCCCGCTCCTTCCCCAGTGCGTTTCTCGATCATGTGACATTATGCTGTCGGTATTCAGGGGTCCCAGGTCTGGCGGCCAGGCGTTTGGATTTGCTCGTTCGCTCCTGGTAAGCTTGCCGCGTCATGCCGACAGTGTCTCCTTCAAGCAGTCGAGCGGTTGTGCTGGCCAGTGGAGGATTGGACTCCACAGTCGTCGCGGCATTAGCGCGGAGCGACGGCTATGAGCTGTTCCTCCTCACAATAGCCTATGGGCAGCGACATGGAGTGGAAATCGAACGGGCTCGTCAAGTGGCAAAGGCCTTACACGCGGCAAATCATCTCGTGCTGGACCTTGACCTGCGTGCCATTGGAGGGTCGGCCTTGACGACGGGAGCTGAGGTGCCGAAAGATCGGGCGACCAAGGATCGAACCGGCGGAATTCCCGCAACCTATGTTCCGGGACGCAATCTTATCTTTCTCTCGCTCGCAGCGGGCCATGCAGAGGTGGTGGGGGCGTCAGTCATTTACTTCGGTGCGAACATTCTCGACTATTCCGGCTATCCCGACTGCCGTCCTGGATTCATTCGTGCGTTCGAAGCGGCGGTCAATGAAGGGACCAAGGCGGGAACAGAGGGGAGGATGTTTCAAGTCAGGGCGCCGCTGTTAATGTGCACCAAAGCCGACATCATCCGCCAGGGTATCGAATTAGGCGTCCCCTTTGAGCTGACGCATAGTTGTTACGATCCGGTTGGTGTGCTGGCTTGCGGGCGATGCGACAGCTGCCTCATTCGTCGGGAAGGGTTTGCGAAGGCCGGAGTTGCCGATCCCATCGCCTATGCGGTAGGGTAGCGAACTAAGCAGCAAGACTCGCGAGACTCGCGAGAAAGGCGAGAAGGGTCGCAGTTGCCGTTCGCGCGAGTCCAGCCCGTCGCGCACGGCTCGCTCGCGGATGAGGACCAACCGGGCTCCCGAGCGTGCGAGGTGCAGAGCGAACCATGTCTCCCGAAGAATTCTTCATGTACCTGACGATTGGGTTGATCGTTCTTGCGCCGATCGGGGCCCGTATCTACCGTCGAATGACCCTTCGGCAGACACAGAAGATGTTACGGCAGCAGTTTGGGAATTCGGTCGGAAACAAAAACGAACCGAATCCCCGCGCATGACGTACCGGGCTTCCATGATGACGCGACCAATCCCGCTTATGGTCCTCTTGGTGGCCGGTCTTCTATCGGCGTGCGATGCCTCCTCGTCGAAACAGGCGATGAATGAGGGACCTGTTCCCGCTGAGTTTCAGAGTGGTGAAGCGAAGTTCAACGTCAGTTGCTCGGTGTGTCACGGCCAACGAGCTTCCGGGACTGATCATGGCCCGCCGCTGGTCCACAAAATCTATGAGCCGAGCCATCATGGCGATGCGGCCTTTCAACTGGCCGCGGCAAACGGCGTTCGCGCTCACCATTGGGAATTTGGCAATATGCCGAAAATCGAGGGCGTAACTCCCGAGGACGTCGATCAGATTGTGAAATATATTCGCTGGCTCCAGAAGCAGGCCGGCATATTCTGAACGTTGTGTCCACGAATCGTTTTCATCACGCCTTCCCCGATCGGACATGGTTCTCCCTCCACAGTGCGTGAATCTCCTGAGAGAGCCGGTGTGACCTTCCCCCGGACCGCTTCGTACGGTATCTCCACGAGCGTGAACGACGGAGTGATGACGGCCGACCGGTCACCAAGGCGATTTTGTAACCGAATGGGGCTACTGGAGGAGACCTCCTCCTTCGGAGTCTGGTCCTTTGGGAGGGCGTCCGGAAATATTCATCTGACGCAAGAGCTTGGTGAGGTACGTGCGCTGAAGGCCGAGCTCCTCAGCGGCTTTGGTCTGATTCCAACCGTTCCTGCGCAAGGTGTCTTCGATGACCCTCTTTTTATAGGCTTCCACCAACTCATGGTAATGCCCGGAAGGAATATGAACCTGGGTTACATGCTGAGTCGATTCTGCGGTGGCGGACAGGGAGAGGTGCTCAGGCTCGATCGTCTTGTCAGGAGAAAGGATGAGAGCTCGCGTCAGCACATTTTCCAGTTCTCGGATATTTCCAGGCCACTGATATTGTTGCAGCATCCGCAAGGCCCTATCGCTCAGCGAACAGTGCTTCTGAGTGCCTAGTTTCCCCGGGCGAGTCAGGAAATGCTTGGCGAGCGCGGGAAGATCGTCCAACCGCTCACGCAGAGGCGGGAGCATCACCGTAATCACGGCGAGACGGTAAAACAAATCCTCGCGGAAGGTGCCTTGGCGGACCGCCTGTCGCAAGTCCCGGTTTGTAGCGGCGATGAAACGCACATTGGCCCGCACCGCCTGGGTTCCTCCGACCCGATAGAACGTCTGGTCATTCAGCACTCGAAGCATGTGGGCTTGCATGGGGAGGGGCATGTCGCCGATTTCATCGAGGAAGACCGTCCCTCCTTCCGCCACTTCGATTTTCCCGGGCTCGCGCTTGACCGCTCCCGTGAAGGCACCTCGTTCGTGGCCGAATAACTCGTTCTCGAGCAAAGTTTCCGGCAGAGCGGCGCAATTCACGGCGATGAAAGGTTTTGACCGGCGTGGGCTCCATTGATGGATGGCCCGCGCCACGACCTCCTTGCCGGTGCCGGTTTCACCGAGCAGCAGGACGGTGACGTTCGACGGCGCAGTCTGTTTGGCGACCGTGAGTTGTGCGGCCATCTTGGGGTTGGTCCCCACGATCTGATCGTAATGACGACTGACTTCCTTTTGAAGGACTTCCACTTGGCGGTGCAGCGTGAGGGTGGATAACGCCTTGTTGATCACCACAGTCAAATGGTCGGCGGTATAGGGTTTTGTGAGGAAGTCGAAGGCGCCCAGCTGCATGGCCTGGACGGCACGCTCGATCGTGCCGAATGCAGTCAAGATGACGATGAGCGGTGTGGTATAAGAGGCAGAAGCTCCTTCTTCGAGCGGGGACTCTTTGGTCATTTTCTCCCGGACATGGTGCAAGACCTCGAGCCCTGACAGGAGCGGAAGTTCCAAGTCTAAAAGCACAAGATCGGGTTCTTCCTGTTCAATCAGGCGCAGCGCCTCCTTACCGTTGTCGGCAGTGATGGGGTCGTGTCCCATCCAGGTAACGCGATCCTGCAACCCCAGCCGGATATCCTGCTTATCGTCGACGATCAGGATTTTGGCTCGCATAGGTCCGAAGCCTCCTGCTCACGAGCGGAAATTGTAAGTCATGTACGAGGGAAAATATACTCCTCCGCTGCGAGAAGCCGGAACCGAAAGGCGGGAGCCGCGTGGGATGAGAAAATGTCTCATACCGCCTCTTCTGCGCCGTTGCGAGATGCGACAGGTAGCGTGAAGTAAAATCGGGTGCCGGCACCGACCGTACTTTCAACCCAGATATCTCCGCGATGTCGAAGGATGAAGCTTCTTGTAATAAAGAGCCCAAGCTGCGTGCCTTGTGAAGAAGGCATGGCAGACGGAACCTTTGAAAATTCATTGAAGATCTTCGGTAGATGTTCCGGGTCGATCCCGCAGCCGGTATCGGCGACACAGGTCTGAACGAATCCGGTCGAGGTTGGGCAAAACTCGATGGTCACGCGACCACCGGCTGGCGTGAATCTAATCGCATTGCCGATCAGATTCACGAGCACCTGTTCGAGTTTGTCGCGGTCGCCCCGGACCGGCGGAAGAGCATCGACAGGTGTTATTTCCAGCGACAACTTTCTTTCTTCGGCCAACGGCTGCAAGCTGCCCACTGCAAGTGCGGCAATCTCACGAATGCAGACCGATTCGAGGTGCAGCGGGTCCTTCTCCAATCGGGACCAATCGAGCAGTTGTCTGATGATGCGAGCGAGCCGGGCCACATTATGCTCGATGCGAGTCAGATAAGTGGTTTGCTGTTCGTTCAAAGGGCCGGTGACTCCGTCGAGCATATTTTCGGCAAAGCTTCGAATGGCGGTCATAGGCGTCCGCAACTCGTGCGACACGACGGAAAGAAACGTTGTTCGCTGCCGGTCGTGCTCCTGCAGTTGTGCGTTGGCGAGAGACAACTCCTGAGTGCGCTCCTCGATACGCCGTTCGAGGTGTTGTGTGAGCTCCGCCAACGAGGAATAGGCTCTGGCGTTGTCAATTGCGGCAGCCACGTGGCTGGCGATCGTCAGCAGGATATGAAGATCTTCGTCCGTACAGGGCTGTGAGTCCCGGTCGCCAGCCAAGTAACCGAGTATTTGGTTATGACTTTGGAGCGGCACACACACAAACGACCGTACGCCCGATCGGCGAAGGAGTTCGAGCACCGGTGGGTGCAGACGCTCGGTAATGGCCTCGATATCGTGGATGAGCAAGGATTTGCCGTGGATGATGAGATCGGCCGTGAGGCCGCCGTCATCTTTAATGGGAATTTCGAGGTGACGAGCCGCCTCTGCGATGACGGGCGAGACCCCGGTAATCTGGGCAACGTAAGCCGTATCTTGTTCAGCATGACGGAGCACCAGCACCATGCGTGAAAAACTTAAGTTGTCCACGAGAAGTTGAAGCACACTGTCGAGGAGCTGATTCATGTTCAGCGTGCTGGCAATGGCAGCGCTGGCCTGATGCAACGTGGTCAGTTGACCGACCTGCTTTCTGATGGTGTCGAGGTTGGCGGTAATCGCTTGGCTTCGCTCGTGGAGCGAGCGGGTCATCTCATTGAAGAGATTCGTCAGTTGACCGACTTCGTCATGCGTCGATGCGACGAGAGGCACAGAGGGCTCGGTGCCCTCTGCCAGTTGCCGGGCTGCACCGGCAAGGCTGCGCAGGGGTGTCGTGATCCGCAACGTGAGCACGTGGGCACCGAGAATACCGGCTCCGATCAGCAGGACTGTTAGGATCAACACATTGCGGATCATGATGAGGAGAGCTCGCTTCGCCTCGGCATCTGTAATGCCGATTTGAAGCGCCCCTAGGACCGACGGGGTCATGGAGGAGCTCGGACCGACTCGTTCTTCGTGCTCGACCGAAAAATGCGGCAACGAAGTCTTCGCTTCCTGCTCTCGAAAAACTGGAATCGCAAAATCGTAGATGGTTTCATGCCACACTAAGAAGGGTAAGAGCCATTCCGACGTGTCGACTTGTGAGATGAGGGCTTGGTCTCGTGAAAGGACCAGACGAGTGACCTGGGGACTCTCCGGCGGCCTCGTCAATAAGCCTTTGACGATTTGCTCGTCCGGATAGAACGACTGCTGGGTCCCTTGTGCAGAATCACCGGACGTTATCCTCGATCGTTTGCTTTGTCGTTCCAGAATACGCCCATCAGAGGCAGTAATGATCACATACACCACATGGTCCACGGCAATCAGGCTGTCGGCGAACTCATGAAGCGCGTCAATGTTTTCTGCGACGAGGCCTCCGTACGCAAAACGGCTATTCTTCACGGTATTGGTCAGGAGGATCGTCCCGAGTTCTTGCAGGTTGTCGGTCATGGCTTTGCGTCGCGTTTCGACGAAGTACCAGCTCAACGCCGAAATGGTGAGGACGAGAATCAGGCTGAAGAAGGCGACGAACTTTGTGCGCAGACTGATGAACGGACGGCGTGCCGGCGCAGAGGCGGGACGATGTTCGTGAGGCTGCTGTGACGCTGGTCGTTCCATGTCGGAATTAATACGTTTCATCAATGATGCTGTTCAGCTCCTTCGGGAACATGATGCCCAGATATCGCGCGGTCTTGAGATTGACGGTGATCTTCACCCGTTCGACCGGTACGGGTTTGAGCGGCATGATCCGCTCACCATCAAGAATGCGCTTGGCCAACAGCCCTGTCTCGCGACCAACCTCGCCGTAGTTGACGGAGAGGCTGAGCAGGGCGCCGAGACGCGTAAACTCCGGTGAGAATCCAATCACAGGTACGCGCTGGGCCAATGCCGACTCGAGGATGAAGCGGATCGACTCGTCCGTCAACACCGTGGAGTCGGGCAGAAGCCAGAGCGCCTCACCCGTCGCGAGAAGGGCATGCAATTGTTGCGGGACGTCTTTCTCGCTCGCGACCGGAAAACCTTGCAGTTGAAAGTCGTTCGCGGCGGCATGGGGCTCCGCATCCTTGATTCGGGCGGAGGTTTTATTGGGGTCATACAGGACGCCGAGCCGATGCTTGGTCGGCAGGAAAGTACGGAGCAGTTTAAGCTGACGGTCGGCCGGAATCTCCAACAACGTGCCGGTCATGTTGGCGCCGTTCAGCTGATGCTTCTGCGGGTCCAAGACCATCATGAAGATGATAGGGATGTCGCTGATTTCCTGCTTTGCCGTCAGGGCCGCTTTCAGACCGACCGCCACGACCAAGGAGGTATCAGAGGCGCGAATCTTCTTGGCCAGTTTCTTTCCGAGGTCCAAATCCCCTCGGAGATTGTATTCCGTATAGGTCGCTCCAGTAGGAGCTGTCGCCAAGAATCCCTTGACGGCATCGTCGTAGGCGGCGATCTCGGAAGATTTCAGGATGGCAATGTCTGCGGCAGCGGCGAAGGAAACACAGAGGCTCAGCGAGCAGAGCAGGGCTGTCAGTCCAAGGATGGACGGGGCGATGGCCCTCAGCCGCACGTTGAAGACTCTGCCGGTGTGGTCAAATATTCTCATGCCCGTTGGACCCGTCACACCGCAAGGTCGTGGTGACACTCGTCTTCCACTGCGTTTCGTCTATTCACGGACAGTTCCTAAGATGCGCACTGGTTCCCCTCTCTGATCGCGAACAATGTGGCCAGACCACGTGAGTCGATGAATGGTACCGTCCGGCCACAGGACGCGGTGGTCGAAACACACCTCGGTGCGGTGTCGCTCCGATACTCGACGCTTGACGAGCCGGATCGCTTGACGATCGTCCGGATGGACGAGCGAAATCCAGTCTCGCTCAGTGCCACTGAACGAGCCGGGCGTGATCCCGAGTAATGTGTCGACCTCTGGCGACCAAAAGAGCTGGTCGGAGTGAAGATCCCAGTCCCAAATGCCTCCCGATCCAGTGGCCAAAGCAAGGCGGGCTCGCGCGTCATTGGAGCGCAGTTGGTCTTCGATGCGTTTTCGTTCGGTAATGTCGGTAGAGATGCCGCAGGTCGCATAGGGTTTGCCGGTACGGGCACAGAGCGGAAATTTGATTGAGATGTAGGCGTGAGGACCATCCGGATGAGGCGCGTATTCCTCATATTCCACAGTGGCGTTCTGTTCCAACACCTTGACATCGTTGGCACGGAACGCATCGGCGAAATCTTTTGGGAAAAGATCATAATCAGTACGGCCGATGATCTGGTCCGTCGTGAGGTTGAATAGCTGCCCAAACCGGCGATTTGTGAGGACGTACCGGCCGTCGGCGTCTTTCACGTAGATCACGGCGGTCGTGTTGTCGATCACGTCCCGCAGGAGTTGTTGGTGCCGCTGAAGTGTCTCCTCGGCGAGCCTGCGATCCGTCACGCACTGGAGAGAACCGGACAGGCGGACAAGCCGGCCGGTTTCGTTCCAGACGGCCTGGCCTCGGGCGCGGAACCATTCGTACTCTCCGGCCTTGGTGAGGAGCCGGTACTCCACATCATAGGGGACACGACGGTGAATATGGGCTGCGAGGGCGGCAAAGACGCGATCGACATCCTCAGGGTGGAGCCGAGACTTCCAGCTCTCCAAAACGTCGGGAAACTCCTCATCGGTATAGCCCAGCATGGCTTTGACACGAGGCGACCACCACACCGGGGTGCGCGGAGAGTTCCACGGTTCGTTTGGACGGATTCTTCCATCCCAGAAGCCATCGCTGGACCCTTGAATCACGAACTCCAGGCGTTCTTCGCTGGCGCGCAAGGATTCCTGAGTGCGTTTATGGTCGGTGATATCTTCGGCAAACCCGACGATGCGGTAAACGGCTCCGGAGGCATCGCGGATCGGAAACGCCCGATCAGAAATCCACCGGATCGTTCCATCCGGTCGCATGATGCGATACTGTTCATCATAGGTTCCGTCCACTTGCTTACGGGTAGCTGCTTCGAGGATACGGGGACGGTCTTCGGGGTGGATCGAGTCGAGCCACGATTGGGGCGAGGCATACAGACTCTCGCAGGATCGTCCCCAGATCCTCTCATACCCCGAACTGATATAGAGCATCTGCTGCTTTGTCGGGTCGGTCATCCAGAGAACTTCTCCGATGTGTTCGGCCAGCTGTCGAAAGCGCTCCTGACTGTCTTGCAACACGCGCTCGACCTTCTTTCGCTCAGAGATGTCTCGGATGATCCCGCTGTAGTATGTACTTTCCGAATTTTTCCAGGTGGCCAGGGAGAGCTCGATAGGAAATTCTGTTCCGTCCTGTTTGAGCCCATGCAGCTCGACGACAGATCCCATCACCCGACCCTTTCCCGTTGACGCCATACGAGCAAGGCCGCGCTCGTGCGCGTCCCGGTACCGTTGCGGCATGAGGATGGTCAGCGGCTGTCCGATGGCTTCTTCGCTCGTACGCCCGAACAGTACGGAAGCAGATCGATTCCAGGAGATAATCTTCCCGCGCCCATCAGCCACGATGATGGCGTCCGTTGCCGACTCCACCAGCGAGCGGAAGCGATCTTCACTCTCCGTGAGGAGGTGCTGCACACGTTCTACCTTGACGGCAAGTTCTTTGACGCCGATGGCGCGCCGAAGGGTTTGCCGGAGCTCTTCCTTATTGTAGGGTTTGATCAAGTAATTAAACGCCCCACGGGTCAAGGAGCCGACGGTTTTGTCAGGGGAGGTATTGGCAGTGACGATAATGACAGGGAGGTTGGGGTCCAGACTGTGCGCCGCCTTCATGACCTCGATTCCGTCTCCATCCGGCAACGTTAAGTCCAGCAGGATGGCGTTCAGGTGTCGTGTCCGGACGTGCTCGATAGCGCTCGCACAAGTGCTGGCCACGGTGACGGCGTAGCCGTCATGTTCGAGGAAATCCTTTAAACCCATCACGATGTCCTGGGTATCCTCCACCACGAGGACCGTATGCTGTGACGTTGAAACAGCCATAATTTCCTCCCGGCCTCACTTCCCCGGCGTCTTTGTCGTGATCTTCAGCACGATGCGATACTCGATCGTTCCATGAGGGGAAGAGGCCGACTCCTTCCACAATTCAAGTCGTTTGATTTCGGGCAAGGTCACGGGAATATTCACCCACGTGAGAGAATCGGATGCATCGGCGTACGTCGGGTGTCCATCCACCTCAACGAGGAAGCTGTTGGCAATGCGTTGACTGTCGGAACGAGTGCGGCGGTCGCTGTCCGTTCTGCCCGTCTGTGGACCGTCAACTCCAAGGATTTTCCGAAACAACTCCGGAAGATCCGCAGCCCCGGACTCCCTGATGTCATCCTCGGTCATCACGTAGGGTTCTGAAGACGACGGGGAGAAGGGCTGCTCTTCCTTGAGCAGCTTCAACTCGTCGCTGAGCATATGGTCCGGCGGCATGACCGATTCATCGGTGTGACCCGAGTGTGGTGTAGTGGTGAACAACACCGCAATCAACGCGGCCGAACGACATGCATGTCCAGACGGTCGGTGTTGTGCCACGGGTGCCCTCCACAGCTGAGAAGCCGAGAGTCGGCAAGGACACCCGCAAATACTGCAAAAGATATGCTGGTTATGAACGCCCGCATAAAAGCCTACTCGTGAAAATGTTCGAAATACAAGACAGTGTCTCCACTCTGAGTGCGAGCAGAGACCGCTCGATAGGTGCGCGAGCGGTCAACTGGCGACGCAGGCCCCGGAGGAAGATTCGGTCGCAATGAGGTTGGAAGGTGGGGGCTTGCGGGGACGTCTCCCTGATTTGAGAGGAGCCAGCCGTCCGGGAAAAGGCCCCCCGTTGGCGTGCTCCATGGCGGTCAGGGTATCTTCAAGCGAATCCACGATGGTTTGCGCAAGGGTGTAGTGCCCCGTCCAATACACTGCATTGCGAAGTCGCTCCACTAATGGCGTGGGAAGGGACACGGTCACTCGTTGTCTCGCAGGCTGAGTGCGAGGAAGTGGCGACTGCGGAAGTCCAGTCCCATGAACGCCGTTGTTGGATGGAATGGTATCAGGCATACAAGTCTTTTGTACTCAGGTTTTGGTGTTAGGTTTTCTTACCCGCGGCAGAAGCACGGTGCCCTCAAACCCGCCGGGATTCAGCAGGCGCAATCATGGGCTTGTCTTCGCGAGTAGTGTCCGTACGGTGATCCTCACCAACGATCGCACACGTTAAGGCCCAAATCAGCCCTATGATCCCAATGAGCAGCGCTCCAAGAATCAGCTCCTGAGTCATCGGGTCCCTCCCTCTCTCTACGCCCAATGAATACCCACGGGATTGCGAGGGCGTCCACGCATAAGAGATCAGCAAAGCGTATGCCAGTTCGTGTCGACCCGCCATCTGCCCAAAACGTCGCGCAAATAGAAGTTCCCACGCCAATAATATGAGATAAGGAATTGCGATGGAGAGAGATAGGATGGGTTTTGATGAATCGAAATAGATTCGTGGTGGATCGGAATTGATTAACCCCGGCCGGACCGTGCAAAGCGCCTTTGGACCCACGTTTGTAGGAATGAATCAGGTCAGCAAGATGGCCGGCTGATCTGCGGATCAAGGGAAGCGAGCACAGCAAACCAACTGACTGCTGTCAGCACAGCAATTAGTGAAGCGCGGATTGGATCATTCGAAGGTCCCACTCCGCTACTCCATGAAGGCCAACCTCCTTCAGCAGGTGAGCGCGAATTCTTCGCAAGCCCGGGTCACCGGGGTTCTTGTCGATGAGGCTGCAGACGCACGACATCGCGTCGTACCAAAATCCTCGGCGCGCGTTGTCTAATACGTTTTGATGGTTGTCGCAGGTCAGGACGGGATCGAAACACGCGGATAAATCGCACCGCTCGATCACACCACCTGCTACCAACTCCGATGCGTGCGAGTTGGAGTCTCGCACCACGGAGACGTACCACCGGTATTGCACGTCCGGCTCCAGGTTCAGTCCCAAATCTTTGAGGTTGATCGTATAAATGCCGGCATCTCCTGGCGTAGAAATAGGGGCCTCATACATCGGTTTGATGATCCGGCTGTCGACGAACGTGAAGCGAATTTGATGTTTCGTCGGTTTTGAAAGATACCAGTTCAGCGAAGGGGTTTTTTTAGCCGTCAATGCCACGTGATCGGGCACTAGGGCTGCGATCTCAGGATCGCTCTCATCCGTTCCGCGCAATTCGCCGCCTACACGGGCGCGCGGTGCATACTTCTTAGGCGGGACATAGAGTGGTTTCGAGGGATCATCCGGTGACACGACCGACTGCTCTGCCACGGCGTCAATCGGACCGCTTCCGGACCACACCAATGTCAAGCCGGTTCCCACCATCAGCATGAGCCCCACGAATGTTTTCACGGCGCCCTCCTTGCCAGACTCAACCGAAGAATGTCGCGCGAACGGTAGCATAGTGATTCGGTGAATCATAGCCAGTTGTTCAACAACAGAAACGGCGACCAATAGGCCGGATGTTCATAGACCCGATCGCCCAGAAGTTTTTGCTGCGCGCGCTGAAGCGCGGTCGCTTTCGATATGGCTGGATCGCGCAGTTGCCGGTAAAACTCGCCGATCAACGCAGCCGATGCCTCGTCATTGATAAACCAGAGCGTCGCGAGCGCGCTGCGTGCTCCGGCCTTGATCGCCACGCCAGCCAAGCCCAGAGCGGCTCGATCATCCCCGACGGCAGTTTGACAGGCGCTCAAGGTCAACAATTCGAGCGGATCTTGCCGGAACCTGAACAGTCCAATCAAACTATCGAGTTTGCTCATCGTAAGCTTCCCGTCGAACGTCAGGAGGAACGAGTCATTCGCATCGGTTGAAAACTTCCCGTGCGTGGCGATATGGAGAATCCCATACCGGCTCTCACGCAATTCCTGTTCCAGGAGAGGGGTCCGAAAATCCTGGTTCAGTAATTGGTCGGCTTGATAGAGCGAGCGGACCGTATCCATCTCTTCTGCGACGTAGGGCAAGGAAGGAAAACCCTGGACCGATTTCGTAAGACCGCCCGCAAGGAAGCGAATTTTCTCACGATCTAGCGGTCTTGGGTCGGTCAGGTAGAGCCCGGGTGTCATGGTAACCGCATACTTCTGGATGAGGAACGAGGTCCCATTATGCAGGGCGGAGAAGGGGATTGTGCGGAGCACTCCGTCGGGGACGAACACGAGAGTTTCGATCTTCTGCCGTATCAATTCCGATTCAAGGGGGTGAATCAACCAGTCATAGAGTTGCTGCGCATGGGGGAGATATTCACGGGTCGTCCGTTTCTCTACCAGCTTTCGAAATATGCGGACTTCTTTTGTCAGCTCAGGCGCCGTGACGGGAACAGAGATACGCTGAAGGCCGGTGGGGAGACTGACCAGCAGCTCCGTCCGATCGGCAAACACGATGGGGTAAATCACCGCTGTGGTTGGCGACACCGTGTCGAGTTTCGTGAGCCTTGCCTGGAGCGCATCCACACACTCATCGCGGAAGTAATCCCGCAGCTCCGCGGCCTTGTACGATTCGATTGCATCGCGCGCGCGGCGCAGGTAGTCTTCGGCCACTTTCGCATCCGGCGTGAGCGAGGCCCGGTGCAGCAACAGATCGGCCAGCTCAAAGAAGAGGGAGCGCACCGATTCTTCTCCGGAGAGAGAGCCGGTCGACAAGGCTGAGGCGACTTCCATCCGGATGGGACGCAGCGTCTCGATGGCGTAGTTGTAGGCAGCGAGGGACTCGTCCAATTTCCCGGTTGCGGCGAGCAAACGCCCCAACTGCCACTGCCAGCGGTAGAGCGACTCCGGCGCGTTGGCCGACTGAGCGGTGAACACGGCTCGTCTCGTCAGTTGCAGGGCTTCGTCGTTGCGATGTTCGGTCTCGTAAAGGTGGCCGAGATACCCTTCAGCATAAGAAAGCGTCCGTGTGTCTCCGATCTTCCGCGCCACCGTGTCTGCTTCCACAAAGGCGCCGGCCGCGCGCAAGAGCAAAGGCGCATGGAGGGTCTCCATTGCCGGCAAGAGTTGTTGGTAGCCCAATCCGAGCTGGATTAAACCGGTCGCCTTATCATGCGACGGCTCGAAGTCTTTCAGTCCATTGAGGGCCTGATCCAGCCAGTTCCGTGCGGCATCCGGTTGGTCCAACTTGAGCGAGACTCGGGCCGCGTTGACTTGCGCGCGGACGGCCAGCGGCCGTTCGCCCGCTGCGATGGCGCCTTGCGCACTGGCGGTGAACGAAGCCAATGCCTCGGTGTCCTGGTGCCGGGAAACCTGGGCAAGGCCGAGGTCGTTCTGGATTGCGGCAATCAAACTCGGATTTCCCTCGGCGGTGGCCATCTCCAAGGCCTGTGTCAAATGCTGCGTCGCTGCCTCCGGCTGTCGGGCCGCCAGGTAAGTGCGTCCGAGATTCTCCAGCACGGTGGCGATCCATGCGCGATCCTGGGTTTGCTGAGCAAGGGCCAATGCCACTTCCAGTTCCTGCAGCGCCTGACTCACCTGTCCGATGGATTCGGAAGCGTGAGCGGCCTGCACCAGTGCCTGGCTCTGTTCCCTGACTTTGCCGGCTTGTTCGTAGAGCCCGGCTGCCTGTTTCCACGCAGCAAGCGCCTGCTCAAACGCCCCCCGCTGATACGCTTGAAGTCCCTGCTTCATCAACGTATCGGGAGAGGGCTCGACCGCACCAACCGTTCCTGACGTTCTCGTCAGCATCAAACCGGCTGCCACGATGAATATGAGAAAGAGTCGGCTTAGATTCGTTGTCATAATCATACGGTGAGAATTGTGCATGTCGTGTGCCAAACGGAACTTGTTCGACCCACTTCCCCTAACCCCTCCTTATTAAGGAGGGGGAAAGGGGGAGGTGGACCGCTCCTCTTTTCTGAATCGATCTTCCATGCTCGCTCCAAAACTAAGAAATTCTTCAAATCGAGGTTCTCCCCCCCCGATTCCATTAGAACAGGTTGGCCACAAAACCGATATGAACTCCATGATCCTGGAGTGTGTTCTGATTGAACGTGACGTGATTGAGTTGCTGGCCCCAATACACTTCGAAACTCGCGCGATCTTTCGGGAGAATATTCCATCGAAGCCCTAGACCTACGCTTGCCAAGGTGTCGGGGAAGGTCGTGACGGGAGCCACGGGGGAGGGCCGATTGGCACCGATATTCCACCCATGGGCGACATCCGCAAAGGGGGCGAACTGGATCATCGGTTCGCCGCTTGCAAAGCGAATTAATGGGAAGCGCGACTCCACTGAGGCAATGAACGCATTATCCCGTAAGATCGTCACCTCTCGGTAGCCTCGCACCGTGTATCGCCCACCGAGCGCGACTTGCTCGAGCGGGAACAGCGGCGAGTTGGTGACCTGCAGGTCCATGCGACTGAGCAGCTGCATGCCGAGAAGTTTCTCGCCAAATTGCTGAATCGCCTGCGCCTGGCCCAACCATGAGAAGAACTGCCCGTCCGGCGTGTCGGAATTAGAATTGATCGTCGCGCCCAGTACGTTCAAGCCGACACTGAATCGCGAGCGCAGGGCGACAACTGTATCAATCGTCCGATGGGTCCAGTCCTGTGCGAAACGGAGGGCGGACACCGTGGCTGCGCCGTTCTGAAATCCCGGGAAGGAGCTAAATGGAACATCGCCGAAGATAAAACTTTGAGTAAACAGATGCTCGCCGATGATCGAGAGAGCAACTTCGTCGTTGACAGTGCGATAGATCGGATGGCGAAGACTCATGCCGATGATCTCGGTATTGGTCTTGATGCCCAACGGATCGAACGGCGATTCAATCAGTTTGAAGTCGTAGCGCCTGTAGTACGGTGAAAACGTCGTCCCATAGCGGTTGAGCGGCAGCTCATACGAACCGTAGACGATCGGGAACGCGCCGCTCGATTGGCCATAGCTGACGCTCAGCGGATCGCCATGACCCGTCAGGTTGTCGTGGGTCAGCGTGCCGATTCCGCGCATCTCGCCGACCAGCGGCGACTGATAGTTGTTGACCTCCATCCCGGCATGAAACGGATTTTTGTCCGCGACCTTCACGTCCAGCGTAGCCTCCCCCGGCGCATCACCGGGTCGCAGCTCCGCGGTCACGCGCTCGATGCGTCGATCCTGCTGTAACAGTTGCATCTGCTCCTCGATCGGGGGAAACGTCACCGGTGTGCGGACGCCGAGTTCCAAACGATTGCGCAAGTAGGAGGAATTGAACCACTTGTTGCCTTCGATGTCGATCCGCGTCAACTTCCCTTCGATGATTTGGATCTTGATGACGCCGAACGTGACGTCCTGATCGGGGATGATTGCGCCCGAGGTCAGGTAGCCTTTATTGAGATAGAGTAGGGTGAGGGAGAGCCGGAGCCGCTCGAGATCTTCGGTCACCAGCTCGCGGTTCTTAAACGGGGCCATGACTTCGTTGATCTCGGCATCAGTAAACACGGTGCTGCCGACTACGTGAATGTCATGCACGAAGACCCGCACGGCGCCCGGCCGTTTCTCCGCTTCGCCCTCAGGAGGAAGCGGAACGATCGGGAGCACGGGGCTCGGAGGCGGCTGGGGCCGTTGAAACTCTTCCTTCAAGGGTCCGGGCGGTTGCCCGGATCGTCCAGTCGGATCGATCACCGTCTGCGGAAAAGCTGAAGTGTCTGTCAGGACGGTAATGAAGGCGAGGCCGATGCAAAACAGAAGTTGGCGAGTAAACCGAGTGGCACAGAGAAGCGCGGGCCTCCCGAGGCGATGGGTCATGAAGCGCAGCCTGCGGACCAGTCCGCGGCGAAGCTCTGGGTTAAGAACCCCGGCGGGGCAATCCTCCGCAACGACACAACGGGATGCTCGTTTGTTTGGTTTGTTTCGTGCTGCTGGTCCGATGAACCAGATGAGCCAGACAAACGTACTAAACCAGACAAACCCTCCCCCTCGCCTCTCGTCTCTGGTTCCTCGCCCGCGCCCGGCGTGTTCGCATCCACCCTCTCGCCCCTCGCCCCTCGCCCCGTGCCTTCCCCCAAGGCTGTGAGCGGACTCGAGAGCCAGCCAGCCGGTTCAGCGGGGAGACTGTCCCGCCCTGCGACGGTAAAGCTGCTGTAGTTCCCGCCCGCGAGGGCCGCGCAGCGCTGACTGAGCAACGTCGTCGCGATCAGCGGTTTCTGTGGCAACGGCAGGATCTTGCCGCTCGCCGGCGCGATCGGCGATTGAATCGTGATTGTGCCGTTCTCGCCAAATTGCGACGAGGCTGAGATGACACTGGTCGAATCCGGCAATAGGAGATTGGTCGTGATGAAGATATTTCCACCCGGTCCAAAGACGGCATTGGCCAGGATCTGACTGTTCTGGAGGAGGACGAACTGCGGATCGATGCTTACGCTCCCCCCCCCGCCCGTGCCATCGAGGACCGACGCGCTGATCTTACTATCGATGAGTTGCACCGTGCCGTTGGGATTCGTCGATATCTTGATCGTGCCGCCGCGCGACTGGCTGGCCTCCGTCGTGACCGTGCTGTTCATCATCGTGAATTGATTGCCGGCATTGATCTGAATGTTGCCCGTGGCACCGGGGCCGATGCTGCTGGCTGAGACGGACGCGCCATTCGAGATTGCCACAGATTGCCCAGCTGTAAGAGATATATTGCCGCCTGTGCCTGCGTCGGGGGTGGTGCCGATTGATCGGCTGAATATCCCGACCGGGGTCCCATCAAGTAAGGTTCCGGACAATGAGATCGTATTTGCTGCAGCGATGGTGACGTTACCTCCCAGGCCCGTGCTCCCGGTGCCGCTGTCAATACGCCCGCCGTTCTGAATACTCAGAGACCCGGTCGTGACCGAAATATTTCCGGCGTTGCCACAGGGGCCCGAACACGCACCACCAATCGTTGAAGTCACGATTCCGCTCGGGGCGAGAGGGCCGATATCAAAAATGGAAGGTACCTCCGAGGCACTCGATAAAAATTCGCCGGACATCGAGATTGAACCCGGTACGGTGATGGTGACATTACCACCGTGTCCGCTGGTCTGTGTCACCGTGTTGATCCGGCCACCGACCATGTTCAAGCTCGGGGTAGTGACAAAGATATTGCCTGCATTCCCTTGACTGCCAGCATCTCCCGACGAGTTACTAAACAATCCGCTTGGTTGAAAGACGGCAAGAGGGTTGGTTCCTACGTCACCCAGAAGGCTTATGTGATCGGTAGCAGTAATATGAATATCCCCCGCGTTGCCATCTCCCTGCGTGCTACTGAGGAAGGCGCTTCCATTGATCAACTCGACCGACCGAGCGTTGACGGTGATTCCTCCTCCCGGCCCAGACACCGTGGCGGTTTCAAAGAACGTAAAGTCGGTGTGAAGGGTATTCGCGTTGATGGTGAGTGCACCGCTGCGTGCGATGCCGTCTAAACTAATTTGGCTATTGAGCATATTGATATCACCAACATTGAGAGTAATATCGCCACCCTGCTGGGTCAGTTGAGGAAAAGCCGCAAATGCCTCAGTAGTAAAGTTTGAGTTGTTCAATCTTAGACTGTTTGCGGTGATCGTCAGATTTCCTGCCGACCCGCTGACACCACTGGAGTCCAGAAGGATGTTACGAGCAACATAATCCCCTGTGCTTATATTCGTCGAATCCAATTGAATGTTCTGTGCCGTAATCGTCACGTTCCCGCCGTGTCCGGGGCCTGCGGTGCCGCTATCGATGAGCGTAAAAGCGAAACCTAGGTCCTGGGGACCGGAGGACTGGAGAGCCCCCGTCGCGGTGATCGTCACGTTCCCGCCTTTTCCGGTGCCCTCGGTATGGGAGTCGATCAGGGTAAAGGGATTGAAAGTTGGGTCTGAGAAACTCGATGTCGCCGTCAGGTTGCCGGAAGTAATCTTTATTTCCCCCGCATCGCCACTCCCGAATGTTCGTGCGGTAATGGCTGGAACCCCGCGTGTGTCAGAGATGGACAGATTGCCAGTCACGTTGATGTCAATCGCAACTTGTGCCCCGTTGGTATTGCCAGTATCAGCCAACAGCATTCCGTCTGTTATTACCAATTGGCCCCCATGGATGCTGATTGTCCCGGCGGCATCAGCGGAAACGTCGAGCACCGACCCTTGTGATAAGGCGATGTTCCCCATGTTGCTAAAGGATTGCCCATTAACATTCGGTCCTGTTTGAAGGCTGGGATAGAGCACTTCTCCCGGCGACGCAACGCTGACAAGATTGATCTGCCCACCCTTTGCCGAAACTTTCGCTGACTGGACCGTTCCATTGTCGAGCGCGCCGGACTGAATCGTTATGTTTCCGCCGACCAGGGAGAGGCTCTGCCCCGGTGCGACGGACAATTGACTGCCTTGAACGGTGATCGCTCCCGGATTCGACCCCAGGAAGCCGAAGGCAGCAACCGGCGCGCTCGTCAATAGACTCGTCTGTGCCGCGTCGGCATAGAAAATCCCGTTCCCGCCGTTTCCTTGCAGCCGCAGATAGTCCCCACCGGAAAAGGCCACCATCCCGCCCACGTTCACCGTCGCTTTGGGTCCAAACAGAAAACCGTAGGGGTTCATCAGGAACAGGTTCGCGGCAGGATAGTAGGTGGCACTGTCGATCGTGCCGAAGATACTGGACGGACTTTGCTGACCATTGATTCGGCCCAGGATGTTGCTGATCACCGTATTTTGGCTAAGGTTCGATGTCTGAAACTGGGCGACATCCCCAGGACCGACATTGAATTGAGCGAAACTATGAAAGAGATTGCTGCCGACCGTTTGGCCACCCTGAATGCCATAGATTTTTCCACCTGGTGGCGGCGGTAGGATCTGCGTGCTGAAGTTTCCCGTGACGGTGTTCCCAGTGATAGCGGTGGTGACGGGGGGGGGTGCGGCAATGGCACTTCGAAGGCTGGGAGATGATAAGAAAACAACACTGAAGAGTAGGAGGACGACACAGAGGAGAGGGACGAACGGCGCTCTTTTATTCAGCATCGTATCTCTCATCATGAATCCTCCCTGCGTTGCGATGAAGGATCTTTACGCGAGGCCTTTTGGTCTCCCTCTTCCTGCTGCCTGCCGAGACTTCTCGCCAAAGTACAACTGTTTAGTTCTGACGGTTGAACCGTACCGAGCCAGATATAGCGTCACATCCGGCTCGGTTGAGCGGTAGCTTGTGCTATGCAACGTTTGTCCTCATAGACAACGACAAAGACACAGTGTTGGATCATTTTGATCATGAACTGTTGTGCAATGACCGGTAGCACTACACCCCAGGCCTTCCTTCGGACAAACAGAGCCGGCGGGGTTGGTACACCCGGGCACCGTTCGTTGAGTAATTGAAATCCCGTTGCATGATCCCGGTGGTCCACCGTTTTGAGATGGTGGACAAGGTGCCTGACAATTTGGGCACTGGACCGTAATGCACCCCCCCACAAGGGTCGCAAAAAGCAAAACAATGAACAGTCGGTGGATACGCACTCGCGACAAGCCCTCTCGTTCCGTCATCTCTGCCCTCCTTTTGTTGGTCTGACTTCCTCGCACACATTGCACTCAGCTTCGTGGTTCTTCGAACAATATCTCTTTAAGGACTTCAAGGTTTGCGACGAAAGCCACTACTTCAGTGTATGTCCTGTCCCATGTTTCACTCCGTCGGGTCCTGGATCAGGGGGGAGCCATAGGTTCGTTGGGAAGGGACCCTACTATCTCTGAAATATCCCAGACAGGATGCTTAAGGCCTAATCCTTGATTAATGATTCCTCTCAAATTTGGCATCAAGCCGATCTTATCGGCAGCTCCCCCCGGTGACGAAGGTCCCGGCTTGGAGGGCGTCCCGTTGTAGATGTGGGATGGATCTATGAGGAATTGACGCAAGGCGTCCGGCGAGAAGCGGTAGTTTGATAGATCGCCTTTTTTGTGTGCCTGCGCGATTCCCTGAATCGCCATCGAAGCTCCTGCAACAATGGCGGCAGCTCCGGACGTTCCCGAGAAAGCGAAATCGCTCGTGCTAACATCAGCCGGCGGTGGGTAATCATCATCATATCCAGTGGTCCAGACGTTGTTGTCCCACGCCCAGCAGGTCACCTTGCTTCCATAGTTGCTGTCTAACCCTCGGCTATGGGTAGATGAGTCAGCTGCCGCAACCATGATGGCTCCGGAATCCTTTCCCCAGTTGGAAGTGGTTACATTAGAGTTCTCCTGCGCCGAGTAGTAAGTGCCAGCGGGGGTGAATAGGTCGAGGTCAATACCTCCATTGCCTGCTGCCTCGATAACTATAATGTCATTTGCGGTAGCCATTTTAATCGCGTTCCAGTTTGCATCCTCCACTTCTATTGGTACGCGATACCACCCTGTGCCACTCGGGATGCCACTATACGACCCATATGCCCAGACGTGGTCCTCCAGCAGAATCACATCGCCAGGCTTTGCCGCCGCGACGGCCGCCAAAATGGCATTAACCCTATTGACGTATTGGCTAGTCGCGTCCGGCCACATAGACGTCACCATGTTTGTGCTTACATTGGGAGTGACCCCAACCTTGGTATTTATAGACGTCGTTCCAGCTGTTTCCACATTGTTGGGCACCGCAAGTACGATACCGAGAGTACCGGTCCCGTGACCAAAGAATAGCCGGTTGTAGCCGCAAATGATCTGAATTCCTGATGGCAAGTCCTGATGGTCCAGAATCCACCCTTGCTCCATATCGATAAATTGGAGACCGACGGAAGAGCCGCCCCCGTCGCCTCCAGTGAATGTCCATGCATATTGTGCGTCAATCCCTCTGGGAGCCGCGCAGAGGTATGTCTGTTGTCCGGACATACTAGGGTTTTCCAACGGATTGAGAGTGAGGTTAGGAGGAGGTAAGGGCGGGCTTTCGACATAAGCAAGCTCAACGATTTGCCAGGACTTCACCGCTTCTAAGACCGAATAGGGATCGACGTTTGAGGGACACTGGAATGCAAAGTAGGTCGAGAAATTTGGGAACGTGTAATCAGGCCTTCTTCTTTGACCCCGTTCAACCAACCCACGGATTCGATCTGGAGTTAGTGAGGTGATAAGCCTCTGAAGTGTAATGCCTGGGAAATGTGCTGCGAGTTGGCTCCAATTTGGACCCAGATATTGATCCGGAGATCGCTCTACCCTTTCGTCATACGGTATCTGAAACTTCTGAGCCGCCTCATCTTTAAATTTCACAACGATACGCGGCGTATAGCCGACAGGCCAAGTTGGTTTTTCGTGGCCGTGATTTTGCTGGCTCTTGGGGTTTGGCCGGGTCGTAGCCATGAACGCCTCCGTGGTAAGTTGGGGTCTAACCAAAAAGAGATGAATTGTCAGAAAGTTTTCCCACGAGTTGTTGCACAGAGATGAAGTCAATCCACCGGGAATTGACAAAACGACAAAGTTCAGTCAAATGATCCAGCTGAAATGTCATTCGAGCCCCCCCCCGTTCGGCGTTCAGCCAATCTGATTGCGGACTTCTGCGGTGTTAGCTTACAAAATGGTGCCCTCTTGTAGGCTTCTTAATGAGAAACCGGCAATACCACTTTCGGCTAAGGGATAAAGCCTCTATCGTTTAATCTATATTCAGCAGTGAATGGATCATCGTTGGGCACATCTTGTGGTGAATCAAATTTTGCTTCGAGTATTATCTCGTATGAGCCGAATTCATAAGTTTCGACTTCGCCATAAAATACTTTCATCATCAAGTCCGACACGCCTCAATCGCATACGCTAGTGTTCGACAATCTTCATCCCTTCTGACCTTGTCGATTGATGTAAGGACGAACCTTCTAAAGCAGTCGATTCTGCTCACGCAGAGTTGGTTGAACGCACCGCTCTGCAGTCTTGTTCTTCGAGTTGCCTATGTTTCAGAAGTCTCGGCTTCAGAAAGACGAATCGGATGCTGTCGGTGCGCTTTGCCATGCGATCTTTCCTCTGCCTCACCCCCTCACCTTCACCTCTCCCCCAGTCGGGGAGAGGAGTGTAACGCGCACCGGACAGTCGCTGAGAGGAACGGCGACGGGCCGCACTTTCGGTGGAGCCGCGGCTCCTGTGATGGAGGAGCCGGGGCTCCAGTGGCGTCGACGATGAGGCAACCGGGGCGTTCTGGACGGGCACGAACCAGAACTAGGCGGTAATCGGGCTCTCAAGCGTGGGCCAAATTACAAAATGGTCGACTCCTCGTCTTTCGCCGCATGACTTTGCTTGGCGTCATGATTTCCCCCTCACCTTCACCTCTCCCCCGAGACGGGGGAGAGGAACGGTAAGAAGCAGTCACTAGTCTTGCCAGAGCCAGTTCAAGATGAAGTAGATGAACACGGCCAGGAGACTGTTTGCGATGATCAACACGACGCCAAAGTCCATTCTCGCGATTCCTTTATGCTTCGAACGTTCAGATCGTTTGCCCGCTTCGCGTGTTCTATTCCTGCTATTCAGCAATCGATATGCCACGTGGCCATCATCTCGCTGGGCGGTTCTCCATCCTTAATAGCTGTGTAATTTTCGTGAGTTCGAGAGTTCTGGCCGATGACAGAAAGGCGCAGTCTCTCACCCCCTTTTTCTCAACTGAATCATTTTTGATTACGTGTTAATCAGATTGGATTCTAGAGGCGAGACGCGCGCGACTGGCGAGACTAGCGGGACTGGCGAGAGGCAAGAGGCGAGGGGGGGCGCGCGACGCGGCTTGTCTGGTTAGCCTTTCTGGTTTATTTTTGTTCAGTGAACCAAACAGAGTAGCCGTAGCTGACAGTTTCAGAGGTGTAGAACGTGACACGTGAGTCGTAAGGCGAAGGGTCTCTGAGGCGAAGAGCATTATCTTTGGAGTGCGGCGGTGAGGGCTTGGACGGTCAGCGGGGCACAACCTTCTGCGCGATTGTTGACGAGGACATAGGGCGAGGTACCTGATGCCATCGCGTGCTGAACCAGGGCGATCGTGTCTTGTCTCATACGAGGTTGTTCGGCGACGATCCGGTCGTAGGGTTTATATCGCTCCACGGCCTTTTCGTAGGCAAGGCCGAGGGGCGTGAGGAGCCGAATGACAACGAAAGGAGCCGTGAAGCGGTCCTCGAATAGACGATGTTGATCGGATAGGGGAGGCATCGAAGTCCAATGATTATAGACGTGGGCGACGCCATGGGTTCGTAGCATGTCCCGATAGCGCGGCCCCAACAGCGCGGGGTTGCGAACTTCTGTCGCATACTGCGGACCGGATGGGAGTTTCCCGAGAAAATCATCGAGCGCCTTCAGAAGCGAGGCCGGCTCCAAGCCCCATCGCTGGAATTCAAAGATGAAGGGACCGAGCTTCGATCCCAGACCTTCTTGCGCCGGCGCGAGTACGAGATCCTGGAACGCGCCGGCATCCAGAAATCTCGGATTGGCTTTCCCGGCCTTGCTGCCGTAGCGGGGAAGATTTGCGTAGATCGGAACGGTCAGCTGCTCCCACACCTTGGAACAGAAGCGAAAGTCTTTAGGGACTTGGTCGGCGTAATGGGCCAGCTGCTTCGCTCCAGCCGGTCGATAGAAGGAATGATCGATGCCGACGGTTTGAAACAATGGTCGGCCTTCGACTGCGTAGCTCGCATACTCGGCGAGCGTCTCGGAGCTGAAGCGACTTTTCGGATAGGTTCGTTGATAGACCAATCCTTGCCATCCTTCATAGGCCCATGAGCTGGTGCCGAAGCGCGCACGGGGGTGGACTGTCATGACGGCATTGTACAAATTTTATCTGCAAGAACAATAGGATGCCTTGACATGCCCTGTTACTTCACTCACACTCATTTTCATGTTTGATCCGACAGGGAATTCCCTTCTGAGCCAGCTTGCCGAACAGGTGGGCATCCAGCCGGACTATCACGACATCGCCGGGGTCAAGCACGTCACGAGCGATGAGACGAAGCGCGCCATCCTCACCGCGATGGGATTTCGTGTCGATTCGGAGGAAGCGTTGGCGACGGCCCTGCGGGAGTGGGAGGAGCGTGAGTGGCGTCAGGCTTGCGAGCCGGTGCTCGTCATTCGAGAGGGACAGGCGGGAGTCAAGTTAGTCTGCACTCTCGCTCTTGATGATGGGAAGGAGTCCATCAGTCTACTCCAGTGGACGGTGCGTGACGAGCATGGTGCCGACGTTCAGAGCGGTCACCTTGGTCCTGGGCTCACGCCGGTTGACGTGCGTTTTCTCGAGGGGCGGCGTCATATACGTGTGGATGTGCCGGCGCCGGAGGGTCTTTCCTTTGGCTACTATGATATGACGGTTCGTGGGGACGGGCTTGTCGGAGGAGGACTCGCCACTGCTCGTCTGATTGTTGCGCCCCGCCATTGTTATCTTCCCCTGATCTTCGAGGGGCACTTTCGGGTCTGGGGACTGGCCCTGCAACTCTATTCACTCTCGTCCGATCGTAACTGGGGGTGCGGCGATTTTACCGACCTTGGCAAGATTATCTCGTGGGCTGGTGAAACTCTCGGCGCCAGCGTGATTGGGCTCAATCCCCTCCATGCCTTGCGCAATAGGGCCCCTCATCACATCAGCCCATACTCCCCGGTCAGCCGATTGTATCTCAATGACCTCTATATCGACCTTGAGCGACTGCCGGAATTTTGGGGATCCGACGAGGCGCAACGGCGATACCAATCGCCGGAGTTCCAAGCCAAGCTGAAGACGTGGCGCGAGGATCGACGTGTTGATTACGAAGCGATCGCGGCGGCGAAACGCTCGATGCTGGACCTCGCGTATCGACAATTTTTAAAGGAGGGCTATACCGGAGAGGAGCCGGATCTTAAACCGCAGACCCCGCGGGCCTGGTTGTTGGAGCGGTTCATCCAGGCCGAGGGAGAGCCGCTCGAACTGTTTGCGACATTCCAAACGATCGAAGAAGAACGTCGCATGCTGCGCGCGCCGTCGAGCGTGTGGCCCGACTGGCCGAAACAATTGCTGTCTCCCGGCGTCGCGGTGCGCGAGTACGGACGCCGCCATCGGAAGCGGGTCCGCTTCCACCAATATGTCCAGTGGGTCGCCGCCGAGCAGCTGGGTGAGTTGAAACGACAGACGGGACAAATTCCGATGCCGGTCGGGTTGTATCACGATCTGGCGCTCGGAACCGACCGCACGGGAGCTGATGTCTGGATGTATCAACAGATCTTTGCCTTAGGGGCCGACTGTGGGGCTCCACCGGATGCGTTGGGGCCGGAAGGGCAAAATTGGGGATTGCCGCCAATTGATCCACATCGCTTGCGTGCGACTCGGTACGACATGTTTATCCGGATACTACGGAATAATCTCCGATTCGGCGGGGCGATCCGTCTCGACCACGTGATGGCGTTGTTCCGCCTGTTCTGGATTCCGAGAGGTCAGCCGGCGCGGACCGGGGCCTATGTCCACTATCCCTTCGAGGAATTGCTGGCGATCGTGGCCTTGGAAAGTGTCCGGGCCAAAGCCGTCGTGATCGGTGAGGACTTGGGCACCGTGCCCGATTGGATTCGCGAGCATCTGGCTCACGCCAAGATTCTGTCCTATTGCGTCTTCTACTTCGAGCAGTCGTGGGACGGTTCTTGGAAGACCCCTGCCCAATATCCTGCTCAAGCGCTGGCGGTGGTGGGGACTCACGATCTCCCAACGTTGACCGGTTATTGGTCCGGCGAGGATCTCCGAGTCCGCGCGGGACTGGGAGCCTTTGCCGATGAGGCGGCGCGCCGGAAAGCTTGGGAGGAGCGTGATCGCGAAAAGACCATAATTCTCGGTGCGCTCAAGCGAGAGGGGCTGCTTCCTGACGGGATGACTGAGAATGGTGCGACGGTTCCGATGATGACTCCGGAGCTTTGCCGGGCGATTCACACGTATCTTGCGAAGACGCCGTCCTGGATCGTTATTGCGAATCTCGAAGACGCATTCGGCGATCTCTCGCAAACCAATGTGCCGGGGACCGTGGAAAGCCATCCCAATTGGTCGCGGAAATACAGTATTCAGGTTGGTGAATTGGTTCGCGACGATCAGCTCGGCCAGTTGGGAGATGCCTTGCGTTCAGTGCGCCCTCTCATGTAAGACGCTTCTAGCAGGACGCTGAAAAACCGTTCGGCTTCGTTCTCGCATCGCTCAGAGGCACCACGTACGGAACCGAGTACGCGTCGCTTCCTCGCTGGACGGCATTTTGAGCGTCCTGCGATTTGCTCTCTCGCACGATGATCAAACAACATCGTATCGTGTTGGCGATTGCGGCGACGGTGTTTCTCGCGATCGTCGTTCTGGAAGCCGTGGCGCCGGCGAATATCGTCGGGGCCTACGGCCTGGTGTTGCCGATTCTTCTGGTCGCGACGCTGCGTAGTCGCACACTGATGTTGGTGACTGTCGTGGCCTGTCTTGCCGCAACATACCTCGGCTTGATGCAACCTACCAAACCGGGCCGGTTCCAAGCCGCTGTGATCAATCGCACCGTGGTCGCGGGCGTTCTCCTGGTTGTGGCCTACATCGGAATGACGTGGGAAGAACGGAAGGCGCGGGAAGAGGCGGCACGGGCGGCGCTCGCCCACCAGACGGAGGATTTGCTTCGGGCGAATGCCCAACTCGTCGAGGTGAAGGATCAATTGAATCGATCCGAGCGGTTGGCTGCTGTCGGCCAGATGGTTGCCTCTGTGGCGCATGAAGTGGGCACGCCTCTTCACTCGATTGCCTGGCATGTGCAGGCATTGGGTGAGGAAGCAGGCGTGACACCGGATATGAAGAAACGGGTGTCCGTCATCGAGGACCAACTCGGTCGGGTCGTCCGTATCATCCAAGACCTCCTCTCTTCGACCAGACAGCGAAAGCCGGAGGCGACCTGGGTTCCGGTGGAGCAAGTGATCCATCCGGTGGTCGCCCTGATGGAGCCGGCGTTTCATGCAAAGGGTGTGGGCCTGACGGTTGAGCGGACCGGATCGTTGCCTCTCGTGTGGGCCGATGCGGAAAAGATTCATCAGGTCCTGGTGAATCTGCTGACGAATGCGCTCGCGGCTACTCCGACGGCGGGATCGGTCGTTGTCGGAGGAGGAACCAGGTCGCCGTCCGCTGAAGAACTTGAGAGCGGCAGGCGGATGGCCGATGCCATGACGACGATGGTGACAATCACCGTGCGTGACACGGGCTGCGGGATGCCGCCTGAGGATGTGGAAAAAGCCTTCGAGCCGTTTTTTACGACCAAGGCGGTTGGCACCGGAACAGGCTTAGGGTTATTCTTGAGCCGGGAGATCGTGGTCGCGCACGGGGGCCTGTTGTCGCTGGAAAGCACCATCGGCAGGGGTACCGCCGTGACTATTTCTCTGCCGGGATTACTCTCTGATTCAGTCCCTGTCGCATGAAGGAAACCATGGAGACTGCCAAGATTCTCGTGGTCGATGACGATGCCGTCGCACGGGATCTTCTTGCCGATGCCCTAAAGAAAGAGGGCTATGAGGTGGAAGCCTTCTCGAACGGTGAAGAGGCCATCGAACGGGGCCGTCGCAGCCGAGTTGACGTGGTGCTCACCGACATCAAGATGGGCACGGTCGATGGATTGACCGTGCTGCGGGAGTTCAAACGATTCAGTCCGGATACGTCAATCGTGCTTCTCACGTCCTTCGGCTCACTGGAAGGAGCGATCGAAGCCATCAAGCAGGGGGCCTACGACTATCTCGCCAAGCCGTTCAAGAAAGAAGAAATCAAACTGGTCGTTCGGCGGAGCTTGGATCACTCCCAACTCGTCCGTGAAAACGCCCGCTATCGTGACGAACTGAAAGGGCGTGAAGACTGGTCTCCTTTGGTGGGCAGCAGCCCTGCGATGTTGGAAGTGTACAAGCTGGTGGCCCGTGTGTCCGAAGGCCGCAGCACCGTCCTGTTGCAAGGTGAGAGTGGAACGGGCAAGGAGCTCATTGCGCGGGCGATCCATGCCAACAGCCCGCGGCGCGAGAAGCCGTTTATTCCGGTCAACTGCGGAGCGTTGCCGGATACGTTGCTGGAATCGGAGATGTTCGGCTACGAAAAAGGGGCGTTCACCGGCGCGGCGGGGACCAAAGCCGGCCTGTTTGAAGCGGCGAACGGCGGAACCTTGTTCCTGGATGAAATCGGCGATTTAGGGCCGGCACTTCAGGTCAAACTGCTCCGGGTGATGCAGGATCACGAAGTCCGCCGTGTGGGCGGCACGAGCTCTCTCAAGGTCGATGTGCGCATCATCGCGGCGACCAATCGGGATCTGGAGCAATTCGTCAAAGAAGGGAAATTCCGGGACGACCTCTACTATCGGCTGAACGTCGTCCGCATCACCCTTCCGACATTGACGGAGAGAAAAGAAGACATTCCGATGCTGGCTCATCATTTCTTGCAGAAATACGCTGGTGGGTCGGCGCGCGCAGTGCGAGGTTTTCTCCCCGAAACCATGGCGCTACTGAGGCAATACCGCTGGCCGGGCAACGTGAGGGAACTGGAGAATGCCATTGAGCGCGCCGTCTCGCTGAGCCACGGTCCCTTGTTGACGCCGGACGACTTGCCGGCTGCGCTGCATCAGGCGGAATCACCGGCGAGCGACAAGAGCGACGGGAGCGATCAACATGATGAGGTTTGTCTGACGTTGGAGGAGGTCGAGAAGCGTCACTTGATTCGCGTGTTGAAAGAAACCAAAGGGAATAAAGTGAAAGCAGCTAAAATTCTGGGGATCGACCGGCGGACGTTGTATCGGATGGCTGAGCGCTTCGGCCTGGAATTGGGAGATGATCCCGACGGAGGGGAGAAGGAAGGAAGCTGACTCTAGAGAATGTGCAACGCGTTCTTGATCAGCCGCAACTGGTTCTCGGCACTCTGAGGAAGCGCTGTCGGAGAATCCTCCCATCGAGTGAACAACCCGTCTTTGCCTTCGTACTGTACCGAAAGCCGGAGCCTCGCCGACTGTTCGGTGGCCGGTGTGACATTCGCCTCCACGCGACTTCGTCCCGTGCCGAATCGCCAACGCAATAGCCAATCCCACGGCCCGGGCATTTCCTCTCGATAGCCGGTCGTCAGCGTCTGATCATCCTTCCGGTCCACGTCGTATCCTCCATCCGTCAGCACCTGCACGACCGCGGTTGTGACCTGATCTGCGGGAATAGGGAGTGTGACGTCGATGACGTCCGGTTCATGCTGCATCGCTGGACCGGCGCAGGCCAGGGCGGAGGCGAGGAGGGATATCAGAACTGCCAGGCGAAATGACCGGATCACTTGCCCGCGGCCTCCTTGAGTCGGTAGACGAGGTGAGTGTCCGTCTGTGTGACGCCGGGGATGGCGTGAATCCTGCTCAAGACCAATTGGCTGAGCGCATCCTGGTCCGAGACCTCGACGACGACGATGATATCCGGCTTTCCCCAGCAGGGGTCGATGGTCTTGATCTGCTTGATCTCGGCGAGGGCTCGCGCGACCGCGCTCGTTTGGCCTGGTTGCACGTTGATCATCACATAGGCCCGATCCGCCATGACAATTCCCCCGTCGACCGGCGTGTGAATGGTACAGGGTATGGATGAGATCACCGGTTGGCCGTCAACGTAGCGGACCCCCGATACCCTTGTCAATGAAGGCAAGGGTTTGTCCGAGGTCGGAAGCGGAGTCACGGCATTGGCCGATCTAGCTTTTTTCATATCACCTCATTTGGGAGTGACGAGGACGTCGACGGTGAATTGATCGCTCACGCTCGTGAGATCGGCTTCGAGGCCGCGGGGGTTCCCGATGCGACCTTCCGGATCGTAGATGAAGCACAAGAGCGCGGCACACCGGTTGCGACCGCTGTAGCGTATCGCGTCAGTCTTGATTTGATCGGAAAGTTCTTTTGCCGTGAGGCCCGGGCGCGTTTTCTTGACGATGATGGCCAGACGGCCATGGTTGAGGAGGAACGTCTTGCGCGGCGACCCTTCAGCGTACTCCGGGGTCCATTCATCCGTCTCCACGTCATCGAACTGAAGCCGGAGCATGGCAAGCAGTAGATCTTGGGCGTCGAATTCGTCTTCGACATCCAGCGTGGCCCGGTATTCCTTGCGCAGACGTAGTTGACGCGCGACAGCGTGAAATCGATTGCAGAGGTGCTTGACGAAGTCCTGCGCTTCCTGGCTGCTCAGGAAGACAGCCGGCGTGGGTTTCGAAGCGGCTTCGGTTGAGGGTGCTGGTTGGGATGCCGGTGCCGGCGGAGCCTCAGCCTTGGGCTGCGTGACTGGCGGTTGAACGGGAGGAGGCGCTGCCTGTGTTTGTGCCACAGGGGCTTGCTTGGCACTCGGTTGGACGGCCGGAGGTTCCGGCAGTTGGGGAGGTGGAGCCGATTTCGCCTCGACAGCCGGTTTCATCGCGGGAGCGGGAGGAGGCGGCGGTGTTGGCGCTGGTGCACTAGGCTTCGTCGCTGCAGGTGGAGCGGGCGCGCTCTGTACTGACGGAGGTGGTGCCTGCGAAGCCGCCGCCATATCAAGATTGGTCGTCAGTGCGACGGATACTGTCATGGGTGGAGGAACAACGGGGGCCGCTGGGGTAATCGTGACCTGGGCTGTTGGAGTTGTCGGCGGAACCAACTTCATCTGCGGTGGACGAGCCGGCATTGGAGGCGGTGTTGGCGCCGGTGGTTCCGGCGGCGGGATAGGCTTGAGCCCCTGCAATTCGAGTTTCTTGTCTTCCAGCGCCGCCATGAGTGCCTTGATGAAGGACAGGCTCTGTTTGGTTTCTTGTGCGTTGCCGACAAGGAGTTTGTAGTTGCGATGCGTCTGGAATTCCGGAGACTTGTCTCCGAAGGCTCGCCGGATGCATTCACGGAGTCGAAGCTCCGCGCGGGCCCTGGCTGCGTCGCGGTAAGGAAAGCCCTCCCGTCCGAAATCTTCTACCAATGCGAGGAGCTCTTGGAACTGCTCCACTGCACGGGCGATGTCTTCCAGTGCAACGGCCTTCGATCGCGACCGTTCGGCTGATCGTGTGCGTGCCATAAGGTGTGAAGAGCAGTCTAGACCAGCCCTTACAACGTGGCAAGAAAACACAGGAAAGCCTGCAGTGGATGATTGGAGGGAGACGCGGGGTCTTTTGCGTAAGTTGGGACGGTTGGAGAAACCGGCGGTTAGTGCCCTGACCGCTGTAGTTGCACCATTTGCAATGGGAGTCAGGCACCGGCTTGGTCAGCCTGGGCGGACTCGAATTTCTAAACTGCGGGTCGTACGTTCAATTGGTATCGGGGTTACTGACGAAGTGCTGCTAAACCGAACGGGGGGTGTTCCGCGCGGGATTGGTCGAGAGGAGGGGAAGCCCGGCGATAGAGTAGTCAGGAACGATCTACGGTAGTGCTCAGGAAAAGCGCATAATCAACTCCGGATCCATCGCACGATCGGCCGACTAGATCCCGTGGGTGAACGGAGACGAAGCCACGGGGAACTCCCACGCTGCGGACAGAGTGTGGTGCACGGTCAGTCTTTCGGCGAAGCGGCATATGTACTGGTTCACCCATTAGCGACTGGAATTGAGCACGGCGGCCAAAGGAGTAGTCAATGCCTGCTGTGCTTCGGCCACCTTGAGGCGCGACTTCTTCAGCGACATGAGCCCGCGTTGTGCTTCGGTGGGGAAGTGTCGCGCGCGTTTATTCCGAGGGAACCGGCTCTCAAATTGCTCGATCGTCTGGAGTGCCTCTTCATACCGCGCTGCGCGACCCAGCACCTCGACCAACCGGAAGTAGGCTGGGACGAGCAGGAGGAGATGGCGAATCTCGCGGGCTTGATCGACGACGTACCGATAGCTTTGGATGGACAGGTCGGGATTGATCGTTTCGTAGCACATGCCCTCCAACATATGCACCCCCAACCGATCGGTCGCCGCACTGACGCAGCGTTCCCACTGGCCGTTGAGGAGGCCGCGCAATTCGTCAAGTGAGAGTTTCACTCGGCCGTGCTTCTTCTCGGCGAGCAGCCGTTCCAGTACACCTCTCGCCTCTAACCAAGCCCCGTAGAGACCGACCAGCGCGCCCGTACAGTTCCCCGAGCGAGTGCAGGGGATCTCAAGCGGACTGAACCCCGCTTCGGCGACCCGAGTGGGCCGAAACACGGTGCCATTGGCCGCACGACAGCCGTCACAGATCTGATCGTGCTGCGGGGTGGCAAAGACATACATCCGAATACCTGATCGATCCAGAACGTCGAACGCCTGAATGCGGCCGGCCATAACCTGCATTTGATGGTATTGCCAGACCAAAAACAGCAGCAAAATGCCAACCAGGTGAGGGAGAAAGTCAGGGACGGTGAGTGTCGACAGCATATGCATCGCGAACCTCTCTGCTTGATTGTAAAGGGCCTCCTAAATTTTGGCTTTCATGATCAGTGCCCGCAGACGTTCCCGTTGTGCCAGTCGAATACTGGTAAATTCCACGCCGAATTCCGGACCGTTGGTCCATCGCACAATGGCCTCCTCCACCCGAAGGGGCCACCGGTGATCCGGGAGGAACACCGAGAGTTTGACGATCATGCCACGGTGCACCTGAACGGTTGAGACAGCGCGACAGCCACTGGTTGAAATATCCATCAGGGTGCCTTCGGTTTCAAAGTCATCCTCACCGAAGACAAACAGCCGGCAGGACAGGGCCAACCGGCGCCCTCGACGGTCCTTCCCCGTTGTATCCACCTGGCGGTCTTCGATCGATCCCTGCTTCTCCCCAGTCATTGTCCCGACCTCCGGCTTACATACAAAGGATGCCAGCGCCATCGTCCGGGCGCGTTCCCTGTTGGGGCTACCCTGAAAGAAGGGCTAGGCCTGACAGCCTTCTCTGCACGACTGCGTCGGATCAGTACGGGGAGCACTCTCAGGTAGGCGGAATCACGCACCGCTCATTGAGAGCCGCGGTTCGCGGTACGTAATTACCGGGAGCAGGAAGACGTGGTATGTGTGCGAGAGGAAACGGTGTTAGGGCTGTTTTGATCGTGGGCGTATTGTCTTTGACCGGTACGATATCGTGAGCGAGACGGAGTTGATCGATGTGACCTCCAGACGGCGACTCGGCAACTTGCGGAATATTATGAGGTGGAAAAGGTTACAACGACGGTTACAGTTGAAGCCTTGCAGGGAATGATCGACTCGGAGGAGCAGGGCAAGTGGCGGATAGACTAAACGGAGGTTTGGTGCCCCCGATACGAATTGAACGTACGACCCGCGGTTTAGGAAACCGCTGCTCTATCCAACTGAGCTACGGGGGCATAAAACTTACGATACTGGAAGGGGTTGGAAAAGTCTAGGCAACAGTGACCCTCCTGGCCGGGGTCAATGACCGGACGTGGTCTTGTCGGGTGATTTCGCCAATAGGTCGTTCTCGGTCGGAATTTGCGACAGCAAATCGGCGCGGATTTGGAAGATGCCCGGAAACCGCTGGCCGATCGCGTAAGCCAACCCACCGGACTGATTACCAACTGAGAGTTTGCCGGCCACCTTGCCGTCTTTTCCTGTGGCGACGAACTCGGCAGCCGGTGCGACAAGTCCGTACGCGGCAAGCGGCCCAGTCTGTTTCGTCACACGTTCTTCAGCCGGCACGTTGACCACTCGACTGACGAAAAGATCGGCTGTCTGCTGGTCGAGCTTCTCGGTGGGATGATCTTCCATGACCCATTCGCCTGTTTGGTTGATCAACACATACTTTTCAGTGCGTGTTTTAACCGAGAGAACAGCGATGTCAGTCGCGTCCACGCCTAAGAGCCGCTTGTCTTGGAAGGCAAATAGTTCCTTGGTGAGATCACGAATGGCCGTTGGAGCGATGCGATAAAGCGGGGCCTCAGCGGTCGTTTCCGCAATGGCTTCGCCGCTTGCCGGGTCAGACTGATAGAGCTTTACTGTCTGGTCCCCTTGAGGCGTGTGGAGCGTGATTTTAACTTTTGGGGCGGTGAGGGTCTTCGCGAGTCCATCCCGCTCCGCTCCCGGGTCAATCAAGGCCATTGCTTTGAGGTCTTCGAGTCGAAAGAGCAGAGTCCGTACTTCCGTTTGATCGGCCTCGGCCTCGATCGGGTACCGAATCTTCCATTTACCCTTGGGTTTCTCCTCGACGTGGTACAGAACGATTTCTGTGGCGGGATAGGTCAAACGAACGCGATCCACCTCATTCTGCGAGAATCGCAGAATGTCCTTTCGCCGAAAGGTCAGCAACGTTTTATTCACAAAATCCTTTGGCGCCATATCGGTGAGCAGCACTTTGTGATCAGACTGTCGTAAGACATACAGGGTTGATGAGAGCGGTCCGCTATCTCCGATTGAAAAGGTGTCTTGTTTCGCTCCTGCTGAGGCTGTGACAACCGTCACGGGATGATCGAGTCCAAACGGAGCAAGGTCCGTTGCGGTGTCCTCGATGACTCGAATCACTTTGCCGGTGACCAGCGCTCGCAGAAGATTGTCTACAGCCCGATGGTCGGCCTCTGAACGCAGAGGTGCAGTGATATTCCACCCCTTTTCAACGTCCTTAACCATGATGATTTCGCGGTCGGCCGTCTTCACGGTCAGCCCCGTGATCTCATTCTGATCCAGGGCAAGCAGCTTTGCGCTCTCGGTTGCGGTACGCTCCTGAGATTCTTTGCTGGGCAATTCAACGAAATAGAGGTAGGCGCCCAAGCCTCCGAAGACAAGTGCCAGAACCAGAGTCGGCCAGTTTCGCATGGAGTTATAGGCGGCGGCGCTTGCGCCACACCATCATGCCGCACAGAAACGTTGCGGCCGGAAGAAGGAACACTTGCAGATAGAGGAGGGCTCGTTCTTGGACCGCATTCGGAATAAACGGATGCAATCCCTGCTCCTTGGGACTGATCGCGATGAGGTCCCGTTCTTCGGCGAGCCACCCGGCTGCATGGAGAAAAAAATCCGTGTTGCCGGGAAAATTCAAGAAGGCGTTGACGGCGAAGCTGGAGTTCCCGATGACAACGATCGCGGGACTGGGCTTTCCTTCTTCCGGTTGTTTTTTCGGGGCAAGGGCGGCCGCCATTGGGAGGGGGCCTTTGACGTCCTCCTTCTCGTTGAGACTCACGACGCGGCCTTTGATATCGGTTTCTGCCCAGCTATTGGCTGATGTCCTTGCGAGCGGAACGTAGTCCCAGTCTTTTCCAACCTGCTCATCGAAGGTCACATGCCGCGCCAACGGGAAGAGCACGGCGGAGGTGAGGTCCTGCGTGATCTCGTGTTCCGTGAACGTCCGCACCAACAAAGCGGTGAGGTCCCCTTGCGCCAATCGATCCTGCAGGTCCACGAGCACGCCGGGGCCGACGCCTAACCCCCAATGTTTGAGCATCGGGTCGAGATCGGCCTGTGAGTCTGGATCGATCAGGGCGAGCAGGTGACCGCCGGTATCCACGTAGGATTGAATCCGCTCTTGTTCTTCACGGGTCACGGGACGACGGGGACCTGCCAGCACGAGAACGGCGGTGTTCTCCGGAACCGCGGCGGTTTGGAGGAGGCTCAGAGTTCCGACGTCGTAGCCTTGTTTGGTGAGGGCATCTTTGGCCATAGAGAAACCGGTCCGTTCCTTATCGTCGAGTCCGCGTTCGCCATGCCCTTCGAGGAAGAGGATCCGTTTCTTGCTGTCCTTCGAGACCCGCAGCAATGCGCCGGTGAGTTCGACTTCCGATGGCGATGTCACGCGGACCGTCTGGCTCCCGCTCTCAAAAATGGCCGTATCGGTCCTAGTGATGCCGTAGGTCTGCGCTACCTTCGGGTGTCGCTCAGGATCGACAAATTCGACGGTCAGTTTCGGACTGGCTTGCCGATAGCTATCGAGGCGTTCTTTGTATGACTGAAATCCTGGGTCTTTCTCCCGGGTAAATACGGTCACTTTCACGTCGTGGGCTAAGTTTCGGAGGACACGGTACGTTTGAGATGCGAGCGTGAAATTCTGGTTCTCTGAAAAATCCCAACGAAGGGAATGTCGAACAGCCAGGAAATTCCCGATGACAAGAATCCCAACAACGAGGAGGATAATCACCAGGCTGTTGGCGCCCATGCGTGTCGAGCGACGGGCGGAAAAGCTTTTCAGCGTCTCGAAGTGGAGGACCACAAAAGCGATCAGAGAGACGAGGGCCAGGCCTTCGCACAACGTGACGAGCCAGAGCGCGTCCGGTGCCAGGCTATAGGCGACCAATCCGGCCAGAGCCAAGGCTGTCCCAACGACGCCGAGCGGGAGGTCCTTGAGGGTCATCGCCACCTCGCTGCTTCCACTGCCCGGTGGGTCAGAAGCAGCATCAGAGCCAGGCCACTGAAGAAGTACACCAGATCCTTGGTATCGATCAGGCCGCGAACGAGATGATCGAAATGTTCCATGAATGAAAGGTATGAGATGGTCTGGCCGAGCGCTGTGTCTCCGAGCAGAGAGCCCAAGCCTGCAAGGAGCCAGAAGAGGAGCAGGATGCCGAAGCTGAGGAAGGCGGCTACGATTTGGTTCTCCGTTAGGGCGGACGCGAGGACGCCGACCGAGAGAAACAGAGCTCCGAGCAAGGCCAGCCCAAGATAGCCCGTCAGGATGGGGTACCAGTCGAAATCGCTGAACATCGACAACACGACCGGGATCAGACCGGTGAGTCCCAGGAGGCCGAGAAAGACGAGGAAGACGCTCACGAACTTTCCCGCGACGACCTCGTTGATGCCGATGGGGGAGGTCATGAGGAACTCGAAGGTCCGCAGCTTTCGTTCTTCGGCAAAGAGGCGCATCGTCAAAATCGGCAAGGTGAGCAACAGCACGAATCTGATGCTGGAAAACAGGTTCCGGAACACCAGGTCGTTCAAATTAAGCTGGGCCATGCCTCCCTGCATCTGCATGAGCTGAATGGCTTGCGCTCCGGCGAAGACGACATAGAGGTATGACAGTAGCCCGATAATCAGGAGAAAGACTGCTCCCACCACGTACACCACGGGCGATACGAAGTAGGACCGCAACTCTTTCGACACTATGGTCGCGACCGGTGTCATGTGGACTGTTCCATTGATTCGACCAACGTGGTGGCGTGCCGGCCGGTTGACGGTTCTCCGTCCTGTGACAATCCGTCCTCGTGCCGGGTCAGCTGGAGGAAGACATCCTCTAAGGTCATCGAGATCGATTTCAGCTCTAACAGGCCCCATCCTTGCGTGACTGCCAGTCGAGCCACTTCTTCTCGCGCGTCCTGATCAAGCGAGCATTCCAAGAGGTATGTTCCAGGACTTCCGCCAGGGAAAACATTTTGCACCCCGGCAACGGATTTGAATCGCTCACCCACATCAATGGAAGGATGTTTCAGCGTAATGGAGATCTTATCTGAGTGACGGAGTCGTGCGGACAGTTGCTCCGGCGTGTCCTCGGCAACAATTCGGCCACCGCTGATGATCACCACGCGCTGGCAGACGGCTGTGGCCTCGGGCAGGATATGGGTGCTCAGGATGACCGAATGGGATCCCGCCAAACTCTTGATCAATTCCCGGATTTCGATGATCTGCTTCGGATCGAGACCGACGGTTGGTTCGTCGAGAATGAGGACCTCGGGATCGTGCAAGAGCGTTTGGGCAAGCCCGACCCGCTGGCGGTAGCCACGAGAGAGGTTTCCGATGAGGCGGTATCGTACCTGTCCGAGTCCCAACCGCTGAACTTCCCGATCCATCGCGGCGGAAAGCTTCTTTCCTGCAAGGCCTCGCAATCGACCCACAAAGGTGAGGTATTCCGAGACCGTCAGCTCCTGGTATACCGGCGGTGTTTCCGGCAGATACCCGATTCGACGCTTCACCTCGAAAGGTTGGTCGGCGCAATCGAAGCCCGCCACGCTAGCCGATCCTTCGGTGGCTGGCATAAAACAGGTCAAGATCCGCATGGTTGTCGTTTTCCCGGCACCATTAGGGCCGAGAAATGCGAGCACTTCGCCCTTTGCTACACGAAAGGTCACGCGATCAAGGGCGGTATGTTGTCCGTAGCGTTTGGTAACCTGCTGAACGTCGATCATGCGCGGGTAATAACTAACTAGATCGTAGGACCGCTAGCGGTAGGTTGGGACTTCATATACGTATAATCCGCTGGCATCTTACTCAGTCATCCGGAATCAGTCAATACAATGATCACGAAACCGTACAGGCCGGGCCTTTCCCGGTTGAGTCCTCCGAGCAATCACCACTCATCTCAGAGCAAGATCTCAAATGGAGTCGCTGTGTCGCGGCCAGCCGATCAATGCAGAAGAGCCTTCGTCGTTCATTATGTATGTATGTGAGGCGATTGGCTCAGCATCCTCTTCCTGCCTCTTGACGAAGGGATAAGCGTCCCTATATATAGTAAGCACTACATACGCATCTTACCCCGCCCCTATGGTTCTTATCTGTGTGATCTTTCCCACAGAGGCGCTCATTTTCGACTCATTCAAAGGTAGGGGTTGGGGCTACCGGGTCGGTATTGTTGGACCGGTGCTCAGCGTTTAAGGTGAGAGCATCCAGACAAAAGTCTGAACTGAGCGCGAGGGTGGTTCAACCCCAATGATGGACAACACTATGAATGGAAATAGAAAGAAGGCGGCAGCAAAGGTCTCGTTAGTCCAATTCTGCATAGTTGCAAGCGCCTTGGCGGTCTCCGCAGCCTGCTCATGGATACCAAAGGGTGAAGTCCAACTGGATGTGGGATTAAAAGACCGTGGGGTGGCCTCCTGGTATGGAGAACAGTTCCATGGGAAGCAGGCGGCGAATGGAGAGTTATTCGATATGGAGGCTTTGACCGCGGCCCACCGGACCCTTCCCTTGGGAAGCATGGTCCGTGTGGTGAACCTTATGAACGGGAAACACGTACATGTCCGGATCAACGACCGTGGTCCTTATGTGAATGGTCGAATCCTTGACTTATCCCACGCTGCTGCTGTGTATCTCGGCATGGTCGAGGGGGGGCTATCGGTCGTGCAGGTCGAGGTTGTGGGAGACCGTCGACCGGACCTTCTACTCCCATCAGATGCGCAGGAAGCATTGAACACGAAGCTTCTAATTCAATCTGACGAGCCCGTGGCTAATTCAAATGAGTTAGGCCCAACCCCGTTAAACCGTCCCGATTCATCGGTCGCCCAGCCTCTTCGTCTCCCGTTAGGTGATGTTCTCATCCAACGGCGACTTCGTCGGGTTCCTGCGATCCTCGCGGCGGACCATACTGCTCATACAGAAGTTGCAGCGCTCATCATCGACTAGTAGACGGCCGGTGTTGGAGCCAGGTTGACACTGCGCTGACCTCTCTACTAGACTGCCGATTCGCACCCAAGACAGCATGATTAGGGGCTCGTGACAAAGGAAAAGGAGGCTCGAAGCCGGATGGCGAAGAAGACGACCGCGGAATCCGATGAGGCACGACTCAAGAAAAAAGTAGCAGCTCAATTGACTGGGCACAAGTCGCCGGAAGGAGATGCCGCCCTCCGAACGTTGCGCAAGCGCTTAAAGCGTGTTCAGCGCAAACGACGCGCCCGTGCCTTGCGAAAGAAGCATGCGACAGGGAAGACCTCCGAAGTAGCCGCCCCGGCGGCAGGATAACGATGTGGTTAGTCACCTCGACTCATGAAGGAACAACGCATGTCCTCTAAGGAACAAGAGAAAGACTTTTTCGATGACGGTACGCCCGCGTCATCGGAGACAGCCAGTGATGAATTGGCCGATCAGGTTGCGGCTCAATTGACTGGGGAGCAGACCGCATCTCCCGAGGCCGCCGCGGGGTCCGGTGAACCGGCTGTGCTTGAAGAGGAAAAATCGAAGGATGAGATCGACATTCAGATCGATCTGCTCAAGGATCCTGATTGGGTTGTCCGTCGCGAGGCTGCCATTACTTTGGGAGAAATGGGAGACGAACGGTGTGCAGAGCCGCTGTGCCGCGCCCTCTACGACGGAGATTGGCAGGTTCGAGAAGTCGCGATCGATGCGTTAGGCCAGATCGGCTCTCCGGCCGTCGAGCAGTTAATCAAATTGCTGCGTGACTGGGATGTCCGTAAATATGCGATCATCGCTTTAGGAAAAATTCGTGACGAACGTGTGCTCGATCCCCTCATGCATCAACTCAGGAATGAAGAATTCAAGGAATATGCCACCAACGCCTTGGTCGAAGTCGGCCAACCAGCGGTTCCGCGCTTGATCGAAGCACTCAAAGAGAAGGACGATAACGTCCGAAAACAAGCCGTGCTGGCACTCGGCCGAATCAAGCAGGCCGAGGCCGTCGACCCGTTAATTGCGATGCTGGCCGATAGCGATTGGTATACGCGACTGACCGCGGCGGCTGCGCTTGAAGCGATCGGCGATGAGCGGGGGCGTGATGCGATTAAGCCGTTAATGAAGGATCAAGACCTGGTCGTTCGGATGAGAGTCGAGCGAATCTTGGCAAAGTGGAAAAAACAGCCTACCAATGCCTAGGGCTGGTTGGTTTCTCTGGTTTGTTTAGCTTTTCTGGTTTAACAAGACAAGCCAGAGCCACGAGATAAACCAAATAAACGACACTCCCTCATTTGTTCAACTGCCGGTCGACTTCATGCAGGAGTTCGTCGAGTTTTTTTATCGACACCGTTTTACCCATCGAAATTTCCAGTCTGACTTCCCTGAGGGAACCCACCAACGCTCTGACCGCAAAGACAGACTCGTCTTGCTTGCTTCCTTTTGTGACGTTCTCCAGGCCGTCGGCTGCCTCCGCCAGTTCCTTGGCGGCTTCTCCGAGGTTTTTGTCAACGAGATCCGCTTTTGCCTGGACAATGTGCGCTTTCGTGTCGAGTAGACCCTGGCGTCGTCGAAGGTCTCGCTCGATTCCCATTGTGGTATCGAAGACGTTCCGCGACAGGTCTTTGATGGACTGCTGTAAGTCAGAGATCGTATTTTGCAAGGTACCTACCGGGCGCTGTCCGAAGTAAAATCCTATTCCGAACGAGCCGATAGCCAGCGCAATGATGGCGAAGGCCTTGAGCATGGTGCTCCTTTCTACGAACGACGTGGCATCGGCTTTGGAGTATGCGATAGCTGTTGGATCAGACTGCCAGCCACCGTCAGACGAACCGCTTCGTCCGAATCCTGAAGCCCTCTCTTAAGCCACGGTACCACGGTACCGGATACTTTCCCAAGCGCTTTTGCAGCCGCGAGTCGTGGTTGCGGCTGCTGGTCTTGTAAGAGGGTTTGGAGAATTGCCAAGCCCTGTTTGTCGGACGTCGCGCCTAAGGCCTGGGCGGTCGCAGCGCGGACTGAGGGATCGGGGTGGCGAGCAAGATCGGTGACGATCAAGAAAACGGAGGTATCCTCGAGCCGAAGAAGTCCTTCGACTGCGCCGGCACGCACGTGCATGCTCGGATCTCGAAGCAGTGCCTGGAGCAAGGGACGCGTATCGCGCACACCCAGTCGCCCTAGGCTGACCGCGGCGACCCCTCGCACTCGAGCGACTTCGTCGCCTAATGCATGCGTCAGAGGAGCCACGCCATCGGCTTTTCCGTATTCACCTAGAGCGCCTGCGGCGAAGGCACGCACCGACGGCTCCGGGTCATAGACCCCGTGAGCCAGGACCGCGGCACTCGAGGGGTGTCTCAGCCGGCCCAGGACCCCGAATGCCGCCATGCGGAGTTCCGGGTCCGGTAACGTTGCAGCGGAAGTGATGTCCACGAGCATATCGCGTTTGCCAAGTTGGTACAGCGCTGCGTAGGCAAAGATACCCTCGGGGCTGTCCTCGTTTCTTGCAACTTCCATCAGACGGGGAATGATGTCCGTGGCCCCTGCGTCACCCAACGCGTTCATGGCTGCAATACGAACGGCCGGCATCTCATCCTGAAGTACTCTGCGCACAGGGCCGGACGTCTTGGCCAGACCGGCTTTGCCGATGGCTTCCACCGCACGCGCACGTACCATGACCGACGTGTCGAGGAGGCCGTCCTCCAGCACGGGCCGCGTTTCTTTTAGGCCAAGTTCTGCAAGAGTCGTAAAAGCAGCGATTCGCACATGCTCTTTGGGGTCACGTACATGGCTCGTGAGCATGCTGAGGGCCACAGCCCTCAAGAGAACGGGATCATCTGGTTGGTCTGACGGAACTAACCGTTGGTAAATCACAAAGGCGTCTTCCGGATGCCCTAGTTTCAGAAAACTCTGGAACACGAGTCGGAGAAACGGCTTTGAAGGTTGTGACGAAGCGGGAACGGAGCGCCACAGTTCCAGAACCAGGTCGTAGTCCGAATTGTTGAAGGCCCTGTTCGCGTCACGTTCTATGGCCGTGACGGCTGGGTCTGCAGCGTACAACGCGGGAGCTGAAACGATGGCAGCGAGGAAATCAATACAGAGCAGGCTGTATACGACTACCCGCAAACGCATCGGTGAGGGAGGTGTCGGCTGGCTGTCGCTCACCATGCCGACGGAGTGCGTACCATGGCGGACGCGTAGAGAGTATTCACGTATTCCTTCACCATCCGTTTCGTGCAGAAGCGAGGAGCGACAGTGCGGAGGCTTTCTTTGATGAGTTGAATCCATCCACGAGGGATTCCGTCCAGATCCCGCTGATAGTACAGCGGTACCGTTTCCTGTTCTAAGAGACGGTACATTTGTTCCGCATCGTGGGAATCCTGAGCCTGCACGTCCTGACTTCCAGTGAGGGGTTCGAGTGCCCAGCCGTTCGCGCCGTTGTAGCCTTCGTCCCACCAGCCGTCCAAGACGCTGAAGTGTAAGACCCCGTTGAGCGCTGCCTTTTGGCCGCTTGTCCCGCTGGCTTCCATCGGATATCGCGGGGTGTTCAGCCACACGTCCACGCCTTGGACCAAGAACTTGGCCATGTGCATATCGTAGTCTTCCACGAATGCGACATGGCCTCCCAACTTGTGGTCATGGCAGAAGCTCAGCACCTCATGAATAAAATAGCGTCCCGGTTCATCGGCGGGATGAGCCTTGCCGGCAAAAACGAGTTGAACGGGTCGCCACTGATTCTGCAGCAGACGTTTGAGTCGTTCGAGGTCTCGAAAGAGTAAGGTGGCGCGTTTGTAGGTGGCAAACCGTCTCGCGAAGCCGATCGTGAGGGCTTCGGGGTCGAGCAAAGTGCCGCGGCTCAGCACTTGCGTGGCTTGCAGGTGTCCCTGCATCCATCCGCTTCGAGCCCGTTCCCGGATGAAGCTCATCAATTTGCGCTTCATCGTTTGACGAACGGCCCAGAGTTCGTGATCCGGAATATCCAATACACGTTGCCAGACCGCCGAGTCGTCGCATTTGTCGACCCAATCCACGCCTAGGTATTTCCCGTAGAGCTGACTGACTTCCGCCGCAATCCATGTGGGGGCATGAACACCGTTGGTGACGCTCCGAATCGGTACCAGATCGATCGCCAATCCGGGCCAAAAATGTTGCCACATCTCACGGGTGACACGCCCATGTTCACGGCTTACTCCGTTCACGTTGGCCGAAAGTCGGATTGCCAGGGCGGTCATGTTAAATCCTTGTTGATGCGAATTCGGGCTGTCCCCGAGTCGGAGAAATTCATCCCGAGACAAGCCGATCTGTTCCCAATAGCCCTTGAAGTACCGATCCATCAGGTGATGGGGAAACACATCGTGGCCGGCAGGGACCGGCGTGTGAGTCGTAAACACGGTACTCTGGCGAACCGTATCGCTCGCTTCGGCGTGCGACCGACCCTTTTGGACGAGCTCGCGCACTCGCTCGAGCGTCAAGAACGCCGAATGGCCTTCATTGGCGTGCCAAACGGTCGGGTTGATCCCCAATGTGCGGAGTAAGCGGACGCCTCCGATGCCCAGGAGAATTTCCTGGCACAGCCGGATTTCTTGATCGCCTCCGTATAGGCGGGCCGAGAGCGCACGATTTTCCGGATTATTCTCCGGTACGTCCGTGTCGATCAGATAGAGCGCGACTCGACCGACGAGCACTTTCCAGACAATGGCCGCGACAATTCGATCTCCCATCTCGACGGTGATTCGACATGGAGTACCTGATGGTGTGAGGGCTGGACGGATAGGCGAGTCATCTCGATCGAACGGGGCATAGGCGGCTTCTTGCCACCCTTCCGCGGTGATTCGTTGTCGGAAATAGCCTTGCGGGTACATAAACCCGATTCCGACCAGTGGGACACCCAGGTCGCTGGCCTCCTTGCAATGGTCACCCGCCAAGATTCCCAGACCGCCGCTGTAGATCGGAATAGAACTATGGAGTCCGAATTCGGCGGAGAAATACGCGACCGTGGCATCGGCTAACTCGGGGTGCTGCGACTTGAACCAACTCCGTCCGTTCCGGTGGTACTGGTCGAACAGTTTCAGCACGGCCGAATACTGACGCACATAACTTGGATCTTCGGCTAGCTGCGTGAGACGCTCCGGCTTCACCTCGGTTAGGAGCTTGACGGGGTTGTGGTGACAAAGGACCCAGAGGGTCGGGTCGATCACTTCAAAGAGCCGCCGCGCTTCAGGAGTCCAACTCCACCATAAGTTCTGTGCGAGCTCCGACAGACGCGTCAATCCGGACGGAAAGCCGTTCGGAAGAGATACTGTCTGATGTTGGCTGTCCACGAAACCTCCCTGTCGTGTGTCAGTGAGACAAGAAATGCGTCACGTTCAGAGGTGAGTACGACTAGGCGTGACCGGCCTTATGCCATGACGCCCACTCATCGGAGAATGCCACGCTGGCATAGCGTTCGCCAAGGATTTTCGCAACTCGGTTCATCAGTTTAGTCAACTGCTGGACTTCGTCCGGTTTCAAATCCTGGCGGAATCGCGGATGGAGGCCCCATCGGGTTTCCACTTCTTCTCCGGCGACGCTGGACATCACGCTGACGAGTTTGATTTCGTTGCCGATGGGGCCTTTGGGAATCGAGGCCGCCGGCTTTTCAGTTGGGCTTGACGACTGATTCTGAATCACCTGCGAAGCGTCTTGGGTTGGCGGGGCGTCGCCAGCCAAGATGGACGTAAGAGCTGGAATGACAGCGCTGACGCAGAGTGTTGCGGCAGAAGAGACCTGCCCGTCACCCGCAGCGCCCATGACATCAGCAACACGATCGCCAAAATCTTTCAAGAGATCGTTTTTGGCGGTCCTGTCCTCGGTGATCAGAAATCGATATTTCTCGTAGGTCTGACGGCTCTCCGCCACGGCTCCGCTGATGGTCAGCATAATTTCTGTCTGGTCGGCGCCGGATGCGAACGCGGGCTCGAGGACGGTTTTTAACTGCAGCGCGACGGCGTCTTCCAGGTCGTTCATGAATTCCGGTTGGTCTTTGAGAGGGACATGTAGGACTGACAAGCGATCAGTCAGATTAAACATGACCTTGAGGAATTCCAAATAGATTTTCCATTCGGTTTGACGCTTGAGCTTCAATGCCAGTTGGGGTGCATTCCGTTTCATCATGGTTACGGACTCCCCCGCCACGGCGAGCATCAATTCGGCAATCGTGCGAAGTTGCGGGCTGTAGGCACTTTTTGTGGCTGACATTACGCCCTCGTGATAAACGTCATCATTATATACAAGTCCCGCTTGAGTCTCCAAGGGGCGCCCCCATGATCAATTGTTGCGTCAGCTGCTGACCGCATTTGCTACCTTCTCCTCCTTGTCCATCGACTGTTCGTTGAAAGACACTGGGTGGTATGTTATACAGCGCGACTACTTCCTGATTATTGACATGAGCCGAAATATTACTCCCTATGTACTGAAGCGTTCGTCGGATGAGGCGACACCGCGACGGCTTTCAATCAACTACGCGGCGGAGTTGAACCCCCAACAACATGCGGCGGTGACGGCCGGCGACGGACCGGCGCTCGTGATCGCTGGCGCTGGCAGCGGCAAAACTCGAACGCTGGTGTACCGCGTTGCCTATTTAATCGACTCGGGTGTGGATCCTGCCAGCATCCTGTTACTGACCTTTACCCGGAAATCCGCGCAGGAGATGCTTGAGCGTGTGGGAGCGCTGATCGGGGGGCGCAGCGAGCGTGTCTGCGGAGGCACGTTTCACTCGGTCGCCAATACGTTGCTCAGGCGATTTGGTCGCCAGATCGGTCTCGAGCCGGGTTTTACCATCCTCGACCGAAGTGATGCTGAGGACCTCATCGCTCTGGTCCGGTCTCAGCTCGGGCTCAATGAAAAAGACAAGCGGTTTCCACGGAAGGGGACTATCGCCGAGATCTTTAGCAAGGCTGAAAATACACTGCGCCCGCTCGATGAAATCCTGCTGGAGGAGTTTAGCCATTTTGCCGATCATCTTGATGACCTGGACCGGCTTAAGCAGGGATATCAGACGGCCAAACGTCAGAAGCAACTGGTGGATTATGACGACTTACTTGTGCTGCTGCGGCAGCTGCTGATGCAGCATGATATGGCGAGACAGTCTATCGCCTCGTTGTACCGGTATATTCTCGTCGACGAGTATCAAGACACAAACCGTTTGCAGGGAGAGTTGATTCGCCTACTCGCAGCCACGCACCAGAACGTGATGGTGGTTGGCGATGATTCGCAATCGATTTATGCGTTCCGCGGTGCGACGTTCAGGAATATTATGGAGTTCCCGTCTCTCTTTCCCGGAGCGGTCATTTATAAACTCGAAGAAAACTATCGCAGCACGCAGCCGATCTTACATCTTGCCAACGCGATCATCGATGCGGCGCCGGAGAAGTACACCAAGCATCTATTTACGAGAAAACTTGAAGGGCCGCCTCCAGCACTCGCGGAAGCGACCGGTGAACACGCGCAATCTCGATTCGTCGCACAGCGCATTCTAGAGTTGCGAGAGGAAGGAGTGCCTCTCGATGAAGTAGCGGTGCTGTTTCGCTCGAGCTTTCATTCGTTCGATCTGGAAATCGAGCTGTCACGCCACGGGCTGCCTTTTGTCAAGCGCGGCGGGGTGAAGTTCATTGAGACGGCACACGTGAAGGATTTGTTGGCGCATCTGCGAGTCGTGGTCAATCCTCTTGATACGGTGAGTTGGCATCGCGTGCTCATGCTGATCGAAGGTGTCGGACCGAAGAAAGTGAAGGATCTGCTCGCGGCCCTTGTGAAATCAGACGAGCCTTACCGAGTGCTTCGCGAGGTCGGAGGGAGATCCGGAGCAGGCTTAAAGAGTTTGTCGCTCACCCTTGAGAGTTTGACCAAGGCCCAGAATGTCGGACCAGCTGAGAAGGTGAGCCAGATCTACGAGTATTATTTCCCGATCTTAAAGGAACAGTACGACGATTATCCCAAGAGAACGAGGGACCTCGACCATTTGCAGACCATCGCGGCAGGCTATCCGGGAGTGGATGAGTTTCTCTCAGATCTTGCCTTGGAACCGCCAGACGGAAGTGTGACTAGTGTCGAGGCACCTAATCGCGATGACGAGCAGCTTGTTCTCTCCACCATCCATTCGGCGAAAGGCTTGGAATGGCAATGTGTGTTCGTGATCTGGCTCGTCGATGGCAAGTTCCCCTCCCCCTATTCGTTCGTCACGGATGAAGAATTAGAGGAGGAACGGCGTCTCTTTTACGTAGCGGTGACGAGAGCCAAGCGGTATCTCTACCTGACGTATCCAATCAATGTCTTCGACAAAGGTAGCGGCATGCTCCTGTCGAAGCCCACGCGATTCCTGGACCATGTCTCTCCGGCGCTGTTTGACCAGCTCACACTGGTTGAGGAAGACCAACGCTCTGGCTGGGGTGACTATCACAGCCGATACTAGTTACGAGCGTCAATTGCGGATCAGAGGCTGGTGTGATCGGATGCCTCGGTCCTTATACAGTATACAGTGCTCATCCCATGAAACGATGCTCGATAATTCCCGCGAGGTGGAGGCTTCTGGCAGTTGTTCTGCTGGTGTCTATGAGTGCGTTGCAGTCCGAGCTTGTGATTGCCGACACCCACGCTGTCTCCTATGAACGAATGTGGGCGCAATTGCTTGGAGAAGCGGATAAGCTTGGATTACCAACCAGGTTCTTGCGAGCAATTCCGCAGGAGTTTATTCGGTTCCAGTTCGATGATTTGCAAACCTTTGCAGCGGAGTATCACCTCGATGACCATCGCATGGTGCTGAACCGATCGCTTTCCTTCAATGCAGCGGGAGCTACCTTGCGACCGCTCGGCCAGATGACGCATAAGGAAATCGAGACACTCTATCATGAGCTCTTTCACGCCTACATCGACTATCTCGTTACAGCCGCCGAATCGGTGTCACCAGAGTCTCAGCAACAGCCGATCCTGAGGTTTGCGCGCGCACAACAGCAGTGTCACTATGGAACGGTACTGATTACGCCAATCGTTCAGAGAAAGACCGAAACCGAGGAGCGGTTCTTGACGGACCGCGAATCATGGGAGGCCCTCAATGAGACCTGGGCAGTTTTTATTGGGTGGGTGGTATGGAATCAACTCGATGTTACCAAGGGATCAGGACGTGCGGTGATGAAGTCAGGTAAGCAACGCGAGGAATGGCTGCGCCGTTTGAAAGAGGCAGACTTTGAAGGAACGCTCCGCGGATATTATGAGCCGGAGGATCCGACGGAGCGAGGAGTCACCCATAAACGATTTCTCGCCCCTGCGTCACGACTGTCCCGGCAGGAAGCGAAGGTCTTGATGGATACCGCCCTTGGTTTTCCTCCTAATCTTGTCAGCGATGCCATGAAAGTTCTTGCTTCCACAGCGACTCGCTCAAGAGTGCAGTCCACCTGCGAATAAAATATGTGAGTCGGTTCTGGGCGATCGGGATTCTGAAATTATTCCAGAGGCTTAGATTCAATTTTCGGTCTGCGTCTCTGATGGGTCTGAGGGAATGTTGCGAAGGCAAATTGCGCGAAGATCCTCTCACAGGACGGCCCGAAGAGAAAAAATTTGAAGATTTGGCCATCGGGGCTTGACATCGCGCAACTTCGTCAATAGAATCGAGCGTTTCCTGAACAAAGCTGTCTCCGCAGCTCATTATTTATCTCCTTTTTTAAAGGAGAGGGGGAGCTGTGGGTGGACGGGCCTACTCTTGTTTTGCAAGGATCCGAAGCAGCAGATCGTGATGATTCTTCGTGTCAACGAAATCACGCGCATAAGTTTGGGCAGGTACCCAAGTGGCCAAAGGGGGCAGACTGTAAATCTGCTGGCTTATGTCTTCCAAGGTTCGAATCCTTGCCTGCCCACCAAAACCGGATGCAGGTAAGGTCTGAGTGTCGAGTAGTGAGTGCTGAGAGAATTGGACATCATGGTTCAAACTCAGCACTGACTACTCAGCGCTCAACGATGGGCGGGCGTAGCTCAGTGGTAGAGTCCCAGCCTTCCAAGCTGGCTGTCGTGGGTTCAATTCCCACCGCCCGCTCCAATGGGGGAGCGTGAGGCGTTATTCGTTAAACGTGAAACAGCGGGCCAGTGAAACTTTCTGGAAGGTTTGTCTTGCGGTTAACAAATAGCGATTCACGATTAACGAGGAACGCCCACGTAGCTCAGTTGGTAGAGCACGTCCTTGGTAAGGACGAGGTCACGCGTTCGATCCGCGTCGTGGGCTCCAGGCAGAGCTAGCCCGATCCGGAGCGAGTTGAAAGTTATGCGCGCCGGGATCAAACCTTCAGTGTCCTGACAAGGAGCGTGATGTATGGCGAAGGCGAAATTTGAGCGGCGGAAGCCGCACGTGAACATCGGGACAATCGGGCACGTGGACCACGGCAAGACGACCTTGACGGCAGCCTTGACCAAGGTCTGCGCGGACAAGGGGC
>Ga0187779_10000094_pt1 | contig 66816 bp, 63 predicted proteins | sample 1015_Q2_SP10_10__FD_132435 | JGI IMG/M metagenome (GOLD analysis project Ga0187779, IMG submission 132435) | Tropical peat soil microbial communities from peatlands in Department of Meta, Colombia - 1015_Q2_SP10_10_MG | ecosystem: Environmental > Terrestrial > Soil > Wetlands > Peat | place...
GACCAGTGCCCGTTGCGCACCGGCCCGTTCCTCTTCGAGATGCGACACGAATCGTTCAAGTGGCTTACGGTCCCGTAGATTGAGGTGCGACGCTTCACTTCGGAAGTATTCCAGTTGGACGTCCAAGTCGCGTGCGAACCCGAACAACTGTCCCAGCCACGAGAGTCCGGACACCAGCGGAGCCTCCCATGTGGAATCCAACTCTCTCCGTACCGAACGAAACACGGCCCGCAACCGCCTTACCGCCACCCGCATTTGGTGCAGATCCTCTGGCTCCCCTCCGAGCCGAGTCCCAGGATCGAACCGTTTTAAGACCTGAACCTGGCGAGAGAGATACGCTCGAAGACATTCGCGAACTGAAGCACGTTCCGGAATTGCGACCGGCTCGCCGTATGAAGCTGAGAGGGCTCGAAACAGCTTTGGTCGCCCGTCGTGCGGTCGCGCCCCTGCTTTGTGAAGTTTCTCGACCAGTCCGTTCCCGATGTGACTGTTCCCCTTCAGCCATTCAATCTCGAGTTCCCGAAAACGTTGGACAATTTGGCCGCCCATCAGGACGGACACGGAGTCGAGAACGACGTCAGCCTCGCCTCCGCCCGCCACTTGCACACGTATCCCTGTTCTCCACGTACGCAATATCGAGATGGGAACCAGTTGCTTGCCTTCCAGGTGAACGACGAGCGCCTCAGAGAACACAAGCGGGACTTCGCGAGCCTCCCCTCGCAACTCAATTTCTCGTCGACGGCCATTGAGGGGTAATTTGAGCTGCCAGACTCCTAAATGACCCTCCAAACGATACCGTAGGGTAATACAGGCGCGGGCCAAGCAGTGATCCGGTGTGTCGTAGTATGTCGACGTGAAAACGCGGCGCGCGAGCGTCCGACCGAGCAAATGCGGCATGGAGAACTTCTCGTCCACCATGAGCTTGGTTTCCCATTCCACCGCCGAGGTGTAGGAAACATTCGCATCCTCCCTGATTTGTGCTGCCTTCATTGACACTCCGCCGGAAAGGACTGAAGCATAAATCGACTGGCTCGACAGATTCAAACGATTTGTGCGCTATTGGGCTGCTGACTAGATGAGGCGCGAGACAACGACCAATACCATCGTAGCCTCTGTTTCCGATGCAGGCTGAGAGACACCTGGATTCAACTGGAGGCGCGGAGCCAGAATCTTTGAGTCCAGACTGATCTTGTCATTCATTGATTCTGAGTAAGTTGCTTATCCAGTTGGCAACAATTTGCTTGAATCATCCCCTGTAGGGGACCTCCTACAGGCACTACTGCCGCTCTGTGTTACGTATTGCCCATGTTCTATCGACGACTTTGGGGATTTCTTCGTAACCCCAGCAATTGCAGTGTCTTTCGAAATAGGCGTTCATGACCTTGGTGCATTTCACCCACCTATGATACGAGGCATTTCGCTTGCTCTCAACAACGAGTGCCTCGCCCAATTAAATAGATGGTCACAGGCATTGCACACGGATCGTCCGCCATTGTGGCGGTCATCCAACTTATCAAGGAGGTTTTCCAATGACTCGCGTTGCAAGTTTGCTCGCCCTCACCGCATTTCTCACGTTTGGTATCGGCACCGCCGTCTCCTTCGCCGGGGACCCGGCTCCCGCGGAACAGAAGGACAAGAAGGACGTGACCGGCCCGAAAGCGGATGACGAGAAGAAGAGCGAGAAGAAGGACATGGGCGGCAAGTAATCGATTGAGGGGAGGCGCAGCCCTCGCTGCGCCTCCTCCACGCGGTGGGCTACGTAGCCGTGCCTTTCTTTTGTATCGGACCGATGCAAGAGGGACCCCTGTGTCCTGAATCCATTCCCCTGTCGAACTGTATGGCCTTTCCTACATCACTCGTTGAATAATGGGACAGGACGAATTGTTCCACTACCGCTGAGACACTAACCTCCTCTCCAACCCTTTGAGAAGAAATCGATTCCTATCATAGGTTCTATCCCGCCTATAGGCATCGAGATTGCTCGCGTCTCCAGAAGGTTCGCTATTCATTTTCTATTTAAGGAGGCTCCTATGCGACGAGGGTTCGAGCATTCAACCGTCCACCGCGCTCCTCTACTAATGGTCGCAATCTATGCGATGGTGACCGTCGGCTGTGTCAGTTCCGAAACTCATACGAAGACCCTGAACGAGTTGGAAGCGGCCAAGAAGCTGTCGGCCCAGCAAGCAGCTGAATTAGAGGCCTTGAAGAAAAAGTCTCAAGCTCAGCAATCTCAGAATGACCAGTTTCAGCAGCAGTTAGCCAGCCTGCAACAGAACTTCGACCAGGAATCGAGCCAACGCAAGGCTGCTGAACAACAGGCTGCTTCGTTGGAGAAGGAACGGGCGGCTCTTGAAGCACGTTCCGGAGATTTACAATCCAAACTTGATAGCCTCGAGCAGGAAAAGGGACGGCTAAACAACGAATTGGGTGCCGTGCAGGGGCAAATCAAGGATCTTGAAGAGAAAATGACCAGTGGAAATGCCTCTGCCCAGGACCAGATCATGAAGCTCCAGAAACATGCCACCGAGCTAGAAGCCAATGCCGCCAGGATCGCTCAAGAACGGGAACAACTCCGTCAGGAGCAATCAGGTCTCGCGGCCAGCCTGGAACAGGAGCGCCAGCGCCTAAAATCCGAAGAAGCTGAAAGGGCGCGCCTCGAGCAGGAACGAAAGGCCAAAGAGGAAGAAATCGCACGCCTGACCCGCACCCAGCAGGAACTGTCTAAATCACTGCAAGACGAAATCGCGAAGGGTAATATCACGATTCAACAGGTGCGGGACCGCCTCACGATCAACATGGTTGACCGCGTCCTCTTCGATTCAGGGAAGGCGGAAGTCAAACCGGCGGGAGTAAAAGTCTTGAAACAGGTCGGTGATGTCTTGAAAACTGTCACGGACAAACAGATTCGTATCGAAGGTCACACCGATAACGTGCCGATCAGCACAAAGTTGCAGGACCGTTTCAAAACAAATTGGGAACTCTCCACGGCTCGGGCCACGACTGTGGTGAGATTTCTCATCGATCAGGGCGGTGTGGATCGTCAATATTTATCGGCTGTTGGCTACGCGGAGACTCGCCCCATCGCCTCGAACGATTCCGAAGAAGGCCGGGCCTCCAACCGGCGGATCGAGATTATCTTATATCCCCGAGACTTAAAAGAGATAGCGGGGCAACTCAAGGCTCAATCGAACTAGGAGGGCGGGGATTGACGGGAAGTCTGGTCGAACCCAGGCTTCCCGTTCTGTAGCATGTCAACGCTTCGTTTGTGCTCCCGCCGTTCTTGTCCTGCGGAATCCGCTCTTCGACCGTTACCCGCAAACATCTCCCGTCAGTTCACCTTTCGTCCGGAGAGCAAATCAGGATGTTCGTCCAAAAGGTTCCTCATGGAGATCAAAATCTCCTCCGGGGTCGTCTTGGGAGACTCCACGGCTGCATAACGTGCCTGTGCAAGGAGCCCAAATTCATCAACTCGTGTCGGCAAAACACCAAGCAGCGTGGCCAGTGATGCGAGATGTTCGCCTTGGCCCCGCGCAATATCTCGCTTCACTGTTTCGTAGTTGTCCGTGGTAAATGCGATCGGCCGATGCTCTGGACGGAGCATGCCGTCTTCGTTATACCAAGACCTCCCCGTCGTGCTGGACGTGAAATCGAATATGTCCTTCGTCGTCCCAGTCGGGGTTGTCGTACAAGCGCTCACGAGGACCGCATAGCACCCGAGCGTGATACCAATTACACGGGTCATCATAGATGGCATAACTCCACCTCCTTGTCAGGCCGCCGTCAGTCTCCACTACAGTATAGCCCCTGGGTATTGTGACCTCAATACTTCAGCAATCGCCGCGAACTTCCAATGGACGCTCATCACACGAAACAACGCGCGTTGAATTCCGCGTAACAGAATAGCTGTTGATCCTTCGCTGCTTCATGTGCTTCCATGGACTCCATCATTGTCATCACATGGAGCTTCATGCGCTGGGAAGGCCAACGAGAAAGCGAGAACGTCGAAGATCGGCGTGGCATGGGCCGGGTTGGAGGCGCCGGTCTCGGCATCAGCGGCATCGTCCTCGTGCTCGCCATCAGTTATTTCACCGGAAACAACCCCCTGACCATCCTCAACATGATTAACGACATGCAGAGCATGAATCCTGCCCCTGAGGACACCCAGACTGCTTCAACCGGTTCACCCAACGACCGACTCGGCACATTCGCCTCTGTCGTCCTGGCAGATACGGAAGAGACCTGGCGCCGACTCCTTCCGACGATCGGACGTTCCTATGAAGATCCCCGGCTGGTGCTCTTCACCGGTGCGGTGCGCTCAGCATGCGGCACAACATCGTCGGCCGTTGGCCCCTTCTATTGTCCGGGAGACCGAAAGGTATATCTGGATCTCTCGTTTTTCGATGAGCTGTCTCATCGACTTGGCGCGCCGGGCGAGTTCGCCCAGGCTTACGTGATCGCTCACGAAGTGGGGCATCATGTGCAAAATCTGCTGGGAATCGCCGACAAGGTGACCCGCCTCCAGCATCAGACCTCCAACCGCGAAGCGAACGCCTTGTCGGTCCGGTTGGAACTCCAGGCCGATTGTTTTGCCGGTGTCTGGGGATACCATGCAAAGCGGGACCGCGATTTGATTGAGCCAGGAGATTTTGAAGCGGGGTTGCACGCCGCCTCGGCGATCGGCGACGACCGGCTTCAACGTCGATCGCAAGGTTACGTCCAGCCGGAGAGTTGGACCCATGGATCGTCCGAACAGCGGACGGCTTGGCTCAAACGAGGTCTCGAACGCGGCGATCCCTCCGCCTGCAACACATTCGAGGATTCGAGGTTATGAGCCAAGACCAGCATCACGCACGAGTCTCAACGACGCTGCTGGACGATGTGTTCGCCAATCCGCCTTGGCAGGCCAAGTCGTTTCTGGCAGCGGGAGCCGCCACGGTTGCCGGCCTTGCAGCCTGGATGAACGACCTCATGTCACCGACTTTGGCACGAGTCGGGGGGAGTTATCTCGGGGGGTTTTTAATCGGCTGGGCCTGTCGACGCGCACTCAAGATTACGGCGTTGATCGCAGCTGTACTCCTAGCCCTCATCGGGCTGTTGAAATCAACAGGATGGATCGATATTAATTGGCCTGTGATCGAACAGAACGTCTCGCAAAGCCTTGCGTGGGTGCATGGAGAAGCGGAAAGTCTTAAGCAACTACTGACCGGCTACCTGCCGTCGGCTGGATCAGGAGCCGCCGGGGTCTTTTTCGGATTTCGCAAGAAGCCGTAAAGAGATACTGCCAGGGTCACGGCTCCTTTGAGAACGCGTCCTCGATCTTTTTTCCGACACGTTCCAGCTCTTCACCGGTCTTCGTGCCAGCCTTCTTGATCGTCTCCACGAATCGTTCCCCCACTCGTTGTTCCTCGAATTGTTTCGCGACCCCGGTCACTGCCTGCTCGATCTTCTTCCCGACATTCTCAGCGGCTTCGCCGAGCCGTTCCGCGACACCATGATCCTCGCGCGCTGACGTCTTTGACGTCTCAGCTGCAGAAGCAGATTCGACACATACCATCATCGCGACGAATATACCGGCCAACATTTTCCATTTCTCGGCCACTGACAACCTCCTGAGTTTCAGTACTTTCACCATACCACGAGGCCCAGCCAGTTTCATCGCATGATGAAACTGACTATACTGTCATGCCAGTACCGCTGAATCGAAAGGACCTGCTCGTGGGATTTTTCGCTCCGTGCAAAGGAAGGCTTTCTCCTTTCCTTGCGATGGTTATGGCGGGGAGTACGATGTTCGCGTCACCGCTGATACAGCCAGCACTTGGTGGATCTTCTTCGCCAGACGTGACAGATATTTTTGAACGGACCAAACGGGCCACAGTCGGGATTTTGGAAGACACCCAGGACCCGAGAACGCCGGAGAAGCCTGGAAAAATTGCCGTCCGCGGAACTGGTGTTCACTTACGCGACGGATATGTGGTGACGGCGCGCCATGCGGTTGAACGGAACAGCCCGTCCGGTCCAACCCTCCCATCAGACGTCCGCCTGATCACCACAGACCTCCACGAATTACCGGCCCAGCTCGTGGGCGAAAGCGCGTATCTTGATGTCGTCGTCTACCGTATCACCGAAAAGACCCGTCCCTTGATGACAGCCACGGTACCCTTCGCAGCGGGCAGCGTCGGACCAGGTACGGAAGTGTTCACGATCGGTTACCCGATGGGCTGGGGCCCCACGATGGCCTTCGGCCGCATCGGCAACGCGAATACGTTCTTGCAAACCGTCGAGACCAGACTGCTACAGGTCGACCTCTCGGCCTGCAGCGGCAATTCAGGCGGTGGACTTTTCAACATGGCGGGCGAGATGGTCGGCGTGATGCATGCGATCATTCAGACCGACAAAGACGAGACGCAGGTCCATTGCAGCCAAATGGCCTTTGCCGTCCCAGGCATACTCGCCCAACGTATCGTCGCAGCTGCGATCGACGGGAAACCGCTCAGCTTTTCCAAACTTGGCGTCCATATGACAGCCGTCAAAGATGGTACCAGATGGCACATCGCCGTGAAGGACGTGGCGGACCCGGCCAAATCCGCCGGCATTCAAAAACACGACATCATCCTCGCCGTCGATGACACGGAGATTCTTGACGCCGCGCACCTGAAAAATTATCTCATCGAACGAACCACACCGGGTCAACGGGTCTCGGTGAAAGTGCGACGCATCGATACAGACTTGACATTCACCGTAGTGCTCGGGGGCGGATGACCTCCGTCCCCGTCTACGCCGGTGCGCCAGGTAGTGCTTGATACCAACCGTGCGCCTTGACGAGCATCATCGGATGACCAAACAGGTGAGATAGGTTGGCGTCCGTCAAGATATCCTGCTTCTTCCCATCGCGCAGAACGATCCCCGCTTGGAGCATCATCACCCGCTCGACCTCCGGCGGAATCTCGTGGATGTGGTGTGTCACCAGCAGGACGGTTTTGTCTTGCCCCATCGACTTTCTGACTAGATCGAGGTACTGAAAGCAGGCGCTGAGATCAAGCCCGCTCGTCGGCTCGTCGAGGACCAACACGGCCGGATCATGCACCAACGCCCGAGCGAGCAAACATCGGCGCTGTTCGCCGGTCGACATGTCGGCGAATCGCCGCTCTTTGAGGTGACCCACGCCGAGTTCGTCCATGATTTCACTGGCACGCGCCAGCTGCGCGTAACCGAATTCCTGATAGCCGTAGATCCCGATGCTGGCATAGTAACCGGAGAGGACCACCTTGAGCCCCAGCACATAGTCCATATAGTGATGCTGCAAATCGTGGGAGACGAATCCCAGCTGTTTTCGCACGTCCCACACATTCCACCGCTCGTTCCCGAACAGCCGGATACGGGTGTTGTCGTTCGGAACCGGATGGATTTCCCCGGCGAGCAATTTTAAAAAAGTCGATTTGCCGGAGCCGTTGGGGCCAAGAATGGCCAGGTGTTCGCCCGACTTGACGGTGAGAGAGAAATCCTGAAGCGCGCAGACATCGCCTCGAAACACCGTGGCGTGTTCAATCTCAATAAAAGGGCTAGGCTTCATCCGGCATGGGGTTAATCTTGGCCGGTCCGGCGACGCTCTTGGCGTGCGAGCTGTTCTGGGGACAGCCCGCAATCTTCGGGGTGGGCGTCTTTACGTCGGCATTTTGGGCACGATGCAGTAAGGCATGGTCCATGAGGACCAACGCCATCATCGCTTCGGCGATGGGAGTGGCTCGAATACCGACACAGGGATCGTGGCGGCCGTTCGTCTCGACGGTGACCGGATTACCTTGTTTATCGATCGATCGGCGTGGGAGACGGACACTCGAGGTCGGCTTGATGCCGATTGTGACGACGACGTTCTGGCCGGTCGAAATGCCACCGAGAATGCCGCCCGCATGGTTGGTGAGAAATCCCTCCGGTGTCAATTCGTCGCCATGTTCCGAGCCGCGTTGAGTCACCGAAGCAAAGCCTGACCCGATTTCCACACCTTTCACGGCGTTGATGCTCATCATCGCCGCCGCGAGGTCTGCATCCAATTTCGCATAGACCGGACCACCGAGGCCGACCGGCACATGTTCCGCGACAGTCGTGATCGCCGCACCGACAGAATCACCGGATTTGCGCAAATCATCCATGAAGGCTTCAAGCTTGGGAACGATATCGGGATCGGCCGCAAAAAAGGGATTTGTACTCACGGCACTCCAGGTCTTGAACGGAATCTCGATCGGCCCAAGCCGGCTCAGGTAGCCGTGTATGATGACGCCGTGCTTTTCCGTGAGCCACTTTCTCGCAATGGCCGCAGCCGCGACACGCACCGCCGTTTCACGGGCGGAGGCCCGTCCCCCACCTCGATGGTCACGGATGCCGTATTTCTGCCAATAGGTATAGTCCGCATGCCCCGGACGAAACGTGTCGACGAGATTACCGTAGTCGCGACCTCGCGCGTCCTCGTTTCGAATGAGCAGAGCAATGGGGGTCCCGGTCGTTTTCCCTTCGAACACACCCGAGAGAATCTCGACGATGTCGGATTCCTGCCGTTGCGTTACGTGTCGCGACGTCCCGGGCTTTCGTCGATCGAGATCCTTTTGAACGTCCTCCGCCGACAGAGCCATGCCGGGCGGGCACCCATCGACCACGCAACCGATCGCAGGCCCGTGGCTTTCACCGAAGGAAGTCACCGTGAAGAGTCGCCCGAAGGTATTGCCGGCCATGATGTGTCAGTTCCGTCCGTTTACTCCACCAAGTCGAGTTTGATGCGAAGTTCCTTGAGCTGATCCGGGCCCACTGAGGACGGCGCGTCGGTGAGCGGACATTGCGCTTTCTGAGTCTTTGGAAACGCGATCACGTCCCGGATGGAATCCGCCCCGCCGAGCAGCATGATGAGCCGGTCGAGGCCAAAGGCAATGCCCCCATGCGGCGGCGCGCCGTAATCCAGAGCTTCGAGTAGAAAACCGAATTTCGCCTGGGCCTGATCTTTCCTCATCCCCAGCAAGTCGAGAATCTTGAGCTGGATCTCGCTTCGGTGATTCCGGATGCTCCCTCCGCCAACTTCGTTACCGTTGAGAACCATGTCGTAGGCCTTGGCACGAGCCTTCAAGGGTTCCGCATCGAGCAACGAGAGGTCCTCATCCATCGGCGCGGCGAAGGGATTGTGCATGAACACGTAACGCTTCTCTTCCTCTGAATAGTCCAGCAGGGGAAATTCTGTCACCCAGACCGGCTTCCAGGCCGTCTTGTCGATCAGGTTCAGTTCCTCACCGAGCAACAATCTGACCCGTCCCATGACATCGTGCACGATCGACGGCTTGTCCGCACCGAACAGGACGAGATCTCCTGGCTTGGCCTCAGGCAGAGCAGCCGCAAAGGCCTTTGCATCGAGGAACTTGGCGATAACCGAGTCGAGCTGGCCGTCTGACGTGATTTTGAGCCACGCCAGCCCCTTGGCTCCGAAGCTCCTCGCAGTCTCCCCCAGTGCATCGATTCGACTCCTCGCGATAGTCCCGCCGCCTTTCACGATCATGGCCTTGACGATGTTGCCCTTCGTGGCGGCTTCCCGAAACACCTTGAACTCACTCGTGGCGCCAAAGGCCGTCACGTCGTAAAGCGGCATCTCAAACCGCAGATCCGGTTTGTCCGAGCCATATCGTCCCATCGCCTCGGCATAGGTCATGCGTGGAAACGGCGTCGGCAGCTGGATGCCGCCAGCCTCGCGGAAGACCGTGACAATCATCCGTTCCATGACACTCATGACCTGGTCACGATCGACAAACGACATCTCAACATCAATTTGCGTGAACTCCGGCTGGCGATCATTCCGTAGATCCTCGTCCCTGAAACAACGGGCGATCTGGTAGTACCGATCAACCCCGCTCACCATCAGAACTTGCTTGAAGAGCTGCGGCGACTGCGGGAGCGCGAAGAACATGCCGGGATAGACTCGGCTGGGCACCAGATAGTCCCGCGCACCCTCCGGTGTGCTTTTCGTCAGGATCGGCGTCTCGATTTCGAGAAACCCCTCATGATTCAAGAAACTCCGGACCGCCTGCGTGACTTCATGCCGCATCGCGAGCAGCCGCTGCATCTTGGGACGGCGCAAATCGAGGTAGCGATACTTGAGACGAACGGCTTCCGTGACGTCGGCATCATCCTCGATGACGAACGGAGGCGTCTTGGCTTCGTTCAAGATCTCAACCGCGTCCACAAAGACTTCGATGTCACCGGTCGGCAGGTTTGGATTCCTCGACTCTGCCGGCCGCGCCATAACTTGCCCGGTGATCGCCACGACACATTCGCTTCTCAGCGCATGGGCGGCGTGATGGACAGAGGCATTCCGTTCCGCGTTGAACACAATTTGCGTGATGCCCGTGCGATCGCGGATGTCGATGAACATCACCATGCCATGGTCGCGGCGGCGCTGGACCCATCCGTTGAGAACCACGGTTTGGCCGACATGCGTTTTATTCAACTCTCCGCACCGATGTGTTCGGATCTTCATGCCGCTGTCACCTTCTTGGGACGTGTCCATCCTCTTCGCCGCGCAGGCTTCGTGGTCTCTGTCGGGACTCTTCCCTCTTGCACTGACTGTTGCCGCCGCTCGACCAATTCGCGCAACGCATTCGCTTCACGATCCTCTAAGAACCGGAATTCTCCCGGTTCCAAATTGCCCAACACCAGCGGCCCCATCTTCACCCGTATGAGCCGTAAGACCGGATGACCCACCGTATCCAACATGCGTTTGACTTGATGTTTGCGTCCTTCACGGATCGTCAATTCCAGCCAGGAGTTTTGCTCGACCTTCTTTACTTTTTTCACGTGAGCCGGGCTGGTCATGCCATCATCCAGTTGCACTCCTCGCTCCAACGATCGAATCTCATCATCAGTAAGCACGCCCCTGACCTTGATGAGATAGGTCTTCGGCACGTGATACCGGGGATGCAGGAGTGCCTGCGCCAAATCACCGTGGTTGGTCAGCAGCATGAGCCCTTCACTGTCAAAGTCCAACCGACCGACGGGAAATACCCGAACACTCACGCCCCGGAGGTAATCTTTCACCGTCGGTCGACCGCCGGGATCATCCAATGTCGACATGACGTGCTTCGGCTTGTTCAGCATCAGGTAGACGTAGGGCTGCGCCGAGCTCAGGTGTTTGCCGTCCACTTTCACGTGGTCGCGAGCCGGATCGACCTTCGTCCCGAGTTCGGTCACGACCTTGCCATTGACCGTCACTCGACCGGCCGCAATCAACGTCTCTGCTTTTCGTCGCGACGCGATCCCGGTCCCAGCGATCAATTTTTGCAGTCTGACGAACATCGCGTGATGCGTGACACGTGACGCGTGATGCGCAAAAGCGGAATCAACTCTCCGCCTCACACATTACGCATGACGACTCACGTCCTTATTCCCATTCAATGGTGGAAGGCGGCTTCGAACTGATATCGTACACGACCCGGTTCACACCCTTCACTTCATTGATGATTCGGTTCGACATCTTGCCCAGGACCTCGTTCGGAATCTTGGCCCAGTCTGCGGTCATGCCGTCGAGGCTGGTCACCGCGCGAATGGCAACCACGTTTTCATAGGTCCGCTGGTCCCCCATCACGCCGACCGTACGAATCGGCAATAACACGGCAAACGCCTGCCAGATGTCGCGATACAAGCCAGCCGAACGAATTTCTTGGTCCACGATTGTTTCCGCCTCGCGAAGAATCGTGAGCCGTTCCTTCGTAATGGACCCAAGAATACGGATGGCCAGGCCGGGACCGGGGAAGGGCTGACGCCAGATGACGTCGTCGGGAATCCCCAGTTCCTTTCCCAGGACCCGCACCTCGTCCTTGAACAGCTCCCGCAATGGCTCGATCAGCTTTAATTTCATCCGTGCCGGCAGGCCGCCGACGTTGTGATGCGTCTTGATCGTTGCGGACGGGCCTTTAAAACTTACGCTCTCGATTACATCCGGATAGAGTGTCCCTTGAACCAGATACTTGATCCCTTTCAACTTCTTCGATTCTGCGTCAAAGTTCTTGATGAAGAGCCGCCCGATGATCTTCCGCTTTCGCTCCGGATCGATCACATTCTTCAAACCGGCCAGGAACTCGTCCGTTCGGTCGAGCATACGAAGATTTAATTTGAAGTGCGTCGCGAAGGTCTTCTGGACTTGATCGCGCTCCCCTGCTCGCAGCACCCCGTTATCGACGAACACACAGGTCAGCTGGTTGCCGATCGCACGGTGTGTCAACACAGCCGCCACCGAGGAGTCCACGCCGCCGCTCAACGCGCAAATGACCTGGTCGTTCCCGACCTGTTTGCGGATCTCCTCCACGGCGGTCTCGACATAGGACTGCATCGTCCACGACGGCTGGCACCCGCAGATGCCGTACACGAAATTCCGCAGAATCGCGGCGCCTTCCGGCGTATGCGCCACTTCGGGATGAAACTGCAGGCAATAGATTCGGCCTTTCCCATCGTGCCGCCGCATAGCCGCGATCGGAGAATTTCCCGTGTGCGCGATCGAGCGAAACCCTGGCGGCATGCGTTCGATCCGGTCGCCGTGCGACATCCAGACAATGGTCGAGCCGCCCTCGCCGATGCCTTTGAAGAGGTCTGATCGATCATCGATCGTGAGTTCGGCGCGACCGTATTCGCGGTGGGACGCTTTGGCGACTTCCCCGCCGGAGAGGTGCGTCACCAATTGCATCCCGTAGCAGATCCCCAGAATCGGGATACCCTGCGTAAACAGCTCTTTGGTGACCGATGGGGCTTTTTTGTCGTAGACACTCGACGGCCCGCCGGACAGCACGATGCCCTTTGGACGGTAGGCCAGCACGGTCGCAAGCGGGACGGTGCACGGCATGATCTGGGAATAGACGTGCGCCTCGCGGATTCGACGCGCGATGAGCTGGGTGTATTGCGAACCGAAATCCAGGACCAGGATACGATCGTGCCAGAGTTCCATGAAAATAGCTCTCGGCTGTCAGCATTCAGCCATCAGCGAAGCACCAGATCGGGTAATTGCACACTTGCCTGTGACAAGATCTGAATCGAGGAGGGAATGATGTGTGTCTTGCTGAAAGCTGACGGCTGAGAGCTGATAGCTTTCGATCACTCCCAATCCATCCGATAGTTCGGGGCCTCTTTCGTAATGATCACGTCGTGGACGTGACTTTCGCGGAGGCCGGCCACCGTCTGACGGATAAACGTAGCCTTTTGCTGCAGTTCCGGAATTGTTTTGCACCCGCAGTACCCCATTCCGGATTTCACACCGCCGACAAGTTGATAAATCACGGCCGACACGGGTCCCTTGTATGGTACGCGCCCCTCGATCCCTTCCGGCACCAGCTTCTGGGCTTGACGCCCGGCCTGTCCGTAACGATCTCCACCCCCACGCTCCATCGCACCGATCGATCCCATACCGCGATAGACTTTATAGGTTCGGGCTTGATACAGCACGGTCTCGCCCGGTGACTCCTCCGTCCCGGCCAACAAACCACCGAGCATGACCGATGAGGCACCAGCCGCGAGAGCTTTCGTAATGTCCCCTGAAAACTTGATGCCGCCATCGGCGATGATCGGCACACCGCTGCCTTCCAATGCTTTGGCGCAATCCGCAATAGCGGTCAGCTGCGGCATACCAGCTCCCGACACAATGCGGGTTGTGCAGATCGAGCCAGGTCCGACACCGACTTTCACCGCATCGACTCCTGCCTTGAGCAGGTCTCTCGCCGCTTCGGCCGTCGCAATATTTCCAGCAACGAGTTCCAGCTCGGAATAATGCTTCTTGATCATCTTCACCGTGTCCAGCACTGCTTGAGCATGGCCGTGAGCCGTATCGACCACGATCACGTCCACACCAGCTTTCTTGAGTTGGGCCACGCGATCTTCCGTCTCTGGCCCGACCCCGATCGCCGCGCCGATGCGAAGCCGTCCGTGGCCGTCCTTACAGGCCGTGGGATACTTGATGCGCTTTTCGATATCCTTGATCGTGATCAAGCCTTTGAGCTCGAAGTGCTTGTTCACGACGGGCAGTTTCTCGATGCGATGCTCATGCAAAATTTCACGGGCCTTTTCCAAGCTGGTCCCCTCCGGCGCAGTCACGAGCTTGTCCCGCCTCATTACCTGAGACACCTTCAATTCCATACGACTTTCGAACCGCAGATCACGGTTGGTCAGAATGCCGACCAGTTTCTTGTTTTTCGTCACGGGAATGCCGGAGATGCGATACTTGGCCATCAACTGGTGCGCGTCCCGAATCGTTTGCTCAGGGGAAATCGTGACGGGATCCAGAATCATCCCGCTCTCGGACTTTTTCACCTTGTCCACTTCCGCGGCTTGATCGGCCGGTGACAAGACGCGATGGATGATCCCGATCCCGCCTTCGCGGGCCATCGCGATCGCCAGCCGCGAATCCGTGACGGTATCCATGGCGGAACTGACGATCGGAATGTTGATCTGGATATGACGACTGAGGCGTGTGTGCGTATTGACTTCGCTCGGAAGCACCTGCGACTTCGCAGGGACCAGAACGACGTCATCGTACGTTAATCCAGTCCGCGGTTCTTGCTCCAACATAGCGTCCCTTCATCGCCTCCGGATGAGTGACTTAGATCTTTGACGCTCCTTGCGCCTTTTCGATTTCCGCCGCCGCCTCTGCTTCTTCCTGGAGTCGTTCGCCGCCCTCTTCAGCCGGCATAAACTGCTGCACGCGGGTGTTGCCGCTGTCGATGACAAACACATTTCCCTTGGCATCGACGGCAATCCCGTAGGGGAAATTGAACTGCCCGTCGCCGTTCCCGAACCCACCCCACTGGGTGATGAAGTTTCCTTCCTTATCGAACTTTTCAATCCGGTGGTTCCCGGTATCGGTCACGTACACGTCCCCGGCTCCATCGACCGCGATACCCCAGGGAGACCGGAGTTGTCCCGCTTCCTGCGCCAGAACGCTGCTCGCATGGCCCGGCTCCGAGCTGCCGCCCCACTTTGTCAATAGCTGCGGCAAGACGTTCGTGCTGGTGTCAAACTTCTGGATGCGATGATTCCCCATATCCACCACGTAGACGGACCCATCCGATTGATCCACCGCGATCCCGCGTGGGAAGTAAAACTGGCCGTCACCGTTCCCGAAGCTCCCCCACGACATAATGAACTCGCCGGTCATATCGAACTTCTGGACACGGAAGTTGGCGCTATCGACGACGTAGACGTAGCCGCGCACCCGATCGATTGCGATGCCCCAGGGTGAATTGAACTGTCCTTCGCCGTTTCCTCGCGATCCGAATTTCATGAGGTAGCCGCCCAGTCTGCCGTCGAACTTCTGCACGCGGTGATTGTTCGTGTCCACGACCCACACGTCGCCCTTGCCGTCGCAGGCTACGCCGCTCGGATTGTGGAAGTTCGAATTCGCCGAACCGAAGTTGCCCCAGAGAATGATGAAGTTTCCGGCATTGTCGAACTTCTGCACACGATTGTTTCCGTTGTCCACGACGAAGAGAGAACCCTGCTGGTCCACGGAGAGGCCGTAGATGGGAGCCATGAACTCCCCCCCGTGCAGCAACGAAGCCCCACGGCCCGGACGCCCCCACTTGGCCACGCAGACATAACCCGAGGTATTGACCAAAATGGTCGCGCTGGCAGGCGTGGAAACGTTCCCACCAACGTCTTTGAACCAGACATAAATGACTTTCTGCCCGTCTCCCGGCGACAGAATGAAGGGGATGGTTGCTCCGAACTTGAGCGCCGGCGTCACGTCGACCCACCCCGGCGTCCCTGCCATGGGCGTCATCGGCGATTCGGAGATGAAATAGGCCCCAACCCCGGTATCGATGTCGTGGGCGGAAATCGTGACGACGACTTCGGGCGAATTCGTCATAAAGGCGCCGTGATTGATGACCGCATAGGGATTCTGAGGAGCGGTGATGTCGATCAGAACCGGTGTTGCCGTGACTTCCCTCGACAACGCGCTCTCGGTCTCATTCTGGAACACCGCCGACACCGCGTAGAAGTAGGCGGTATCGTTCGTAAGTCCCGTATGCGTATAGGGATTGGTCACTCCCTCGATCTTGGTTGCCGTCTGTTTCGTGATGCCCTGCGATGTGCCGAAGTACAGATTGTATGAAACAGCCCCGGGCACCTCCATCCAGCTCAGGAACGTTTCCGTATCCCCGGCTTTCCCTGCCACGCTGTGCGGCGGAGGAGTTGTACTCAACGCCTGTCCCTTCGGCGCCTCGTCTTTCCCGCGATTCAACTCTTCTTCCGTCGGCACATACTTCAGGACGCGGTTATTGCCACTGTCGACCACGTAGACACAGCCTTCTTTGTCCACGGCCACGCCGTAGGGGAAGTTCAATTGGCCTTCGGTTCTGCCGCGATTTCCCCATGAACAGAGAAATGTTCCATTGCCGTCGAATTTTTGAATGCGGTGGTTTCCGGTATCGACCACATACACATTCCCCAATGCATCGCAGGTCACTCCCCACGGCGACTTGAATTGTCCCGGACCGCTCCCTTCCCGTCCCCATTTCGTCAAGAAGCTGCCTCGGGTGTCGAATTTCTGAATGCGGTTGTTCCCTTCATCCGCCACATAGATATTGCCGACAAAATCGACGGCGATACCGCGGGGGAAAAAGAACGCGCCATCGAAGCTTCCGTCCCGTCCCCACTTCAATAACGGCGTCCCGTCTGCCTTGAACTTTTGGATACGGGCATTGCTCGTATCCGACACATAGAGGTTGCCTTCTTGGTCGGTCGTTAGCCCCCAGGGCACGTCGAATCGGCCCATATCGGCCCCGCGCCAGGCCATGCCGAATTTTCCCCAGGCCTGCAAGACGTTGCCATCGAGATCAAACCGCTGCACCCGATTGTTGCCGCTGTCGGCCACATACAGTACGTCTTCTGACCCGATCGCGAGACCCCGCGGGTAATAAAACGATCCTTCCTGAGACGACGGCTCCGCACCCCAGCGAGCGAGAAACTTCCCGGTCTTATCGAATTTCTGGATGGAATGGTTGTCCGTGTCGGCAACGTAAATGTTGCCGTCTTTGTCCAGGGTGATGCCCGTGGGCGAGCTGAATTCTCCGTCGTCGACTCCTTCCTGACCGATGCACATCGCGAGGAGATACGGTGAAGGAATCGCCATTGCTTCCTGCGATTCCGGACTTTCGCCCTTCGCCGTCACAACCGTCACGACATAGTGGTAGCAGGTCCCGTTGGCCAGATCGTCATGGATGAAGGGTGAACGGGGTCCTTCGATGCAGGTCGCTTTGTCTTTCTTCACGCCGATGGTGGCTTTGAAATCCTCTTCTCCGGCAATCGGGCGTGTGAGCTCGGAAAACTTAATCTGGACTCCTTTGGTCGTTTGGAAATAGACGTTGTAGTACATCGCGTCCGGGACATCGTCCCAGGTGAGTGTGATTCGACTGTTACCGGGTTTTGCCTTCAGGTTCTGCGGCGCCGGTGGGAGTTCTTCTGCCTCGGCAATTGAATCGCCGCCTCCCCATTCATCCTGTACCGCGTCAGCCCGCAAGATGGACCGTCCGAACCGAAACATTTCATCATAATATAGCCATGCTTTGACCATTGGTGGTGCCTCGTGTTGCTAAGACCGCCCAGTGCCAAGAACTGAGCGAGTTTCAACGACTTAGAATCGGATTGAGGAGTCTAACAAAGCACTGGAAAGAGAGTCAACGGGGCCTCACCCCCTCAGACGTATGATGATCGGAATGAAGGTGCCGGAGAGACTGAATCTTAGAACAGGGTGCCTGTGAAGACCGCCCCCACCGCTAGATTTTGTTGGGTCAAGCCTGTTCGACCGGCTCTGTCAGCAACGGGCTGGCCAAGGCAAGAGTCAGATCCGGGGATTCGGATGCCCCGCTCAACATGGAACCGCCCATGTGTCCCGTCTCGTCCTCCATCGGTAAGAATGCCTGCTCGGCGTCGCCGAGCTCCTTGAGTTCACGTAGGGGCGGCAATTGGGAGAGATCCTGCAAACCGAAATGCTCAAGGAAAAACTTCGTGGTGCCATACATGATCGGTCGACCAGGAATTTCCTTGCGGCCGACGATGCGGACCAATTTTCGCTCAAGGAGTGTCCGGAGAACACCGGACGTCTCCACGCCGCGAATCTGCTCGATCTCCGAACGGACGAGGGGCTGCTTGTAGGCAATGATCGCCAGGGATTCGAGAGCAGACCGAGACAACTTCTGCACCGTCTTGGCCTTCTCGAGCTTCTTGATCCACGGCGCATAGTCGGGTTTGGTCATCAAGCGGTAGCCGCCCGCCACTTGCACCAACTGCACCCCGCGGCCGTCCTGTTCAAGCTCCTGCTTCAACTGCGCGAGCGCCTGCTCCACGTCTGCCTTTTTGACCGCTCCCAAGACCGAGACCAAACGAGCCACCGGCACCGGCTCCGATGACACGAACAACACCGCTTCGAGAATAGCCCTGAGTTCTCGCCGGTCGACCTCCTCGCCATGTCCATTACCGTGGGGGACATCCTCGGCCGCAACCGCCTTACCGACGTACGAAATTTCATCCATCGCCTGGGTTACTGTCAGGCTCATGCTCCCCTCCATTCCGCATCATCGAGTTCGGCCGGATCGGGCACGAGCGAAAACGTGCGCGACACCAAAATTGGACCAAAGTTTTCCGCTTGGAATACCCGGGCTGTTCGCAGTCGGATCAGTTCGAGCAGCGCAAGGAACGTCACGATGATGACCATCCGATGACTCGATGATTCAAACAGCGAGCTGAACGTCACAGAGTCCCGCCCCTCCAATGCCTCAAGGATGACGTTCATTCGATCCCGCACGGTCAGGTTATCCGGGATGATCTCCAGCAATTGCGCTCCCGAATTGCGCTCGAAGACTCCCTTGAGCGCATCCATCAGATCGAACAGGCTGACGTCTTCGAGAGGGAGCTCATCCGATTCCGTTTCGACAGGCGGACTCTGTTCGCGGCTGTAGAGCTCTCGCCACAACCGCCCTTGGTCATCCAGCTGACGCGCTGCATCCTTGAATTGCTTGTATTCCAGCAACCGGCGGACCAACTCTTCCCGCGGGTCTGGACCATCCTCTTCATCTTCGGTCGTTTCATCGACCGGCAGCAGCATTTTGGATTTGATCTGCAGCAACGTCGCCGCCATCACCAGAAACTCTCCCGCCACGGTCAAGTTCAGATCCTTCATTGCTTCAAGATATTCCAGGTACTGTTTGGCGATGAGAGCGATCGGGATATCGTAGATATTGATTTCGCTTTTCTTGATGAGATGGAGCAACAGATCGAGCGGACCCTCGAAATTGTCGATCCGAACCTGATAGGGCAGCTCTGCCTGTTCCATTCCGTCGAACTCGTTATCCACAAGCCGCTTTATACCAGCTTTGGTGGGATCAGAGCAAGCCTGAACCTATTACTTGTGGAAGCTACCGACGGCGGCGCTATTTCGACTTGATCAAATATGCGATCAGCAGAGCACTGAAGATCAGGAGGGACAGCGTGATCAAATATTGAATCTTCGGACTCTCCAGCCCCAGCAGGTCTTTCCCCCTGCCGGTACGCTTCGCACCGGAAAATTCCGGACCTCCCTCGAAGAGCACTTTGGCGAAATCGTCTTGTCCGCGAAATTCCGCGTTGGAGAAATCGGCCGTCGATCGAAAGGTCGCCCGCCGAAAAAACGCATCGCCCTCAAAAACCGCAAATGGGAAAAAGGCCTCGCGATCGAAGAGCGACTCCGAAAAATTGGCCATCCCACGGAACCGGCTGCCGGAAAAGCCGGTACCGAGCTTGAAGTACGTCCGTGAAAAATTTGTGTCTCGTTCAAACTCGACCTCAAGGAATTCGGCGAGTCCGCTGAAGCCCGACTGCTGAAACGTGACAGGTTCATGGAACCGCGCCCGATGAAAGCGGGTATGCGGACCGAAGGCCGTCTTCTCTGCGACCACCTCGCTGAGAAAGCGCGCCTGCACAAAATAGCTTTCTCGTAAAAAAATTGCGCCGGACAGAACGACCGGATGCATAAAGACCGACCGCGAAAGGTCCACCGTCTGCTCAAAACGCGTTCCCGAGAAGGTCACCGGAGATCGAAAAACAAGCTGGTCTTGAGTGGATTGATGTCGAACCGCTCCGTGCACGATCGAATTGACGATGGACACGACGCCCTGAATCACGCGTATCTCTTTGCCCTCAATCGCCGCAACTGCCTTGAGATCCTGAGGCACAGGACCGGCTACAAGAGCATCAAGTAACAGGTCCCCGTGAATGACTGCACCGGAGAGATCGACATCTTTACCGCGCTTGAGCGCGTCAATCATCTGGACTGCCTCCACGGCGTGCTTTTCTCGCTCGGCATCCGTGCAATCCGCGCTCAATGAAAGCATTACCGCTGCATCGTTTTGAGTTGATCTGCCCTTGATTTCGCAGGACCCCGCGCGTTCTGCAAATACCCCTCCCCAAACGGCCGCAATCACCATAACAAGACCAATTCGTCGATGGATGAACATACCCCTCCTTCACACGGGATGCCCTAGCCCGCATTTTTCACGAGGGCTTCTACTCTAACCGCCGATACACCACTGCGACAAGCCAGCATGCGACTCTGAGGCATGTTGGTGGGCTCGCCACTCGGTCAGTCGACATACTGTTTCAAGGATGCCTTCCTCCCTCGTGGCTCTGCGCACCCGTCTCGCACCCCATCCCTTCCCCATGCCATGGGGGGGAGGGATGGGAGGGGCCCGTCACGAACCCTCGTGAGTCATGCGGGCTGTTGAAGGCGCGGCAGAAACCGTGGTCAGGCTGGACGTCACGATAAGCTTTGGTAGACTACGTACCTGAGATCAGAATCTTCTTCTGACTTTCCTTCATCTCATGCGAACGGTCGCTATGCGAACCAAGGTTTCGATCATCCTCGCCATGCTCTTAACTCTCGCGTGCAGTACTCCGGCATCACTCTTCGCAGACAATGTCGTCGAGTTGCCGGTCTTGGCCGCGGTCGGAGTCAACAATCTCGGCGCTTTTGAAGTGCTCTTGATGTGGTGGGACAAAAAGCCGGAACCTGACCCGGCCCAGTTGCAGTGGATAGCGGGTCGGATCCGACTCGGCAGTACTCACTTGGGTTCAATGTCCCAGGCTTTCTCCTATGCCATTGAAAGGACCCCGTCCATACAACACAGCGGAACCATCACCGTGGCCGGAGTCGCCTATGCCCCCACCGGCACCGACGGCCCGAGCGCCGGTGCTGCCATGGCCGTCGGCTTCATCGCTGTGTTCAAGGGAGACAAAGTTCAGCGCGGCATTGCTCTCACTGGCACGTTCGAGCCTGGGGGAAAGATTGGGTTCGTTGGAAGCATTCCGGATAAAATGCGTGCCGCCGCACGCGAAGGATATCGCACCATTCTGGTTCCACGCGGACAAATCTATAATGAACGGTGGAACCTGAACGAGTTGGCTCTTCAGTTGAACGTGACCGTGAAAGAAGTCGAGACGATCGACGAAGCCTATCAACTCATGACGGGCCAACGCATTTAGCCTGTGCTCGCCGGTTCCCCGATCCCTCGGACGATCGCGGCATACTCCTCCTCAGTCAGCCGATGCATGCCTAACGCAAGACGACGGGTCAGTTCCGCCTGATCGGGAATCTTCAGCACTGATTGCAGAATCGTCTGGCTCTCCTGCGGTGACGACATCCACCGACGCGTCACGTTCACGCGTACAAAACCGAATCGAGCCTCGGTTTTCAGGTCGTCTTTGAGAAGCTCGTCAAGATCACGGAAGGGCAGGACGGGAGAACGAATCTGAAACTCGGCGCAGAGACCGACCTTGAGCACATAGACGAGTCCGAAGGAATGGGGCTGAAGAAAGGTCTCAAGATTCTCCTTGATTAGTGACGTGCAAAGACCCCAGAGACCGTGAGCAAGTTGTACCTCTGCGCTTTCCTGCGAACTCCGCTCCCGCAAGGCTCCGGCGATGAACAGGAAATGACTCATGGTACTCGTGAAGGAAAGAAGCAACCGGTGGGACAGACGGACTTAATGCGTGCGGTAGTCGTCGGAATCGTCGAGCAGATCTTCGGACTTTTCAAGGTAATCCACATCCTCGTCTTCGTCGTCCAGTGAGAGATCTTCTTCCATCTCGTCGTCCATCTCACCCTCACCCGACATCTCCAATTCTTCCTCGCCCATTTCTTCGTCGAGCTCCTCGTCTTTGGGTTCCAGCGGGAGTGCCGGTTTCGCAATGACTTTCTGCCTGGGAGTTTCCTCCTCGGAAGACGGCACGAACTTTTTAACCGGTGCTCCTGCGGCTTTGGCTTGAAGAGACGGCTTCTTTGCCGCAACTTTCTTTTTCGAAACAGGTTTCCGCTTCGCTTTGGCGGCGGCTTTCTTTGTCCTCTTTTTCTTTACAGCCGCCTTCTTGCCCGCTCGTGCCGAGCGCGACTTCGCTGCCTTCTTTTTCTTTTTGGCCATCGATTGTCTCCCCTCCTGTCGTCCTCGCATACAAGAGGACTATCCGGGGCACCATCTAGCATGAAATTCTAGGTTCATGCAACCAGGGCAGAACCCCTGCGTTATTACTGCGTTTCGTGTACTAGGGTTCGACCCATACCGAAATCATCGCCGGTCGGCTGTCGGCTCCCTTTACGGTGTCCGGGCCTGCCATATCGGTCACTTGGAGTGAGAATTGAAATTGCCGCCGTTGCATCACGGGCGGCGCCATGAAAGTCGCCTTGGCTTCGTTGCTGTTTAACAGCGCGACCTTATTCCCGCGGAGTTGTTTCCATTCATAATGGAGCGGATCGCCGTCGGGATCCCGACTTTGAATCCCGTCAAGAACCACAAGGTGGCCCGACTTGACGGTCAGTTCTGCCGGCACACGCGCCACCGGTTCGTGGTTCGGGCTCGTTTCCGCTTCGACGAGCACCGTAAGCTTGCCTTCCTTCCCACGATTCTTCACCGTCACAACGGCCCTGCCGTTCCCCTTCACCTGGACCATCCCTTCCGGATCAACCGAGACCACCTGTTCATCAGAGGACCAAAACTCACTCTCTGTACCGGGCCCGCTCAGCGGCCTGACTCCGTCGTCCGCGAACTGTCCCACGGCCGGTATCGGAACTCGTTTGCCGATGGTATTCAACCGCCAGGGTTTTTCCACGGCGAATTCGATCACAGTCAAGGCAGCTTTGGGTCGAACGGTCACGAGTACCTCATCAAAATCCTCGTGCCCCCCGAACCGCCCCCTCGTTACTTCCCCGATAGCGAGCAGGCGCATAACCCCTATTCCGTCAGCCGGAACCGGAATCACTCCTGTATACGGTGCGGCGCCCACGGTCTGAGTAAATGCAACTGGAACGGCCTGATGAGAAGCAATTGGTTCTTGATCAGAGCGGTACCAATAGAATTTGACCCCCAGAAGATTGACATCATTCCTCGCCTCGATCGATACGGAAAGAGCCTGACCAGAAGACACGACTGCTCCTGGCTTGGGACTCGAGAGGGTAAAGGCGTTGGCTGGAAGCGCGCTAACGAGCAGGAAGACGCAGACGAGACCAAAAGGCCCCTTCCACCACGACACGCGCATGATGAAACCAAAGATTTTTGTGAGCCAGGCCATAGGGGGCGAGGATCGTATAATCCTCTCATGAGGTCAAGGGGATATCTCCCTCAAAACCTCTCACAAGCTGGCCAATTTTTACGGTTGACTCGCATGGTAGAATGATTACCAATAATGCAACGATTCTCAGAATTCTTGGTCGGGGTTGTGGCTCAAATAACTAAGGGAGTATTGACTAATCCATGAGACAGACCTTCTTCGTGGTAGCGACAATCAGCGCAATTTTAATGGGAGCATGGCCGACGGAGGCCACAGCGCCGTATACTCTCATTACCATTGAGAACGGATCGCCCTACTTCGTGCCGAAGGCCGTGACGGTCTCCAGCCACATGGCGATTCGGTGGGACAATCCCACCCCGACTGAACACACCATTACCCATCAAGGCTGCCTGGAAGACGGAGAGGCTTGCGCATTCGACTCCGGAGTGGTTCTCCCGAACGGCACCTTTACCATTCCCAGTCTCACACCTGGGCGGTATCCCTACATTTGCCGTATCCATCCCATCATGCACGGCGTGATCACTGTGACGGACTCCGCCAACCCCTCTCAGCTCTAGCTCTCGTTTCTCGGTTTGTCTCGTTTATTTCGTTTGCCTGGTTCATTTCGTTCATCGGACCAAAAGCACGACACGAACCAAATAGACCAAACAAACGACACCAGCCAAAATATACCAACACACACCTCCTTGCGGGGAAATGGATCACTCGTGTAGGCTTCGGCGCTCGATCATGTTGGTCCGCCATGAAACCAGCCGTTGCTGTCCATGAACCGCTCGAACTGACCAGAGAGACCCGCGCACTCCTGGCCTGGCACATTCCCGACCTCGTCGCCTTTCAGCACAGCGACGACGAATGGTGGTTTGCGCCTCTCGACGATAACTTGCCAGTGGTCCGACTCAATCGAACCGGCCTAGATATGCTGAAATCGATGAACGGCCACATCTCCGTTGGTGCATTGCTCGAGAAATATGGCGCCCGCATTTGCGGACCGGACGGGCAGACCGGCAAGTGGTACTTGGAACGCTGGGCCCTCCCCACCTATTCTCTCTGCTACTTCGGCGCGGAGCCGCCTGGCGGCCATCGGCACAAGGCCAAGTGGGACGTGCTGCTGCAACAAATCCGGGAAGGCTGGTCCGGCCAGGAAGGATTCGAAGGCGAGGAGCACCTCGAAGAGTTTCACCGCCATGAACTGAGCGACAGTGCACAGGACGACGGACACTTCGATTTGATTGAAACCACCGTCTCACACCTTTTCCGGGAACCAAACGACGCTCTCAACGGACTCACCTATGGTCGGCTTCTCATGCAGCAACTCCGCAAGCTCGGTTGGTTCAACCCCAAACCGAAAATCATACTCGAAGTGGGCGGGGGACTCGGCTATATAGCGCGAGAGATGGCAAAGGAACTATTGCCGTTTGAACGACAGGCCATGAAATATGTGTCGCTCGATATCACACACCCGTTCTTGAAGCTCCAGACCCAGCGGGCAAAAGAAGGCGGGTGGAGCGGGATCGGCACCAGGGCCAATGGAGAGCAGCTGCCGTTCGGCGACAATTCGGTCGATCTCGTGATCGACAACGAAAACATGGCCGATATGACGCCGGTGAAACTCAGCAAAAGTGAACTCCTCTCGGGAACCGGTGCGACCGCACAGCATCAAGAAGCGTTGGACTGGATCAGACGGCTGCGGTTGCCGCTCGAAGCCGATCTTCCAGACGACGTCATCTTCAACTTGGGACCGATTCGTTTCGTTGCAGAACTCTGGCGCGTCCTCAAACCGGGTGGACGGGCTTTCCTGACGGAGTTTGGCATTGAAGAAGGCTGGCCGGCGCCGGTGAAGCTCCCGGGCCATACCGAATACGAGGTGCAGTACAGCCATCTGCGCCAGGCTGTCCGCTGGCTCGGCTTTCAAGAGCGCTATCTCTCACTGCCCCAGTTCTTAGGCATGAAGCCCGACACGAAAGTGCTCTGCACCGGTGCGGCCTATACCATTCAACGATTTTGCCAAGCCATGAACAAGCCCTTCACCGTCCGTGCGTACACCGAAAACGAACTGAAACAAGCACTCGGTGACATGCTGCCCAAGCTGCAAGGCACGCACTACCACGACGTCGCAGACCCAGCCTGGTTCGGACTGATTGACTTCAAAGTGTTGTTACTGGAAAAGCCGGGCGGCCCCCCGAAGCCTACTTATACCGAGAGCAAAGGGTTTCGGTGGTATTCACAGCGGTGAGCGAGGAAGTTGCCAGACGTCAACGTTCAGCAATCAGTCTGTTCATGATTCTGAGATCCTTGCCGCCAGTTCTATCAAGACCCCTTCACGCAACCCCAGGTCGCTGACCAGGCATTCGCACAGTCCAAGCGTCTCCATCACTGTTTGGATAATGATCGCACCGGCAACGATAACCTCTTCGCGGCCTCTTTCGAGACCGGGTAAGCCGACACGGTCAGCTTTTTTCCTACTGAGCAGCGCCTGTTCTAATTCTCGAATGGTATCTAAGTCGAGTGTGTAGTTGTGAATCCTGGCCGGTTCGTAGGCAGGAAGTTTCTGTGCCATGGCCGCGAGGCTGGTGATCGTGCCGGCCGTCCCAACGAACGTCGCACCATGACAATTGCCCATATCGACAATTGCGGCTCTGGTTTCCCGCGCGACCCACTCGCGCGCCTGTCGCACTTCCTCGTCAGTCGGCGGGTCATGACGAATAATTCGATCGCATAGGCGGACGACTCCGATATTGATCGACCGCACGATCGGTTTATGCCCTGGACGATCCAGGATGAACTCTGTGCTGCCGCCGCCGATATCCAGCGCCAACACTTCGGTGACGCCATCGGGCAATCCGGAGCGAATCCCCAGCAATGTTCGTCTGGCTTCTTCTGCACCAGTAATGATCTCAACCTCGAAACCGGCCTCGCGTTTGATGCGATCGAGAAACTCGGCTCGATTGCCCGCATCCCGCACTGCGCTCGTCGCCACCGCGATGCAGCGGTTAACCTGGTAGGTCTCGATCACCTCCCGCCACTCGCGTAAACAAGCGATAACCCGACCCATGGCGGTTTCACTGAGTGTCTTGGCTTGATCAACCCCTTCGCCGAGGCGAAGAATGCGGCGATCTGAGTGCAGTTCCACCAGTCGTCCGCCAACGGGAAGATCGGCGATGAGCAACCGGCAGGTGAGTGTTCCTATGTCGACCCCGGCAAGCCTTATCGGTTTCGCCTCTCTCACTGTGGCATTACAATCCGGCCCGGATGTCGTCCATGTCGGCCTCTAGCTTCTTTCTAGTTTCTTTCAACTCCTGCACCTCTCTGACCAACCGTGCCAGCTCCGTATCTTGCAAAAGTCGCTCGGCCGGCTCCCCTCGTTCTCGCAAGTTTACCGCTCGCTCTCCGACGTCTCGATAGAGGTCTCCAAGCTGCTGATCAAGCTTGCGGACCTCGAGACGGAGTCGCAGTAATTCCGTTTCCTCTAAGGCCCGATTGGCCGCTTGGGCCGTCCCGAGACGGAGCGTCGCCAGTCCCGCTTTGAAATCGTGCTTTAACCGTTGCAGTAATCCCATGTCACCATCTGGCTGAGGGCGAGAGGCGAGGGGCTAGAGATAGGATTATACAGTCCCCCTCGCCCGATTAATTAACTCACCGATCCCAAATCCAACTTCTTTTCCCACTTCCGCACCATGGCCTCGCGCAATCCTTGATGCATGGGCGCCTTCAAGTGCGGATCCTGTCGCAAGAGCGCAAACGCTTCCTGGCGAACCTGTTGGAGCAGGTCGGCGTCGCGGATCAAGTTGGCGACACGAAACTCTGGCATACCCCATTGGCGAAACCCGAAGAATTCGCCGGGCCCGCGAATCCGTAAGTCCTCTTCCGCGATCACAAACCCATCGTTCGACCGGACAAGCGCCTCGAGTCGCTCTCGGGAGGCTGTGGCGGAGTCACCAGCCGATTTGGCCTTGAACGACCTCGATACAGCCCCTGTTGATGCCATGAGAAAACAATAGGATTGATGTCCGCTCCGTCCCACTCGTCCGCGCAATTGATGCAACTGAGCCAAACCGAACCGTTCGGCGTGTTCGATCATCATGACGGAGGCATTGGGCACGTCGACTCCGACTTCCACCACCGTTGTCGCGACTAAAACCTGAATGTCACCTCGCTTGTACGACAGCATCACCCGTTCCTTCTCGTCGGACTTGAGCCGCCCATGCAACAAACCGACGTGGAAGTCGGCAAACTCTTCCTCCTGGAGCCGCCCAGCACCTTGGATTGCTGCTTGGAGGTCTGTTTTTTCCGATTCCTCAACGAGGGGATAGACCACATAGACCTGCCGGCCGTTTCGCAACTCGTCGCGTGCGATCTGATACGCCCGTCGACGCTGCGCCTCGCCGAACAGCCAAGTGCGAACCGGTTTTCGACCAGGCGGCATCGCGTCGATCACCGACACATCGAGATCCCCATAGACCGTCATGGCCAACGTGCGCGGAATCGGCGTGGCCGTCAGCACGAGCACGTCCGGCCGATATCCCTTGTCGATCAGAGTCTTCCGTTGCAACACCCCGAACCGATGTTGCTCATCAATAACCGCGAGCCCGAGCTTTGCAAATGCGATCCCCTCCTGAATGAGCGCATGAGTCCCGATAATCACATGGGCTTTTCCGGAGGCCACTTGTTCGCGCACGACTTTCCGGGTCGCCGCTCGTCCTCCGCCTGTCACCAGCACCGTGGTCAGGCCGAGCGACTCCAGAAGGCCTTTCATGTTTCGATAATGCTGCTCGGCCAAAATTTCCGTGGGCGCCATCAACGCCGCTTGATAACCGGACCCGCACGCGACCACCATCGCATGCAGAGCCACGACGGTTTTTCCTGATCCGACATCGCCCTGAATCAACCGGTTCATCGGGCGGGTGGACACCATATCCTGTCGAATCTCATCGATCACCCGTTCCTGTGGCGGGGTGAGACGGAATGGCAGTAATCGAACCAGCCTCGCCAAGAGCGACGTGTGAGCGCCGAATCGAACTGTTTTCACTTCTTCTTTCACGACCCGTTGCCGTGAGGCTAAGGCCAGCTGCAGCAGAAACAATTCTTCAACCGCGAGTCTCCGGTGCGCCAGCGTCAGGCCTCGATCCAATTGACCCCCATCCGTCCCGGCTTTCGGGAAATGCACGTCTTCAATCGCATGTTGGATAGGCGGAAGCCGATACCGGGCCCGCAGCGGGACCGGCAGGATTTCTTGAAGACTTCCTGCATGCAGGTCGAGCAACCCTCGGATCAGCACCCGCATCTGCCGCGAGGTCCAACCCTTTGTCTCATGGTAAATCGGTACGATGCAGCCCACATGTAACGGCGATTCGGTATCTTCGCCCAACACTTCGTACTGCGAGACTTCCATGCGGCGGTCGATCCATCCTCGCGCGCCGACGACCACTCGACCGGTCATCATCACACGGGTGCCCACGGGAAGCAGTTGCTCGAGGTACGGTTGATTGAAGAACAGGATCTGGATCGCCCCTGTTTCATCCTCCACCGTCACCTCAAGGATGGAAAGACGCCGATGCCGTGCGCGTTTCGCCTTGCTGTGAACGATTGTTCCACAGATCGACGCCTGCGCCCCGACCGCGAGACGTCCGATCGGCGTGATGACCGACCGATCTTCATATCGCCAGGGCACCGTCCATAGCGCATCCTCAACGGTCGCAATGCCCATGCGGTTTAAGAGCGCTGTTCGTTGCGGACCGACCCCCTTCGCGAATCGAATCGGGACCTTCCACAATTCGTTCGAGACATACCCGCGTCCCGCCGGCGAAGACGCAACCACATCCTGTGGCTCATTCCACGCGTGAGCAGGGTCCTGCGCAGCCGCCCGCAACGTACTCAGAATCGTCGCGGCTTCCCGCAGCCGTCGTTGTTGCTCGATCGGAGAAAGCCGTTGGCGGTCCTCGGCGAATAATTCGCGCAACCTGAGTAAGGCCGTTTCAATTGCCCGTGGGTAAACACGGTCAGAGAGCGCCTGGACCACTTGCGAGGAGACAAACCGATTGAGATTTTTTACGGTGGGGAGATGGGCAAACGCATCCCGGCTGGCAAAGTCGATCGGACGTGAAACACGGTCCAGCCATTGTTGAAAAGGACCGGTGGGTTTGGGCTCGGACGAGCGCCACATGTCGTGCTCGGATCGTATCACAGGCCTCTCCTCCGCTCAACGAGGCCGTCCGCTGAATCCGGTATGCCGGTTTCCTTAGAATTCTTTGTCGAGGATACCTACGGTGCTACACTCAACACGCGGAGGAATGGGCATGTACCGGCGCAATATCTCCCAGACACTGTTCTATGTGGCATGCGTGCTCGGACTCTTTATTGTGTACCATGCCTGGCTGAAGCCCACCTATCTCCCGGCACCGCCTCCCCCACAGCCCGAACAGCTCGCCCCTTCTCGGTCCGAGGCAGTTCCCGAACCACCTCGCGAAACCCCGGTACCCGAGCCCAAACAGACGCGAGTCATCGAACAAACATCGGTGCCCGACACCAAAGGCCATGAATTGCTGGAAGCCATTCGCGATGAGATCGAAAAGGGGAACCTCAAGGAAGCCGAGGGAAAACTCGATGATCTCCCCTCCTGGCTTGTGTCGAACGAAAAGTCTCGTCCCTACATCGCCGTACTCTGGAACAATCTGGGTATCGAGCAGGAAAAATTCGGCGGCACCGCTTCATCGGTGAAGATCTTCAAAAAGGCGGCTTCGCTGGACGCGACAAACCCGACGATCCAGCTCAACCTCGCCCACGCCTACTGGGAACTCCGCGACCCGACGATGACGCCTGAGTATCTGGAAAAACTGATTGCGCTGGCACCCAACGAACCATTCCCACATGTGGCACTCGCGGATGTGCTCCAGGAACAGAATCGGCTGGAGGAAGCCGCGCATCATCTCGATCTTGCCGCCGACAGAGCCGGCAAAGATCCCGGCGTTCAATCCTATCTCAGGACGGTCACGGCCAAAGTCCGTCAGACCGGAAAGCTCGAACAACGGTTGAGGAGCCGGGAGAGCACGCACTTCACCGTGAAATACGATGGAGATGCCGACCAGGATACGTGGACGGCGGTCCTCGAGATTTTGGAAGATGCATATCGCGAGATCGGGCAGAGGCTCAATCACTTCCCCTCGAAACCCATTGTCGTCGTCCTGCATGCAGCAGAGTCGTTCCAAACCGCGACGGGCAGCCCGGCTTGGGCCGACGGACTGTACGATCCGGTGCTCGGCCGCATCCAAGTACCGACCCAAGGAGCCTTGACGGACCAGGCCTGGTTACGGCGGGTCCTGCGACACGAGTTTGTGCACGCCTTGCTCCACGATCAATTCGGGCTCAATGCGACCGCGATACCGACGTGGCTTAACGAAGGACTAGCGATGACGCTTTCAGCAGATCGGTGGGAGGACATCGACCAACTGCGGCGACAAAACTTTACCGCGATTCCCTTAACGATGCTCGAGGGTACCTGGGGTGGACTTCCGCAAGACGCGGCGTCGGTTGCTTATCTCGAAGCGTACTCAGCCGTCCAGTACATGATTGATCGCTACGGCATGCACCGCGTGCACGAACTTCTGTCACACCTGAAAGCGAAACAAGCCCTGCCGGCCGCCATGCAGTCGCAACTGTCGTTGTCCTACGAACAGTTTCAAGCTCGGTGGATGGAGCACTTACACGAGCGGAGTAAGAAAGGTTAGAGTAGAGCGGTTCGCATCATCTCCGCAACCGAGCGCAGCAATCCGTCAAAACGAATTACGTCTTTCCTCGCGCTGTTCCGACCGTTGGCCCAGCCCGGCAGCATTTCGGTTTCGCTATCACGTCCCAGTGACAAATCTCCAGTCTCGTCGGTGGGGACAATAGCATCCTCCCATAACATCTGTCGATTGTGATCGTCGAACATTCGAATTCGGAAATCGAAATTCTTGAACCCTACCATGGGACCTTGCCAGTGATTGGCGGCCGCTTCGGAGACACGCTCGATCCTCGGGACTATTCCGCGTCCAGCCAAGAACTGATCCGCCCAGACGAGCTGTCCCGTTACGGGATCGATGGCCCGCAATAAGAACGACGGCTGGCCACTCGCACGTTCAACGTGGTGTATCCTGCTCATTGAAGTTTGTGGCTGCAGATGGGCCACGACACGATAGGTGGAACCGGATCCATCGTCGGTGACGGAGAGGTTCAATCGTCCCTCCCAGAGAAATTTCCCCGTCGCGGCATCATAGACTCGCAAGGTAAAATCCGAGAGCCCGTCTGTCCCCGAGCCGACTCCTCCGGCAAATATCCGCTCGCGCGGTTGCCCAGACGAGGTTGTCCCTTCTTCTTTGACGTGCAGGTCGTACGACTCGTTCGAGAGAACCTCCCCAGTCAGGGCATCGTACGTTTTTACGGTAATCGTCGAACTATCCGCGTTCTGAAACCCAAACCCGGCCGCGACGACAGGACGCACGGAGGCATGAAATTCAACTTGATCGGCTCCTGAAAGATCTCCACTCCAGGCCACCCCAGGGATGGCTAGCCCGCTCATGAGAAGCCCGCTGATGATCGAATAGTGTGAACGTCTATTTCGTTGATGTTTGGGCTGAGCCTGCGCGCTCCGAACTGGGGAAAGAATCGGCGCTCTCATGGCTTGGATCAGCCCGCAGATCCAACGAATAACTCGCATACAGAACCCTCCCTGTGTCGCCTCCATTCTGAAGTGGGCCAGCTATAAGGGTAAATTCCCCAGTGTAGGAAGATTCCCCCCAAAAGAGGGGGCATATTTGAACGGAATTGATCAAATGGAGCTAAACGCAGACAAGGGAAGGTTCAGCTCAACGTGCGGAATTACCCCGATCAGGGCGTCGTTTTTCAATAGGTTCGCTGGGATCGGTGTAAGGGACTTCGCCAAATAGAGAGTAGCGGTAGCGGGCAACCAGGCGGTAGATGAGATAGGCCACTGGCTTGACCAATGGGACGGAGAGAATGGTCGCAAGAAACCGTCCTCCCTTCAACCCGGGGAGGAGGGGGAGAAAGGCCTCGAGCCCTTCCTGAATAATCCCATCCGGTCGCACCAGAAACGCCACGTCTGGACGCCCTGGACGGTAGGCAGCCCCCAGCGCACGCTTCGCCTCCTCGCTTTGATAAGGAATCAGGCGAACCGCTTTTGCCTCATCCTGTATTCCCAATCGTGCAAGCCCTTCCTTCGCCGTCACACAGAGGCGGCACTGACCGTCGTAAACCAGGACACTATTAGCCGATGTTGAACGACGTTCTTCGGTCATCGCGTACCCTAGAGCCTACACACTCAACCAAGCGCTTGCTGAGGACGGGTGCTCTCAGTATAGTCCCACCATGCCTCACCGGCTCCAGCTTGTGATTGTGCTAGGAGGACTCGGTCTCATCGGACTAGCGATCTTGTTCTTGACGCATGGTCAGGCGGCGAGCAGTCCGACTAAGGTCATCTGGACAGTGTTTCTGATTCTGCTTCCTATCGGTTTAATCGGCCCGGTCTGGATGACCTGGCGCTGGTCGGCGATGGCCTGCGTGGTCTATGGCACGATCGGTTTGGCGCTCGATCTCGCCACGCTGGTGAGTATCGCGACGCATCCGGACGGAGAGATGTCCGCTGTGATACTGAGCAGCCTTAGCGGGCTCGCCAATTTTTTCTTGATCTTGATGGGCGGCCGTTCCTTCTTGCATGTTTCACAGGAACTCTCCCCTCCAGGATCCCGCCCTTCCAATCCTCGAGCCCCTTCTTGATCCGAAGCATCCGAATGGCGGTGAACCCGGCCTGCTTCAGCCAATCGCTGGTCTCCCTGACCGAGTACGTATTGCCTGTTTCGGTAAAAAGTAGCATGGTCACGGCGAAGAGGCTGGCCTCTTCCGGAAACAGCCCTTCGCGGTCGTGCAGAAAGGCATCCTGAATGATCAGCCTCCCGCCTGGATTTAGTGCCGCATGCACCCGTTTGAACAGACCCTGATTTTCTTCCGGTGAATAGATATGTAGGACGTTGGAATACCAGATGACGTCGAATGTCCCCGGGATCTCTTCTTTCATCAGATCGAGAGGAAGATAGGACAGCCGGCGGCCGGCTTTGTGCGTAGCGGCAATTTCCCGGGCGACCTCCAGCGCGTCAGGACGGTCGCAGACCGTGGCTTGGAGATGGGGATTCCTTGAAAGAAATGCCATCGCAAAGGTGCCCGGGCCGCCACCCAAATCCAACAAGGTTCTCACACCACGCAACGAAACCTGCGACGCAATATTGGGAGCTACGTCCAGAGTCCGGTCATGCATCGCCCACGTAAAACGGCGACGGTAGTCCGGCTCTTCCGGCACATCCTGATCCAACGGCGATCCCGTCCGTATGGATTCGACGAGCCTCGCCCAATCGGCCCAATGATTTTTCAAGAGGTCGAGATAGCTCCCGCGGTACGCGGGATGATTCGCGTTCAACACGGTGGCTGCCAACCGGCTATTTCGATACGTTGTCCGCTTCTTGATCAAGAGACCTGCCATCGCCAAATTGCGACAGAGGATGGACAGCCCCCGTTCACTCACTTGCAAACACTTCGCTAGGTCAGGAATCGTCCAGGTCTTGTCGCCGATCTTTGTGAACAACTCAAGTTCAAGTCCGGCAATGATCACCCGTGGCAATCGATAGGCCGCCAATGCGTCTCGGAACTCTTCAAAGTTGCGGATTGGTGTCGTAATGCCGGTCACGAGCCGGCTCCGATCGAGCGGCGGCACCACTGGACAAGCCCTTGCACGTTCGACAGGTTTTGAAAATCGACGGACCGCTGGAACGTCACGGCGACGTACTCGTCATTCATCTCCGTTTCTTCAGCGAACCCGGACTGCAACAGGAGTGGACGGAATTTCGCGACTGCCGGTTGAATAAAGTATTTGGCCTGCTTGGCGATTTCGTCAGTTCCCAGATCTTCCGGCGTTCCATCGGACATCAAGCTCTTCACGTCCTCCATCGAGACGCCGTACTGACAGAGCAGCTGCCCGTCCGGGCGGACTTCCAACAGCCATCCGTCATTCCCCAAATCAAGCGCCAGGGCTCCGCCTGGTTCCAACTCATAGAACTGCGGGACGCTCTTTTTCAGCGCGGCACGTACGTCGGCCCAATCGGTGGAACCAGACGAACTCACGTCGCACTCCGGCGCTGAGGCGCTCCGGATGGTTCACCTGCGAGACGGGCGCGCAAGTCTTCCAAGCGCTTCGTATTTTCTTCCAGTTTCGGCAACTGGTATTTCCGGTCCATCGCGACAACCTGCTCTAACAGATCGGCCGCTTCCCGGAGCCGCCCCATCTCCTCGTGACATTGCGCGAGCACATAGCGGGCACCGCCGACTCGAAGCTCGTCGCGAGTCCGCTCGGCAATGGATTGGCTGGTCTGACAACAGGCAATCGCATCCTCGTATCGTTGCTGCATCAGGAATGTTCGGCCCATCATACGCCAGGCATCGGCAACTCCGCCTTGATTGCCCAATCGCCGCATCAAAACCAACGACTGCTCGTAATACTTCAACGCCTCGTCAAACTGCTTCGTTTCGCGAGCGACCAGGCCCAGATCGGAAAATAGCACGGCCTTACCGGCTTCATCATGCGTCTTGGTCATCAGATCCAGCGCCTCAAGATAGTACGCTCGCGCCCGATCCCACTCGCCGGCATCCGCGCGCAGGTTGCCGAGATTCCCGAGCGTCGTACCGATCCCCTTTTCGTCGCCGAGGATTTTTTGCAACTCTAGCACTTCCTGATAGTAATTCTGAGCCGCTTCACGACGTCCGCTGACGGCGCAGATATTTCCCATATTGCCAAGCGTCGCCGCCAGCGCCCGTCGATCGCCGGTGATGCGATCGCACTCCAGCGCCTTGGCGTAGCATGCATAGGCGTCGGTGTAGTGCCCGCGCCCGAAATGTTCGTTGCCCTGACGATTCAGTTCTTCTGAAAGTCCGTTTCGCAGCGGCATCGCGCCAACCTATTGCAGCGCCCGTTCGACGACCGCTTTTGCATCGGTCATGATGGACGTCCCGTCGCCGACCAGCAAAGTGTCAAAGTTATACTTCAGCAGCCGTCTCAACCCCTCGCGAGCCTTGCCGGCATCGGCGTATTTTTCAGCTGTCAACATTGAGACCGATCCGGCCGGCTTTCCGATCAAGGCATCACCGACGATCAACACACCCTTCCCTTGGGGAATAAAGAGCGCCGATTCACCGGGGGACTTCTGATCTTTGAGATGAACCACCCAGAGACCGCCCGGCAGCAACTCCTGATCTTTATACGTCTTCGTCGGTTTGAGCTCCATTTGCGAGGCATCAGCCTCAGGAACTTGTAATTGGCAATTAAACGTCCCCTGGCACGAACCGGCTTCACGCGCATGGTCTCTGTTCGTCACGATAATATAGTCGACTGGGCCATTGCGACGAACGAACGCTTGATCCTCTCCCACCATGGGCGGAGGATCGATCAGAATCTTGTGTTCACCCACGACGAGAAACAGCCCGTTGAAGTCGAGTTGCTTCTCTTCGGAGAACCAGGACCATTGCCAGAAACCTGGGAGGAGCTGTTTCATATCGGGAGCTGATGGCTTATCGCTGATAGCTTATGGCACAGACAAATTCACAAAGCTGCGATGGCGTCTTTGACCATTTTCGTGACCTTCGTCAGGATGCTGGCTTCATTCGGGAGATCGATGATGTCGTCTTCCGGCACCGTGATGAACTTGCGATTTGGCCCTTTCGTCAGAGAAATCAGAAACATACTGTTCGACGGTGTCACAGGGATGACGACTTGCACCGTCGCATCGATCCCCTTCACCACCTGCAGAAACCTCTGCTTTCCCTCTTCCATCTCATCCATTAGCTTCTTTCCTTTCAATCCTCCAGACCTGCGGGACTCAACTCCTACTGGTGGCAGCCGGATAGTCCTAGCCTGCGCGCGTCGAACGAGCATAGTCTCACCGTGCGCGTTCCGCGAGCAGTGGGACCACCGGCTGACGCAAAAATTACATTTTGTTGCTCCCGCCCGCTAACAACTTCTCGACTTCCGCCACAATCACGTCGGCTCCCGCCAATTCCATGTCCCCCACCCGTTGCCACCGGATCACGCCGTTTTGGTCGATCACATAGACATTCGGAATAAACTTCCCACCGCCATAGAGCTTGTCCGTCGTTTTGCCCGGATCTAACAAATAGGGATAGGTCACTTTGACAGGAAAGGCGGAGAGAAACTCGCCCACGTCTTTTTTTGAATTTCCGTTGGAATTCACCCCGATCACCGTGACCTCTTTGCCCTTCGTCATCTCGAAGACTTTCTGTAAATTCGTGCCTTGCATCATGCAGGGATCGCAGATGTGAAACAAACCCAGCACCACGACCTTGCCTCTAAAGGCGTCGAGTGACACCGATTCACCGGTAATGGCAATCAGAGTAAAGGGGGGCGCCTTCTCGCCAACTTTGAAGAATCCGGCGGCAAACAGCAGATGAGCGGCAAAGATCGGAAACATGAGGACACTGAGGATGACGGTAATGCGTTTCATAGCTGCCTCCTTCATTGGAAAGCGAAAAGCGAATGCTTCATAGCCTATGGCACCAGCGGATTAGCGATCCGCGTTCGCTCAGGCTTCTGCTATAGGCTATACGCCATCAGCTCTTGCTCACTGGCGGTATCCTACCACGCTGATTTTTTCGTGGGCAACGGTAGGTGATCCGAAGACGCACGGTGCTTGACGAAGAACCGGCTCGGTCACTGCTTTTGGTGACGGACTTTCTGAGGGAGTGGAGGATCTAGAACAGAAACAGGGGCGTCGCGACGAGACCCATTGCGGGATGGATTGTGCGTTACGACGCAGACTCGAACAGGCCGAGCTGTAACTCTTCGGCTCGGGTAAAGGAGATGGGATACTTCTCGGTGAAGCAGGCATTGCAATACTGATGAGGCCGACCGGGAGCGGCCTTCAGCATACCGTCGAGGCTAAGGTAGGCGAGACTGTCGGCGGTGACGTATTTTTTAATCTCTTCGATGGAATGACTGGAAGCAATGAGCTCCTTCTTGGTCGGTGTATCGATGCCGTAGAAGCAGGGTGACACGATCGGTGGGGAGCTGATCCGCAGATGGACTTCTTTGGCGCCGGCATCGCGGATCATTTTGACGATCTTGCGGCTCGTCGTCCCTCGGACTAATGAATCGTCGACCACGACGACCCGTTTGCCGCACAGGACCTCCGCCACCGCGTTGAGCTTGACCTTCACACCGAAGTGACGGATCGATTGTTCCGGCTCGATGAACGTGCGTCCGACATAATGATTGCGGATCAAGCCGGTCTCGAACGGAATCCCCGCCCCCTCCGCGTAACCCAACGCTGCCGGAACGCCCGAATCCGGCACCGGAATCACCACATCGGCCGGCACCCAGGACTCCTGCGCCAGCTGCCGACCCAGGGCTTTCCTGGTGGCGTAAACCGCATTCGCTCCGAAGATCTTGCTATCGGGCCTGGCGAAGTAGACATACTCGAACACGCACATTGCCGGCTCAATCTGGGCAAACGGCCGGTAACTCGTCATGCCTTTGTCGTTCAACACCACCAGCTCGCCCGGTTCGATCTCCCGTTCGTAGGTCGCATCGAGCAGGTCGAAGGCACAGGTCTCCGATGCCACGAGCCAGCTGTCGCGGAATCGACCCAGACAAAGGGGACGGAACCCGTGAGGGTCACGCGCCGCAATCAAACCGTCGTCTGTCAATACGACCACAGAGAACGCCCCGCGCACCTGGCTCAATGCATCGATCACACGAGCCAAGAGTGTGTCGGCGCGCGAGTGGGCGATCAGGTGAATAATGACTTCACTGTCAGAGGTCGATTGAAAAATCGCGCCATAGGCTTCCAGCTCGTTGCGCAACACTTGGGCGTTGATCAAATTCCCGTTATGCGCAAGAGCAAGGTTGCCGAAGGCAAAATTGACGATCAGCGGCTGAACATTCTTGAGATCGTGCCCGCCGGCGGTCGAATAACGGTTGTGACCGATGGCCATCGTTCCGGGTAATTTGTCGAGCGAGGCCTTGTTGTAGATTTCGGCGACGAGGCCCATGCCCTTCTGCACATAGAAATGCTCGCCGTCGCCCGAGACGATCCCCGACGCTTCCTGTCCGCGATGTTGCAGCGCATAGAGACCGAGGTAGGTCAGATTCGAGGCTTCAGGATGACCATAGATCCCGAACACCGCACATTCATCGTGGAATTTATCGGGGGTGATCAGTTGCATAATTCTTTTGGCGCGAGGCAAGTGGCACGAGGCCAGGGGAAATCGAATGAAAAACCTTTCCCACCCTCTCGCCTCTAGCCCCTCGCCTCTCGCCTATCAAGAGATCGTTCGATCGAATTCGCCCAACGGTCTCGCAACGTCCGAATCTCAACGTCGATGCGACAGCCGGTCGAACGTTCGTCCCCCTGCACCTCGATCACCAAGCGGTCCCTGCCGACTGTCCCGATCTTGGCTGCCAGAATGCCCGCATCCCACGCCCGGTTGAGCACCTGCTCGGCAACGTCTGCCTTGACCGACAGGACCACGCGGGACTGGCTTTCACCGAACAAGAGCGCATCACGTCGCAAGCCGTCGAGAGATAATCTTATCACAGCCCCCAGTCCATCGCCCGGCTCCGACACGCAACATTCGGCGAGCGTCACGGCCAATCCTCCATCAGAGCAATCATGGGCAGATCGAACGAGTCCCTCACGAATCACTTTCAGTATAAATTGATGGAGCGCATGCTCTGTGTCGGGATTGAGCAACGGAGGAGAACCCTGTTCTCGATGGTGCAGCACTTTCAGGTATGCACTCCCCCCCAGATCTTCTCGTGTCTTGCCCACAAGCAGAATCACATCACCTGTTTGCTTGAACCATTGAGTCACCGTTTGATCAGCCTGCTCGATTAACCCCACCATCCCCAGCATCGGGGTCGGATAGATCGACAGCCCATTCGTTTCATTGTAGAAGCTGACGTTTCCGCTGACGATCGGCACACCGAAATGTTCACAGGCATCTTTCATCCCCTCGATCGCCAAGACAAACTGCCACATGATGTCCGGTCGTTCGGGATTGCCAAAGTTCAGACAATCCGTCAGCCCGATCGGCTCAGCGCCGGAACACACCAGATTCCTCGCCGCTTCAGCCACGGCAAGTCGAGCCCCTTCATAGGGATGCAGGAGGCAATAACGACTGTTGCAATCGACCGTTATCGCGACAGCCTTGTTCGTGCCTTTGATCCGCACGACTGCTGCGTCTGATCCTGGCCGGACCATCGTGTTCGTCCGCACCATGTGGTCGTACTGTTCATAGACCCAGTGCTTGCTCGCAATCGTTGGCGACGCCAGCAACGAGAGGAGGGCCGCAGTGGCATCCTTCACATCCGGAATGGCATCGTAGTTCAACCCTGTCAACATGTCTTGATACGCGGGTGGTGAGTAGGGCCGCTCGTAGCGAGGCCCATCATCGGCGAGCGACTTCGCGGGAATCTCCGCCACAACTTTGCCCTGATCCTTTACCCGGAGCATCCCATCACCGGTCACGCGACCCACCACTGCTACATCGAGATCCCACTTCTTGCAGATTCGGATGCACTCGTCTTCTTTGCCTGCTTTCGCCACCATGAGCATCCGCTCTTGCGACTCGGAGAGCATGAGTTCATAGGGTGTCATGCCAGGCTCGCGACGTGGTACGTGCGTCAGATCCAACTCAATCCCGTTGCCGGCGCGCGAGGCCATTTCGCAGGACGAACTGGTCAGCCCCGCGGCTCCCATGTCCTGAATGCCGACCAGGAGATCATTCGCCATCAGTTCAAGGCAGGCCTCCAACAAGAGCTTCTCCGTAAAGGGATCGCCGACCTGCACGGTCGGCCGTTTCTGTTCGGATTCGTCGTCGAACGAATCGGAGGCCATCGTCGCCCCGTGAATGCCGTCTCGTCCTGTCTTCGAACCGAAATAGATGACCGGATTGCCGACCCCTGCCGCAGTGCCACGGAAAATCTTGTTCTTCTCCGCAACACCGAGACAGAACACGTTCACCAGCGGGTTCAGCGAATAAATATCGTTAAACGCGATCTCGCCACCCACCGTCGGCACACCCATGCAATTGCCATAGCCTGCGATGCCGGCCACAACGCCCTTCATCAAGTGACGATTCTTCGCCGTCTCCAATTCCCCAAAGCGCAACGAATCAAGCAACGCAATCGGCCGCGCACCCATCGTGAAGATATCGCGCAGAATCCCTCCCACTCCCGTCGCGGCTCCCTGATACGGTTCGATGAACGAAGGATGGTTGTGTGATTCCATCTTAAAGACGACGCAGAGCCCGTCGCCGATATCCACTGCACCAGCGTTCTCCCCAGGCCCCTGCACCACCCGCGGTCCTGTCGTCGGCAGCTTTTTCAAATGCACGCGCGAACTTTTATAGGAACAGTGCTCCGACCACATGACGGAGAACATGCCGAGTTCGGTCAAATTGGGCTCGCGCCCCAAAATCTCGACGATCTTTTTGTACTCGTCGTCGGTCAGATTGTGCTGCGCGATGAGGTCTTTGGTAATCACTGGCTGCGTCACGCTCACAAGTCCTTCCTACACATCGCACTGGCAACGTTTGTTCCGAAGAATCACGATTTGCTTCCGGGGTTGATCCACATAAATAGTCTGCTTCGCACTTCCCGTCGCCTGTTTCTTTGCTAGTGGACTACGATACCGATAGCCACGATGACTCATCTCGATAACCAGCGCTTCATGCCGTCCATACAGGGCTTTCAATTTCCCCTTCCACCGCAACGTCTCCGGATGGCGGGCATAGCCCTTCTTGCCGTTCGTGAGCACCGACCAAATCGCGTGCAACTCCCGATGCTCCCCCAACAGATGATTTCGACAGAGCCTCTTCGGTGAGATATCCCAGATACGCATTGGTCGTACGTCAATCTACGCAGCCACTTGACTTTAACCTTCCTCGAAATAGTCCGAGTCAACCCTATGCACCCAATAATTTTCAACCTCCGTAACACCTATCTTGTGGTCAATCATGAGCTGTGCCAGTTGCTCACCATCAACAAGGACGATCTTTTTCTCGATACGCCCAACGTACTCTTTGGCATCTTGAGAAAATTTCGATGTTGTGATGAGGACACCCTTTCGTGCTCTGTGTCCTTCTAAGCTTCCGGCAAACTCTTGGACAGTTGGTCTCCCAACAGTAGCTTCCCATCTTTTGGCTTGAATATAGATAGCATCGAGACCAAGTTTGTCCTCTTTGATGATTCCATCAATCCCGCCGTCTCCAGACCGACCTACAGCCTGCCCAGCATCTTTTCTCGATCCTCCATAACCAATGGCAACCAGCAAGTCCACCACTAGTCGCTCGAAAAACTGAGGAGAGCATGCCCTAACACGGTCAAGAAGCTCTTGCGCCAACGTTCTGCGCAAGCTTTGATAGGCTTCTTCAAGAGTTTCGTATGGCGTGCCCAAAGTGTCTTCTTCCGTGTCTTCATCTCTTTTCGTTGATATTTTCGTTCCTCTTGCGAACTCAAGAAATTCTGGGAACTGTCGAAGGAATTTATTATCTAGTTCAACAGGCTTCTTCTTTAAAACTTCGGCGTCCCTTTCAGAAATTCGGAAAATGCCTCGACTTACCCTGTCAAGAAGTCTGGCCTTACTCAGATAGGTAATAGCCCATGCGACCCTATTTTCAAATTTTCGTGCTGTACCACTAGGGAGGAGTTCCGCACGGTCTTCTTCTGTTAGTTTAAACTCTGTGGCAACAGAGCTGTACATTTCTGCATATGAATGGTTTTTCCCATCACCAGCAATTTTCAGCACCGGCAAGAAGAACTTCTGATACTCAGGAATAGGCATTCACCGAACCTTGTTGTGGTGAGGGCGAGGCCAGAGCGACATTGCCGAGAGCGGTCGGGACCCATCGAGAGTGAGCCAGGAGGGAAAGCTGGAACTGACTGACGCGTCACAGTCTGAAAAGACTGTGGCGGAAGGAATTCCAGAAGGCTTCCACTTGGCGAACTCCGAAAGGGTGACCGTGGAGGCATAGGAGCGGTTGGCCATGCCTCACCCTGCTCCCACCATCTTTGGCTGCTTCGCTTTCTTCAACGCTTCCAACATCGACACAAATATCAATCGCCCATCTTCGTTGCCCAGCATCTCTTCCGCGCAACGTTCCGGGTGCGGCATCATGCCGAGGACGTTGCCCTCCGGATTAATGATCCCCGCGATATTGTCGAGCGAGCCGTTCGGATTCGATTCCGACATTACTTTGCCCTCCGGCGTGCAATAACGCAGCACGATCTGCGCGTTCGCCTGCATCGCTGCCAAGGTCACCGGATCGGTGTAATAATTGCCATCCGCGTGGGCGATCGGGAGCTTCAACACCTGACCGGACTCACAGCTTCCCGTGAACGCCGTGGCCGCATTCTCGACCTTCACATAGACGTCCTTGCAGATAAAGTTCAGCGACTCATTTCGTAACATCGCGCCCGGCAGCAACCCCGCTTCGAGCAGAATCTGAAACCCGTTGCAGATGCCGATCACCATGCCACCGCTTTTCGCAAATTCCTTCACCGCTCCCATCACCGGAGAAAACCGCGCGATCGCTCCGGTGCGGAGGTAGTCCCCATAAGAAAATCCGCCGGGGAGCACAACGGCATCGAGTCCTTTCAACAGGGTTTCTTTGTGCCAGATCATCTCCACGTACTGCCCAAGCACATTCTTGAAGACATGCTCGCAGTCGTGATCGCAATTACTCCCCGGAAAAACCACCACTCCGATATTCATTAAGCCACCCTAGTGACACGTGACGAGTGACGCGTGACAAACATCGGACATTCCGAGGTCGCAATCTTGACCAACCCGTCACCTGTCACCAATCACCTCTCACTGTAGTTCGTAGCGGTATTCTTCGATAATGGTATTCGCGAGCAACTTTTCGCACATCTGCTTCACCTCAACCTCGGCCTTGGCCTTATCCTTTTCGTCCAGATCCAACTCCATATACTTGCCAACCCGGACGTTCGCCGCGTTTTTGAACCCGAGCGAATCGAGCGCGTGCTCGATCGCCTTCCCTTGAGGATCGAGAATTCCTTGCTTCAGTGTCACATGAATCTTCGCCTTCACGATTTACTCCCCTGATCCGATGCCTTGTTCAATCCGTCGACATACTTCCTGATCCAGAAGATTCCCGCCACTGTGACGAGGCCACCGACCGATAGCGCAGCAAAGGCCCATCGCCAGGGCGACTCATCGAGATGATAGGCCATCATGGCCACGACCGCCGCCCATACCAACACCGCCGCCACCAGCCCATAATTCAAAAACGCCCGCAGCATCCTTATCCTTTCCCTCCCCCACCCCCAGTGAGGAAAGGTCGTTGGGTTCTAGATGAGGGATGCGGTGAACGGTTTCAACTGCGCGCGTCGAGCGACCACTGTTTCATCGTGGGGGCTCCGCGAGCACAGAAACCGGCACCGCGTCCCTCACCACTGTCTGTTCTTCATCCACACACTCTTTTTAGTACCTCTTGATATGCCTCCTCTATCTTCCCCAAATCCTTCCTGAACCGATCCTTGTCCATCGACTCCTTCGTCGTCATATCCCAAAACCGGCTGGTGTCCGGAGAAATCTCGTCGGCCAACATCAGCTTGCCGTTGTGCATTCCGAATTCCAACTTGAAATCAACGAGGATCATCTTCCGTTCGCGGAAGAAGGGCTGCAGGAGGCTGTTCACTTTCAACGCCAGGCGCTTGATCTCCGCCATCTGCTCCGGCGTCGCCAATTTCATCAGCCGGACATGATCATCCGCGATAAGCGGATCACCCAACGCATCGTTCTTGTAATACCATTCGACGATCGCCGGTTCGATCGGCTCGCCTTCTTTGAGACCAAGGCGCTTCGCCAAGCTTCCCGCCACGACGTTCCGCACCACGACCTCCACCGGCACGATCGTCACTTTCTTCGTCAGCATTTCCCGGTCGCTGAGCCGTTCAACGAAATGGGTCGGCACACCCGCCTGCTCCACCAGCCGGAACAGGCGTTCCGACACTTTATTATTGATAATGCCTTTCTCGAGGATCGTGCCACGCTTCTGGGCGTTGAAGGCCGTTGCGTCGTCCTTGAAATACTGCACAACTTGGTCAGGTTTGTCGGTGGCAAAGATTTTCTTCGCCTTGCCTTCGTAGAGCATTGTGCCTGCAGTCATCGCCTGTTCTTATCCCCCGTGCGTTACTGCGCCAATATTTCGATCACTTCGTCCAACGATCTCACCGTGCCGATCAACGTCGGATGGCCGAATCGGCGTGTATACTGAAACTCTTTAACTTTCTCCAGCGACAGAATGAGACTGTGAAAATCCTCGAGCTTGGACGTTTCGAAATAGGTGATGAAGTCCAGATCGTCCAGACCGCTTGAATGGTATAATTTTCGCTTCACCGTCTTATGATACGGCAGCGCCGCTTCAGTGTGTTCCTTCATCATCTCGGCCCGCTTGTCCTGATCAAGGCTCCACCATTCCGCACTCTTTCTGATGGGAATGACGATCGCATAGGGTTTGGCACCAGGCTCACTCGCAGCCTTGAGATCGGCTTTCATCTGTTCCGGAAACCCCGGCACGTAGTTGGCCTTCTTGGTCAGACCATTCAAAATCACGGCTGTCTTTAAATGTGATCCGAACAGGCTCGCTTGAAGATCTACGAGAAATTTCTGCGTATCGCGCAGTTCGGTCGCATGGATACGAAACAGTAGGTCGGCGTGATCGGAGAGCCCACGGAGAAGATACAGATCGATGGCCAGCTTCTCCTGATACTGTTCGACCACACCCTTCAGCACCATCAAGTGCGCGATGCGCGTCCGCTGGTCCTCCTTCGTCCAATCTTCATCAAAACTGAAGGCCGCAAAGGTCCCGTAGACTCCCGGTTCGCTCAGGAGCTTATCCCGATCCGCCGCACCGGACACCGTGGCCGGCATCGCCAGCCACACCGCAGCCATGCACAGTGCTGTGCCGTATGCGATCGCCTGCATCATCGTGTCTTCCCCCTTGGTCCGAACACCCGTCGATAAATCTGGTCGATGTGCCGCAGATAGTACTTGGGATTGAAGCAGGCCTTGATCTCGCTCGCCTTCAGATGCTTTGTGATGAACGGGTCCTTGCTCGCCAACGTCTGCAGATCCCCTTCACCGTTCCACGAGGCCATCGCGTTTCGCTGGACGGCTTCGTAGGATTCCGTGCGCTGCGCGCCCTTTTCGATGAGCGCAAGCAGAAGCCGTTGTGAGTAGACCAACCCGCCGGTCAACTCGAGGTTCCGCTTCATGTTCGCAGGATAGACCACGAGGTTCTTGATGACATCGGTAATTCGCGCCAGCATGTAATCCATGAGAATCGTGCTGTCCGGCATGATGACGCGTTCGACCGATGAATGGCTAATGTCGCGCTCATGCCACAACGCCACGTCCTCCATTGCGGCGAGGCTGTTGGCTCGCACGACTCGTGCGAGGCCGCAGAGATTCTCGGAGGCGATCGGATTGCGCTTGTGCGGCATCGCCGACGAACCCTTCTGCCCCTCCGAGAAATACTCCTCCGCTTCCAGAACTTCCGTCCGCTGAAGGTGGCGAATTTCGGTCGCAAACTTCTCGATACTCGCCGCGAGCAGGGCAAGCGCCGTGGCATAGGCGGCATGGCGATCCCGTTGGACCACCTGACTCGAGACGGGATCGGGTTTGAGGCCCAGCTTGGCACAGACATACTCTTCGATGTCTGGCCCCTGGTGCGCGAACGTTCCCATCGCGCCGGACAGCTTTCCCACGGCAATTTCGTCGCGCACGCGTCCCAGCCGTTCCCGATGCCGGCACACTTCCTCATACCAGATGGCCAGCTTGAAGCCGAACGAGATCGGCTCACCATGAATGCCGTGCGAGCGGCCGACCATCACCGTGTTCTTGTAGCGGAGCGCCTGCCGCTGAAGGACCGTCAACAAACCGTCGAGATCCTCCAAGATGATGTCGAGCGCCTCGGTCATTTGGATGGCCAGAGACGTATCCACGATGTCCGACGAGGTCAGCCCCATGTGAAGGAACCGATGCTCCGGTCCGACCGACTCCATGAGGGATTCGAGAAAAGCAATGACGTCGTGCTTCGTGACCTTCTCGATCTCAGCAATCAAATCGACGTCGATCCTGGCCTTTTTCCGAATCTTGGCGGACGTTCCACGCGGTACCTGACCTGCCCGTTCAAACGCGGCGCACGCCTGCAACTCGACCTCCAGCCAAATCTCGTATTTGTGCTTGAGCTCCCAGAGCGCCTTCATCTTGGGACGGGAGTATCGATCGATCATCGCATTCTCCGAATGGAGGCTAGAGGCGTGGGGCTAGTGGCTAGAGACACCCGCGCATAAGCTCTCCGACAGTGCCAAGGCCTATTTTGAAGGATGCAATTCATGGCCCCTTGCCTCTTGCCCCTTGCCTCACACCTATAGCTTCGGCACGCTTCGCTTCCAGACGCGGATCAGACAACAAAATTTTGTCCAGAATGCCGTTCACAAATTTCGACGCCTCGTCATCACCGAAGCTTTTGGCCAGCTCAATCGCTTCATTCATCGTCACCTTCGCCGGTACCTCTCCCATCCAGAGCAACTCGTACAGGCCCGCTCGCAAGATGTTCCGGTCCACGATCGGCATGCGGCTGACTTTCCAATTCGTGGCATGTTTGCCGATTAACGCATCGAGTTCCTTCTTGTGCTCCAGCACACCCTGCACGATTTTCTGAGTGAACGCCTTGATCTCATCGGTCGTCTTGACGGTTTTCCAAAACTCGTCGAGCCAGACATCCGGCTTACCGTGGATATCGTACTGAAACAAGATTTGGAGTGCGTGTTCGCGGGCTTGATGGCGTGATCCCATAGTTACGTCGTCGATCGACGCCGACCCTGACGCCCTCTGCCATTCGAGGTCACCACCGCCTTCGTCGATCGTGGCTGATCGGCGGTCTTGAGCAGTCTCATGACCGAGGCCATTTCGATCGCCGACTTAGCCGCCTCGCCCCCGCGGTTGAACTTGGCCGGATCGGCCCGCTCGATCGCCTGTGCGACAGTATCCGTGGTGAGCACCCCGAAGATCACGGGCACATCGGCATCCAACGCCGCTTGGCCGATTCCCCGACTCGCTTCCGCGCTGATATAGTCGAAGTGCGGTGTATCACCGCGAATGACGGCGCCCAGACAGATCACCGCATCGAATTGCTGCGATCGCGCCATAGTGCGTGCCACGATTGGAATCTCGAAGGCACCGGGCACCCGGACCACTTCAATGTCCTCGGCCTTCACGCCGTGCTTCGTCAATGCCTCCGCGCAGGACGACAGCAACTTGCTCGTCACAAACTTATTGAACTTGCTTACCACGATGCCGAACCGCAACCCCGTCGCATCGTGACTTCCTTTCCGCAGCTTCATCCTTTTACGTCTTCTCCTTGGGCACGTTCACCACATTAGAAGGGAGCGGCTAGCTTGCCCTTCGATTGCGCGCGTTGAGCGACCACAGCTTCATTGTGGGGGCTCCGCGAGCACGGAAGGGCGGGCTAGCTGCTCCCCCTCCTCATACCTTCTTGAGAATGTGCCCCAGCTTCTTCTTCTTCGTCCGCAAGTACTTCACATTAGCATCCCGCGGCTGAATCTCGATCGGCACGCGCTCGACCACTTTCAAGCCGTACCCCTCGATGCCAACGATCTTGCGGGGGTTGTTCGTAATCAGTTTAATCTGGTGGAGGCCGAGGTTCGCCAGAATCTGCGCCCCCACGCCGTAATCACGTAAGTCGGCTTTGAACCCGAGCTTGATATTCGCTTCAACCGTATCGCTCCCCTGATCTTGCAGCGAGTAGGCCTTGATCTTGTTCAGCAGCCCGATACCGCGTCCTTCCTGGTTGAGGTAGAGCAGGATTCCCCGTCCTTCCTTTTGAATGATCTCCATGGCCGTATGAAGCTGATCGCGACAATCGCAACGCAGCGATCCCAACGCATCGGCCGTGAGGCACCCGGAATGGACGCGCACCAATGTCGGGGCTCCGCTATCGACCCGCCCTTTCACCAGCGCGATGTGCGTGACGTTGTCGATTTCGTTCTCAAAGGCCACCGCGTCGAACTCGCCGAACATGGTCGGCATCCGTGCGCTGGCGACCCGCTTGACGAAGGTCTCGCGGCGCATCCGGTATTCGATCAACGCCTTCACCGTCACCATCTTCAGCTTGTGGACTTTGGCGAATTTCGCCAGCTCCGGCACCCGGGCCATCGTGCCGTCTTCGTTCATAATCTCGCAAATGACCCCGGCAGGGTTGAGGCCGGCCATTCGCGCCAGATCGACCGAGCCTTCCGTTTGTCCCGCGCGTCGCAATACCCCGCCCTGCTGAGCTTTCAATGGGAAAATGTGTCCGGGTCGCGCGAGGTCCGTCGATTTGGATTTCGGATCGATGGCGACATGAATCGTCGTCGCGCGATCGGCCGCGGAAATGCCGGTGGTGATATCCTTTCGCGCATCAATCGAGACGGTGAACGCTGTACCGAACGTCGCGGTGTTCTCAACCGCTTGCTGAGGCAGATGGAGTTCGTCGACTCGCTCCGGCGTGAGCGCGAGGCAGATCAGCCCACGCGCGTACTTGGCCATGAAGTTGATCGAGGGGGGGGTGACCTTCTCGGCGGCAATGACGAGATCCCCTTCATTTTCCCGGTCTTCATCATCCACCAGGATGACGAATTTCCCCTTCTTAATGTCCCGGATCGCGTCTTCGATGCTGTTAAATGGTGCAGGCATAATTTCAATGGCGACTGTTCAAACAGACAATCAATTTATCATTTAATATCGACCATGTAACATTCTTTTTTTGGCCCTAGACTGACAACAGGGAACAGAACGGTCACGAGCCCTCGTCGTTTCTGTCCTCCGTTCGTCGAATGATCAAGGCCACGCTGACAGCGGCAGCCACCGATACAGCCGCAAATAGCCACAGCCCCGTGCGGTAGCTGCCGGACAGATCTTTCAGCACCCCCAGCCAGACAGGGAGGAGAAACCCGCCGAAACCACCGGCTGCGCCGATCACGCCGGAAGCCAGGCCGATTTGTTTCGGAAACCGCTCCGACACCACTTGAAAGACCACACCGTTGCCGAACCCCATCGTGGCAATGGCACCGATCAACAGTGACACTGCCCATCCGACGGAAGGCAGTTCTCCCAAGCTAGCGATGAACCCGGCGATTGCTGCAAAGACCGGCCCCAGCACGACGATTCCCCCAAACCGGTCTGCAACAAACCCGCCGAACGGACGGATCAGGCTTCCGAGCAATCCGCACAGGGCCGTCACAGAACCGGCCTCCACGAGAGTCAATCCATACTGATCGTGAAGGAAAATGGGGAGCGTACTGCATAACCCGACAAACCCCCCAAACGTGACTGCATAGAGCAGACAGAGCCAATACACGGAAGGCTGCCGCAGCATGGCGGTGACCTCGTACCACCATTGCGGCTGGCGTTCTGTCCGAGCGAACCGCGCATCAGATCGGACAAGAAACCAGAAGAGCAGAAATGTCCCGACGAGCGGAACGATCATCAAGCCGAACACGCCGTGCCAACCGACCAGTTCGGACACGCGCGGCGCGAAGAACATGGCCAGGACGGTGCCACTGTTCGCCGATGCCGCGACTCCCAACGCAAATCCCTGGTGCGCCGGCGGATAAGCCCGGCTCGCGATGGGAAGGGCCACCGCAAAACTGGCTCCGGCCACGCCCAGCAGCAACCCCATCCCGAGGGCCTGCACGAAACTCGTCACGCCCAACCATCCCCACATCACCGCGATGATCACACCACCGAGCAGGCACAATCCCGTTCGCTTGGCCCCGAACCGGTCGCTCGCGAGACCGACACCCACTCTCAAAAAGGCGCCCCCGAGGAGCGGGCAGGCCACGAGCAAACCCTTTTCTGTGGAGTTCAAGCCCAGTTCCTCGGCGATCGAAATTCCCAGGGCTCCGATCAGGAGCCAGGCCATGAAGCTGACCTCGAAATGTAACCAGGCTCCGACCAATGACGGCCAGTGGCCGCTGCGTAACGCCGAGAGAATCGTCTTCATGAAATCATCCGGGATCCTTGATCGCGACCGTTCACGTCCTTCGTGCGAGCCGGCGGAAACTCCACTATAGGAGACAGGCTTTCGCTCCTGCAAGATTGCCTGTCCCGCTCTCCCTTTCAGGGATGGTTTGTCCTCGAACAAGGTTCTGTTATAGTCATCGCGTCATATGGCCAAATCTGACGACGAACTCGACGAAGAAGCGCTCGAGCCGGAGATCCTGGACCCGTCGGACGACGAGGTCGTGGAACTGGCTCCGCTGCCCGCAGGAGCTGAACCAGCCAGGTCCGACGGCCGTGAGAAGTCAGATTCGACCGCCGTGGTGCCGGTTACCGCGCTTCAACAGTACCTCGCCGAAGTCCGCCGGTATCCTTACCTCTCCAAAGAAGAAGAACTACAGCTCTTCCATGAATACCGTACCCACGGCAGCAGGGAAGCAGCCGTGAAATTGATTATGGCCAACTTGCGCGTCTCGGTCGCGATCGCCGCCGAATATCTTCACACCGGCGCCGATCACATGGACTTGATCCAAGAAGGCAACATCGGGCTGATGCAGGCGATCAAGAAGTTCGACTCGTCGAAAAACGTGCGCTTCTATGCCTATGCCGCCTGGTGGTCGCGGGCCTATATCCTGCGCTACCTGCTGAATAACTACCGTCTGGTCAAGATCGGAACGACCCAGGATCAGCGAAAGCTGTTCTACAACCTGAAAAAAGAGAAGGCGAAACTCGAACGGGAAGGATTCGCTCCCGATACGAAACTGCTCGCGGACCGTTTGAACGTACGCGAACGCGACGTCATCGAGATGGATCAGCGACTCGGCAATTGGGAACTGTCCCTGGACCAACCGATCGGCGAAGATCAGGAAGGCACTCTGCTCGACGTGCTCCCGGCTCAGCAAATCGGAGCAGACGAGCAGATCGCCGACCATCAGCTCAAATCGCTCTTTCGAGCCAAGTTGGCGGAATTTATCAAAACGCTCGAGGAACGGGATGAGGACATCCTCCGCAATCGAATCCTCTCGGACACCCCCTTAACCCTCGATGATCTGGGGGCCAAGTACGGCATTACGAAGGAACGCACCCGTCAGTTGGAAGCCAGGATCATCAAGCGGCTTCGTGACTATATCAAAAAGGACGTCAAGGATTTCGACCGCTTACGGATCTAATTCCTGGATATTCCGCCAGCCAGAAATAGGACTAGAATAATGAAATCTCAATGGGTTATGATACCAACTGTTAAGACGATATGGAGCTGGAAAGAAATTCCTGAGTTCCCCCCTTGACTTGGACTGACCTGAGGCTATCTCTATCCCCAAGTTTGCGGACAAGGGCTTCTGCTCGTTCGGGCGTGGGTTATACATGTACACGCCATCGAGTTTGAACCGGTACCAAATCGTCACGATATATATCATATATCTCTAACCCCGTTTATTAATCAGCACGAGGAGGGTGTTGCATATGACTACAGCAGCGAAGGAAAAGAAGAACGTCGCCAAGGGATTTCAGCCCCTGGGGGACCGGGTGTTCGTCACCTACACCGAGGAATTGGAGCGGACCGCGGGCGGCATCTACGTGCCGGATTCTGCGAAAGAGAAGCCGCAACGAGGCATTGTCCAGGCAATCGGCAAAAAGGTCGAGAACGTGAAGGTCGGCGACCAAGTTCTCTTCGACAAGTACTCAGGCAGCAAGCTCCGGATCGAGGATGAGGAATGCTTGATCCTCAAGGAAGAAGATATCCTCGGTGTCTTCACCAGCTAATTGATCACCAACACGACTACTGACTTATTATAAGGGAGGAATCACATGGCAAAGCAACTACTGTATAGCGAGGCAGCTCGGGCCTCCATTCTCAGGGGGGTCAACCAGCTCGCCGACGCCGTGAAGGCGACCCTCGGTCCCAAGGGCCGGAACGCCATTCTCGATAAGAAGTTCGGCGCCCCGACCATCACCAAGGACGGCGTCACGGTCGCGAAGGAAGTCGAACTCAAGAATCCCTACGAAAACATGGGTGCTCAGCTTGTCCGCGAAGTCGCAAGCAAGACCAGCGACACTGCGGGTGACGGCACCACGACTGCCACGGTGTTGGCTCAGGCCATCTATCGCGAAGGTGCGAAGAACATCACGGCTGGCGCCAATCCGATGGAAATCAAGCGCGGCGTCGATCAGGCGGTGGAAGCGGTTGTGGCCGAGCTGAAGAAGCTCAGCAAGCCCTGCCAGGACAAGAAAGAAATTTCCCAGGTCGGCACCATTTCCGCGAACAACGACAAGACCATCGGCGACCTGATCGCGGAAGCGATGGAGAAGGTCGGCAAGGACGGCGTGATTACGGTCGAAGAAGCCAAGTCGATGACCACGTCCTTGGACGTCGTCGAAGGCATGCAGTTCGATCGTGGGTACATCTCTCCCTATTTCGTCACCAACGCCGAGCGGATGGAATGTTCAGTCGAAGAGCCGCTCATCCTCATCAACGAAAAGAAAGTCAGCAGCATGAAGGATCTCCTCCCGATCCTCGAGCAGGTGGCCAAGATGGGCAAGCCGCTCGTGATCATCGCGGAAGAAGTTGAAGGCGAAGCGCTGGCGACCCTCGTGGTGAACAAGCTCCGCGGCACGCTGAACGTCGCGGCCGTGAAGGCTCCGGGCTTCGGCGATCGCCGGAAGGCCATGTTGGAGGACATCGCCATCCTCACGGGTGGCCAGGTGATTTCTGAAGATCTTGGCATTAAGCTGGAGAACGTGAAGCTCACCGACCTCGGCCGTGCCAAACGTGTGACGATCGATAAGGACAACACCACGATCGTCGAGGGCTACGGCGACCCGAAGAAGATCGAGGGCCGCGTGAAGCAGATCAAGGCCCAGATCGAAGAGACGACCTCGGACTACGATCGCGAGAAGCTGCAGGAGCGGCTTGCCAAGATCGTGGGCGGTGTGGCCGTCATCAACGTCGGCGCCGCGACCGAGACCGAAATGAAGGAAAAGAAAGCCCGTGTCGAAGACGCGCTGCACGCGACGAAAGCAGCTGTCGAAGAGGGCATCGTTCCTGGCGGCGGTGTCGCCTATCTCCGCTGCATCCCTGCGCTGGATTCGGTCAAACTGGTGCCGGAACAACAGGTGGGCGTCAACATCGTTCGACGCGCCTTGGAGGAACCGATTCGCCAGATTGCGGCCAATGCCGGAGCAGAAGGATCGGTGATCGTCGAAAAGGTTCGCGCCGACAAGAATGCCAACTCCGGCTTCAATGCGGCGACGGAAGAGTATGTCGACATGATCAAGGCCGGCATCATCGACCCGACCAAGGTGTCGCGCTGCGCGTTGCAGAACGCGGCCAGCGTCGCGGGCTTGATGCTCACGACCGAAGTCATGATCACTGAAATCCCTGAAGAGAAGAAAGAGCCGGTTGGTGGCCATGGCCACAGCCACGGCATGGAAGGGATGTACTAAGAAGAGAAGAGCTAATAGCGTATAGCTTATGGCTCGGAGCGAAGGGCTCGGTGGCAAACCACCGAGCCCTTCGTGTTTCTGGAGTGATTCGTGCGCTAGAATACATCTAGCTGGAACGCCTGAGGAAGGTTTCCGTGATCGTTGAGGTTGAATCGAACGAGAATTGCGAAATCAGCTTCTTCGCGCGATTCAAAGAAGCCGGCCCCGTCAGACCGGTCCTGCAAGTTCGACTCTATGATCGTAATCCGACCGGCGAGTGGTATTGGGTCACGGGCTGGAACGATAATCCTCAGGCACCTGTCTGTCCGGCGTACGCCCAGCTGGTTGAAGATTCTGGAGCAGGACTGACTCACTTGGTCTATGGAGGAATCTTCGGCCTCCGCTTCAAGCCCCTCGACATGGACGAACCCTGGAGTCTCGAAAGTCCTCGACAATGGGGAGAAGCCTACCTCTCGCTAGCCGACAATCGCGATCTACGCTACGCCGACTAGCTCTCTGCCTCGAATCGAATGACATTGAGTTGTCGCGAGAGGGGTTAAGCGATATCTCATTCTCTTCCGTATCCCATTACGACCACGGCCATCCTCGAACGGTCACAGACCTAGCTATGCAATGCTCGCATGGCTCCCATTTGGAGTGCTCTGCTCAGGAGCTGACGAGCATGCCCCAGATTCCTATCTAAAAATTCGAGAACTGTGTATAAGCAAATTGTGGACTGCACAGTTTAACTTAGAATTAACTAGGACAAATTTCATTAGGGCAGTACACTCGCCTTGGTTGGGTATCTGCTAGAGAGAGGCACCCATGTCGGCACCCTCGATACCCTTTGCCCCGACAGTCAATGTACGGACATTTCGTCCAGCCAGCGTCCGGCGCATTCTTTGTGTGTTTCCTGCCTACACGAAGGCGTTCGGCACCTTCGATCACGCCTTTCCTCTGATGGGTCCCGTCAAGGCCTTCATGCCGCCACAGGGGATCCTCCTTATCGCAGCGCTCATGCCCCGGGAATGGCAAGTCCGATTCGTTGATGAGAACATCCGCCCAGTGATGGAGAGCGAGCTAGACTGGGCCGACGCCGTCCTTGTGTCGGGCATGCACATCCAACGCAGGCAGATTCTTGATCTCGTGCGCCGCGCCCATCGCGAAGGGAAGGTGGTCGCCCTCGGCGGGCCATCAGTCTCCGCGGCGCCCGAGCACTACGCGGAGATCGATCTCCTCCATTGCGGCGAGGTGGGCGACGGGACACTCGAGTTGTTCTGCCGGCTCGACGAGACCGTGGCGCGCCCCGAGCGGCAGATCGTGTACCGTACGGTCGACCGTCTTCCGATGACCGACTTCCCGACACCTGCCTATCACCTGATCGACATCCGCCAGTATCTCCTCGGGTGCGTCCAATATTCCAGCGGCTGCCCCTTCACCTGCGAGTTCTGCGACATTCCCGCGCTCTACGGGAGAAACCCCAGGCTCAAGAGCCCGCACCAGATCTTGGCAGAGCTCGATCAGCTCGCCGATGGCGGGACGCCGTCGATCTACTTTGTAGACGATAACTTCATCGCGAATCCCCGAGCCGCACTGGACCTTCTACCGCACCTCGTCGAGTGGCAGCGGCGCCGCGATTGTTCCGTTCGGCTCTCCTGCGAGCTCACGCTGAACGTCGCCGAGTACCCCGAGATCCTGAAGCTCATGCGCGACGCCTTTATGACGAACGTCTTCTGCGGCATCGAAACGGTGGAGCCAGCCGCTTTGCGTGCCATGAAAAAGACCCAGAACCTCCGCACGCCGATGCTCCAGGCCGTGGACACGATCAATAGTTACGGAATCGAAGTCGCCGCCGGGATCATCCTTGGTCTGGACACCGACACCCCTGAGACACCGGATGCGATCCTGGAGTTTATCGAGGCCTCCCAAATCCCGATCGTGACGCCGAATCTGCTCGTCGCCCTCCCACATACGCCGCTCTACGAGCGGCTCCGCAAGGTGGGCCGCCTGAACTCGGGTGAAGGGCGTGACTCGAACATCGAATACCTGCAGCCTTACGAGGACGTGGCAGCGAGCTGGAAGCGGGTGATCCGCGAGGTGTACGAGCCGCGAAAGATCTATGAGCGATACGCGACCCAGGCGAGGAAGACGTATCCGTACCGTAAGCGGCCGACCCGTCCACTAGAGCAGCTTACCTGGGTCAATGTCCGGCGCGCGCTCGATATCTTCTCGCGCATCGCCCGGCAGGTCGGCATCTCTAGCGATTACCGGGCTGAGTTCTGGAAGATGGCCTGGAGGGAGCTGTGCCGAGGGAACATCGAGTCGGTGTTCCAGATCGCGATGGTCGCACATCACCTGATCACCTTCGGTCGTGAATGCCTCACCCGCGACGTGCAGGTCTCTGCGTATTCCGCCCGTCGGCGCGAGGAACAGGATCCGGTACTGCTTTCACGTGATCTCCTTTCCCTGTCTCCAACCGGCAGTCGTCAAGCGGCCACGTAAGTCGAGTTACCCACAGAATTGTTCACCATCTCAGGGCAATCTCTACCTATTTTGAGCGGTTCGACAGGAACAGTGTTGAGATCCACCTAATGATTGGACAGGGAGCATTCCTCAGGCGGGCTGATTGACGCCGCTGCGACATATCATTTGGTAGAATAATCAGAAGAAGCGTCGGTCGCAATCTGTGCAAAAGCCTGGCTGGCGCAGATTGAATGCCCCTTGGAAGCGGAGTCACAAACGCGACCAGTTCCCTGCGAAACGGATGGCCAAGCACGAGTAAGACGCTGACCAATAATTAAGCAGGTTGGACCACCTATGACCTGTGCACCTCAGATCGACTCGGAGGGCATTGGGCTTCCGTCGCGCGAGAGGACAGGACTCACGATCCTCGGCCGCCTCTTCCTTTCACTCATATGCGCAACACCGATCCTCTGGGCAAGCAGGGCTATAGCTGAACCAGAACCATCGTCGGCTGTGCAGACCCCCACCGAGGCGATGAGGACTACCACCGGTCAAGCGCTCAAACTATTGCGGGATCGAGAGCTGAAGAAACCAGAGCGCATGGATGAGCTTGTCACGCGGCTCAAGAAGATCGCTGATGCCCGCTTCGACTACGGGGAAATGGCCAAACGGTCACTGGGGATCCAGTTGAACAGATTAGGAGAGAAGGAACAGCAAGAGTTTGTCGACCTGTTCACGGAGTTTTTGACAGCAACCTATGTAGAGAAGATACACACCTACTCTGGAGAAGAGGTGACGTTTCTCAACGAACGGCTCGAAGGAAACTATGCGGAGGTGAAGACCGTGATGATTGGGAAGAAAACGGACACTCCCATGGACTACAGGCTCATGATGAAAGGCGGCGACTGGAAAGCGTACGATGTGGTGGTGGACGGAATCAGCCTCGTCCAGAATTATCGAACGCAGTTCACAGCGATTCTTCGTTCATCATCATACGACCAGTTAGTCGTGACTCTGCGCAATAAGATTGCGCAACATAACGTGAAGACCAGCATTTCAGAAGCGAGCACGTCATCCCACTAGCCAGCTCTCGGATCGGCAAGGCTTGTTCTCCGACACTCTTCCGCCGTCCTGCCTTCGGCGTCACGAGTGAAACCGTCTTGCGCGAACCGATCTATCTACCAAGATGTACCTCACATTTGACTACCAACAGCTCTCGATCAGCACATTAAATCAAGCAATGACTTTTCTCTAGAAGCGTTCTCCCTCCGTAAGTCTCGCAAATGCGTGGTCGCGGAACTTGTCACCGCTTGACCGAGACAATCCGAGATTGTTCCGCATTCCCTCGATCTAGTATCCCCTCCGCCACATCCAGTAGAGCGTTCGCTTTTCCAGAAGAGGAGCGCTGACTGGTGGCCAGCGCGTATGCTCCCCGTAGATCTCCTGACTTAGCCTGAGCCCGCGCGATTGCATTGAGCGCCTGCCCCCTGTCTCCCTCCCCTTTGATACCGGAAAACGTCTGCATTGCCCCGTGGATGTCACCCACTGCGGCCTGAGCGGCCGCGATGTTCGCCAAAACCCTCTCCTTGCCTTTGAAGGACTCCCGGATGAGATCAACAGTTCGCAGGGCCTGCTCAATGGTCTTGGCGGCCCCAACGTAATCCACTACAGAACGCCCCGATTGATCCCGTGCAATGACTCCCAGCGCTGACGCCCTCTCAGGAATGTCAAGCCGGATAGTGGCGACAGCTTGGAAAGTCTGCTCAAGGGTCTTTGTGGCCCCGGTTCGGTCTCCCACCCTCGCCTGCGCTCCCCAGATTGGCGACGCGCCTGCAATTAAAAAGTTCGCCTTCTCAGAACCGGCCTGAATAGTAGCTGCGGTCTGAAGAACCATTTCGACCATCTTGGCAACTCCAGCGTGGTCGCCTGCCCTCGCCTGAGCTGCCCCGGTGGAACAAATGAAGCTGGCCTTCTGCATGTTCGATGGGAAGCTGGCAACCGTCTCTAGCGCCCCCTGCACATTGCCCGTCTTAAGCTGAGCCTGTGCAATAGCCCACAGTACGTTGGGTTTCACGAAATTACTTCGAGCACGGGCCGCCGTTCGCAGGGCCCTCTCGTTGTCGCCAGCCTTCACTTGGATCATCGCGATCGCGCTCAGGGCTCTATCCTTCGCTGGTTCATCCAGAATAGTGTCCGCGGTTTGCACTGCACCGCGATAGTCCCTCGTTTCCGCTTGGGCCTCAGCGATTTCACTCAAGGTATTCCATTTGTCGACAGGCTTCTGGATGTGAGTGGCAGTCCGAAGAACCTGCTCAAAGGTCTTGGTGGCACCTGCGTGGTCCCCTGCACTCCATTGAACCGCTCCGATCATTCTCAACGCGTTGGCCTTCTCGGTTTCACCGCGAATGTGGTCAGCGGTCTGCATCGCCTCGCGCATCTCACCTGCCTTCGCTTGTGCGGCTGCAATTTCCTGCCAAGCGGAATCTCTGACAGTGGCATTTCCAATCTCGGCGGCAATCTGCAGCGCTCCTTTCACATCACCTGCCTCAGCCAGCTGGGTCATCAAGTCGGAATGGAGTACGTAATGATACTTTTGCGCTTCAGGAACCTGCTGAACGGTCGTTAGAGCACCGAGGATGTCTCCTGCCTCTGCTTGTGCGCTTGCGATCTCCTCCAGCGCAGAGGCTCTTCTGGAATCCTTTCGAAGGTGGGTGGCAGCCTGGAGCGCCTGTTCAAGTGTCTGCAGGGCGCCTCTACGATCTCCTGCTTTTATCTGCGCTCGTGCGACAGTCGCCAGGACCGTCGCTTTCCAATCTGTCCCATCTGGGATTTCTACAGCGGCTTGTTCCGCGACATGCACGTGACCCGCCGCTGCTTGAGACTCTACGATTGCCCATAGAGCGTTCGTCTTCGCATGATCGTCTCCGATTCCTGCGGCAATCTGCAACGCTCTGTTCACGTCTCCGAGGACAGCATTAACCTCCTGAAAGGCGTAGCGACTGCACGAATCAGGGCTATCTGCGGCCGTCTGAACTGCCCCCTCCATATCACCTGCTTTCGCTTGTGTTCTTGCGATTCTCCTCAGCAGATTACAACCTTCTGGGGTGCCGGTGGCCGCTTTTCTTGCCTCTTGTAGAACTTTGTGAATCTCCAGATTTCCATCGACACTGCCTTGTAAGGTGCAGGCAAGCCCTGTTGCCACGAAGGTCATCAAGCAAAGAACACCCCACAGCAAATGCGATATCATCTGGTTCTGCAGCGCTTCCTTTTCTAATTTCATGGTGCACCTCTTAAGACATATACCAACGGTGAGCGTGCCGTTCCGTTGCGCACATACTATGACGGGGCATTTCTTATACCAGGCGGGGCGAAACTGAAACATTGAACAAGGCCGAATGGTTAGAGCAAAGTGAGGTGAGGATACACCTGAATCACTTCTGATAACACCAAGTACCTAAACTGATACGTCTCTGCGCTGCAAAGAGGGATTTGGCTGTGCAAAGTGTCTTATAGACGTGAAGCTTGCATCGCCCGCAACATTGCCTTCAGGAGCCTGGCCCGAGCAGGAGTGTGGAATAAGTCCCGAAATGCATCATGGACCAGCTTGGTGTGTCGGGCATGGTCGGCCTGGAATCGTTGAAGGGCTTCTGTGCGATCTTCTTCACCATACCCCATCCGGATCGCACACCGTTCAAGTTCGTCATGTTGATCCGGCAGCGCGTGCGTCTGGAGCTCGTGCACCATCTGAAGTCGATGCTCCACGTCCCGAAGAAAATTGTAGGCGCGCGTTAGTTGGCCCTGTTGCGTCACTGAAAGTATGCCCGCCTTCTGCAGTCGCACCAGCGATCCCAACGTGCTCCGATCCAACAAACCGGGCAAGCGCCGGCCGGCCAAGACCTGAATCGTCTGGACCAGAAACTCGATTTCTCGAATCCCTCCGACGCCCAGCTTGACGTTGCGATGTTCATGCCCGCGGTCCGCCATCTTGGCATCGATCCGTTCTTTAACAGAGCGAACATCCTGCACAATCGCAAGACACCGGTTGATATCGAGCTTGTCGCTCGAAGAAGTCAGCACAAAGGGCCTCACCATTCTGACAAACTGCGTGCCCACATCCAGGGAGCCGGCAACTGGCCAGGCCTTGAGCAACGCCAGCCGTTCCCACACCTGCCCCCGAGCCGAATAGTATTTTCGGTAGTCGTCCAGCGAACGGGTCAGCTGGCCGACTGAGCCTTCAGCGCGCAAGCGAAGATCGACTCGATAGACGTATCCCTCATGGGTTTGTTCAGTCAGTACCTTCGTCAATTGCCGGGCGAGAATCTCGAAATATTCCTCGTTCGATATCCCGGCCCTGGCCTTTGCGCGACCGCCTCCAAGGGAATGGGTTTCCCCCTCATGGGATTCACACACATAGAGTACGTCCACATCGGAACTGTAGTTGAGTTCATGCCCGCCCAGTTTCCCCATGCCGATGACCGCGAAGCCGGTTTCCACCCATCGTCCCTGCCGGTTCTTATGCATCGGAGCTCCGTACTGAGCTCGAAGATCTGCATTCACAACACGGTAGGCGGCATCGATGAGGACCGAGGCCAGATCTGAGAGGGAGGCGGTTGTTTCCGTCACATCGGCCAGACGAAGTAAATCTCGCACGCCGATGCGCAGCATCTCGCGTCGTCGAAACCGTCGCAGCGCGTCTAATTTCAGTTCACTCGCGGTCACATGGGCAAGAGTCTGGTGAATCGTCCGTTCCATCGCCGCTTTGGTCGACGGTTTGGACAACACGTTCTGCTCGGCCAGCCAATAGACGAGCATGGGGTCGCGGATGAGCGTAAAGGCCAGCGCGTCACTGTTGCCGAAAATCGCGCAGACCAGATCCAACATGCGAGGTGAGCTGCGCAAATATTCCAGCACCGCCGATCGACTCATTCCGCTGGCAAGCCATCGTTCCCAATGGTTCAACGCTTGATCCGGATCGGCGGTTCGCCCGATCGATTCGAGCAGCATCGGCAAGATGTCAGCCAGTTGACGCCGGGTAAGTGGGTCTCCGGCCATGGACTGCAGATTGCCATCAGCTTCCTTGGGCGCTCGAATGCCGTAGGGTTTCAGGAGAGCCGCCACTTGGGCGGTCTCCGGTCCCGAGGCCATCAGGAGCGGCGTGGGGTCCGGGAGGATGCGTGGAGGGACAGGAGGAGGCTGCGAACGGCTCCTCTTCGGTTCGGTAATCCGGCGCGCCATGAGCCGTCATTATACTGGCGCATGGATCACCGCACAATGAAGGGACTTCGGGTATACTGCCGTCACTATGACCCGCGAACCCCTCGCCTCCCACGACCTGATCTCACAACTTGGTCCTCTCTGCCAGGACATCGACAACGAGGTCCTGCGTGACTTCGTGTCGCGGATGGACCCCGAGTATTTCACGCAGATGGACCTTAAGACCATCGCGCAACATCTCCACCTCGTCGCCGCGCTGACGCTCGAGCACCCCTGCGAACTGTCGATCAGACCCAGCGAAGGCGGCCGTTTCGAGATCACTGTGGTGGCCTACGACTACTTCTCGGAGTTCGCGACGATCTGCGGACTCCTGTCCACATTCGGTTTGAATATCGAAGAAGGCCGCATCTACACCTTTGCCGAGGCCATCCCCTCAGCCCAGAAGCCGGTATGCACATCCTGGCCGACCAGACGACCACAGGTCAGGCCAGGGCTGCGCCGGAAGAAAATCGTCGACATGTTCGTGGTACGTCCCGCATCGGACCACCCGTTCACGGCATCCGACCAAACCCACTTGCGCAAGGAATTGACCGGCATGATCCGGCTCCTGGACGCCGGCAAGTTCGAAGAGGCCCGCCAGCAAGTGAACCGACGTTTGGTCGAACAACTCGGCAAGCGACGTGCTGCCTTTACCGGCTTGCTCCACACCATCCACATCACCTTTGACAACAGCCACTCGGCAACCGACACCATCATGGACATTCGATCAGACGACACCCCGGCATTCCTCTACGCCTTCGCGAATGCGCTCGCGATGCGCAATATCTACATCACGAAGGCACGATTCGAGATCGACGGCAGCAAGTTGCATGATCGATTCCACGTGCGCAACCGCTACGGCCAGAAGCTGACCGAACAGGCGGAGCAGCAACAGCTCCGTCTGACGGCAGTCCTGATCAAACAATTCACACACGCCCTGACGTGGGCTCCCGACCCGGCAAAGGCGCTCGAATCGTTCGACCAATTCCTCGATGTGCTCGTGGAAAACAATAAAGGGAAGGGGAAGAAAGAGGGTCTGGATGTTCTCAGCGATAAGACGACGTTTCCGTTGCTCGCTCGACTCCTGGGCGCCAGCGATTTTCTGTGGGAGGATTTTTTACGCCGGCAACACGGAAACCTGCTGCCCCTGTTGCAAGGCTACCGCAACGCCCCGCTCATCAAGCCAAAGGCGGCTCTTCGCAAGGAACTCGATCGGCTGGTAGGTTGTGCCAAGACCGACATCGCGCGGAAAGAGACGCTCAATCGGTTTAAGGACCAGGAACTCTTCCGCATCGACATGAAACACATCGTCGAGCCCGCTACCAGCCTGGCCGACTTCTCGCTCGCGCTGACCGAGCTCGCCGAAGTGATCCTGGACCGGAGTTTGAAAGACTGCCAGGCCAAGCTGAACAAGCAGTATGGTGCGCCCCGCCTCATCACCAAGAAGCCCTGTCCCTTTGCGATCCTCGGCATGGGGAAATTTGGCGGCCGGGAACTCGGCTACGCGTCTGATATCGAAGTCCTATTCGTATACGGAGGCGCGGGACGGACAAGCGGCCAACACGGTATCGACAACAGCGAGTACTTTGAACGGCTCATGCAGGAATTGTTGCAGTGGATCGAGGCGAAGCAGGAAGGTATTTTTCACCTCGACGTGCGCTTGAGACCCCACGGCGGTAAAGGGTCTCTCACCAATCCACTCGACGAAATCACCAGCTACTACAGCGACAAGGGATTGGCCGCCCCGTTCGAACGGCAAGCCTTGATCAAGCTTCGTCACGTCGCGGGCGATGTATCACTCGGCAAACAGGTCGAAGCCCATCGCGATCGCTATGTCTATAGCGGAAAGCCTTGGGATCTCCCCATCGCCCTCGATCTTCGCCGGCAGCAGATCAAGCAGCTGGTTGAACCGGGCACCGTCAACGTGAAACAGAGCCCGGGAGGCGTCATCGACATCGAATATGCCGTGCAATACCTCCAAGTGTTGCATGGTCATGAGCATCCGGCGTTGCGCACGCCCAACACCATGCAGGCCCTGGCAGGACTGGTGGACTGTGGGATCGTGAGCCGACAGGATGGAGAGAATCTTCGAAAAGCCTATCTCTTTACTCGCATGCTGATCGACGGCTTGCGGATGGTTCGAGGCAACGCTAAGGATTTGGTTTTACCGCCGGCCGATTCGGATGAGTTCATCTTCCTGGCCCGACGCGTGGGCTACGCCACCGACGATTGGAAAGCCGGAGCAGGGCATCTTCAGACCGACATCGAGCAGCACATGACTGCAACAAAGACTTACTTTAAACGGACTTTCGGATCGTTGTAATGAAGCCACCGTATCTGCTGTTAGGTCGCAGGACCTAACACAAATTCAATTTGCACTTGCCACTTCCCTCTTGAAGGCTTCCTCAATTCAAAAGCAACTCCTAGCCCAATGGTGCTGCCAGCCTTAAGTACCGTCTCCATATAACTTTGCAACTCACTCGGAAAAACGACAAGATCTGTGCCCAATGAGAGCTTTTCTCCTGTAGCCGCAAGATACCTGCGATCAACGATACCACGTCGGTGAACAATCAAGTGACGCCGCTGGAATAACAACCACAGATTTTTCTCGCTCAGAGCGGCGGCTACCTCTTTGTGATTGGGCAAAATCCCCCCGAAGACAGCTTTCATAGACGGAATAGTATCAATCGGGCTGTGTTCCAATAGCAAGCTCCCCATTTTCGATGAGAGATTAAACTGATATTCAGTAAGTATCTCGAAAGGTATGCCGCGAAGCTGAAAAAGCTTCTTAATACTTTCGTTCTGCATCAAGCGACGCACCAGATCCGGCTTTGCATTAAGGAACGATTCAAAAATATCGGAAGCGAAAACTTCAAAAGCGCTCCAAATTTGTACACTGCATTGACGAATTAGCTCACGCGCCGCAAATCTTGCCTCCTCCCTTTCTAGGTCTTGACTCAAGATATGCAGAATGTAATCAACGTTTCGCTTCCGTCCTCTCTTAGAACTCATCTCCCGCTTGAGCTTCTCATTAGCTCTCACATGGGCATTACGGCTACTCTCCATTTGTTCTATGAGCAAATTAAGTTCGAAAGTGCGCCTCCAGAGACTTGCGAAAGCCATTTGACATGGGATTGTTGCAGTAAGAGCAGTTGCCCTAAGGTTCCTCTTGAACGCCTGAACAGGGGTACGGATTTGTTCGGGCAACGACTCGATCAATGCATCTAACGCGGGATAAGAATTCTCTCCGGAGCTAAGAAAACAAAAGTAGTCCTTGGGTTTATGCGTGGTGCTCTTTATTCGTTCAGCCATTCCCCATGACAACGATTAAGATTGTTAAGCTCAACGAATACACATTATAGCCCACTTGAAGAAAGACCTCATCAGGGGCGAACTGTGCTAAGAAACCGTTTAACGGCGTGCAGCGTTGCTTCCTTCGTGTCACGCATCACGCCTCACGGATTACAGGTTTCACGGCGCGCGGGGTCCCGCCGCTAAACAAACTTGCGCTTAAAACCAATCAGAGCATGCCGAGGAATTTACTGATGCTCGCCATTGAGTAACCGCTTCTCAACTCGCGCAATCCCTTCGAATCGAGCTCGCAATCTTCCGAGCATCTCCTCTCCTTCATCCGAAGTACTCACTCCAATTTTGAACGGTCCTTTAGGCAGAGGGTCAGGAAGATGGATAGTTAATATCCCCATGTACGATGCTTCACCTTCCTTGATAACAAACTGCGCTAAATGCGGTGTGAAAGCCGCACCAACCTTTTCACTTGGGATGACCACTCCTCCCAAAGGAAGGGTTAGTACATTTGTCAACCACGGTGCCACCCTTTCACTCGTGGTCCTATCGACTCGAACAGCTAACTGCGAACCACTTATTTTCTCGAATACATAGGTCCCTCTCGGAAGAGCTAGGCAGAGGTCGGATGTCTTGAGCCAAAGGCGAACAACTTCATTGGTCGCCATATTTCTAATTTGAATACCAGTATCAGGAACCTCGTGATAATCCCCTACATCCGTAGCCACTTCTTTTTCTCCCTGCTGCCATCTGATGGCTCCAACCAGAAGTCCATCCTGAACCCCGAGTTTCTCACCTTCTTTGAAACCACTGATGTCCGTGATAGGTGGGTTAGCACAGGCTGTAATTAAGAGCGCCCACAAAACCACCAATCCTGTCATGCTCAATCTCATGGCGTTCCTCCCGTGAGATCCATTCATGCATCACACTCCCAGCGAAGACTGTGCCAGTGACGCTGGTGGTTGTTTACCTATGATTTATTGAGTGAACAATAGATGGCGCGTTAGGGCAAGATCGAAATATGTATCAGAATGGATTCTGTTGACTGGAGAGATTGATTCACCAGCGATTGTTAGTTGACGATCAGGTCTTGCAATCCAACATCAAGAGGTTTCACGGCGCGCGGGGGCTTGAGACTTTCGCACGCTCTTTCCGTTTTGGTGATCGCAGACCGACTTTGCTGACTATCGACTATCTCCGAGCCCCCGCCGGCAGGACTTTTTCAGCGCGTGGTACATCGCCTGGTGAACAGTGAGCATATTCCACTCTCCGGGGTTCGCGTCAATTTCCGCTTTGAGCATGGTGCGGACTTGATCCGAAGACATGCCGGTCACGCAGGCATTGATCCAGCCAAGGTCGATCCCTTGCTTTCCGTAGGCGAAGGCAAGGTCGAGTCCGTCAACGACTCCAACGGCATAGGCCTGTTGTTCCCCTTTGCTTAATCCTCGCCAATCTTTTCCGCTCAAGAAGCTTTTTGGTACCAATATCGGGGCCATCTCTTTCTGAGCATTCCCCTGAGCGGTGCTTAGTAGGATTCCCAGCACCAAAAACCCAAGCCCAATAATATTTCTAAACATACGGCATCCTCCTCTTACATTCATCACGTCTTGTTCGAGGGATGTATCAGAATATCTCGACA
>Ga0187779_10000097_pt1 | contig 65371 bp, 62 predicted proteins | sample 1015_Q2_SP10_10__FD_132435 | JGI IMG/M metagenome (GOLD analysis project Ga0187779, IMG submission 132435) | Tropical peat soil microbial communities from peatlands in Department of Meta, Colombia - 1015_Q2_SP10_10_MG | ecosystem: Environmental > Terrestrial > Soil > Wetlands > Peat | place...
CGGTGCTGGCGCTTTGGCTCTACGCGTTCGCCCGTTCGACTCCGCGATCGACGCAAAACGCGAGCATCATGATCCCGGCGAGCAATCTGCTCGCTTACATCATCGGTCCGATCGCCTTGACACAGCCGCACTGGGTCGCGGTCGCCGTTACTGTCGCCGCTGTGCTGCTTCTGACCGCGCGCGATCGTTTGCACCGCCTGATCGGTGTGGTGCCGCGCGAGGAATTGCTCACTGCGGGGAAATTCCTAATCCTCATCGGCATCGTGCTGCCCCTCGTGCCGCGCCAGCAGGTCGCGACGCTCACGCCGTTGACGCCTTACGGGGTGTGGCTTGCAGTCGTCGCCGTGTGCTCTCTCTCCTACGTGAGCTATTTGTTGCAGCGCTATTTGCCGAGGCGCGATGTCGCGTTACTGCCGGCGATCCTTGGCGGAACGTACTCATCGACGGCAACCACGGTTGTCCTGTCGAAGCGATTGCATGAGAGCGGGCAACCCCGGCCGGACATTTCCGCCGGCATCGTCGTGGCCACCGCCGTGATGTACCTTAGGATCGGTATCGTGGTTGCGATCTTCAATTCTCGGCTTGCGCTTCTGCTCGCCCCGGGCCTCATCAGCCTCGCTGTCATCGGTGGGGCGCTTGCTGCCTACGAGTGGTCGCGCCAGACCAAACGCGCGCGCGGGTCGCACCTTGCATTGGCTCCGGGCAACCCGTTGCAGATTCAAGCCGCGGTCGTATTCGCACTGCTGCTGGTCGTCGTATCGATCGTCACCGTTTGGGTCCGCACAACGTTCGGCACCACTGGGATACTCGAATTGTCGGCAGTGGTCGGCGTGACCGACGTCGATCCATTCGTGCTGAACATCGCGCAAGGTGGCATCACCGGTGTGGAGCCAGCCGTGCTTTGCGCCGCGGTGCTGATCGCCGCATCGTCGAACAACGTGGCCAAAGCCGCCTATGCAGCCGCCTTTGGCGGCCGCACCGCCGCGCACCGGCCGGCCATGCTGCTGTTGCTGCTGGCGCTGCTTGGTGGGGTCGTGGCTGCAATCTACGCGACTGCGATCTAGCGATCGGGTCTGCTATTTGCAGAGCTTGTCGAGGCCTTGCATTGTCGCGGCGATCGCCTGCCCCTCTTTCGAACTCTCGTCGACGTCCTGGAGACCGTTCATCAGCTTGTCCCAATCAGGCCCGAGTTTTGCTGCAAGATCGTCCGCCTTTTGCATCAACGCATCCGCGGCCTTGTCATCATGCTTCTGCTGAGCCTGCTCGATCTGATCGCTAAGTTTGGTCATGTCGCAATACGCCTGAGACTTGGTTTTGTCGTCACTGATCATTTTGACGATGCGCTGCGCGTCGGCGTTGGTGACTTTTGCAGCCTTGGGCTGCTGTTGTGCCTGCGCGGACAGAGCGAATACGGCGGCGGCGGTCGCGGTGACGAGTTTCAGTTTCATGAGAAGCCCCCTGTGGGCGGCAGAGGAATCGAAGCCGCCGTGACAGCTAAGATTTAGGAGCAACGACTTTGTCGCGAAAGTGGCACGAGTGCTTGTTTATGCCGGCGTTACACAACGGCAACAGCTTCGACCTCAATCTTGAAGCCGAAGTGTAATTCCGGCACCGGCACCACGCAGCGTGCCGGCCGGACTGTGCCTGCCCATTCCGCATAGAGTGCGTTGAAGGCGGGCCATGAGGCAATATCAGTTACATAGACGCGCACCTGTACGAGCTTGCTCACACTGCTGCCGGCCGCCGCTAGCGCCCGTGTCACATTAGTAAGCACCTGCTTGGCCTGCGCCTCGAACGGCGCGTCGTTAAGCTTTTGTCCGTCGGCCGCGATCGGCAGTTGTCCGGAGACGAACACGAAGCCGCAGGCTGCGACCGCATGGCTGTAGTGCCCGCCCGGCGCTGCCATGTCGGCGGGATTGGTGGTGCGGATGTCACCTGACATGTGTCCTCCCGTCATGACCGGTATGGATGCGGTCCTGCTTTAGCGATGGTCGTTAATGCACAATTCAGGATACCACGCGACCGCGCTACTGCAGCGCACCCGCGATCGCGTAAAAAATCATTAATACCGCCTGTTTCTTCGGTCGGATTCGGAAACTGATAAGGAAGCCTCCGTAAATTGCGCCAACTTCGCTAACCAACCGAACACCGAGTTTTTTGCCATGAACATCGCTGTTGCTCCCGTTGTGTCCCGCGACGATTGCGAAGTCGCCATCATCGGCGCAGGTCCCTACGGCCTCGCAGCCGCCGCACATCTGCGCGCGGCCAATGTCGCGATCCGCGTCTTCGGCGAGCCCCTCTCGTTCTGGCAGAACAACATGCCGACGGGGATGCTATTGCGCTCGCCCTGGGTGGCGACACACATTGCCGATCCGCATGGGCGCTACCTGCTCGACGATTACTATGCGCAGGCCGGCATGGAAATTCCGAAGCTTCTGCCGGTCGAGAAGTTCGTCGCGTATGGCCGCTGGTTCCAGGAACAGATTGCGCCCGATATCGACCGCCGCAAGGTGAAGCGCATCGAGCGCACACAGGGCGGCTTCCGGCTTGTGCTTGAGGACGGCGGGCATTTCTCGGCGCGCCGCGTCGTGATGGCGGTCGGCTTGCTCGGCCACGAATATCGTCCCGCGCAGTTCGACAATCTTCCGCGCAGCCTAGTCAGCCATTCTTGCGAACACACCGATTCCGAACGCTATCGCGGCAAGCGCATCGCGGTCATCGGCCGCGGCCAGAGCGCCTGCGAAGCTGCCGCGCTGCTGCATGAGGCTGGCGCCGACATCGAAATTATCAGCCGGGGCAGCCTTATATGGAATGCCGATCCGGAAAAGCGCGGCGGCTTGCGTAAGTCGGTGCGCGCGCTGCTCGGCAATATGCTGATCCCGCCGTCGCAGGTCGGCCCCTTCCCCTACAACTGGGTCAATGAGGCGCCGGGCGTCATCTATCACTTCCCACGAAGCTACCGGGATGGTTGGAACGATCACTCGCTGCGTGCGACCGCGATCCTCTGGCTGCGCCCGCGCCTGAAGGACGTCCCGGTCGATCAGAACCGCACCATCTTTGCCGCGCGCAACACCGGCAAGAAGGTTGCGCTCACGCTCGACAACTGCACCAAGGATTTCGACCACGTCATGCTGGCGACCGGCTACCGCATCGACGTTGACAACATGACGATCTTCGACAAGCCGCTGCGCGACGCCATAACGCGGCATCGCGGCCTGCCGGTGTTGTCGTCGACCTTCGAGTCGAGTGTGCCGAACCTGCACTTTGTCGGCGCGTCGGCCGTCGGTAGCTTTGGCCCGTTGTTGCGCTTCATTGCCGGTGCCGGCTTTGCCGCACGCCGTGTCACACGCGGCGCTGCGCGCAGCTCGGCGAAAAATCGCCTCGACGATGCCACGGTCGAGTCGCCGCCATTGTCGCTCGCCGCCGGACGCTGAACACCTGGGATTGGGGATGGCCGCGATTATGAAGCCCGGCGCGCTGATCGTCGGCGGAGCCCATGTCAGCATCGGTGTTGCGCGCAGCCTCGGCCGGCGCGGCATTCCGGTATGGCTGATGGCCAATCACCCGATTGCCAAATATTCGCGCTATGTCGAACGCAACTTCGATTGGCCCGGCGCCGACCATCCGCAAGGCCTGTCATCCATCATCGATGTTGCCACGACCTACTGCCTCGACCGCTGGGTCCTGATCGCGACCGGCGATCAGGATGTGCGCATGATCGCGGAAAATCGCGATCTCTTGTCGAAGTATTTCCGTGTCGCAACGGCCGCGTGGGACGTCATCAAGTGGACCTACGACAAGCGTCTGACCTATCAACGCGCGGCCGAACTCGGCATGGATTGTCCATGGAGCTTCCATCCGGAAACCCTTGCCGATGTCAAATCGCTTGATTGCCGGTTTCCGGTCATCCTCAAGCCCGCTGTCCGCGAAGGCTCGGATGAATTCACGCAGGCCAAAGCCTGGAGGGCCGACAACCGCGCAAGCTTGATGTCGCTCTATGTCCGCGCTGCCGCGCTCGTAGGCAGCGGCAACATCATTGTGCAGGAGTGGATCCCGGGCAGCGGGGAGACCCAGTATTCATACGCGGGACTGTGGGACAAAGGCCGCCCCGTAGCCTCGCTCATTGCCCGGCGCACTCGCCAGCATCCGATTGATTTCGGTCGCTCGAGCACATTCGTTGAAACCGTCGACCGGCCGGAGGTGGAGGACCTCGCCTCGCGTTTTCTCGCCTCGATCGATTACACCGGTGTCGCCGAAGTCGAATTTAAATATGACGCGCGCGACGACCGCTACAAGCTGCTCGACGTCAACGGCCGCTTCTGGACCTGGAATGGTCTGGGAAGCTTTGCCGGTGTCGATTTTCCTTATCTTGCATGGCGTCACGCCACCGGCCAATCGGTGGAGCCGCTTCGATCGCAGCCGGGCTGTGCCTGGATGCATGCGAGCCGGGACATTGTCGCCGCGTTCCAGGAGATGAAACGCGGCACACTGACCCCCGGCGCCTATCTCAAGTCGTTTGCGCGGCCGTTATCGTTCGCAAACTTCGCTATGGACGATCCGCTGCCGGCTTTGGTCGAACTGCCGGTCGCGGGCCTCAACCGTCTCTTCGGCGGTTCGCATCGCGGCGGGCGGCGTGCCATGCCCGTCGGCGCGCGGGGCCGGATGGCGAAATAGCTTTTAGCTGCGCGCGGCTTCGGCCAGCGCGCCGAACACCGCAAACGCAAACGGCTTGCGCTCGAGGTTATACGCCTCGACGTCGCGGGCAGCGCTGTTCACCTTTTCCCAAGTTTGCGCGACCCGCTCCATGTGCGGCTTGCCGCGCGCAGCAGTCGAGAGTTGCGCCGACAGCCAGCCGTTCACGAGATCCATGAAGGTTTCGAGCGTCTGCGGATCGCTGCTGCCGAGCGTATCGCCGAGCGCGTGCAGCGCACGAGGATCGGGTTCGGGAAGCTGTGCGATAAGGTCGAGCACGCGCTGACGCAGTGCTTGTGCGTCTTCGTCGAGAAGCGCCACCGCTCGGGCGACGTTGCCTTCGGCGGCATGCGCAGCTGTGGCGATTTCGACGTCCTTTGCATCACGCCCGGTCGCGGCCGCGGCAGCGCGGACCACGTCTGCTTCTTCAAGCGGCCGCAACAATAGCCTGCGGCAGCGCGAGCGGAGGGTCGGTAATACGCGGCCGGGTGCGTGGCTCACCAGCAGCAACAGCGCGCGGGCCGGCGGCTCCTCCAGAACCTTGAGCAGCGCGTTGGCGCCTTCGCGTTGCAGATCGTCGACGCTGTCGACAATAGCGATGCGCCAGCCGCCCTCACCCGCGGTCGAGCCAAAGAATGATACGCCTTTGCGCACGTCATCGACGCGGATCACGGTATAGAGCTTGCCGGTCTGCTCGTTGACGACACGTTCAAACACGAGCAGATCACCCTGCGCCTGCACAGCGATCCGCCGCGACACCGGATGATCCGGATCGACCGCAAGCGACGTCGCTTTTTGCACTTTTGCCGAAGTTGGGTCGGGATGCGCGAGCACAAAGCGCGCAAACCGATAAGCCAGAGTCGCCTTGCCGATGCCGGGCGATCCGCCGATCAGCCATGCATGAGGGACGCGGCCGCTCTTGTAACTTGCTAGCAAAACCTGCTCGGCATCTTCCTGTCCGAACAGCGCGGTTGTCTCACGCGGCAGCTTGACGTCGCGCTCTTCCTCGTCGCTCACGGTTCGGCGCTTTCCGCAACGCGCGCTTTGTCGGGCTTCAGGCGCTCCCGTACGGTCGTCCAGATCCGCTCAGCCACGACGTCGCGTGGCGGCCGGCCATCGATGATCATAATGCGGTCCGGCTCGGCATCAGCATCGGCCTTATAGGCGCTTCGCAATTCTTCGTGGAATTCAACGGTCTCGGATTCAAAGCGGTCGGCCGAAGTCCCTTTGCGCCGGCGCGTTGCGCGCGCAAGGCCGACATTGGCCGGGACGTCGAGGATGAAAGTGAGGTCGGGCATCGCCGCGCCCACGGTGACGCGCTCAAGCCCGCGGATCAGCTTCTGATCGACCTTGCCGAGCACGCCCTGGTAGACGCGGGTTGAATCGATAAAGCGGTCGCAGATGACCCATTTGCCGGCAACAAGCGCCGGCCGGATCACCTTGCGCACATGATCGTCACGCGCGGCGGCAAAGAGGATCGTTTCGGTCTCGGCCCCGAGCGGCTTGGCTGCGCCGGAGAGCAGGATGTGCCTGATAATCTCCGCCCCTGGCGAGCCGCCCGGCTCGCGCGTCAGCACGATTTCGATTCCCGCTTCCTTCAGTTTTTCCGCGAGACGCTTCGCGTGGGTCGATTTGCCGCTGCCCTCGCCGCCTTCGAAGGTGATGAAGCGCCCCCGCATCGTGACTACCGGGTCACCACGCGTTCGGCTCCGGCGCGGAACAGACCGATCATCGATTCAGTGACAGCATCGAGCGCGCGCGTCGTCAGGCCGCCTTTATCGACATTGCCGGCGGCGTGAACGGGCGTTTCGAGGGCGAGATTGTCGCCGCGCCAGACCTTGAGCAGGCCGACCGGCGTGCCTTCCTTAACCGGCGCAGGGATTGGCCCCTTGTAGACGATGCGTGCGATCAAACGCTCGCCCCCCGCCTTCGGCATCATGATCTTGACCTCACCGACGTCGGCTTTCAGCGGCACCGAGCCATTTGCGCCGCCGTAGACCTTGGCCGATCCAAGGACCTCGCCGTCGGCGAACAGCGAACGCTCCTCGAAATTGCGGAAGCCCCACTCAAGTAGCTTCTTCGCTTCACGCGCGCGGTCCGCCGGTGCTTTCTCGCCATTGACGACAACGATGAGCCGGATGCCGTTGTCGACGGCCGAACCGACGAGACCATAGCCCGCTTCCTTGGTGAAGCCGGTCTTCAGGCCATCGGCGCCGGTCATCGAGCCTAGCAGCGGATTGCGGTTGGGCTGATGGATCTTGTTCCAGGTGAAATCGCCTTTGCCGAAGATCGGATAGAGATCGGGATAATCGAGAATGATGCGCCGCGCCAGCATCGCCAGTTCGCGCGTCGTCACCTGTTCGTGCGGATCATGCAGACCGTTTGAATTGGCGAAAGTCGATTTCTCAAGACCGATCTCGCGCGCCCGCTGGGTGAGTTGGTCGGCAAATTCCGTCTCGCTGCCCGCGATGCCTTCGGCGAGGATGATCGCGCCGTCGTTTGCCGACTGGACGATCATGCCGTTGATCAGCGCTTCGACCGGCACCTTGCTGTGAAGCGCGGCGAACATTGTCGAGCTGTGCGAGGGCGCACCGCCCGTTCGCCAGGCGTGTTCGCTGACGGCGTATTCGTCGGTGAGCTGGATCTTTCCGATCTTGAGTAGATGGAAGACGTATTCGGCGGTCATAAGCTTGCCGAGGCTCGCCGGGTAGATCAGCTTATCCGGATCATGGTCGTAGAGGACGCTGCCGCTTTTCGCCTCGATCAGGATCGCATGCGGCGCGAGCAGGCCGAGCTCGTCCTTTTTCTGCTGCGGGGCGGCCTTGGCCGGCGGTTTCTTCGGTTGCTGCGCAACGACCGGTGCGGCCGCGAGCGCGCAGCCGACGGCGAACGCCGTCAACAGACTTGCAAACCGGAAACGCCAAGCAGCCATCGCAATACTCTTGCAGACGAACGCACGCCCGAACGCGAGCGTCTCTACCCTCAATAATACCCGTTCTTGGCGGAGATTTGCGGCTCAGTAAAGGCCGCGGCCGAAGCCCGTAGCCCCATCATAGCGCACCGGCGCATAGGCCGAAACAGGCGCTTGGACGACCTCAGACCGCGACGAAGCGGCCAATTCGACGCTCGCGCCCTGATCAGCCGGCTGCGCCTGCTGGTCAGGCATGGCGCCATAGGGCCGCTCAGGCGGCGTCGGCGCATTGCGCATCGGCGTCATCGGCCGCGGGCCGAAGAATGTGCGCGCGAAGCTGTTAGCATCTGCTGACGCCACCTGCACCTGCCCAACCGGCGCGCCCTCATGATCGCGCAAGGTGGAGGCAAGTTTCGCGTCATCGGAGCCCGTGAGCGGTGCGCGGCCGATATATTCGACCTTCACCCGGGTCACGCCCTTGCCGTAGAAGCCGAGCATCTTCGCGGTCTGCGACGATACGTCCATGACACGATCGCCGACATAGGGGCCGCGGTCATTGACGCGAACGACGATCGATTTGTGGTTCGAAAGATTTGTGACGCGCGCATAAGACGGCAGCGGCATCGTGGGCGATGCCGCTGTGATGGAATTCATGTCGTAGATTTCGCCATTGGCCGTATAGCGGCCGTGGAAGTCGTCGCCGTACCACGAAGCCAGCCCGATGGTGCTGTAGTTGTTGTCTTCCTCAGGCGTGTAGACGCGCCCTGCGACCGTATAGGGCTTGCCGACGCGATAGACGCCGCCGCCCTTCGGCACGGGCTGGCCCGGCTCGACGACGCGGGCACTCGAGGCAACGCCATAACGGGGATCGATGCGGCCGGCCATGTTGCCGCCGGCGCAGTTCGCGAGCGTCAACGCACTGGCGATCACACCGAGCACAGCCGCACAACGGCGCAAAGCGCAGATGCCCCCGAATCCGCCCATCCCTCTCACCACCCCGTCGAGAAGAAATTCCAGAATACCACGCGAGACCCAGTACCGGGTCCCTGCCGCTCCGGCGTGGTAAACACTTGGTTCCCATGAGAGTTTGGCATTTCGGCGGCAAAGCTGTGGCTGCCACAATTGCAGCGCGCCGTCGCCGTCGGTTGCTGTTGATGCGGCTTGGTGTATTCAGGCACGAATGGAAGGGTGGCCGAGCGGTTTAAGGCACCGGTCTTGAAAACCGGCAATGGGGCAACCCATTCGTGAGTTCGAATCTCACCCCTTCCGCCAACCCGCTTTTTAATCGATCGGCAGGAACGGGCCACCGTCGGTCCGGCAGGCGCGCTGGCAGATCAGGTCGCACGAGTCGGTGTTGACCACGCACTTGCCCTGCGTTGCGTCGTCATAGAGGCACTGGTTGAGGCCCCAGGCACAGTAGGCACCGCATTGGCTCCAGCAGCTGCCGTCGTTCCACACCGCCTGCGACGGCGTGCTGCGCGGGAAAGGCTGCTCCTGGGTCGGTTTGTTAAAGCGCCAGATCGGTGGATGCGGCCCGATCACCGGCGGCGGGGAGGATGGCGCGCCGTCGCCGGCCAACGCCACGGCGGGGCCGAGGATGCCGACAACCAGCAGGGCAAAAGCAACGAAACGACGCATGACGAAACAGAATAGCGCTTCAATCGACCCCGCACCAGCCGGGAACCCCCGCCTGTCCACGCTTGCCTTCGCCGGCAATCGCCATTAGCTCCTGCCCGCATGCGCGCGCCCGACAAGGACCAGCCTGCCCCCAAAGTCAGCTTCGTTTCGCTGGGTTGCCCCAAGGCGCTGGTCGATTCCGAGCGCATCGTTACGCGCCTGCGCGCCGAAGGCTATGAGCTGACGCGCGAGCACGAGGGCTCCGACCTTGTGATCGTCAACACCTGCGGTTTCCTCGACAGCGCCAAGGCGGAATCGCTCGGCGCCATCGGCAAGGCGCTCAAGGACAACGGCAAGGTTATCGTTACCGGCTGCATGGGCGCCGAGCCCGAAACCATCTCGTCAGCCTATCCGGATGTCCTCGCTATCACCGGGCCCCAGCAATACGAGACAGTGCTCGACGCCGTGCACAAAGCGTTGCCGCCAAAGCACGATCCATTTCTCGATCTCGTGCCGCCGGAAGGCATCAAGCTAACGCCGCGGCACTACGCGTATCTCAAGGTTTCCGAAGGCTGCAACAACCGCTGCACGTTCTGTATCATCCCGCGGCTGCGTGGCGATCTCGTGTCGCGGTCTGCCGGCGATGTCCTGCGTGAGGCCGAGAAACTGGTGAATGCCGGCGTCAAGGAATTGCTGGTGATCTCGCAGGACACCTCGGCCTATGGTGTCGACCTGAAATACGCGACCAGCGAATGGCGTGGGCAAGAGTTGCGCGCGAAGTTCATCGACCTGGCTCGCGCGCTAGGCGAGCTCGGCGTCTGGGTGCGGCTGCATTACGTCTATCCTTACCCGCACGTCGACGAAATTATTCCGTTGATGGCGAAGCGGAAAGTGCTGCCCTATCTCGACATTCCGTTTCAGCACGCGAGTCCCGAGGTGCTCAAACGGATGCGGCGTCCGGCCGTGCAAGAGAAGATCTTGCAACGCGTTCTGAACTGGCGCGACATCTGCCCTGATCTGACATTGCGCTCGACTTTCATTGTCGGCTTCCCCGGCGAAACCGATGCCGACTTCGAACTGCTGCTGCAGTGGATCGAGGAAGCTTCGCTCGACCGCGTCGGCTGCTTCAAGTACGAGCCGGTGCGTGGTGCTGCGGCCAATGACCTGGCAGAAGCCGTGCCGGACGAAATCAAAAACGCGCGCTGGCACCGCTTCATGCAGGCGCAGCAAAAAATTTCGCAGCGCCGGCTTAAGCGTAAGGTCGGCACGCGGCAACAGGTGATCATCGACGAAGCTGGCCCGACCGTCGCCAAAGGGCGTTCGATGGCCGATGCGCCGGAGATTGACGGCACGGTTTGCGTGGCCAGCCGGCGTCCGCTCCGTGTTGGTGAAATCGCGACAGTCAAGATCGAACGCGCCGACGAATACGACCTGCACGGAACCGTAGTCGGCTTTTGACCGGTTCCCGGTTCCATCGAAGCTGGGTCGGCCACGCGACATTACGCAGACACCCACACTTTCATGGAGGTCTGTGCCATGCGGTTCAGAAAATCGATCCTGCTTGGTGCGATTGCGGCAGCCGCACTGTCTACTTCGGCGTCGGCCGCGATCGTCGCCATCGCCGCAACGTCACTCAGCGTCCGTTCCGGACCCGGCCCGCAATATCTGCTGGTCGGCGCCATCCCAGACGGAGGCCGCGCCACCATCATCGGCCATATTGAAGGCAGCTTGTGGTGCCAGGGCAGCGTCAACGGCAGGCAAGGCTGGGCCTATTCGAAATACCCGACCGCGACGCAGAATTACTGAACGAAGTCGCGCTCACGCCGGTGCCCGGCTACAAGTACGAGTATGTGAACAGCGTACCCGTCCTCGTGCAACCGCAGACACGAAGTTGCCTACGTGTATCGTTGAACGACCTTCACCACCGCGCCGGTGAGCTTGTTGAGCTCGTCCGGCGCGATGGTGAACGCAGGCGTCAGATAGATCACGTTGCCGAAAGGGCGCACGAATACGCCCTCGCTGATAAATTGCGCGCGGATGGCGCTGAGGTCATCGAGACGAGTCATCTCGACGACCCCGACGGCGCCTTTCACCCGCACGTCCTTGACGTCTGGCACACCGCGGCAAGGAGCCAGCCCTTTTGCGAGCGCGGTAGAAATCGCGGCGACCTGATCAAGACGCGGCTCGCTCTCGAACAGATCAAGCGACGCATTAGCGGCAGCACAGGCAAGTGCGTTGGCCATGAAGGTCGGTCCGTGCATCAGCGCCTTGTCCGGATCGTCTGACCAGAACGCTTCGAAAACCTTGTTCGTCGCGACTGTTGCCGCAAGCGGCAACGTGCCGCCCGTCAACGCCTTCGACAGTGTGATGATGTTGGGAACGACCCCAGCCGCCTCGCAGGCGAACGTCGTCCCAGCACGGCCGAAGCCGGTGAATATCTCGTCGAAGATCAGCAGCAGATCATATTTGTCCGCGAGCGCACCCAGCCGCTTCAGAACCTCGGGCTCATGGAAGATCATGCCGCCGGCGCCCTGCACCAGCGGCTCGACGATGATTCCCGCAAGCTGATCGCGGTAACGCTGCAGGACGTGGTCAAGCGCATCGGTCGTTTCATCGTCGCGCGGCAGGGCTACGATGGGATGATGCGCCGCCATGTCGCCCAGCGCGCCATGCATACCGACGGTCGGATCCGACATGGCCATCGCACCCGCGGTGTCGCCATGATAGCCGCCGCGGAAACTGACAAAACGGTTGCGCTCTTTTGCGCCACTATTGATCCAGTACTGCACGGCCATCTTCAGTGCGACTTCGACCGCGACCGAACCGGACTCGGAGAAGAACACGCGATCGAGGTCGCCGGGCAGCAGGTCGGCAAGGCGCCGCGCGAGCTTTAATGCCTGCTCGTGAGCGAGGCCGCCGAACATCACGTGCGGCATCTGCTCGAGCTGGCGCGCGACGGCCGTGCGGATATGAGGATGGTTGTAGCCGTGACAGGCGGTCCACCAGCTGGCGATGCCGTCGATCAACACACGTCCGTCGGCGAGCGTGATGCGGACGCCGTCCGTGGCGACGACCGGCAAAGGCGGCGCGGCCGTTTTCATCTGGGCATAAGGCAGCCAGATGTGGTCGAGGCCGTCGCTCAACCAGGCGGGCGGCTTGTTGCTCATCTTGTTTCCGCCCGCCATTTTGCGCCTTCCCAGTCCGTTGCGCGCATTTTGCGCAACTGTGGGGTAAAGTCATCATATGACCTCGCTCGACCGCTATGCAAAAGACAAGCTCGATGAGCTCGACCGCCGCCATCTGCTGCGCAGGCTGAGCGAGACTGACCGCGAAGACGGCATTTGGGTCGAGCGCGACGGCAAAAAGCTGTTGTCATTTTCCTGCAATGATTACCTCAATTTCACGCAGCATCCGGCGGTCAAGCAGGCGGCCATGGCCGCTCTCGAACGCTATGGCGCGGGCTCCGGCGCCTCGCGCCTCGTCACCGGCAATCATCCGCTTTACGCCGAACTGGAGGCGCGGCTCGCGCGCATCAAGCATACTGAAGCCGCCGTCGTCTTCGGTTCCGGGTATCTTGCCAACTCCGGCATCATCCCCGTGCTGATCGGTAGCGACGGATTAGTGCTACTTGATGAGCTATCGCATGCCTGCATCTATGCCGGCGCACAATTGTCGCGCGGCCGTATCATCACGTTCCGCCACAACGATGTCTATCATGCACGCGAGTTGCTTGAGGCACATCGAGCGCAACACGATCAAGCGCTGGTCGTCACCGACGGCGTGTTCTCGATGGACGGCGACCTCGCCCCGCTCGCCGACTTGCTCGCGCTCGCGAACGAACACGACGCCTGGCTGATGTCGGACGACGCCCATGGCCTTGGTGTTGTCGGTGGCGGCCGCGGCTCCTCCTTCCTTGGCAACACCCATATTCCGATCCGCTTGCAGATGGGGACGCTGTCCAAAGCGGTCGGCGCCTATGGCGGTTATCTTTGCGCGTCCCAAGCCGTGATCGAATTGATGCGCAATCGCGCGCGCACATTCATCTACTCGACCGGATTGCCACCCGCGATCGTCGCCGGCGCCATCGCCGCGCTCGACATCATTGAGCGTGAGCCGGACTATGCGGCACGCCCCGTGCAAAAGGCGACAGCGTTCACGCAGGCGGCCGGTCTTCCGGCCGCTCAGAGTCCCATTGTACCGGTGATTGTCGGTGACGAAGAAAAGACCATGGCCGCCGCACGGCTGCTCGTCGAAGAAGGCTATCTTGTCGCGCCCATTCGCCCGCCGACCGTGCCTGCCGGCACCGCACGACTTCGTCTCACCTTTACCGTGCAGCACCCCGACGATCACATTTTGCGTCTCGCCAGCATCGTGCGCGACAAGATCCTGGCGGTCTGACGCGTGGCCGCATACTTCGTCACCTCGACCGGAACCGATGTTGGTAAGACTTTTGTCACCTCCGGTCTCATCCGCTACCTGCGCGGCTCGAACCAGGCGGTCGCTGCACTCAAGCCAGTCGTGAGCGGTTACGATTCATCCGTCGTCGAGACCAGTGATCCCGCTGTCCTGCTCAGCGCGCTCAGCCAGCCTGTCAGCGCCGACGCGATTGCGGGTGTAGCGCCATGGCGCTTCCGTGCGCCGCTGTCGCCCGACCTCGCCGCCGCGCGCGAGAACCGCAGCATCCCGTTCGACGACCTGATCGCATTCAGCCGTGATGCCATCGCCCGCAATAATGGCATCCTCTTCATCGAAGGTGTCGGCGGCATCATGGTTCCCCTCGATGGGCAACGCACAGTGCTCGACTGGATGGCGGAGCTCGACATTCCCCTGCTGCTGGTGGTCGGTGGTTATCTCGGCACCATCAGCCACACGCTCACCGCGCTCGACGTGCTGCGTCAGCGTAAGCTCCGCCTCGCGGCGATAGTAGTGAGCGAGAGCGAACGCAACCCGGTCGAGCTGGACGACACGGTGGCCAGCATTGCTCGCTTCTCGGAAGGTGTCGATGTGATCGGCCTGCCGCGGCTGCCGGCCGGCATCACCCAGCATCCGGCCTTCGCCCGCATCGCCGCACACCTCTAGCGGTGCACCGCGATCACGGTTTCCAGCATGCCCTCGAAGTTGATGAGTGCATGCATCAGCATTGTCAGGATGGTTGAGCCGCTCGCCCAGCGCAGCCAGCCGAGCAGCACGCCGAAGCAGAACACCTGGCCGATGACGTACCAGTCATATTGGACGTGGACGATCGCCCACAGGAAAGCCGTGATGATGATGACGGGCCAAGCGTCGCGTGGCGCGCGCAGCCAGCCGCGGAACAGGAAGCCGCGGAACAGGCTCTCCTCGCCGATCGGCGTCATCACGATAACCGCGAGCCATAGCGGCACGAGCCATCCGGCCGACGCCGCGGACGTGTAGATGTTGATCTGGAACGGTGTGACGATGAAGCGGCCGAGCACCCAGCTCAGTGCATTGCCGGCGACGATCAGCGCGATGGTCGCGCCGGCGCCGAACAGGATCTCGCCGCGCGTCGGCCATTTGAGTCCAAGATAATCGGGCGCGCTCGTACCCGAACGCTGCGACATCAGGTAAAGCAGAGCGAGCTGGACTGGGAACGAAATGAAAATGATGATTGAGACCGCAGCGCCGTCACCGCTGAAGTCCGGCATCTGGGTGATACCGCGCCCGAACCACCAACTCAGCGCGACGAGCGCGGCCGCCTGGCCACCGAACAAGGCGACAAGTCCGAGGCCGAGCGTTGCCAGCCGTCCCCAGGGTCGAGGTTCATCCGCCATGGTCTGTCTAGGAAATGCGTCCGGCCCTACGCCGGGTTAGGCGTAGGGCCGGACGCGGTGATTCGCAATTACGGAACGAGGATCGACGAGCCGGTCGTGTCGCGGCCTTCGAGTTCCTTGTGCGCCTTCTGCGCATCCTTGAGCTTGTAGGTCTGGTTGACCGGGATCTTCACGGCACCGGAACCGACTTTATCGAACAAGTCCTTGGCGCAGGAGACGAGGTCTTCGCGCTTAGCGACGTAGTGGTTGAGCGTCGGACGGGTCGCAAACAGCGAACCTTTGGTCTGGAGGATGTTGATGTTGAAAGCATCGATCTGGCCCGAGGCCGAACCGAAGCTGACGAAGTAGCCGAGCGGGCTCAGGCAATCGAGCGAAGCCGGGAACGTCGACTTGCCGATGCCGTCATAGACCACGTTGCACAGCTTGCCGCCGGTAATGTCCTTGACGCGCGCGACGAAATCCTCGTCGCGATAAAGGATCGTGTGGTGGCAGCCGTTTTTCTTGGCGAGCTCCGCCTTGTCCTTTGAGCCGACGGTGCCGATGACGGTCGCGCCGAGATGATTTGCCCATTGGCACAGGATGAGGCCGACGCCGCCGGCCGCCGCATGCATCAGCACGGTCGCGCCCTTCGTGACCTTGAAGGTGCGGTTGACGAGATACTGCACCGTCATGCCCTTGAGCATCATGCCGGCAGCCTGCTCATAGGTGATGTTGTTCGGCAGCTTCACCGCGCGGTCGGCCGGCACAATCCGCTCGGCCGCATAGCCGCCGAGCGGGCCGACATAGGCGACGCGGTCGCCGATCTTGAGATCGGTGACGCCAGGGCCGATGGCGGTGACTTCGCCGGCGCTTTCATTGCCGGCGACGAACGGCATGCCGACCGGCGACGGATACATGCCCATACGGAAATAGGTGTCGATGAAGTTGATGCCGGCCGCATGGGTCTTGATCTTGACCTGGCCCTGGCCGGGCGCCGGAATTTGAATGTCCTCATAGGTGAGAACTTCGGGGCCGCCATGTTTGTGGACACGCACTGCCGCAACCATCATTCACTCCCATTAATATTTTTGGATTAGAGGTTTGAATTTCGGCCGGGATCATATGCGCTCGAACGATGAGCGCAAGGAGGAACCTCCCTGCCCACTACCGCCCGCCGGAGACGTTGAGGACCGCGCCCGTCACGTAGGATGCGGCTTCAGACAACAGGAACAGGATCGTTTCGGCGATCTCCTCGGGCTCGCCGGGTCGGCCCATCGGCAAAAGGGGCGTGACGCGCTCGAGCCGTCCCGGCTCGTGAATTTCGGTCTTGGTGGGGCCAGGCCGCACGCAATTGACGCGGATACCCTCTTTCACCACCTCGCGTGCCAGCCCATTGGTGAGTGCGTCGATACCGCCTTTGGCGGCGGCATAGAATACATACTCCCCGGCACCGCCGGTCACCGACGCAATCGAGCCGATCAGTACGATAGAACCGCCGATTCCGCCCCGCGCCGTCGACATGCGCCGTACCGCCGCCCGGGCACAGAGGATGCCGCCATAGAGATTGACGTCGATCACCTCCCGCACGGTAGCAGCGGTAGCGGCCTCAAGCTTGGAATTCTTACCGCCGATGCCGGCGCTATGGACGAAGTGCGTGACTGGACCGAGCGCGCGCGTCGCCTCATCGAACACGCGGTCGATGTCCTGTTCGATCGCCATGTCGCCTTGCAGCGCGATCGCCTTTTGCCCGACCTTCTTGACGGCATGGACCACACTCTCTGCGGCTTTGGCATTGCGTATATAGTTGACGGCGACGTCATACCCCCGTTCGGCCGCCATTCGGCAAGTCGAAGCGCCAATGCCGCGGCTTCCGCCGGCAACGAGCAGCACGGGTCGGGCCATCGGTTACTCCTTGCGTCAGCGGCGGGATCGCATGCGGCGGCGCGCCAGCACGTTGAGAAATTCGACCAAAGCGGCGAACGCCATGGCCGAGTAAATGTAGCTGCGCGGGATATGGAAATGGAAGCCGTCCGCTATCAGCGCGAGGCCAATCATCAACAGGAAGGCGAGCGCCAGCATCTTGGTGGTCGGATGGCGCTCGATAAAGCCGCCGACGGGACGTGCGGCAGCAAACATTACAAGCATAGAAATAATGACGGCGGCGATCATCACCTCAATCTCATCAACGAGTCCGACGGCGGTGATGATGGAATCGATGGAAAATACGAGATCGATTACCGTGATTTGCGCGACCACGGCCCAGAGGCTGCGCTTGCGTGCGCTGCGGCCCGAGGTGTGCGCGTCGGAATCGACCTCGCCATGAATCTCGTGCGTCGCCTTGGCGATAAGAAACAATCCGCCGCCGACCAGGATGATATCGCGCCAGGAGTACGCAGCGCCCGCGACCGAGAGAACAGGCGCGGTCAGGCCCATGATCCAGCTCAGCGAGGCGAGTAGCAGCACACGGAACACGAAGGCGAGCGACAGGCCGATGGCGCGCGCCTGACGCGCGTGAGCGCGGCCGAGCGGCGACGTCAGCAGCGCAATGAACACCAGATTGTCAATGCCGAGGACGATCTCGAGCGCCGTCAGCGTCAGCAATGCGGCCCATGCACTGGCATCGGTGAGAAGATCGAGCATGTCAGGCGCTTTGCGGCAGCAGCCCCACTGCAAAGAAATATGCGGCGATCACGACCAGCGCCCATGTTACGGCGGGTCCCGGGTCAAGATTGGCGGCGATAGCCATGGCGACGAGAACGGTGAACGCCGCCAGCATCACGAGATTGACGGCGCGCCAGCGCCGCACGCGCAAGGGATGCAGAAACTTGATAGGCGCAAACGTCAACACTGCGAGGATCGCGACCGTTGCCGCGGCGATCCATTCTGGCGGCTGGAGCAAATCGATGTAGAACGCGGCGGCGTTCCACAGCACAGGAAAGCCGCGGAAGAAATTGTCGGCGGTCTTCATCTCCCGGTCGGCAAAGTAGATTGCGCCGGTGATCACGATGACGATACCGGCTGGCAGCGCCAGCGACGGCGGCAGCAATCCGCTTCCGGCGATCGCGTAGGCCGGAACGAAGACGTAGGTCGTAAAATCGACCACTATATCGAGCGTGTCGCCCGACCAGCGTGGCAGCGCTTCCGCTACTTTCCAGCGCCGAGCCAGCGGGCCGTCGATGCCGTCGACGATGAGCGCAAGCGCAAGGCAGATGAACATGCCTTGCCATTGGCCGCCGGTCGCGAAGATCAATGCGACCAGCGCGAAGGCCGCCCCGCTCGCCGTCAGTATATGGACTGCGAAAGCCCGCACGGTGACGAGGTTCGCCACTTAGCCATTGCCCCAATTGAGCTTCACGATCTCGGCCGAGCGTCCCGTCAGATTCCAGTTCCGGCCGAAGCCGCGGAAGCGTGACTTGTCGGCGCGCGCGACGATCACGTCCGGGCCGATCCAATATTCGGTGTTCCGGACGACGACATTGTCGTCCTTGTTTTTGCCGGGAACTGGGGTAATCGCGCCGTCGACATATTTCTCGATGCGCACGATGCGCGTCTGTCCTTGCGTCTCGTACGTGATCGGCACCTGATGGACGCCTAGAAACTGACCGACGAGGATCGACAAGAGATGCGTGGTGCCGCCGACGCGGCCGGTAAAGATGCGCGTGAGCCCTTTCACCGCCTGGATCGGCGCTCTGTCGTCGACGAACAGCGCCGCGGTCCAGTTGCCGCGCGCCATGATGCCGGGCAGGTCCATCATCAGGCCGACCTTGATGCCGGAGAGATCGACCGTGTCGAAATTGCCTTCGTCAATGCGGATGCCGGCCCAGGTCTGGCAACGGTCTTCGGTCGGCGGATGATTACCGAGCGAGATGACGCAAGGGCAGAACACCGTGCAGCTGCACGACAATGCCATCTCGCCTTTGAGGCTCCAGACTTTGCTCAACGCTTCGCTCCCAAGGTTTTTGTTTCTCTAGCTCAAATCGCGCGCGGCGGCCAATGGACGGCAAAGCCTGCGACAATGAATGCAACGCCGATCGCAATTAACGTTACGCCGAGACCGTAGGTCAGACGGTTACCGCTTGTGATTTTCTCGAGGGTCATGACGACCGCGAGTACTGCCATCCAGACGACGTTCATGACGCCAACCGCAAACATCACCGCCATCATCGCCCAGCAGCAGCCGAGACAATAAAGCCCCTGTTTGACGCCCAACCGGAACACGCCGCGTGGCGTCGTTGCCCATTGCGAGAAGAAAAACGAGAACGGCTGACGGCATTGCGTCAGGCATGCATGCTTGAGCGCGGAGAACTGGTAGAGGCCGGCGGCGATGAAGATTGCGCCGGAGAACAGCGCACTTGCCGACGCCATGCCAGTGTCAAGCAACGCCGCTCGAATCGCCGCGTATTGCGCCGCGGTGGCAAACACTGCAAATCCGAGCCAGACCACGCTATAGCCGCCAGCAATCGCGAACGGTGAGACGATACGTTGACCCTTGCGTGCGGCAGTCTCGGCTATTTCGGCATAAGTCAGGATCATCGGCGCGGCGCTTGGCAACATCATCGCTAGAACCATTGCCGCCCACATCAGCGCGATAAGCAAAACGCCGGTTGCGCTCCACGCGGCAAGGCCCATCGCCATGCCGACTCTCGGGCTGCACAACACAGCAATCGCGTGCGGCAGGATACCGAACGCGCCCATGCCGGGGCCAAGTGCAGCCATATCACGGCTCATGCTTGAGACCGCGAGCGCCAGGTAAATCCAGCCCAACGCCGTGAGCGCGATCACGCAGATAACCGCGACGAGCTTCGGCCGCGCAAAGGTTGCACCCAACCGGCCGGCGGTTGCCGGCAGATGGTTGAAATTGCGGTCGGCAGCCTTGCTCATTCCTGACGCATAGCGCATCGGCGTGGCGGGTGCTAATGCGTAGCCGTTAAAGCGAATACTGACTTTGATGTCCGACAGACATGTCAGCGCCATAGTGGTTGGCCGGGGCCCGGCGGGCCTCACGGCCGCTATTGCGCTTGCGGCTGGCGGCGTTGACACCGTGGTCGTCGGCAAACCGTTTGCCGTGCAGGACAACCGCACGACCGCGCTGCTCGCCGGTTCAGTCACTGCACTGACGACGCTCGGCATCTGGGACCACTGCGCAGAACGCGCCGCTCCGCTTCGCGTCATACGGATCGTCGACGACACCGGGCGCCTCTGGCGTGCGCCCGAGGTGACGTTTGATGCGCAGGAGATCGCTCTCGACGCGTTCGGCCACAACATCGAAAACCGTCAACTCGTCGCAGCACTCGATCGCCGTGCCCGCGAGCTTTCCAGTTTGCGGATCATCGATGGCGAAGTGCTCGGCATTACAGCCGACGAGAGTTACACAACGGTCTCGCTCAAGACAAAAGAAACGCTTGCCGCACAGTTGATCGTCGGCGCCGATGGTCGACATTCCCTCTGCCGTGAGGCGGCGGGTATCGGTTTCAACGAAGACAAATATCCTCAAGTCGCGCTGACGCTGTGTTTCCGGCATTCGCGGCCGCATCGCGACACCTCGACCGAATTCCATACGCCGACCGGCCCGTTCACTTTGGTGCCCTTACCGGGCAATCGCTCAAGCCTTGTTTGGGTTCTTGATCCGGCCGACGCTGACGATCTGGACGCACTAAATGACGTCGAACTTGCGAGCGCAGTCGAGCGTATGTCGCACTCGATCCTCGGCAAGATCGAAGTCGAGCCGGGCCGCGGTCTCTTTCCCCTCACCCGCGCAAGCGCCACACGGTTTGCCGCCAACCGAATCGTCCTCGTCGGCGAGGCTGCCCATGTCATCCCCCCGATCGGCGCGCAAGGTCTCAATCTTGGCCTGCGCGATGCGGCGGCCATCGGTGAGATCGCGGTTGAGGCGCAGCGTGCCGGCCGCGATGTCGGCGCGATCAACACCGTCGTCGCCTACGACAAGATGCGGCGCACCGATGTCGGCACGCGGAGTTTCGCCGTGGACATGCTCAACCGCAGCCTGCTGTCAGATTTCCTGCCGCTGCAAGGTGTACGCGGCCTCGGCCTCTATGCACTGGATCGCATCGGCCCGTTGCGCCGCCTGTTGATGCGCGAAGGTGTCGCGCCACGCACCGCGCAACCGAAGCTGATGCGCGGTGAAGCGCTTTAGTGGAACAAAAGCGGCGGCAACGTGCCGCTCTTCACCAGCCACATCACCGTCGTTAGCGTCACGATAGACACCAGCGTGCCGATCAGCACCGCGCTTGAGGCCTGTTCGACCCAGGCTTCGTATTGTCGCGCGAAGACAAAAACGTTGAGCGCCGGGGGCAACGCCGCCATCAGCACTGCCGTATTGACCCAAATGCGGTCGAAGGGTCCAAACATCGACATCAGGAAGAAGACTAACACCGGATGGACGATAAGCTTGATGGCCGTCAGCGGCGGCACCTCCCACGGGATCGCCTGCAACCGCCGCAATGCAACCGTCACGCCGAGCGCAAAGAGGGCGCATGGCGCGGCGGCATTTTGGAGAAATTGCATCAGCCGCTCGAGCGCAACCGGCGGCTGGAAATGCACTGCCGCGGAGAGAATGCCAAGCGCTGTCGCCATCACCAGCGGATTGCTGACGATACGTTTGATCACGTCCAGCGCGACCTTGGCGATGCTCGGATGTTGCGGTTTGGCGATCGCCATCAGCGATGGCACCAGAGAGAACAACAACAGCGTATCGAAGCAGAAGATCAGCGCCACGGGCACCGCGGCCCCCTGGCCAAGCGTCGCCAGCGCTAGTCCGGGACCCATGTATCCGATATTGCCGTAGCAGCCGGCAAGCCCGGCAATCGTCGACTCGTCGATATGGCCCTTGCGCATCGCCATGCCGACCGCAAACGAGATGCAGAATGCCCAAAAGGTCGCCAGCGTGGTAGCGAAAACGAAATCGACCTGCGCTAATTGTTCCAGCGGCGTCTGCGCTAGGATGCGATAGAACAGCGCCGGCAGGGCTACGTAGACGATGAAGAAGTTCATCCAGGCCAGCGCTTCGTCCGGTATCCGTTTGATCCGCCCGCAGGCAAAGCCGATGAAGATGAGCCCGAAGAACGGCAAAGCGAGATTGAGCACGTCGATCATTTAGAAAACCTCGGCCGGCACGTTTTGGCCTGCTTGGTGGACCACTTGGCGCGGGCTTTGCATTGCTCTAAACGGCAAGGCGCTGTTTTGAAAGGTCGACCGGTGAAGCTGCCCCGCCAGTTCTTTTCTCCCCTCGCCATCGGCGCGCCTGCGCCGCTGCGCGAATTGCCCGTGCGGCTCGAGCGCATGATCCATTTCGTCCCGCCGCACAACGAGAAGGTGCGCGCCAAGGTGCCCGAGCTGGTGCGGCAAGTCGACGTCGTGCTCGGCAATCTCGAGGACGCAATCCCGGTCGATGCCAAGGAAGGCGCACGCAACGGCTTCATCGCGATGGCCAAGGCGCTCGATTTCGGCGCCACCGGATTGTGGACGCGAATCAATGCGCTCAACTCGCCCTGGGCGCTCGATGACGTCAGCAAAATCGTCGCGGCGGTCGGCAACAAGCTCGACGTCATCATGCTGCCCAAGGTCGACGGGCCGTGGGACATTCACTATCTCGATCAGCTGCTGGCGCAGCTGGAAGCGCGCCACAAGGTGAAGAAGCCAATCCTTATCCACGCCATTCTCGAGACTGCGCAGGGCGTCAACAATGTCGCAGCGATCGCGACTGCCTCTCCGCGCATGCACGGCATGAGCCTCGGGCCCGCCGATCTTGCCGCCTCTCGCGCGATGAAGACGACGCGAGTCGGTGGCGGCCATCCCGACTATAAGGTGCTCGCCGACGCTGATGGTGATGAGGAGCGCGCCGCGTATCAGCAGGATCTCTGGCACTATACCATCGGCAAGATGGTCGACGCCTGCGCCGCTGCCGGTGTCAAGCCGTTTTACGGTCCGTTCGGCGATTTCTCCGACGCCGCCGCCTGTGAAGCGCAGTTCCGCAACGCTTTCCTCATGGGCTGCCTCGGCGCCTGGTCATTGCATCCCTCACAGATCGATATCGCCAAAAAAGTATTTTCGCCCGATCCGGCGGAAGTCGCCTTCGCCAAGAAGATCGTCGAGGCAATGCCCGATGGCGCCGGCGCGGTGATGATCGACGGGAAGATGCAGGACGACGCAACCTGGAAACAGGCGAAGGTTCTGCTCGACCTTGCCAAGCTCGTCGCCGCGAAAGATCCGGCGATGGCCGCGCGCTACGGACTTTGACGATGAAGAAAATGCGCAACGCCAAATACAAGCTCGGGCAGGTGGTCAAGCATCGGCTGTTCCCGTTCCGCGGCGTGATTTTCGATATCGACCCGGAATTCAACAACACCGAAGAGTGGTGGCAGTCGATCCCGGCCGAGATCCGTCCGCGCAAGGATCAGCCGTTCTATCATCTGTTCGCCGAGAACGATGAGACCGAATACGTCGCCTACGTGTCCGAGCAGAACTTGCTGCCCGACACGTCGAACAGGCCGGTCCGCCATCCTCAGGTCGCCGAGGTGTTCGTGCGCGATAAGAGCGGCTCCTATCGTTCGCGCACCACGCGCTACAACTGACCGCAACGAAAAAGGCGCGGCCTATGCCGCGCCTTTCGCCGTCGCGTCACTGAAACCTACTGCTTCGGAGCTGCCGCGCCGCCTGAGGGCTGCTGCGTCTCGAGCTTCTTGCGGGCCTCTTCCGCTTTCTTTTGCAGTTCGGATTGCAGCTTGCGCTGCTGTTCTTCGAACACCTTCGGATCGGTGGCCGGGCCATCATAGGCCTTGGCGAAATCCGACAGCGGCAGCGGCAGGCTGACGGGCGTCGCCTGCATGTTGATCGCCTGGACGATGATCTCCTTGCCCTTCTTCATTTGCTTGATCATGTCGTCCGTCACCGGATAGTCCGACACGCAGCCGATCGGGAAGCAGATCTTGTAGGGCTCGTTCACCGGCTGGCCTTGGTCGATGATCAGCCGCGTGCCGTGCTGGATCTGCATGCCGAGCGGCACCGTGACCCGCATCATCTTCGGCTGGCCTTCTGGCTCGAACAACTGCACGACCACGACCGGCATGCCGTTCTCGAGGCGGCCGTCCTTGGTCAGCACGCAGACCTGCTTGTTGTCGGTGTCCTGGCCCTTGCCGCAAACCTTCATCCACGGCGAGTACATCAGTTGCGGCTGGCCCTGGGCCTGCTGCTGCGCGGGCTGCTGGCCCTGCGGCGGCTGTTGCTGCGGTGCCGGCTGGGCGGGCTGCGCGGGGGCTTGGGCGGGCTTGGCAGCCGGAGCGGGCTTCTTGGCCGGCGGCGTTTGGGCGAACGCGCCCGGCGCCACGCAAAGTGCCGCCGCGAGGCCGAAAGCCCCCAAGCTGGCGGTCAGCGTTCGGCCAAACGGCCGCGCCGATGCGATCCAATAATTCATTTGCAGACTTTCCCTTGTTGTCCCGCCCGCGGCCTACGCCTGCCCGGGCGGTCGCCTCTTAATCGGCTCTCTCCGCGTGAAATACGGCGGGAGCGTGACTGTACGCCCGCCTGATAGCCGAATTCGTGTCTGCAATAAAGCCGCGAATGCGGCAAAAAGTATGGACCGGGCGCGCCGGAACCGCTCGTGGTAAATTACTGCAATATCGGAGCGAATCGCATTCGACCCGTGCTGTCGCCGTTCGATCTGAGCGCATTGACGCTAAGCGCGCCGTCGCGCCGCGCGGTGTTGCGCGGGGGCTTGGCCGTGGCCGCGGCGCTGGCGACCCAGCCTTCCGACGCGGGCGCACCTGCGCACGCCATCGCCATGCACGGCCAGCCCGCGTGGGGCCCGGACTTCGATCATCCGACCTATTCCGATGCGTCGGCGCCCAAAGGCGGCACTTTGGTGCAAGGGGTGCTCGGCACGTTTGACTGCCTCAATCCATTCATCGTGAAGGGACTGCCGGCCGCGAACATCCGCAGCTACGTCGTCGAGAGCCTGCTTGCACGCGGCTATGACGAGCCGTTCACGCTCTACGGCCTGATCGCCGACACGGTCGAGACCGACACGGCACGCACCGAGGTCACCTTCACGATCAATAAGAATGCACGCTTCTCGGATGGCGAGCCGGTGACGCCCGATGACGTGATTTTCTCCTGGGCGCTGCTGCGCGACAAAGGCCGACCAAACTTCCGCATCTACTACGCAAAGGCGACTAAAGCAGAAAAGGTGGGCGAGCGCGGCGTGCGTTTTGACCTGGCGGGCTCCGATGACCGCGAGTTGCCGCTTATCATTGCGCTGATGCCGGTGCTGGCAAAACACGCGACCGATCCGGAAGCATTCGAAGACACGAGCTTCACCGCGCCGCTTGGCAGCGGACCCTACACCATCACGACGGTGAAGCCTGGCGCCAGCGTCGTCTTCACGCGCGACAAGAATTACTGGGGCCGCGATCTGCCGATCAATCGCGGCCTGTGGAACTTCGACACCATCCGCTACGACTACTACCGCGACGGCAACACGCATTTCGAGGCATTCAAGAAAGGCCTCTACGACGTCCGCAATGAGACCGATCCGGGGCGCTGGCAGACCGCCTATAATTTCCCGTCGCTGCGTGACGGCAAAGTCGTCAAGGAAGAATTCCCCTACGGCCTGCCGAAAGGCATGCAGGGCCTGGTCTTCAACACGCGCCGCGACATCTTCGCCGATATCCGCGTGCGCGAAGCGCTGCTGCAGCTGTTCGACTTCGAATGGATCAACCACACCTATCTGTTCGATCTCTACAAACGCACCGCGAGCTATTTCGACGGCTGCGAACTCTCGGCGCACGGCGTACCGGCGAACGCACGCGAGCGTGAGCTTCTCGCTCCGTTCCCTGGCGCGGCGCGCTCTGACATCCTTGAGGGCAAGTGGTCGCCGCCAACGACCGACGGCTCCGGCCGCGATCATGCGGGCCTGCGCCATGCGTTCGAGCTGTTCAAGCAGGCGGGCTACGAGCTCAAAGGCACGCAACTCGCCCATGCCGCCAGCGGACGCCCGTTCGCATTTGAGATCCTGACAACCACGCGCGATCAGGAGCGTATCGCCCTCGCCTATTCGCAAAGTCTCAAGCGCGCCGGCATCCAGGCACAGGTGCGTAGCATCGATGCGACGCAATTCCAGCATCGCCTGCTCAGCTTCGATTTCGACATGACCGATTACCGCTGGGAGCAATCGCTCTCGCCCGGCAACGAACAGCTGTTCTACTGGAGCTCGGAGGCGGCCGACCAGCAAGGTAGCCGCAACTACATGGGCGTCAAATCGAAGGCGATCGACGCCATGATCGCCGCGCTACTCGCTGCCACCAGCAATGACGATTTCGTTTCCTCGGTGCGCGCGCTCGACCGCGTGCTCTTGTCCGGCTTCTATGTCATCCCGCTCTATTATCCGCCGATGCAATGGATCGCGCGCTGGACGCGCATCAAGCATCCGGCGAAGACGTCATTGTTCGGGTACCTGCCGGAAACCTGGTGGCATCAGGACGCACGCTCATGATCCTCGATGGCGACAAAACCGTGACTGGCGCGACGCTCGACGAGCTATTCCGCCGCGCCGGAGTGGCGTCTCCCGACGCAGTCGCGCTGAGCGACTCGCCGAACCGCACCGACTTCACCGAAAGCGCGCCCCGCAGACTCACTTACGCCGAAGCCGACCGTGCGATCTCGACGCTCGCTGCGCGCCTCCTGCACCTCGGCCTCAAGACCGATGCCGTGGTGGCGCTGCAACTGCCGAATACGGTTGAAGCAGTCGTCACGCTGCTCGCGATCCTGCGTGCTGGCATGATCGCCGCACCTTTGCCGCTGCTCTGGCGCAAGCAAGAGATCGTTACCGCATTGCAAGGCATCGCCGCCAAGGCGATCATCGCTTGCGGCCGCGCCGGCTCCGAACGCCCCGTCAACAACGCAATGGTGGCCGCTGCCGAACTTTTCCCGATCCGCCACATCTGTGCCTTCGGCAGCGACCTGCCCGACGGCATCGTGCCGCTGGACGATATCTTCGAGCCGTCGGACGAACTCGCCCACGCCGCCGTGCGGCCGGGACCGGCCGCGGCCCATGTCGCGGTTGTCACCTTCGATGTCACGCCTGCGGGCATCGTCCCAGTCGCGCGCAACGCCGTGCAGCTTATGGCCGGTGGGCAGGCTGTCCTCTTGGAGATCGCGATGCCACGCGGTGGCACGATCTTGTCGACGATCCCGCCATCGGGCTTTGCCGGCATTTCGCTGACACTGATGCCGTGGCTACTGAGCGGCGGCACTCTGGCGCTGCATCACGGTTGCGATCTCGCCGCGCTCAGTGCCCAAAGCGAGACCTTGAGCGGCGCCACCCTCATTTTGCCCGGTCCGGCGCTCGAACCGATCGGGGAAGCCGGACTGCTCCTTCCCTTCACAGATGTGATCGCGCTGTGGCGCAGCCCCGAGCGGCTTGCTTCGGCTCCGGCCTGGTATCGCGACGCGTTGCTCACCGACGTTGCGGCCTTCGGCGAAGTCGGGCTCCTTGCGGGGAAACGCGACGCCAATTGCCGGCCGCTGGCGATCCCGTGCGGTCAGATCACCGCGCCGCGAAGCGGACCGAACGCCATCCCGGTCGCGCAATGCGCCCGCACACGGACTGGTACGTTGTCCCTCCGCGGCGGCATGGTGGCGACGCACCCCTTCCCGCCCAACGCCCAGGCAAAAACGATCGAGTTCGTCGACACGGGCTTTACTTGCGCAATCGAGGATGACGGCTTTGTCATCACCGGGCCGCCCGCTGGCATCAGCAGCATTGGTGGCTACCGTTTGGCGCAGCAAGCGGTCGACGCACTCGTCGGGGAAGCCGATCCCGGCGCGACCATCATGCCGGTGCCGGACGGCGTGCTCGGCCAGAAGCTTGCCGGGCGTAGCAAAGAGCCGCAAAAGCTCGCCGCCGTGCTGCGCGAGCGCGGCAGCAATCCGCTGATTACCGGGGCCTTCACCCGGTCGGGCCAGGCCGCCTGACGCCCGCATCGTTGACGCGACGTTAACAGCCCGCCGCTAGGATTTGCGCGTCATCACAGTGGCGTTGCGTATCCATGTCGCTTCAGGGTCCGGTCATTGTCGTCGCGGAAACGCCCGTGGCGGAGGTTACGCAGGCCCTGAGTGTTGCCGGTGCCTTCCCGATCGTCGAAACAAACTGGGCCGATGCACCGACCGCGTTCGTCGCGGTGAAACCCGTGGCCGTGGTCATCGCCGAGCCCGGCGCGCCGGCATCTGAATCGTCCGCCCGCATGCTGTGCCTGCAGATCGCGACGGCGCCAGGTCCGATCGTGCCGACCGTCGCGGTCACGCGGGACAATCTCGAACCCGCCGTTCCCCTCGCGCTACCCGCCGACGCGTCGCTATCGCTGAAACATTTGGTCGCCCGGTTGCGGTCCGCCATGCGCGTGCACGCACTACACGCCATCGTACTGCGCCGGATCGAAACCTTCGTACCTCACGCCGGCAAGGTCCCGACCTTGCCGGTTGGCGATCCGCTCGAGGACGCGACCGTGCTCATCGCCGGCCGCGGTCCGCTCTATCCGGCGCTCAGCGTCGCCATCGGCGAGCGCATGCACATGCTTGGCGCGCTCAGCGTCGAGAGCGCCGCACGTTATCTGGGCGCGCGCGACATTGACGGCATCGTCGTCGGCGACGGCTTCTCGCCGCGCATAATTGAAGCTTTCCTCACGGTGCTGGCGCAGGACACCCAGTTCCGTGATATTCCGGTTGCGGTCATTGGCGAAGCCCCGGCCGATTTTGCGGACATGCTGCCGAACATCGACAAGGTTTCCGGCGATCCGGCCCATATCGTCGCGCGCATGGTGCCGCTGGTGCGCATGCACGCTTTCGAGGCGCGGCTCAAACGTATGCTCAAGTCGCTCGACACCGACGGTCACTACGATCCGCAGACCAGCCTACTCACCCGCGATTGTTTCTTCCGCGACCTCAACAAGGCGATTGCCGATACCGGCGCTCACAGCCAGGCGTTATCGGTGGCACGGTTTTCATTCGACGGCATCGACGGCGACCGGGCGCGCTTCGACCGCGCACGTCTGCTGACGCGGCTGGTCCGCAAGATCGATTTCGCCACGGCCGAAGACGACGGCGCGCTCTTGGTCGCCTTTACCCAAACCGACCTGCGCGGCGCTCATGTGGTTGCACGGCGCTTCGCCGCCGGCCTCCAGAGCGCGGTGGGCGCGGCCCCGCGGTTGCATGAAAAGCCCGCCACCAACGTCACGCTGGCGACGCTCAAAGCCGGCGATACGCTCGACAGCCTGATGCAGCGCGTCATGGGCAGCCAGGTGGTTGCCGCCGAGTGACGGGAGGCATAGCTTAACTCCGACAGGAGTTGTGCCATGTCCGACCAGACGCCCGTCCGCATCGATGTCGTTTCCGACGTCGTCTGTCCCTGGTGCTTCATCGGCAAGCGCCGTCTCGAAAAGGCGCTTGCACTCAAGCCGGATGTGCCGGTCGAGGTGCGCTGGCATCCCTATTTCCTCAACGACTGGATTCCGCGCGAAGGCATCTCGCGTGAGCAATACCTGACGACGAAATTCGGCTCGCCTGAGCGCTACAGAGGCATTGCGCAACGCGTCTCGGCTGCCGCAGCGGCGGAAGGCCTCGACTATGCCATGGACAAAATCAGCCGCCAGCCGAACACGCTCGATGCGCACCGGCTGATCCGCTGGGCTGCTGGCATCGGCAAGGCCGCCGACATGAAGCAGAAGCTGATGGACCTCTACTTCACGGAAGGTGCGGACCTCACCAATCACGCGGTGCTGGTGCAGGCCGCGATCGATATTGGTCTCGACGCTGAGGACGTGCGCGAAGCGCTCGACAGCGACAAGGATGTCACCGAGGTCGAGCAGGAGGCGGCGTCTGCGAAGGAAGCAGGTATCGACGGCGTGCCGTGCTTCATTTTCGGCGGCAAATTCGCGGTGTCGGGCGCGCAGTCGCCCGAATATCTCGCCGAGGCAATTGAACGCTCGGCCGCCGCCCGCGACGCCGCAGAGTAAGCAGCCCCGCATGAAGATCACTGCCGCCGTGGTGCGCGAACGTGGCGGTGCGTTCGGCATCGAAGACGTTGATCTGTGCGATCCGCGCGCCGACGAATTGCTGGTCGAAGTCGTGGCCTCCGGCATGTGCGCAACCGACCTGCACGGCCGCGACGCCTATTATCCGACTAAGTTTCCAAAGATCTTCGGCCACGAAGGCGCTGGCGTCGTGCGCGCTGTCGGCAGCAAGGTCGCATCGTTCAAACCGGGCGACCATGTGGTTATGGCGTATCCGTGGTGCGGTGAATGCCCGAACTGCAAGTCGCAGCGTCAGACATACTGCTTGCACGCCTTCGACCTGAAGATGAACGGCACGCGCGCCGATGGTTCGACGTTGCACTCCAAAGACGGACAGCCGATCTACAGCGCCTTCTTCCAGCAATCGTCATTTGGCACTTTCACTATCGCCAATGAGCGCTTCGCGGTGAAGGTGCGGAACGACGTGTCGCTCACAAGTGTCAGCGCGCTCGCGTGCGGCGGCCAGACCGGCGCCGGCGCGGTGTTCAATGTCATGAAGCCGAATGCCGGCGATAGCTTCGTCGTATTCGGCGTTGGCGCCGTCGGCTTGTCAGGGATGATGGCGGCGAAAATCCTCGGCTGCGATCCGATCATCGCGGTCGACGTGCACGAACATCGCCTTTCACTCGCCCGCGAACTCGGCACCACACACACCATCAATCACGGCGGCCGCAGCGATGTCGTCGAGGAGATTCGCAGGATTACTGGCCTCGGCGCACGCTATACGCTCGAAACTTCCGCCCTCCCCGAAGTCTTCCGCGAGGCGATTGAAGCGCTGATGCCGGCCGGAACATGCGTGCTGCTCGGCAGTGCGCGCAAAGGCACGGAAGTCTCGTTCGAAACGCCCTTCCTGCAGAACGGCCGCACCGTGCGCGGTGTCATCCAGGGCGACAGCGTGCCCAAGCAGTTCATCCCGCAACTGGTTGATCACATTGCCGCCGGGCGCTTCCCGGTCGAGCGTATGATCACGTTCTACGATCTGGCCGAGATCAATAAGGCGGCAGTGGAATCAGCTTCTGGCAAGACCATCAAGCCCGTGCTGCGCATGCCGCACTAGCGGATCAGTGCACGCCGAGCTGCGACGTTGAACCGTCAACTGACCGCGCGCGAAGGCTTCGGCCTTCGCAGCAACCGGGTTAAGCGGCCTTCGCCGGCTCCGCGATCGCAACCAGTTTGCGCAATATCGCCGCGGTGCCTTTCAAGCGGTCGACAGGCCGCTCCCACTCTTCAAAGAACACGACCTTCTGGTCGGGCCGCACCCGTGCATTGTGGTCGCGGATGTAGTTAATGAGCGCCTCGGGATTGGCGAAGATGTTGTCACGGAAAGCGAGAACGACGCCCTTCGGCCCGGCTTCGACCTTCTCGACATTAGCGCGGCGGCTGAGCGCCTTGATGGCGACGACCTGCAGCAGATGCTCGACCTCGCTCGGCAGCTTGCCGAACCGGTCGACGAGCTCGGCGGCGAACGCATCGATATCTCGCTCGTCCTCGATCTCGGCCAGCCGGCGGTAGAGCGCAAGCCGCACCGAGAGATCCGCAACGTAGTCTTCCGGAATGAGCACCGGCGTGCCGATGGTGATCTGCGGCGACCAGTGATCGGCGACCGGCGCTGTGATACCGGCCTTGAGGCTCATGACGGCTTCTTCCAGCATTTGCTGGTAGAGCTCGAAGCCGACCTCCTTGATATGGCCGGACTGCTCCTCGCCGAGCAGATTGCCGGCGCCGCGGATGTCGAGATCATGCGACGCCAGCTGGAAACCGGCGCCGAGCGTATCGAGCGACTGCAGCACCTTGAGCCGCCGCTCGGCCTGCAATGTGATCGGCTTCTGCGCGGGCAGAGTCAGCAACGCATAGGCGCGCAGCTTCGAGCGGCCGACGCGGCCGCGCAGCTGATAGAGCTGCGCCAGGCCGAAGCGGTCAGCGCGATGCACGATCAGGGTGTTTGCGGTCGGGATATCGAGGCCGGATTCGATGATCGTGGTCGACAGCAATACGTCGTATTTGCCGTCGTAGAAGGCCGACATGATGTCGTCGAGCACAGTCGGCGGCATCTGGCCGTGCGCGACCGCGACCCGCACCTCCGGCACGGTCTTGTCGAGGAAGTCCTTCTGCCCGGCAAGGTCTTCGATACGTGGGCAAACGTAGAAGGCTTGCCCGCCGCGGTATTTCTCCCGCAGCAGCCCTTCGCGCACGGTCACCGGGTCGAACGGCGACACAAAGGTGCGCACCGCGAGGCGGTCGACCGGCGGCGATGCGATGATCGACAGATCGCGCACGCCGGTGAGCGCAAGCTGCAGCGTGCGCGGAATCGGCGTCGCGGTGAGCGTCAGCACGTGCACTTCGGAGCGCAGCGTCTTGAGCTTTTCCTTGTGCGAGACGCCGAAATGCTGCTCCTCATCGACCACGAGTAAACCGAGATCCTTGAACTTGATATTTTTGCCGAGCAGTGCGTGCGTGCCGATGACGATGTCGATCGTACCCGCCGCAAGCCCTGCGCGCACCTCGGCGAGCTTTGCCGCCGGTACGAGGCGCGAGGCCTGTGCCACTGTCACTGGAAAACCGCGGAAGCGTTCGCTGACGGTCTTGTAGTGCTGACGCGCCAGAAGCGTCGTCGGCACGATGACAGCGACCTGCTTGCCGCTCAACGCCACGATGAAGGCAGCGCGTAGCGCGACCTCCGTCTTGCCGAAGCCGACGTCACCGCAGATCAGCCGGTCCATCGGGCGCCCCGAGCCAAGATCCTTGATGGTCGTCTCGATGGCGGCGAGTTGGTCGTCGGTCTCCTCATACGGGAAGCCGGCACAGAATTCGTCATAGGCGCCCGGTCCGACCGTGAGCCGCGGCGCTTCGCGCAATTGCCGCTCCGCCGCGACCTTTATCAGTTCGCCGGCGATCTCGCGGATGCGGCTCTTCATGCGCGCCTTGCGCGCCTGCCAGTTGCCGCCGCCCAATCTGTCCAGCTCGATGCCGCTCTCCTCCGAGCCGTAGCGCGACAGTAAGTCGACGTTCTCGACCGGCAAGAACAGCTTGGTGTCATCGGCGTAATGGATTTCGAGACAGTCATGCGGCGCGCCAGCCGCTTCGATCGCCTGCAAACCAAAGAATCGTCCGATGCCGTGATCGACGTGAACGACGAGATCGCCGGGCGCGAGGCTCGTCACCTCGGCAATGAAATTCTCGGCGCGTCGGGTCGCACGACGCGGCCGCACCAGCCGGTCGCCGAGGATGTCCTGCTCGCTGATGATCGCCGCGTCGTCCGTCTCGAAGCCGGCTTCGATGCCAAGCACGGCGAGCGTCACCGCATGCTTCGGCAGTGCTTGCGCCTGCGGCCAAGACCCAACCGAGATAAGATTGGCCAACTTGTGGTCCGCCAGCACGTGACTCATGCGCTCGCGTGCGCCTTCGCTCCACAGGGCGACGGCGACGCGCTTGCCTTTAGCCTGCAACGCCAGCACATGCTTGCTGACGGCTTCGAAGACATTGGCACCGGGCTCGGCGCGCTCCGGCGCGAAATTATGACCGACGCGCGCGCCGACCTCGATTACGCCGGCCACCTCAGGCACGGCAAACGGCGTCATCTTGATCAACGGATTTGCGTTGAGCCTCGCATTCCAGTTCTTTTTGGTGAGAAAAAGTTGGTCCGGCGGCAGCGGCTTGTAAGGTGGCGTCACGCCCTCTTTCAGAGCCTGCACGCGCGCTTCGTGATAGTCCACGATTTGTTCGAGGCGCGACGTCACCGCGTCATCGACCAGTGACTCCAGAGCAACCGTTGTCCCAGGCAGATAGTCGAACAAAGTCTCCATGCCGGCGTGAAACAGCGGCAGCCAGTGCTCCATGCCGGGATAGCGCCGGCCTTCGCTCACCGCTTCGTAGAGCAGATCGCCAGGCGCGGCGGCGCCGAACTGCGCGACATAGCCGGTGCGGAAACGGCGGATCGCGTCCGTCACCAACTGGAATTCCGCGACTGGCACGAGATCGAGCCCGCGCAATTCGCTTTCGCTACGTTGCGTCTCGGGATCGAAAGCGCGGATCGATTCCAGCGCATCGCCGAAGAAATCGAGTCGCACCGGTAGATCCATGCCCGGCGCAAACAGGTCGAGAATACCGCCGCGCACCGCATAGTCGCCCGCCTCGCGCACGGTTGAGGCGCGTGTGAAGCCGTTGAGCTCCAACCACTCGGTGATGCCGGCCATACCGATGACATTGCCCGGTGCGACCGAGAGCGCATGCGTCGCGACGAAGTCGCGCGCCGGCACGCGCTGGAGCACAGCATTGACGGTCGTCAGCAGGATCGAGGGCTTGTCGCGGCCCTTCACGCGCGTCAGCCGCGACAGAGCCGTCATCCGCTGCGCTACAACGGATGCGTTTGGCGAGACGCGGTCGTATGGCAGGCAATCCCACGCCGGAAATTCCATCGTCTGAAGATCGGGCCCGAAAAATGCGAGTGCGCGCGACAAGGCCGCCATGCGCTGGCCGTCACGGCAGACGACACAGAGCGAAACGGCGGACGCATCGGCGCGCGCGGCGATCGCCCGCGCCAGATCGGCGAGCACCAGGCCCTCGGCGCCGTCGGCAACGTGCGACAGGACCAGCGGCTTGCCGGCGCGCAACGCATCGGCGGGAGATTTGGTCAGGATGTTCACGTCGGATTTCCAAGGAACGTACGCAGCCGCTTCCACAACGCGCTGTCGAATTCGCGCGGGGTTGGTTCGAAGCCGTTGACCCAGGCGAAGATCTGCTGGTCCGGAATCTCCAGCCAGCGCTCGAGCTCATCGAGCTCGGCGTCGTTGAGCGCTGCGAGATGCGCATCGGCAAAACGGCCGAGCACCAGATCCATCTCGCGGATGCCGCGATGGCGACAGCGGAACAGCAGCCGCCGGCGGCGCCCATCCAAACCCTCGCTCGACGGTTCGCCCAACCGAATTCTCCAACGCCAAAAACCCGGACGGGGCCGGGTGACGGCTATATAGGCCATGCAGGCCGCTCTGTCAGCGGCCGAACTGCGCGCATCTGGATGCCTCTTTCGACAAAACCGCATACACATGGGGGCGATGCGCCCTCTTGTGCTCAATCCGCTGTTCGGCTCGCTGACCGGGCTTCCCGGCATCGGGCCGAAGCTCGAGAAACTCTACGCACGCCTGCTCGACCGCGAAGCTCCGCGAGTCGTCGACCTTCTTTTCCATCTTCCATCGGGCATCATCGATCGCCGCGCGCGACCGAAACTGCGCGACGTCGTGCCGGGACAGATCGTCACCGTCGCAGTCACGGTCATGAAGCATCGTCCCGGGCCGCCGCACCGCTCCCGTGCGCCCTACCGGATCGAAACCGAGGACGACACCGGAGCGCTCACGCTCACCTTCTTCCACGCGCGTAAGGACTATCTTGAGAAGCTGCTGCCAGTCGGTGAGACGCGCTACGTCTCCGGCACTGCCGAGCTTTATGACGGCATGTTGCAGATGGTGCATCCCGACCGCGTCGTCGACGAGAAAGGCTTCGCCGATTTGCCGCTGGTCGAGCCGGTGTACCCGCTCACCGAAGGTCTCGCGCTCGGCAATATACGCCGCGCGATGGATGGCGCGGTCGCACGTCTGCCCGATATGCCGGAATGGCAGGACGATGCCTGGGTGTCGCGTGAGCGCTTTCCGGCCTTCGCCAACGCCTTACGTCAGTTGCATCGTCCGCACGAACCGCACGATGTCCTGCGGGAGAACTTGGCGTGGACGCGGCTCGCCTACGACGAACTGCTTGCGGGCCAGCTCGCGCTGGCACTCGTTCGCGCGCATATGCGCCGACAGGCCGGCAAGGGCACCGCGAGCGAAGGCCGCCTGCGCGCACGCATCCTCAAGGCGCTGCCCTACGCGCTCACCCACTCGCAACAGAAGGCTGTCGACGACATCATCACCGACCTCGCCCGGCCGCATCGTATGTTGCGGCTGCTCCAAGGCGACGTCGGCTCCGGCAAGACCGTCGTCGCGCTGACTGCTGCCGCCGCGGTCATCGAAGCCGGGCGGCAGGCCGCTTTCATGGCGCCGACCGAAATCCTCGCGCGTCAGCATCTGAAGACCATCGCCCCGCTTGCCGAGGCGGCCGGCATCCGCGTCGCCATCCTTACCGGCCGCGAGCGCGGCGGTGACCGCAAAACGATTCTCGACCGACTTGCGCTCGGCGACATCGACCTTCTCATCGGCACCCATGCGCTGTTCCAAGAAACCGTCGCCTTTCATGATCTCGCGCTTGCGGTCGTCGACGAACAGCATCGCTTCGGCGTACATCAGCGTCTCGCGCTGGCGCAAAAGGGCGACGCTGTCGACGTGCTGGTGCTCACCGCGACGCCGATCCCACGCACATTGGTACTTACGTTTTTCGGCGACATGGACGTGTCCGAGCTGCGCGAAAAGCCTGCCGGTCGCCAGCCGATCGATACTCGCACTATTCCCCTCTCGCGCGTCGAAGACGTCGAGGAAGCGGTCGGCCGCGCGCTTGCCGACAAGCAGCGCGTCTATTGGGTATGCCCGCTGGTCGAGGATTCCGAAAAGATCGACCTCGCCGCCGCTGAAGACCGCTTCCAGGAGCTGCGCAAGAAATTCGGCAAGGCCGTCGACCTCGTGCACGGCCGCATGAAGGGCGCCGAAAAAGATGCAGCCATGTCGCGCTTCTCGTCGGGCCAAACGCAGCTGCTGGTCGCAACCACCGTGATCGAAGTCGGTGTCGACGTTCCCGAAGCAACCGTGATGGTCATCGAGCACGCCGAACGCTTCGGTCTCGCGCAGTTACACCAACTGCGGGGCCGTATCGGCCGCGGCTCCGGCCATTCGACCTGCCTGCTGCTCTACAAGACGCCGCTGGGCGAGACCGCCAAGGCGCGGCTCAATATTCTGCGCGAGACCGAAGACGGCTTTCGTATCGCCGAAGAGGATTTAAAGTTGCGCGGAGAAGGCGATTTGCTCGGCACACGGCAGAGCGGCATGCCGGGCTTCCGCATCGCCCGGCTCGAATTTCACAGCAAATATCTCGGCGCGGCGCGCGACGACGCCGCACTCATTTTGCAGCGCGATCCGGGCCTCGCAACGCCACGCGGCGACGCGCTGCGCCACCTGCTCTATCTGTTCGGCAAGGACGAGGCGATCAAGCTGATCCGCGCCGGCTGATCAGCCGGAAGCGAGCGGATCGGGACCGAAGCGGTTCGGCCCGGTCGTGCCTTTGATGCAGTCCCAGATGATCAGCAGAATAATGCCGATGAGCGTAAAGATCAGCAGCAGCCACCAGCCGCTGCGGTCTAGATCGTGCAGACGCCTGACCGACACGGCGAGCCCGGGCAGAAAGAAGATGAGCGAAGCCAACGGCCCGAACACGCCGGTCGTGGTCGGCTCGTCAAAGTCGAAGATCGAACGATCGACGATGCCGGCACCGATCGTCACGAGCAGGACGAACAGCGTCCAGTACCAGTATTCCGACCGCGCGGCGCGGCCTGAGAACGTCACATAATGGATGAAGCCGGATTTGATCGCTTGGCCGAAAGTCATCGCCCGTCCCCCGGATGATTGTTTGGCGGGCGGAGCCTAGCAGCAACCGCAGCCGCCGGGGAAGCTACTCGACCGGCGCCTTCCTTTTCTTGTGCGCCAGTTGCGCCGCGCGGGCATTCGCGGCAAGGGCGGCAAATTTCTTCGGCTCGCCGTCGTCGGGCTGCACCATTCCCGCCGAGATCAACAGCGTCATCGCATTCTCGACCGTGATGTCGAGCTCGATGACGTCCTTGCGTTTCACATAGAAGAAGAAACCGGTGGTCGGGTTCGGCGTACACGGCAGGAACACCGAGACATGCTCACCGCCCGGCAGCTTGTCGGCGATGCCGCCGCCCGGAGCGTTCGACAGGAACACCAACGACCACATGTCCGGCGCCGGGAATTCGACGAGGCCGACTTTGCGGAAGCTTGACCCCTCCTTCGAGAACAGCGCCTCGAAGATCTGCTTCATGGTCTTGTAGATCGGCCGCACGATCGGCATACGGTTCAGCAGGCTCTCGCCCCAGCCGACCAGAGTGCGTCCGATTAGGTTGGCGGTGAGGAATCCAAGCAGCGTCAGCGCGAAGAAGGCGATCACCAGGCCGGTGCCGGGGATCGGCCACGGCAAATACGTCTCCGGCCGGTACATCGGCGGGATCAGCGGACGCACGAAACCATCGACCCAGTTGATGATCGACCAGACCAGCCACAGCGTCACCGCCAGCGGCCCGGCCACGACGAGACCTGTCAAGAAATAATTGCGGATACGCGCGGCGGGACCCGCGTGCGAGCTCGCCTGCACGGTCACGATGTCAACGGCGAGCTCTTCGCCGGGCTTTGTTGTCTCGGGGTCAGCCATCAGCTGATCTTATTCCACTGTCACCGATTTCGCGAGATTGCGCGGCTGATCGACATCGGTGCCGATTGCGGCGGCCGTGTGGTAGGCGATGAGTTGCACCGGAACCGCGTAAACGAGCGGCGTCACCGTTGCCGCCACATCGGGCAGCGTCACCGTGACGATGTTCTCCCTGGCTGCTTCCGTGGCGCCCTTCGGATCGGTCATCAGGATGATTTTGCCGCCGCGCGCCGCGACCTCCTCCATGTTCGACAGCGTCTTGTCGAACACGCGGTCGTGCGGCGCGATCACGATCACGGGCATGGTCTCGTCGATGAGCGCGATCGGTCCGTGCTTGAGCTCGCCGGCGGCATAGCCCTCGGCATGAATGTAGGAAATTTCCTTGAGCTTCAGCGCGCCTTCGAGCGCTATCGGGAAGCTGGTGCCGCGGCCGAGATAAAGCACATCGCGCGCCTTGGCGAGATCATGCGATAGCTGCTCGATCTGCGGCTCGAGAGTCAGCGCCTGCGACATCAGCCGGGGCACCTCGATCAACGCATGCACGAGCTTCTGCTCGTCGGCTTCGCTCAGTTCGCCGCGCGCGCGGCCCGCCGCGATGGCAACACAGGCGAGCACGCTGAGCTGGCAGGTGAAGGCCTTGGTCGAGGCAACACCGATTTCAGGGCCGGCAAGCGTCGGCATTACGACCGAGCTCTCGCGCGCGATCGTCGAGGTCGGCACATTCACGACCGCGAGCACATGCTGCTTGTGCTCCTTGGCATAGCGCAGGCTCGCCAGCGTGTCTGCCGTCTCGCCCGACTGTGAGATGAAGATCGCGAGATCGCCGTCTTCGAGGGGTGCCTCGCGATAGCGGAATTCGGAGGCGATATCGATTTCGACCGGTAGCTTGGCAAAGCGCTCGAACCAGTATTTCGCGACGAGGCCCGAATAGAACGCCGTACCGCAGGCCGAGATCGACAGGCGTTTGAGTTTCTTCCAGTCGAACGGCAGCGTGCCGGGGAGCACGACCTTCTCATGCACCATGTCGATGTAATGCGCGAGCGTGTGGCCGACCACTTCGGGCTGCTCGTGAATTTCCTTAGCCATGAAGTGCTTGTAGTTGCCCTTCTCGACCAGCATGCCCGAGGCCGACGACTTGATGATCGGCCGCTCGACCATCTTGCCCTGCGCGTCGCGGATTTCGACGCTCTTGCGCGTCACGATCGCCCAATCGCCGTCTTCGAGATAGCTGACTTCATCGGTGAAAGGCGCAAGCGCGATCGCATCGGAGCCGAGGTACATCTCGCCCTTGCCGTAACCGACCGCGAGCGGCGAGCCCTTGCGCGCGCCGATCATCAGATCGTCCTGCCCGGCAAACAAGAAGGCGAGCGCAAAGGCCCCGCGCAATTCCTTGAGCGCGGCCCCGACCGCATCGACCGGCGACTTGCCGTGGTTCATCTCATCGGTAACGAGATGCGCCACAACTTCCGTGTCGGTCTCGCTGCCGAACTTGTGGCCGTTCTTGGTGAGCTTCTCGCGCAGCTCGCGGAAATTCTCGATAATGCCGTTGTGCACGACCGCGACGCGCTCGGTCGCGTGCGGATGCGCGTTGCTTTCGCTCGGCTTGCCGTGGGTCGCCCAGCGCGTATGGCCGATGCCGCTGTTGCCGGGGAGCGGCTCGCTCTCAAGCCGCGTCTGCAAGGCCTGCAACTTGCCCTGCGCGCGCCGGCGGGCGAGCTTGCCGTGATCGAGCGTGGCGACACCCGCGGAGTCATAGCCGCGGTATTCGAGGCGCCGGAGCGCGTCAACCAGATGGGCCGCGACTGGCTCGCGCCCTAAAATTCCGACGATGCCGCACATTCGGCCGGAAGGCCCCCCTTACCTGATGATCCCGGTTTAGCCGCCGCCGCCAAAGCTTTGGAAATCAAAACGCATTGCGCCGTGTGACAAACCGGAACTTGGCGTCCCGAAGGCTCTTACGCCCGCTTTTTCGGCACGGCCTTGCGCAGGCTTTTGCCCAAGGCCTTCACCTGGTGCAAGCGCTTCACCCAGCCTTCCTTAATTGCCTGCCGGGCGCGGGCAATCGCCAAAGCGCCCGCCGGCACATCCTTGGTGATGACCGACCCGGAGCCGATATATGCGTTGTCGCCGATCTTGACCGGCGCGATCAGCGACGAATTGGTGCCGATGAAGGCGCCCTTGCCGATGTCGGTGCGGTGCTTGGCGATGCCGTCGTAATTGCAGGTGATGGTGCCGGCGCCAATATTGGCGCCCGCGCCGACCCGGGCATCGCCGATATAGGCAAGGTGGTTGGCTTTCGCGCCCTGCTCGACAGTCGCTTCCTTTACTTCGACGAAATTGCCGATGTGGACGTCGGCTTCGAGTTTCGCGCCCGGCCGTAGCCGCGCGTAAGGTCCGACGCGCGCACTCTTGCCGACATGCGCGCCCTCGAGATGCGAGAAGGCGCGGATGGTGGCGCCGTCATCGACCGTGACGCCTGGACCAAACACCACATTCGGCTCGATGATCACGTCCTTGCCCAGCTTGGTGTCGGCCGACAGGAAAACCGTTTCCGGCGCGATCATCGTGACGCCCGCCTCCATGGCGGCGGCGCGCAGGCGCTGCTGCAGCACGGCTTCGGCTTCGGCGAGTTGTGCTTTGGTATTGATGCCGCGCACGTCGTCCTCCGTGGTCTCGATGGCGACAGCCTTCAAGCCCATATCGCGGGCGATGGCAACCGCATCACTGAGATAATACTCGCCTTTGGCGTTGGCGTTGCCGATGCGCTCGAGGATGGCGAGCGCGTGCCGGCCCGACAGCGCCATGAGCCCGGCATTGCAGAAGTCGATTCTGCGCTCCTCGGGCGTTGCATCGCTGTCTTCGCGGATACCGAGGATATCGTCGCCGCGTGTCAGCAGCAGCCGGCCGTAGCCTTGCGGATTGGCCGCCCTGAATCCGAGCACGGCAACGGCGGCGTCCGCCGCAAGCGGCGCACGCAGCCGGCTCAACGACTCCGGCCGCACCAGGGGCGTGTCAGCGAACATCACCACGATATCGTCGACGCCGCGCATGATCGCCTTGCGCGCTGCAAGCACCGCATGCGCGGTACCGAGCCGCTCGCGCTGTTCGAAGGTTTGCGCGTGAGGCGCGACGGCGCGCGCTTCCGCCGCGACCGCCGCGTGGTCGGGTCCGATGACGACCGCGATATCGGTGCAGCCGGCCTGCTCGGCAGACGCCAGGACATGGGCAAGCAGGGTGCGGTGCCCGACCGAATGGAGTGATTTCGGCAAGTTCGAGCGCATGCGTATGCCTTCGCCGGCAGCGAGAACAATCGCAAGGCAAGTCCGTTCGCTCATCTGGCTCGGCTCACTCGCGCTAATGCCGCAATCTGGGCGCAGGAATGGGAATGCCGGTAGCACCGGAGTGTAGCGAAGCCAGCATTGCCGGATTCTGCTAACGTTTTCAACGACGTGATTCGGCCTGACCGGGATGGTGCTATGGCGGTCGAGTTAGTTCCCCCAGTTGCGGAAACGATCGAACTGCGCCCGCGGCGCTTCGATCTGCGTTCGCTATGGCGCCTCACGGCGTGGGGCGGCGCGGCCGCGCTCGGCCTGACTGCCGCCGTGTTCGCCACGCAAACGGAAACGGGCAGCCGTCGCCTGTCGGCGATCCTGTCGGCATCGTCGGTCGATCTGCCGGTTCGTTCGGTTGCGACCGTGCCAATTCCGGTTCAGGACGCGCAAGTCGCCAAGCTCGAAGCCCAGGTGCGCACGCTGGCCGCCGACCGCGATCGTCTTGCCGAGCGCGTGGCGAGCCTTGAGCACAACGTCGAAGACATGACCGGCTCGATCAGGCGGGTCGCCTTTGCGGCACAGCCGTCGATGCCGCCAATCCTCTCGATGGTGCCTGCGCCGGGCGCGCCGCCGACGACCCTTGCCGTGAAAGAGCCCGAAACCACGCAATCAACTCCTCTGCCGCCGACCGACAGCATCGAACCCGCCGTGGCCGCGCCGCCCGAACAAGGCGCCGAAAACACGCACGACGCCGTGCCGCTGCCGCCGACCCGCATGGCGTCACTGCCGCCGGATCCGGCGAAGTCCGAATTCGGCGTTGCCCTCGCAAGTTCATCGAGCATGGAAATTCTGCACCTGCAGTGGTCCGCACTCAAAGCCAATTACGGGCCGCTGCTTGGCAGCTTGCGCCCTATCGCAGCGCGTGAACAGCGCGGCACCGCGACCTACTACCGCCTCGTGCTTGGACCGCTGCCGAACCTCGGCGCCGCCACGAAGCTTTGCGCGAAGCTCACCGCCGCCCGCGCGCCTTGCCACGCCGGCAAGTTTTCGGGCGAGCCGCTCTGATTTGCGACATCCGCGCCGCGGCGGCATAATTGGCGCATGAAACTCTTCCTGCCGAGCGCGCGTGCCACGAATATCCTGCTGATCGTCGGCTCCTGCTCGCTCGGCTATGCGCTCTTCATGCGCTACCTCGCGATCGAGCAGACACCGGTTGGCCTTGCCTGCGAAGGCGGCCTCAATACCTGGCTCTGTGCCACGCGCCGCATCGCGATCACGCTCTTTACATATTCTGTGTTCGGGTGGGCCGCGCTCATTGTCGCCGCGGTCAATCTGCTGCGGCCCTCGCTCCTATTGTTCGCCATCGGCTTGAGCAGCGCCTGTCTTGGCGTCGTACTCTACAACGTCGGCCTCTCCGGGCTTGCAGTCGGCCTGCTGTTGCTCAGCTTCGCGCGCCGCGCGCCTGAATCAGAGTGACGGCGATCGCCGCGAGCGCGCCGCACAGCCACAGCGACTGCCAGTTGGCGAAGCTTTCATCGAGCACGATGTAAGGCACCGCGAGCGCGAGCAACAACGCCGCCAGTATCTCGCTCGTGCCGCGTTCACCTGGCGGACGCGGCATGATCAATGTGTGCAGCAGGAAAGGGACGGCCGCCGCCGTCAGCGGCGCGAAGGGGAAATCCTTGTAGCGCGGATCGAAGGCGAGACCGAGCGCCGTCAGCACCGCAAGTAGTGTCGTTGCGATCAGCAGCGTGCCGACGATGAGCGTCAAAGGATCGTGCGTACGGTGCGCCGCAGGCCCGAGCAGCTTGGAGAAACGCGGGAGCGCCACGCCGCGCATGATGGCGAGCGATACCGCGAGCGGGTTGAGCATGGCGACTGCGGCGAGCGCGCATGACCTGATCCAGCCGCCCGCGCCGAGACTCTGCAGCGGCACGTTCGCGATCGTCCATCCGATCAATCCTCCGCCGACGATCGCATTCGTGGTGACTGCGCCCCACAGCAGCGGCGGCGCCTTGCGCCCGGCGAGGAATGTCAGCGCGAATATGATGACCGCGAATGCGACACCGGCGATGCCTTCCCCGAGCCATTGCGGGTGGTTCGACACCGGCTCACCCCAGACGAATTTGAATTGCCGGCGCGCGTCGCTGATCAGTCCCCAATGTCCGCCGGTCGTGCCTTCGAGCGCGCGCTTCCACGGCTGGTCGTAGGCTTCGATCAAATTGACGCGGAAATTTTCACGCGCGGCGAGCGCAAGCACATCCTGGATGGCGCGCGCCTGATTGTACGGCGACGGCAGCGCGCCTTCGCGCATGCGCCCCGCGCTTGGCCAGCCGACTTCGCCGATCAAAATTTCCTTGCCGGGAAAGGCCGCCGCGACCTTCAGCCGGATCGCGTCGACATGGGCGGCAGCCTCGTTTGCCGCTATGGGGAAGTCCTCCCAATACGGCAGGATATGGATGGTGATGAAGTCGGCCGCGCTCGCCACCTGCGGATTGCGCAGCCAGAACTCCCAGACATCGCCATAGGTGACAGGCACGGAGACGCGGGATTTCACCTCCCGCATTATGCCGGCGAGCGTGTCGCCGGACATCTCGCCGCGCAGCAGCGTCTCGTTCCCAACCACGACCGCGCGGATCGTGCCCACGTAGCGCTTGGCGAGCGCCACCGCTGTCTCAATTTGGGAACGGTTGTAGTCGGACTTGCCCGACAGCCAGAGGCCCTGGATCACCTTAAGCCCGTGCTTGGCCGCAATCCCGGCGATCTGGTCGAGCCCGAAATCGGTCGAATAGGTCCGAACACAGTCGGTCAGTTGCGCGAGCTGGCCAAGGTCGTGGTCGATCTGGTCAGCGGAAATATGGGTCGAGAGGTCAAGCGGCGTCTGGCTGCCATGGAAAGGCGCGTAGGAGACGCAATAGAGCTTCTGGCCGGGTTTCAGCGGGGCTTGGTGAATGGGCACCGGCAAACCCAGCCAGACCCAGAACATGGCGATCATAGCGACCGACAGCGCAAGACCGGCTAGACCAAGGCGCATCGGCTCCCCAATCGGCACAAAAGTCACTGGCCCGGCTTATCGTGCGCGCCGTCTGCTGCCAAGCAGAGCGGACGCTGGACAAAACGCCGGCGGAAGGTCAAATTTTGGCGTCCGGTCTGGTGGTTGCGAGGGGTGGGGTAGCCGGCTTTTTCAAAGATACGAACGAACGGGCGGCAATAGCCGCAATAGCGTCCCAATCCGGCGGCAAAGGAGACCGCAGCGGGCATTGGGGCTTCATCGATCCAGCAGGACGAAGGCGTTTATGGCGTGGGGTAAGGCTTGGAGTGCGTGTGTGGCCTTGGCGTTTTGCCTGACGGCCACCGCGGCGTTTGCTCAAGGCAGTGGCAATCCGTCGCCTACGGAAAAGCCTCCTGCCGAAAAGCTGACCAAAGATAACAGCCAGAAGAAGATCGACGAGATCGCCGAGGCCTCCCGCCTCCTGACCGGCCCCGCCGGTAACCCGGAGTGCGTCTGGCTTGGCCGCCGGGTTGTCAATCTGCTCTGGCGCGACGACCTCGACACCGCCTTCCGCCACCTCGATCTTTACGACCGGTTCGGCTGCCCGAGCGGGCATATCCAGGCCACGTTCCGTTGCCTGGTCCGCCAGGGGGATATCGACCCCAAGGCCCAGGAAACCCTCAATGGACGGGTCCATTCCTGCTGGCTGAACCCCGGTCTGCCGCCGTCCCCGGCGACTGCGGCCAAAGAGCCTGCCGCGACCTCAGGCGGAACCACCCCCCGCTAGGGGGGTTTCCTGACTACGAAATATTTTCAGCCGGCGTTATGCGGGTGCCTAGGATTTGCCATGTGCTGTTCCTACTTGTTGGCACGGCTGATGCAAGGCTACGATAGAAAAGTGCAGATCGAGCGTGGGGGCCCAGGGGACGGGCTCAAGGGTCTGCTCTCCTGCCCCGTTTGGTACTGAAGTAAAATGCGCACCGTCGCTGCCGTGATCGCCCTCGTGGCGTGCGTGCAAGCCGGACTATGGGCACTCGTGCAATCGCACGTCAGCGCGCCCGACGTCGATGGCCAACTCGCCAGCGTTTCCTACGCACCGTTTGCCAGTTCCACCAATCCGGACGACGGCGGCAAAGCGACCGCGGAACAGATCCGCGCCGATCTGAAAAAGCTCGCGCCGCTCACCCGCTCGATCCGCCTCTATTCCTCGACCGCCGGCGTCGAGCTCGTGCCGGCGATCGCCCAGGAGTTCGGCCTCAACGTCACGGTCGGAGCCTGGATCGACAAGCACGACGAACGCAACGAGCGCGAAATCGCCTCCGCAATCGACCTCGCCCGTCGCCACAGCAACGTGAAGAGCGTAATGGTCGGCAACGAGACGATCTTCCGCGGCGAGCAGACCGCCGACAGCCTGATCAAGATGATTCAGCGGGTGAAGCATGCGACCAGCGTGCCGGTCTCGACCGGCGAAATCTGGCACGTGTGGATCGCCCACCCCGAGCTCGTGTCGCAGGTCGACTACATCGCCGCGCACGTGCTGCCCTATTGGGAAGGCTTCGGTGAAGGTCAGGCTGTCGATCAGGCGGTGCTGATCTACGACAAGCTGCGGCGGGCCTATCCCGGCAAGCGCATCGTCATTGCCGAGTTTGGCTGGCCGAGCGCCGGCTACAACTTGAAAGACGCCGAGCCCGGCCGCATCGAGCAGGCTGCCGTGCTGCGCGACTTCGTCTCGCGCGCCCGCGCCTATGGCATCGACTACAATATCGTCGAAGCGATCGACCAGCCGTGGAAGATTTTCGAGGGCGGCGTCGGTCCCTATTGGGGCCTGTTCGACGCCAAGCGCGAGCCGAAGTTCAGTTGGACCGGCCCGCTCAACGATCCCGATCACTGGCGTCTCGCCGCGATCGCGTTGCTCGTGAGCGTGCTCTTGTCGCTGCCGATCCTTGCGATGACGACTGTGACGCTGAGCCAGGCCGCGCTGCTCGCGGCCGGCGCAAACGTCGTCGGCGCGTGGTTCGCCGCCGTGTTCGCTTACTGGAATGGCCACTACTTCGTGTGGGGTGCAGCTTTCGCGCTCGGGCTCGGCACGCTGCTCCTGATCCCGCTCGTCATCATCGCGCTGGCGCGCATTGAGGAGATCGCGGCGATCGCCTTCGGCCGCAAGCCGCTGCGCCTCATCGGGTCGCCCGCGCTCGTGCCCGACATACCGACGCCGAAAGTGTCGATCCACGTTCCGGCCTATCGCGAGCCGCCGGATATGCTCAAGCAGACGCTCGATGCAGTGTCGCGACTTGAGTATCCGAATTTCGAGTGCATCGTCGTCATCAACAACACGCCCGATCCGGCATTGTGGATGCCGATCGAAGAGCACTGCAAGCTGCTCGGCGCGCGCTTCAAGTTCGTGCGTGCCGATGAACTGAACGGCTTCAAGGCGGGTGCGCTGCGTCTTGCGCAGGCGCACACCGCGGCCGACGCCGAGATCATCGGCGTGATCGACGCCGATTACGTCGTGCAGCCCGATTGGCTGCACGATCTCGTGCCGCAATTCGTCGATCCGCGGGTCGGTCTGATCCAGGCGCCGCAGGATCACCGCGACGGCCAGCGCAGCGTCATGCACCACGCCATGAACGGCGAATATGCCGGCTTCTTCGACATCGGCATGGTCCAGCGCAATGAGCACAACGCCATCATCGTGCACGGCACCATGTGCCTGATCCGTCGCGCCGCGCTTGAATCGGTCGGCGGCTGGTCGAGCGACACGATCTGCGAGGACACCGATCTCGGCCTGACGTTGCTCGAGGCCGGTTGGCACGCGCACTACACCAACAAGCGCTACGGCCACGGTCTACTGCCCGACTCCTTCGAGGCCTACAAGAAGCAGCGCCACCGTTGGGCCTATGGCGGCTTCCAGATCCTGAAGAAGCATTGGCGGCGCTTCCTGCCGGGCGAGAGCAGCCTGACGCGCGACCAGAAGCGCGAGTTCGCCATGGGCTGGCTCAACTGGCTCGGCGCCGAGAGCCTCGGCGTCGCAGTTGCGATCCTCAACATCATCTGGGTGCCTGTCGTCGCCTTCCTCGACATCGCCGTGCCCGACAAGATCCTAACGCTGCCGATCGTGGCGAGCTTCGTCGTATCGGTCGCGCATTTCTTTACGCTCTATCGGCTGCGCGTGCGCGTGCCGGCAAATCAGCTGTTGGGCGCGGTGTTCGCCGCGATGTCGGTGCAATGGACGGTCGCCCGCGCTGTCGGCTTCGGCCTGGTGAAGGATCACCTGCCCTTCGTGCGCACCTCGAAAGGCGGCCTGCGCCGTTCGGCCGATTTCCACGCCTTCTGGGAAGCCGTGCTCGCCGGCCTGCTGATCCTCGGCGCGATCACGCTCTACGCGACCAACGTCAAGCAAATCCGCGAGATCAATCTCTTCGCCCTCGTGCTGATCGTGCAGAGCCTGCCGTTCATCGCCGCGGTCGTGATGGCGGCGATCGAGCGCACGCCGCTCAACGACTTCGCCACCTGGCGCGCGTTCGATGCCCGTTTTGCCGAAATGCTCGGCCGGCCCACGCCGATCGCTCCCGCTGTCGCTCCGGCACCGGCCGCCGTTCCGGTGGTGCAGCAGATCGCACAGCCGCAAGAACCGGCTTGAGCGCCGGCCTGATTACGCGCCGAGCGCCGTTTCCGCGAGCCTGACCCAATACGACGTCCCGACCGGGATCACGTCATCATTGAAGTTGTATTTCGGGTGATGCAGCCCGGCGCTGTCGCCGTTGCCGACCCAGATGAAGGCGCCGGGGCGCGCGTTGAGCATGAAGGAGAAATCCTCTGCGCCCATCATCGGCGGCAGATCGGTGTCGACGCGCTTGTCGCCGACGATCTGGCTCGCCACTGAGGCGGCGAAGTCGGTCTGCTTGTCGTGGTTGACCAGCACCGGGTAATTGCGCCGATAGGTCAGCGTCGCCTTGGCGCCGTAGGCGGCGCCCGTATGATCGACGAGCTCATGCAACCGCTTCTCGACGAAATCCCGCACGCCCGCCTCGAGCGTGCGGACGGTGCCGCGCAGCTTCACGGTCTGCGGGATGATGTTGTCGGCGGTGCTGGCTTCGAACATCGGGATCGAAACGACCGCCGATTTGAGCGGGTCGACGTTACGCGACACGATCGACTGTGCGGCGGTGATGATCTGCGCCCCGACCAGGACCGGATCGATGCCGAGATGCGGCCGCGCCGCATGTGCGCCCTTGCCCTCGATGGTGATACTGATGTTGTCGGCCGCCGCCATTACCGGACCGGGGCGGATGCCGAATTCTCCGACTGGCATGCCGGGATAATTGTGCATGCCGTAAACTTCGCTGATCCGGAACCGGTCCATCATCCCGTCGTCGACCATCGCCTTGCCGCCAGCGCCGCCCTCCTCGGCCGGCTGGAAGATGACGACCGCCGTGCCGGAAAAGTTACGCGTCTCGGCGAGATAGCGTGCGGCGCCGAGCAGCATCGCGGTATGCCCGTCATGGCCGCAGGCGTGCATCTTGCCCGGCACCGTCGACTTGTAGGGCAGATCGCTCGCTTCCTCGATCGGCAGCGCGTCCATGTCGGCGCGCATGCCGATGACCTTTTCTGATTGTCCCTTGCGGCCTTTGATAACACCAACAACGCCAGTGCGGCCGATGCCCGTCACCACCTCGTCGCAGCCGAAGGCCTTGAGCTTTTCGGCGATGCTGCTCGCGGTGCGGTGCACCTCGTAGAGCAGTTCGGGATGGGCATGGAGGTCGCGCCGCCAGCCGGTGATTTCGCTGGCGAGGTCGGCGACGCGGTTGACGATCGGCATGACAAAGGCTCCTTGCGGAAGCGATTGTAGCAACCGGTAAGCCGCTGGGCGAGTTCAAGGATATTGCACGGTCTGGCTATTGACCGGGCAGGTCCGCGCCCCTACACAGCGCCTAAATCCATCTGAAACGGACGCGTCGCTTGAGGCGGTCGAGAAATTGACTTCCAGTCATGCGATGATGTGCGGGCCAGATGATCTCAGGGCCGGTAGCTCAGTGGTAGAGCACTTGACTTTTAATCAAGTGGTCGATGGTTCGATCCCATCCCGGCTCACCAACCCACAATCTCGCTGAACCGCATGCCGTTCGTTAAACGAATGGGTTAAGCGGTTAGCTTAATATCCAAATCGCTTAGGCAGTTGTCCGCGTCTCCTCTAAATCTCCCTGCATTACAGGGACGACATAACAGGGGACGACCATGCGTAAGATTCTGGTTCTCGGGCTTGCGATCCTGACTGCGCTGAGCGTTGCGGACTGCGCCGGTAAAGGCAAGGTTCCGCTCGGCAAGGGCAAAGGCAAGACGCCGATCCACACGCGCGGCTAATTCACCTCACACTTTCGGCGCACGCTGCTGATGACGACGTTGTCGTTCGTCAGTGCGTGCGCTCGCGTACTTCCGACGTACGCCTGCGGCGCGGCAGCGGCGACGTCGCCTGCTGCTCCACAACGTCTTGCTTCGACACCTGTGCCGACGCAGCCTCGAGGCTCGCCATGCGCAGGACCCGCGCCAACGCGTTCAGTCCCGCCTTGCTCGCCATGATGGCGAGTTCATCGGCATAAGCCTGGATCCATTCGGCGATCTCGCGGGCCGTCGACGCGGACCGCACCGGTTTGTTCTTCACGGATATTCTCCCGCCTCTGCTACGCCGCGTCTTTTTTCCTAGCCGGGATTACCGGTCCGCTGTGTGGTCCGGTTCACATTCGCGCACCTGTTTGTTCGCTACCGCTGCGCGTGACGCGCCAGCCGGAAATCGGCGGCTGTTTAGTGAAATCGGCTGAAGTGAGGTTTTGCGTGCCGGGCAATGCTGCGCAAAAACGGCAACACCGCAGCAATTTCAGTGATTACCGCAGCGATACCGCGCGCCCGCTGTCGCAAAACTTTGTTGCAATGATCACGACAGTTTCATCGCCCGGTCTCGGCGCCGCCATGATCGGCTTCTAATCACGGCGGCGGGTAAGGAACGAGAACACGGCCCAACAGGAGGCGAGAGATGCAGCTTCATTGCACTGCGGCAACGCTGTCCCGTGTGCGTGCTTTCGCGGCGCCTGCCCGCTGTCCCCACTGCGGCGACTGTATGGTCGCGCCCACGGTGTCCGAATTCGTGGAAGGCGGCGAAATCCGTCACCACTGGGAATGCGACGCTTGTGGCGCAGCGTCCACGACCTTGATCCCGCTCGACGACCTGTAGGCCTAGGCGGCGGAATAGCCTTTCGGCTACGGTGTTTGCGGTATTGGCTGCGCACAGCCAATCACGGAGGAGGAGCAAACATGACAACCAAGTTTCTGCGCCCGGCACTCGTCGTTCTAACTTGCGCCGGCGCTTTCGCGTTGGCAACGCCGTCGATGGCCGAAACGGTGAAGATGAAGGCCAATCTGAAGGCCAGCGAAGAGGTCCCCCCGGTCCAGAGCGCCGGCAACGGCTCGGTCGACGTCACCTACGATACCGCCAGCAAGAAGCTGTCCTGGAAGGGCACCTATTCCGGCCTGAGCGGCCCGGCGACCGCCGCGCATTTCCATGGCCCGGGCGCCGCTGGCAAGAATGCCGGCGTGATGGTCCCGATCTTCCAGGGTGACGCCGCCAAGAGCCCATTCGAGGGTTCGGCGACGCTCAATGACGCCCAGGCCAAGGCGCTCATGGATGGCGACATGTACGTCAACGTTCACACCGCCGCCAACAAGGCCGGCGAGATCCGCGGCCAGGTTGTGAAGTAAACTTCACTCGTCTCGTTCTTGGCATTGATGGCCCGCCGGTTCCCGCCGGCGGGCTTTTTTGGCTGCGCTTCCATGCGCGTTTGACGCGCTTTACCTCGCCCGCGCCGGGGCACTAAGGTGAACCGAAAGCGGCAAAAGGACGTGCAATGGCCAAGACCAATGGCGGCGACGCGCCGTTCCTGATCTCCGGCGGCGGAATCGGCGGCCTAGTGACCGCCTACGCACTCGCCCACCAGGGTTTCCCCGTCCGCGTCTTCGAGCAGGCGCCCGAATTCAAGGAAGTCGGCGCCGGCATCCAGCTCGGCCCGAACATCTTCCGCGTGCTGGAGAAGATCGGCCTCAAGGACGCGGTCCTTGCCGACGCCCACCGCCCGCCGGCGCAGGAAATGCGCGACGCGCTCACCGGCAAACTCATCACCCATATTCCACTCGACGAGAAATTCCTCGCCCGCTTCGGTCAGCCTTACGGCGTGACGCACCGTGCCGACATCCTCAACGCCTATCTGACCGCCTGCCAGAGCAGCAATCTGATCACGCTCGAGACCAGCCGCCGCGTCGACGACTTCAAGGACCATGGCGATCACATCACGGTTACGCTCAACAATGGCGAGACCGTCAAGGGCGCGGCGCTGATCGGCTGCGACGGCATGTGGTCGAAGATTCGCGAGCGCATCGTTGGCGACGGCAAGCCGCGCGTTTCGGGCCATATCGCCTATCGCGCCGTGCTCAAGCGCGAGGACGTGCCGGTCGATCTCTGGCGTCCCGACGTCATGCTGTGGGCGGGACCCCGAACCCATTTTGTCCATTACCCGCTACGCCGTGGTGAGCTCTACAACCTCGTCGCCGTTTTCCACTCTGACCACTACGAGGAGGGCTGGGACGCCGAAGGCGCCAAGGACGTGATGTGGCAACACTTCAAAATGCAGGTGCCGGAGGTCACACGCCTGCTCGAGCGCATCGAGACCTGGCGCATGTGGGTGCTGTGCGACCGCGAGCCGGTAAAGAACTGGTCGCAAGGGCGCATCACCCTACTCGGCGATGCCGCGCATCCGATGCTGCAATATCTCGCGCAAGGCGCCTGCATGGCGACAGAAGACGCCGTGACTTTGGCGGAGAAGGTTGCCGCAAAACCCAACAACGCGCCGGCCGCGTTCCAGGACTATCAGCAGGCGCGCTATCTGCGCACCGGGCGCACCCAGGTGATGGCGCGCGTCTACGGCGAGTTCTATCACGCGCGCGGCGTCACCGCGGAGCTGCGCGACATTGCTGTCGGCAGCCGCAACGTCGAACAGAGCTACGACGGGATTTCGTGGCTTTACAGCGGCCCTTGAGCCTCCCCGCTCATTTCTCGCGATCGGGCCGGTATTTCGTCTCGGGTTTGAGGCCCTTGCGGCGAAGTTTATCGCTGATCCGGCCGTTTTCGAGATAGCGGCCTTTCGCCGCGCGCTGCGCCGCCTCGTCCCACTGCGGCAGCCAGTCGCCGAGCGAATAGCCAAACCACGGCGCCTGCGGGCGCAGCGGCCCGAAACCGAGCTTGTCCCAGATGGCCTTGGCTCGCTCCATGTATTCCTGTTTCGGCAGTGCGAGCGGCGGCAGGTCGCCCTTCATGGTGGCATCCATGAGCATCGTCGAGTCTTCCTCGTTGTCGTGCTCGCGCTTCGGCCCGTGCCCCTGGCCGCGATGCGGCACCAGTTGAACGTCCTCGACCGGATTCATGCGATACGCCATCGCCCACAGCAGCGCGTCGGCATTGTCGACGTCGATATCCTCGTTGACGGCGATGCAGATCTTCCCGCAGTCGCCCTTGAAGAACGCCGCGCCGCGGAGCGCACGCCAGATCTCGGTGCGCGACACGCCCTTCTCCATCGTGATGACGGTCACGCGCAGCAGCCCGGTCAGCGGTTCGTGCAGCGACACTTTTTTGACGCCGCGGATGTTCAACGTGTTGCGCAGGTGTGAGGTGAACAACGGCTCATAGGCGACGCGCTTGATGACGCTCGATTCACTCGGCGCCACCTGGCTGATGTAGGACGGAATGATCGCGTTCTTACGGTGGGTGATCGCCGTCACGCGCATCGGCATGTTGAACTCCTCGAGCGCAACATGGCCGTGGGATTCCCCGAACGGCGCTTCCAGCTCGAGATATTCGGTGTCGATCAGCCCTTCGATGACGACCTCGGACTCCGCCGGGATCATCAGATCGATTGTTCGCGCCCGCACGATATTGATCGGTTCACCGGCCAGCCCGCCCGCAACCGTCATCTCGTCGACGCCGATCGGCAGCTTCTGCGGCCCCATGAAGGCGACGTAGGGCGGACAGCCGAGCACAATCGCGCACGGCATCGGCTCCTTGCGCTTCTGGTACTTGAGATAGTGCTGATAGCCGCCGGCACCGCCGACGCGCGTCGCCATGCGCACCACCAGCCGATCCGGCGCCTTCAGGGCGGCGCGATAGGTCCCCATGTTCTGGATGCCGGTTTCCGGGTCGCGGGTGATCACGTTGGTCGCCGTCAGTGTCGGCGCGCTGTCGAAACCCGGCGTCGACACCGGGATCGGCAGCATGTCGAGGCCGCGGCCCTCGCCTTTGAGCGCGTCGCCCTCGATCACGACCTCGTGGCAAACCGCCTCGTTGACCAGCCGCGGCTCGATCGGATTGGCGATCGCTTCATCCCATTTAGCCTGGATGTCGGCGAGCGGCGCCTGCATACCGACGCTGTAGATTTCCGCGTTCGCGGCGACCGCACCGACGACGACCGGCATCGTGTATTTGCGTCCGAGCCCGTCGGTGATGTTGGTGAACAGGAAGGCCTTGCGGTCTTCTTCGGCGAGACCGCCGACGAATTGCCAGCGCACCAGCGGATGCATCTCGGCATCCTTGTCGATCGGCTCGTCGACCCTTCGCAGCAGGCCGCGCTTTTCCAGCGCCGCGATGTGCTCATGCAGGTCTGGATAGGCTCGCGCCGCCTCGCTCATTGTTCGGTCTCGTTCAACGCGCCCGTTACTTCCGCTCGATGCCGGCCTTGTCGATCACCGCGTTCCACTTCTTGATGTCCGACGTCGTGCGGTCGATGAGCTCTTGCGGCGAGCTCGAATGAGCCTCAACGCCGACCTTCTCGAACTGCGCCTTGACCTCCGGATCGGCGAGAACCTCCTTCATCGCCTTGCCAAGCGTGTCGACGACTTCATTCGGCACACCTTTCGGCGCGAACACGCCGTTCCACGACGTCACCTCGTAGCCGGGAACGACCTCGGCGACCGTCGGCACGTCCTTCATGTCCGGCTCGCGCTTGGGCCCCGTGCTCGCCAGCACGCGCAGCTTGCCGGCCGTCACCTGTCCCTTCAGCGCCGGCGGAAAGTCGACGACCATCTGCACGTCGTTGCGCAGCAGGCTAACCAGCACATCCGGCGAATTCTTGAACGGCACGATCGAGACATTCAGGTTGGCCGATGACTTGAGGAGTTCCGCGCCAAGATCCTGCGTGCTGCCGACCACGATGGCGCCGATATTGAGCTTGCCGGGATTGGCGTCCACGTCGGCGATAAAATCCTTCACCGTCTTGTATTTGGAGTTCGCGTCGACCGCGAGCAGCAGGTTAAACTGCCCGAGCCCCGAAATCATCTCGAAATCCTTGAGCGGGTCGAACGGCAGCTTCTTGAATGCAGCGACGCTGATCGCCGTGCCGTTGGTGATAAGACCAATCGTGTAGCCGTCCGGCACCGCCGTGGTCACCGCGCGCGCGGCATTGATACCGCCGGGGCCCGGCATGTTCTCGATGATGAAACGCTGGCCGAGCTTCTTCTCGAGCCGGTCGGCGAGGATGCGCGATGTCACGTCGGCAACGCCGCCTGGGCCAAACGGCAGGATCATCTTCACCGGCTTGTCCGGGTATTTGGCCTGTGCCTGGAGCGGCGCGAGCGCGAGCGCCGCCATCGGCAGCGCGCACAGCAGGCGGCGCGTTAGTTGCGCCGCGTTAAAACCTGTCATGATCAATCCTCCCTGAGCTTTTCTTCTTACTTGAAATCATAGAGCCTGGCCGGATTGTCCACCAGCAGGCGTTTCTGCATCGCCGCGTCGGGCGCGAATTGCGGCACGAGATCGACCAGATCGGCTTCATCGGCTTCGTGCGTCGGATTGGGATGCGGGAAATCTGTGCCCCAAAGCACGTAGTCGGGCGCAGCCGTCACGATCGCATGCGCGATCGGCACCGCCTTGTCGTAAGGCGGCATTGAGATGCGCTCGGCGCCGCACACCTTGATCCAGCAGTTTTCGAGGCGCGAAAGCTCGAGCAGCGCGCGCAGCGGCGGCTGATCGACGCCATCTTTAGCCGGCGCGCGGCCCATGTGATCGATGACGAAAGGCAGCGGCAGCTTCCGCATCATGTCGGAGAGCGGAACGATGTCTGGCGCATCAAGATGCAGCACCACGTGCCAGCCGCGGCCCTTTATGCGGTCCATGACGCGATTGAACACGGCCATGTCCGGCGCACTGCCGAGATGCTTGACGAAATTGAACCGCACGCCGCGCACGCCGCCTTTATGCAGGGCGTCGAAATCCTTGTCGGTGAAGCTGTCATTGACGATGGCGACGCCGCGATAGCGTTTCGGATCGGACGCAATGCAGTCGAGCATCGCGGCATTGTCTAGGCCGTGACAACTCGCCTGCACGATGACGGCGCGGTCGATGCCGAGATGATCGTGCAACGCGCGAAGCATCTCCTTCGGCGCGTCCTCGGGCGTATAGCGTCGGTTCGGCGCGTAGGGAAACTTGGTGGCTGGACCGAACACGTGACAATGCGCGTCGGTTGCGCCGAGCGGCAATTTGAAGCGCGGCTTGCGCCGCTTCGAGAGGAACGGTGCGTGGATGTTCATGGGCAGCCTTTAGCGAAGCGCGCGCGGCCTCACAAGGCCGGAATATCGCCGCGTTCCCAGCCGGCAATCGTTTCAGCGCGGAAATCCGCAAAGCGCCCGGCTTCGATCGCCGTGCGCATACCGGCCATGAGCGACTGGTAATAATCGAGATTGATAGTCGAGAGCAGCACAGCCCCGAGCATCTCGTTCGCCTTGGTGAGATGATGCAGATAGGCGCGCGAATAGGTGCGCGCCGCCCGATGCGCGCACGCCTCGTCGAGCGGACGCGCATCGTTGGCGTGGCGGGCATTCGCCAGATTGAGCGCGCCGAAGCACGTGAACGCCGTGCCATGCCGGCCGTTGCGGGTCGGCAGCACGCAGTCGAACATGTCGATGCCGCGCGCCACCGCTTCGAGGAGATCGTGCGGCGTGCCGACGCCCATCAGGTAACGCGGACGCGCCGCGGGCAGGAGCGGCGTCGTCTCATCGACGATGCGCAGCATCACCTCCTGCGGTTCGCCGACGGCGAGGCCGCCAATGGCGTAGCCCTGGAAGTCCATGCCGACCAGCGCGCGAGCGCTTTCGGCACGCAGGCCGGTGTCGTCGCCGCCCTGCACGATGCCGAATAAGGCTTTGCCTTCTCGCGCCTTGCTCTCGAAGGCGCGCTTCGAACGCTCCGCCCAGCGCAGCGACAGCTGCATCGCGCGCGCAATCTCGTCGCGGCCAGCCGGCAGCTTCAGACATTCGTCGAGCTGCATGGAAATGTCGGCACCGAGCAACGCCTGGATCTCGACGGCGCGCTCAGGCGTCAACTCCACCATCGCGCCATCGAGATGCGAGCGGAAGGTGACGCCGTGCTCCTCGAGCCGCCGCAGCGCCGACAGCGACATCACCTGGAAGCCTCCGGAATCAGTCAGGATCGGCAGCGGCCACTGCATGAACGTGTGCAGCCCGCCGAGCGCGGCGATGCGTTCGGCGCCAGGCCGCAGCATCAGGTGATAGGTGTTGCCGAGCACGATCTCGGCGCCGGTTGCGCGCACCATCTCCGGCGTCAGCCCTTTCACCGTCGCCTGCGTGCCGACCGGCATGAAGGTCGGCGTCTGCACAGCCCCATGCGGTGTGACGATTTCGCCGCGCCGAGCCGCGCCGTCGGTCTTGTTCAGCGTGAAGGAAAACGCGCTCATTTGCCCGCAGGATAAAGCAGACAGGCGTCGCCGTAGGAATAGAAGCGATAGCCGGACACGATTGCGTGCGCATAGGCGCGCTTCATGGTGTCGAGGCCGGAAAACGCCGCCACCAGCATGAACAGCGTCGAGCGCGGTAGGTGGAAATTTGTCAGCATCAGGTCGATGGCGCGAAATTTGTAGCCCGGCGTTATGAAGATCGAGGTCTCACCGGCAAATTCCTTCAGTTTGCCGTCCGCCCCGGCCGCGCTTTCGAGGAGCCGCAGCGCGGTCGAGCCGACCGCAACGACCCGCCCGCCTTTTGCGCGGACTGCATTGAGCGCGTCCGCCACGTCACTCGGCACGACGCCGAATTCGGCGTGCATTTTGTGGCCCTCGGTGTCGTCCGACTTGACGGGGAGGAAGGTCCCGGCCCCGACATGGAGTGTGACCTTGTGCAGGCCAACGCCGCAGGCCTTGAGCCGAGCCAGCAGGTCATCCGTGAAGTGCAGCCCGGCTGTGGGGGCCGCCACCGAGCCTTCGGCCTGCGCAAACAGGGTCTGGTAGTCGCCTTTGTCCTGTTCGTCGGGGGCCCGGCGCGAGGTGATATACGGCGGTAACGGCATGTCGCCCCGCTCGGCGATCGCCTGGTCCAAAACCGGGCCATGAAAGGAAAATGAGAGGGTTACCTCGCCTTCTTCATCTTTATGTGAAACTTGAGCGTCGAGTTCCCCGAGGAAACAGACACGGCCCTCGGTGCCGAACCGAAGCGTGTCCCCCACCTGCACCTTCTTGGCGCCGAGGATGAAGGCACGCCAGCGCGAGCCGTCGATGCGTTTGTGCAGCGTCGCATCGATCTTCGGCTCGGTCGCCCCGCGCCCGATCCGGCGGCCGGTCAACCGCGCCGCAATCACCTTGCTGTCGTTGACCACCAAGCAGTCGCCAGGCGCAAGCAGGTCCGGCAGGTCACGCACCGCCCGGTCTTCGATCTCCGGAACGCCCCCTGGCCTCACGACGAGCAGCCGCGCCGCATCGCGCGGGCTTACCGGCCGCAGGGCGATGCGGTCGGCCGGCAGCTCGAAATCGAAGAGATCGGTGCGCATGCTCCCTCCGGCGGAGGAAGCTTACGCCCCCATCGTCGCCTTGATGATCTTGTCGGGGTCGCGCACCGGCTCGCCGCGCTTGATCTTGTCGACGTTCTCCATGCCCTCGGTCACCTTGCCCCAGGCCGTGTACTGGCGGTCGAGGAAGCGGGCGTCGTCGAAGCAGATGAAGAACTGGCTGTCGCCGGAATCCGGGTTCGCCGCGCGGGCCATCGATACGGTACCGCGCACATGCGGTTCAGTATTGAATTCCGCCTTGAGCTTCTTGCCCGAGCCGCCGGTGCCGGTGCCTTCCGGGCATCCGGTCTGCGCCATGAAGCCGTCGATGACGCGGTGGAAAACGATGCCGTCGTAGAAGCCCTCCTTCACCAGCTCCTTGATGCGCGCGACGTGGCCGGGAGCGAGGTCGGGCCGCATTTCGATCACCACCTTGCCCTTGGTGGTCTCGAGCGTGAGCGTGTTTTCGGGATTAGCCATGGAGAAATGCCTCTTGCTGTTTGCGAGTATCGCGGAAACGGAAGCGGAAGGGATGGCCGGCGATCGCCTCACCGAGACCGTCGGAGACCGGCAGTGGCGAGCACAGGCTGATCGCCCGCTTGAGCGCGCCGTAATAGAGGCCGCGCTCGTCGGCCGAGACGTTGGGCGTTTCGTAGGTGATGCTCGCGCCGAAAATCTGGCCGTCGCGCTTGAAGCTCAGCAGCACCGTCAACTCCATGCCGGTGCGAATTTGGCTCACGGGCGGCCACTCCCAGCAGCCGCGGATGGCGCGGCGGACATCGTTGAGCGTATTGAGCGGTCCGCGCGGCGCCATTGCGCCCCGATGCATCTGGGCAATGGCTTGCGTCGGCAGCGCCGCGGACGCGACCGCCGCTGCACCGATCACGAGCGCCGCCCAACGCATGTTACTTCTCAATTGTCGCCTTCTTCACGAAATCCATGCGCGGGAAATCGTGCGCCAGGTAGGTATTGCCCTGCGTCTGCAACTTGCCCTGTTCCGGGCCGCGGCCGCGCGGCGCGCCCTCGCCGTATTCGGCATTGATAGCGTCGACGACATTCATGCCCGACACCACCTTGCCGAAAGGCGCAAAGCCCATGTTGTCGAGCTGGCTGTTGTCGGCAAAATTGATGAACACCTGCGTCGTGCGCGTGTTCGGCCCCGCAGTCGCGAACGTGATCATCCCGCGCGTATTGCTCTGCGTGACTTTGTCGTCCGGGATATTCGCCTCGCGCCAGCGCGACGAGAGCTGCGGATCGCCGTTGATGCCGAACTGCACCATGAAGCCGGAGATGACGCGGAAGAAGCGGACGTTGTCGTAGAAGCCGTTCTTGACGAGATTATAGAAGCGGTCGGCGCCGTTCGGCGCCCAGGCGCGCGTCACCTGAATGACGAACGGACCCTTCGACGTGTCGAACTTCACTTTATATGTCGCCGGCGCCTGCTCCTTTAGCGCGGTCGGGTTGGCGAGATTGGGCGATTGCGCAAACACGGGCGTCGCCATTAGCGACAACGCGAGCACGATGAGCAAACGGCGGCTGGTCATGAGCACTCCCTGGAGTCTGCGCTGAAATCAGCGCGCAAATTTCTTTTTCAAACGCGCCGCGACACTCGTCGGCACGAACGCGGAAACGTCGCCGCCCATGCCCGCGATCTGGCGCACCAATGTGGCGGTGATCGGGCGCACGTCGGGTGACGCCGGCAGGAACACGGTCTGCACCTTCGGCACCATGGTCGCGTTCATGCCGGCCATCTGCATCTCGTAATCGAAGTCGGTCGCGTCACGCAGGCCCCGGATGAGCAACGTCGCGCCCTGCTTCTTCGCCGTCTCGACGACGAGGTTGCTGAAGGTGATGCAGGCCAACTTGCACTTTTCGCGGCGCGCGACCGGCCCGCAGGTCTGCTCCAGCATGGCGATCCGTTCGTCGGCAGAAAAAAGCGGCTTCTTGCCGGGGTGAACGCCGATTGCCAGCACCAGCTTGTCGGCCAAGCGGGCCGCCTGCCGCACCACGTCGAGATGGCCGTTGGTGACGGGGTCGAACGACCCCGCATAGAGGGCGATGCGCGCCATGCGCCGGGTCTACCCCGGCCCCGGTCCCCCGGCAAGGTGCCTTAACCGCCGTCCCACATCGGGTTAGGCTTTGCCACAAGAAGAGGTCAGGGAGGATCTCGTCCATGCGCCGCGTCATGCTGGCCGTCGCCGTCGCGCTCGCTGCCACCCTCGCTCACGCCGAAACCTATCCGAGCCGTCCCATCCGCATCATCGTGCCGACACCGGCCGGCGGCCCGGTCGACGTCATGGCGCGCATCCTCGCCAACGCGCTGCCGGCGCAGCTCGGGCAGAGCGTCTTCGTCGAAAACAAGCCGGGCGCTGGCAACACCATCGGCTCGAAGCTCGTCGCGCAGGCCGACCCCGACGGCTACACGCTCATGGTCTCCGCCGCGAGCGGCCTGATCATAAGCCCGATGATCATCAAGAACGCGGGCTATGACGCCACGAGCTTCGCACCTGTCGCGATGGTCGCCGAAACGCCGCAGGTGCTGGTGATCAACCCGCAGCAGCCGTTCAAGACCGTCGCCGAGCTTGTCGCCTACGCCAAGGCCAATCCGGGCAAGCTCAACTATTCGACGGGCGGCATCGGCACGCTGCCGCATCTCAATGCCGAGCTGTTCAAGCGCAAGAGCGGCGCCAACATTGTGCACGTACCCTACAAAGGCGGTGGCCCCTCGCTCACCGGCGTCGTCGCCGGCGAAGTGCAGATGACTTTCGACACGCTCGCGACCTCCCTGCAACTCGTCAAGGCAGGCAAATTACGCGCGCTCGCCATCGTCGGGCCGAAACGCGCGCCTGATCTACCCGACGTGCCGACGATGCCCGAAGCGGGTTATCCCGCGGTGACGAGCGGCGCCTGGACCGCGTTGCTCGCGCCGAAAGGCACGCCGCCGGACGTCGTCGCCAAGCTCAATGCCGCGGTCAACAAAGCGCTGCAATCCGAGCCGATGACAAGCGCGATCGCCAACATCGGTGCCCAGCCACGCGGCGGCAAACCGCAGGATCTAGCCGATCACATGGCGCACGAGACGGCGAAATGGAAGCCGATCGTCGCCACGCTCGACCTGAAGGCCGAATGAACGCAACCGACCAGAAGCCCTATATGCAACGGCCGGCGCCGCCGCGCTCGTTAGTGCTGCCGCTGGCGTCCGCCGCGATCGCCACAGCGATCTTTCTTGGCGACACCATCACGGAATCCGAAATCGCCGCGCCGGTGCTCTACGTTGCGGTCGTGCTGCTGTCGGTGCGGTTTTGCGATCGCCGCGGCGTCATCATCGTATGCGCCGGATGCGTGGCGCTGACGCTGATCAGCCTGCTGCTGACGCCGATCGGTCTCAGGCAAAGCGGGCCCGGGCTCGCCAACACTTTGATCAGCCTGCTGACGATTGTGCTGACCACCTATCTCGTGCTCAGGATTGAATCTGCCAAATCGCAAGCACAGGCCTTCACTGAGGCGCAGCAGCTGCGCGACGCGCTGATCGGCTCGGTATCGCACGAGTTGCGCACGCCGCTCGCCTCGATTCTGGGCGGCATTTCGATCCTCGCCGAAGCGCCGGCCGTCACCAAAGATAGCCAGCTCGCTTCGCTGACCAAGGGCATCCGCGACGAGGGCATTCGGTTGAACAGCGACATCCAAAACCTGCTCGATGCTGCGCGCATCACCAGCCACGGCCTCGAGTCCCGCCAGGACTGGACCGATCCGGCCGACATCATCAACTTGGCCGTCGAGCGCATCAGGCTGCGCTATCCCCTCCACCGCTTCGACGTGAACTTCGATTCTAGTCAGTCGCTCATCCACGTCGATCCTGTGCTGGTCGAGCAGGCGCTCGGCCAGGTTTTGTCCAATGCCGCGAAATTCTCGCCGGCAGGCTCGACCATCGCAGTGTCGGCCAATGGCGGGGATGGCCAGTTCTTCATTGCCGTTACCGACCATGGCGCCGGCCTGACACCGGATGAAAAGAGCCACATCATGGAGAAATTCTTCCGCGGCCAGCGCCACGCTGGGAAAATCTCCGGCTCCGGTCTCGGCCTGTGGATCGCCAACACTTTCGTCGCCAGCAGCGGCGGCAAAATCGAGGCATCGAGTCCGGGCGAAGATCAAGGCACGACGATGCGGTTCGTCTTCCCGGTCATCCGCAGCGCCGACGACACGGAACTCGCCGCACAGGAAGCCTGACATTGCAGTGGCATAGCTGGTCTTGTGGCGGCGACAAAAAGAAAAGGCGTCATGAGCATGAAGAAGAACGGCGCAACGCACGGAACCCGCACTAAGTCTTCCTCTTGGCTCATCGACGCGCGGATCAAGGATCTCAGCGACTGACGCGGGAAAATGCTCAGCCGCCTGCGCGACTTGATCAAGGAGGCCGATCCCGACGTCGTCGAAGAGGTGAAATGGCGCAAGCCGTCGAACAACATGCGCGGCGTGCCGGTCTGGGAGCACGACGGCATCATCTGCACCGGCGAGACCTACAAGGCCGCGGTGAAGCTGACATTCGCGCATGGCGCCGCGCTCAAAGATCCGTCCGGCCTCTTCAATGCCAGCCTTGAAGGCAGTATGCGGCGCGCCATCAACGTCCGCGACGGCGACACGATCAATGAGAAGGCATTCAAGACGCTCATTCGCGAGGCGGTGACTCTGAACGAGTCAAAAGCCAAGCGCTGATCGGCCAAGCCGAGTAACGGGCTGCGGCTATTCCTCGTCGTCCTCTGATAGCCGCTCGACTGAAACGACGCGCTCGTCGTCCGCGGTGTCGAGCACGATGACGCCTTGCGTCGAGCGCCCGGCAATGCGGATGCCCGAGACCGGCGTACGGATCAGCTTGCCCTGGTCGGTGACCAGCATCACCTGGTCGGCTTCCTCGACGGGGAACGAGGCGACGAGCCGCCCGGTCTTATCGCGGATTTTCTTCGCGCCCTTCTTGCCCTCGAGGATCGACATCGCAACGATGCCTTTGCCGCCGCGGTTGGTGATGCGGTACTCGAACGACGACGAGCGCTTGCCGTAGCCCTTCTCCGAGATCGTCAGCACGAACTGCTCGGCCGCTGACATCTCAACATAGCGCTGCTCGCCGAGCTCGATCGTGCCGGCGGCCTCCTCGGTATCCTCCTCCTCGGCCTCGACCGCGTCCTCCTCGCCGCCGCGCCGCACCGCGTTCGCGCGCTTGAGGTAGGCGGCGCGTTCCTCGGATGAGGCGTCGACGTGCCGCAGGATCGACATCGAGATGACCTTATCGCTGTCGGGCAAATCGATACCGCGTACGCCGATTGAGTCGCGGCCGGCGAAGACGCGCACATCCGGCACCGCGAAGCGGATGCAGTTGCCTCCCTGCGCGGTCAGCAGCACGTCGTCCTTTTCAGTGCAGATGTGGACGTCGACGATCTCGGCGCCGTCCTTGAGCTTCATGGCGATGATGCCGGACGGCCGCACGCCGACGAAGTCAGACAATTTGTTGCGGCGGACCGTGCCGCTCGTCGTCGCAAACATGACGTCGAACTCACCCCAGGTCGCCTCATCCTCGGGCAGCGGCATGATGGTCGTGATGGTCTCGCCCTGATCCAGCGGCAGGATGTTGATCAGCGCCTTGCCGCGCGCCTGCGGCGCTGCGATCGGCAACCGCCAGACCTTCTCCTTGTAGACGCGGCCGAGCGACGAGAAGAACAGCAGCGGCGCGTGCGTCGGGGCGACGAACAGCCGCGACACGAAATCTTCCTCGCGCACCTGCATGCCGCCGCGGCCCTTGCCGCCGCGGCGCTGCGCACGATAGGTCGAGAGCGGCACGCGCTTGATGTAGCCCTGGTGCGACACGGTGACGACCATGTCCTCGCGCGTGATCAGGTCCTCTTCCTCGACCTCGCCTTCCTCTTCGGCGATCTGCGTGCGCCGCTCGGTGGCAAAATCCTTCTTCACCGCGGCCAGTTCGGTTTTGATGATCGACTGGATGCGGGCGCGCGAGCGCAGGATGTCGAGATAATCGGCGATCTCGGCAGCCAGCTTGTCGAGCTCTTGCTTGATCTCGTCGCGGCCGAGCGCTGTCAGGCGCTGCAGGCGCAGATCGAGAATGGCTTTGGCCTGCTCGGCGGAGAGCTTGGTCGTGCCCTTGGTCGACACCTTGTGACGCGGATCGTCGATCAGGGTCACCATCGCGGCGACGTCCTTCGCCGGCCAGTCGCGCGCCATCAAGGCTTCGCGCGCATCATTGGCGTCCTTCGACGCCCGGATCAGCTTGATCACATCGTCGATGTTGGCGACCGCGATGGCGAGGCCGACCAGCACATGAGCTCGGTCGCGCGCTTTGCCAAGCAGGAATTTCGTGCGCCGCGACACCACCTCTTCGCGGAACGCGACGAAAGCCGTCAACAGGTCCTTGAGGTTCATCACCAGCGGCCGGCCGCCGTCGAGCGCCACCATGTTGGCGCCGAAGGAGGATTGCAGCGGCGTAAAGCGATAGAGCTGGTTCAGCACGACCTCGCGCTCGGCGTCGCGCTTGAGCTCGACGACGACGCGGTAGCCGTCGCGGTCGGACTCGTCGCGCAGGTCGGCAACGCCGTCGATCTTCTTCTCGCGCACCAATTCGGCGATACGCTCGACCATTGCCGCCTTGTTCACCTGGTAGGGAATTTCGGTGATTACGATCGCCTCGCGCTCCTTGCGAATGGTCTCGAAACCGACCTTGCCGCGCATCACGATCGAGCCGCGGCCCGCGGTGTAGGCGGCATGGATGCCGGCGCGGCCGAGGATGATGCCGCCGGTCGGAAAGTCGGGACCGGGC
>Ga0187779_10000098_pt1 | contig 65172 bp, 54 predicted proteins | sample 1015_Q2_SP10_10__FD_132435 | JGI IMG/M metagenome (GOLD analysis project Ga0187779, IMG submission 132435) | Tropical peat soil microbial communities from peatlands in Department of Meta, Colombia - 1015_Q2_SP10_10_MG | ecosystem: Environmental > Terrestrial > Soil > Wetlands > Peat | place...
GATTGAACAGACCGCCTGACGAATCGGGCCACTATGACCTGCAGGCGGAGGTATTCAAGGAAAAGTGGGAACGATTCCGGGCACGACCGTTGCCGTGGCACGCTAAGCTCCCGCCCGAATCGCTTTTCATAATGCCCGAGTAAGAACGCGGAAGGGGCTACTTGAAATGCTTTACGAACTTCACGTCGAAGCCGTAGGTTCCGTTGATATCCCTCAGAAACTCGACGGAAAGGCCTGGTCGCAGCGTGTATTCCACCTGGATCAATTGATATTGGTTTGAAGTGGCGGCGTTTGTCGAGTAGGTGATCGAGAGATCGCGGCCGACCTGCTTCTGAATGGTGACGCGCGCGGCGGCGTTCGATTCGGTCGCAGTGCCCGCAACAAAGGGGTCGACACGAAACGAGCTGATGCCGAAAAGGTGCTCGATTCGCCCCCCGATGCCGCTGGAAATCGCCTCAGAGAGAAGCGCGGTGGCGCCGTAGTTCTGTGCGGCGCCGGGTTGCGACCGCAGACCCGATTCCTCACCCGGGCTGCCCAGCGCGAGCAGAGCGACGATTTCCGTGTCCGGAAGCGGCGGATCGGATCTGTAGTTCAACGCGAGATGGCTGGCCGGGCCGGAAAAGTCGATGGCGACCTGATATTGATTGATCATCGAGGTGACCTCGACGTTGAGCACCGGGTCGAGCCGGAACGGATTCGAGAAATTGATATCACCTCGCGTGAGTTCAAAGGTATTGCCGCGAAACGGCATTTCCCCGCTGAGGAGGTGAATGTGCCCGAGCAGCACGGGACGATCCCAGGTGCCTCGGAGGCGCACATCTCCGTCCATTTCGACGTGTGCCCCCGTCCATTCGATGCGCGCACCCGGAGTGGTTCGACCCTCCACATCGAATGCGAGGTTTTGGAGGAACGGTGAAGTAGACGTCGATTGGGCCGTCGTTTCGGAGGAGGAGGCGAAAAAGGAAGCTACGTCCACGCTCTGAGCGAAGAGCAGCCGCTGAACCTGCACGTGTCCGCTAACCAGCGCGGCCTCGCGCGTGCCGGAGAGCTGCAGCGTGCCGCCGACGAGCCAGCTCATCCCGACGGGATAGCGAATGCGAACGGTTGAGGTTGTCGCAGTGAGCTGATATCGCAGCGGACCCTCGCCGTATGCCACTGCACCGGCGAGCGTGAGTTGTCCGCCGCCAGCCTCGGCTGTGACATGGTCGAACAGCAGCCTGCTGGCGTCGAACACAAGATCGCCACTGACCTTGCTGAGCCCCACTGGGAAATCTGCATAGGTGGCTGAAGCATCGCGTACGGTAGCGCGGCCCGTGATGCGGGGCTGTGCCATCGTTCCCTGCACCGAAACGTTCACTTCGGCCCGGCCGTGCGCATCCAGATCCGGAAGGAAGCCCGCAACCAAACGGAGGTTGGCGCCGCCGGAGAGCGCGAAATCGAGCCGCCGGTCGCTGTCAAAGCGCGCCGAACCGCTGAGTCGCAAATCAGTGTCCGGGCCATGGAGGCGCGCCTGCTCCACGCGAATCTCATTTCGTCGATAGGCCAGACGGATCGGTTGATCGTTGGTGAGTTGGACGAATTCATAGACAAACGAGATGCGAGCTATATCGGCGTCCACCTCGATCGAATCCGGCTGACGCAGCGAACCCGAGATCGTAAAAGCGGCGTCGGCGCTCCCATGGCCGGTCAAATGGGAGAGATGCAGCCCGGCTTCGATGAGAGGATCGAGATCGAACTGCTGGATCGAAAGTTTGCCGTACACGAGCCGGTCGCCGGTGAGCCCGATCGTGAGATCGCCTTGAAGCTTTTCGCGCGCCGGTTCAGACGTCAAGGCAAAATGAGCAGTCTTTCCATCCGAATTGAACTGGCCGGCGAAATCTCCTTCGGCGTCCACGCCGAGCACGAGACCTGTGACCGCGAGATCGCCCTGTGCGGCCGGCGCGAGAAGCGGGCCACCTCCCCGGAGACGGAAGTCGAGACGACCCGCGATCGGGAGCGCCGGCGTTTGCAGGGGCTTGATCTTTTCGAGAGCGATCGATTGACCCGCGAGATCAAATTCCGCCTGTTGCTCGGCGGGCCGGTAGGAGAGATTGCCCGCGATCGCCCCGAAACTTTCGCGCAGTTCCGCATGAGACAGCTTTAGGAGATCTTGGTCCCAGTGAAATGCGCCACTCAAGCGATCGGCACGCCAGCCTTGCATCTCGATGTTTGTGGCAACGAAGTTCGCGTCGACTACAGGCGCCGCACGAGTGCCGCCGCCGCGGAGATCGCCGGTTATTTCGAGCGCGAGGGGATAGTTGGTTCCCAGGACAGCTTGGATGTCATCGCCAGAAGCGCGCTCGAATTTCGCGTCGAGAGTCCACGCGCTGGAAGGCAGGAAGTTCCAATTGCCATTGAGCTGCAGTGAGACATTCAGCGTGGATGAAGCACTGCCGCGCCGAATGGTGGCGTTTCTCAGGATGAAGCCGTCGGGAGAGTAGTCCATGTCGCCGTCGATATGGTCCCAAGCGAGACGGTCATATTGAGGGTGTTCGCCACTCAGATGACCAACGAAGGACACTTCCGTGAGCGGACCGATAATTCGTCCGCGCCAGGAAGCACTTCCTCCCACACGGTGCGGTTCGGCCTCGGATCCTCGAATCGCATCGATAAAGTCATCCCATTCGAGCAGATTGTCGGCATGGAACGAGACTTCCATCGCCGAATCTTTTTCGCCGAGCATGCCGTCGAATGCGACTCGGGCCGTCGGCGTGTCGATTTCGCTGTGCGAAGCGGAGACGATTTGCAGATCGCTGCGGTAATCGAAGTCGATTCGGGACGTCGCAGGAATTAGTCCGGTGCGGGACAAAGGCGGAGACCATCGCATCTGGCCTGTCGTCCGAAAATTTTTGAAGTTGGCCTTCCAGGTGTTTACAGAATCCACATCGACGACGCCGTCCCAGTGCAAAGAGCGAACGGGCAAATCGGGATTATCGAGCGTGCTGAAAAGCTGTGCGAGGCTCGCGCCACGAACACGCGTTTGGGTCCGGAAGGCGAGGCCTTTGAAATCCATCTCAAGCTGGCCATCAATCGTACCCCCGAGCGCGCGAACGCTCAGGTCTGGCACAACGAGGCGGCGGTTGGCGACCTGAAAGTCGCCGGAAGCTTCAACTCCCTTTTCGTGGTAGTAGCGATAGGGCAGAACGACATCGCGGCTTGAGTAGTAACCGCTTGCGGCCCATTCGCCGCCATTCGGGAGGTTGACTGAGGCCTTCGAGCGGTAGTGCGCCTGGCCGGAGAAATCTACGTTGCCGCCCGGGGTCGTTGGCTCACGAAAAACATCGCGAATATCGGCAAGCGAAATTCGCCCACGATACTTGAAGTCCCAGTCCGACCGTTCGAAGCTGGGCAGTGACGCCTGGAGATTGAGATTGGAATGCAGCGCCTTGAATGCGAGTTCGTTTAGCTCGAAAGATTCGCGTGCGAGCGTGAACTTCGCGGACAAATCGAATGGGAACGGGACGTAACGCTTGGCAGCAAACCTCACCTGCTGCCAATCGAGATTGCCAACATAGACGCCGTTCGGCTGGGAATCGTAGCGAACTGCAAACTCCAAATTCTCCCCGTCGATGGACAAGGGCACGCTTTTGTCATTGTGAACATACATGCCGTTGCGGAGCTCGAAATGGCCTATTTGAAGGTCGAAGAGCGTGGTGCGCCACGGGCGGCCTCCCGGCCGGCTGCGCGGCGTCGGGAGGTTGCTGCGGCCATCGCGATCCATGCGAATCGCGACTTCGGGCCGCTCTACGATCAACTCATTCAGCGCGATTTTCCGGCCTATCAATGAAACGATGTGAATGTCGACATTGATACGATCGGCGTGGAAGAGCGGCGTCTGGTTTGCGGCTTCTAGGCCATGAAGAGTGAGATCGTCAATTTCGACGCGCAAGCGCCAGAGGTTCAGGTAAAAGGTGCCCATTTCGACGCGAGCCCCGGTGGCCTGCTCGAGGCGCCTGATGAGTGCAGCGCGCAGCCATCTCTCGGGAAGCCCCGACTCAGCTATAGCGCCAACGAGAAGAACCGCGAGGGCAGTCCACGCCAGCGCGTGCGTCGCCCAGCGTCGCAAGCGAGAGTTCACGGGCGATCTCCCTCGAGCATAACGTCAATTTTGAGTCGCGCCCGCGTTTCATCGAGCCACTGCGTGGCCAGGTCGCTGATCGCACGCTGGACCAGCACCTCGCGAATCGTATCTTCCACTTCATCGAGAGGCGGGACGGGCTGGCCACGCGACTTCATTTGCGGGACGAACTCGCCGTCGTAGTAGCTTTCGATCTGTTTCTGGTCGACCTGAGCCGCAGGGCGAAAGCGATAGTCAAGAAAGCGAGAAAGGTAGAGCTGCTTCGCAAGCATGCGACGAATTTCAGATTCCGTAAGGCCGACGGCGGCGCAGCGATTTCCAAGACTCTCCTGCGACGGAAATCGAGCAACGAGTAGAGCGTATGCGCGGTCTACATCGTCCTGCGAAGGCTTCGGGTATTTCGCTGCCTGGGCTTCGCCGTTAACTATCCACTGGTCTCCCAATTCGCGTATTAGATCGGCGCGCGGCTTGGCATGGCCGTCGACGAGCTCCTGAAAGGCAGCCAGCTCACGCAATTCGCTCTCGGTCAGGATATCGTCCTCGATTCGCGCCGCGATCCCATCGACCGACCGCGAGGTGTCGGGAGATGTCGTAGCGGGCGAGGCGGACCCGCCGGATTGAGCCTTGGCGATGTTCGGCGCCAGACAGGCAAGCGACGCGAAACAACCGAGAATGAGAAGCAGGCGGCGCATCAGAAAATCGGTCCTATATTGAAAAAGAAGCCAAAATGCGGAATGTGAAGGGCCTGAGCAGTCATCGTGGTGGTATTGAAAACCTGGTATGCCCCAGGATTTAACTGGTAGCCGAAATCGACCCGAACCGGACCGACGGGAGTTGGATAGCGCACGCCAAAGCCGACGGTGTGCGAGAAATAGTTCAAGTCGGTGAGCGAAGGGGCTTTCCACGCGAAGGAGATGTGATTCACATCTGTGTACACATTGCCCCCATCGTAGAACACGGTTCCGCCGACACGATTGCCGACAAATGGAAGCCGCATCGGGAACCGCAACTCCTGGTTAAAGACAAGCAAACCGAGGCCGCCAATGGGAAATCCCGTGCACGGATCGCGCGGACCGGCCTGATTTAGCCCGAAGCCCCGAAGGGAAGTTCCGCCGCCGGCGAAGAGTCGTTCCGGCAGAGGGATCACGGGAAAGGTTTCGGCCGGGGCTGATTCTGTGCATTGCGATGGGTTGAACGTCGTGCTGATGCCAGTCGTGGTGCCGAATGGCTCCTCGAAGCCAAAGCGGACAGAGCGCGCAAACACGAATGCGCGACCGAAGGAATGGAAGGATGAGTTCTGGAAGAAGCCGCGAAAAAAGCTGGCGCTTGACCCGATCGCCATGATCGCGTCGCTCACGTCAATTGTATTGAACGTCCCGCGCTTGGCGTCGGCGGGATCGTCGCGGCGGTCGCGGGCATACGTGATGCCGAATCCCGAAACGAGCGTGGGCTGGCTCAGCAAAGGAATCTGTTCGGGGCTGATCGTCGATGCCAAATTTGAAGCTCTGACGCGGCGGTAGAAATACCGGTACAGCACGGAGCTTGATGGCGATAGTTTCTCGACGAGCTGGAGACCACCTTCATAGCGCGTGGACGTGAATGTGTTGATGTCCTGAGTCTTATCCGCAAACCCGGTCAATTGAAGACTCAGGTTTCGATTGCTCAGAAAGTTGTCTGCCGTGTAACCGAGTGCTGTGCGATATTCGAGCGTGCTGGCTCGCACTTTGAATGAAAGGGTTTGCGCGCGGCCAAACATGTTGGCGCGAGCGATCTCGAAAATCCCGCGTGGACTGGCGCCGATGGTCGTGCCATTCGGATTGACGGTCCCTCCGGCGATCCGCTGCACCTCAAAGCCGAAACCGTATCCGATCGTGTAGCGGTCGCCCTCGTGCGTGTCCACTACAACGGTCTTTTCTGGATCCGTGCCAGCCGGATTTTGCGGCGCAATTTGGACGCGGTTGAAAACACCGAGGTTGTAAAGCTGCCGCTGCGTTTTCGCCACGTCGCCCTCACGCAGCGGACCGTTTGGCTCAATCGCCACCTGACGGGCGATAATGTCGCGGCGCGTGAATTCATAGCCTGAAAGCAAAACCCGGGAAACTTGTACCGGGTTGCCTTCGGTGACGTGGTAAACAACTCGAACTTGATTGGCTGTGTCGCCGGGCGACACGTCCTCGCGGAACGAGACGTCCGGATACCCTGCGTTGTAGTAAAGAGCCAGCATATTATTGCGATCACTTGTCACGCCGGCTTCCGAGTAGGGCTGGCCGGAGGTCAATCCAGCGACGCCGAGCAAGTCATCGGTTTTGATGGCGCGATTGCCGTCGATCGAAAGGCTCTCGACACGCGTCTGGCTGCCTTCGACGATGTGGAATGTGACGAACAGATTGTTCTTCTTGCCACGATACTGGTCGTCCACTGACGAGCTGACCTGGGCATCCTGAAAGCCGTTCGCAAGATAGAGTGTCCGGATCGAATCGCTATCGGCACGCAGAAGTTGCTGGCTGAATCGGCCGCGAGACGCAAAGGACTCCGGTTGGAGTTGTAGCCTGCGGGCGAGAAGAGAGCTGGCGAAATAGCTGTTCCCGTCAAACGTGACGCCCGCCAGCCGGTAGTGGTCTCCGCGGGTGATGTCGTAGCTGATTACCTGTTCGCTGCGTTGCGCATCTTGTTGCGAGCGAACCTCAACGCCTGCATCGAAATATCCCTGACTCTGCAGGTAATCGCGAATGTTGCGCCGCCCCTCCTGCAAAAGATCCTCGTCGACGGCACCTTCCGCAAAGATTGGAATGAGTTTCCGCTGGCGTCCCTTGCTGAGACCCGCACCGTGGATTTCGACGCGCACTCGCGGCCCTGCAGTAACGGCAACTGTCAGCGGCAAGCGATTGGAGTTCGGGTCGTACGTTCCGACCGTGATCACGGCGGCGGCACCCAAGTAGCCCTGATTTACGAGAAACGCGCGCAACCTTTCCTTGCCGTGCGAAAGACGAGACGCGGTGATCTCATTCTTGCTCTTGAACTTTAGGCGTCTCAACAGATCCTGGTCGTGATACGCGGTATTGTTCACCAGCGTGATATTTCCTATTAGGGCCCGGGGGCCAGAATCGACGTGCACGGTTACGTCCATTTGCCGAGTGTCGTCGTGAGGCTCAAGCGCCCACGTGACTTTCGCCTGATACAGACCATCATCGCGCAACGTGGCGCGCAAACGGTCGATCGCCTCCCGCAGCGCGCTCTCGCGAAATGGGTCGCCGAGTGTGAGACGCAAGGCCGCCAGAGCCGCCGCTTCGCTCGGCGGGGATTTCAGGCCTTCGATTGTGACAATGTTGTTGTAAAAGTTGCGTCTGACGATGAAATTGACGTCCAAGCCGTACGCGCCGGAAGTGGCGGAAACGCGGATGTCGGAGTAGTCGCCCATGCGATAAATCTGTCGCAGGCTCTCGCGCTCGGACGCGAAATCAAAGGGTTTCCCGACTTCGAGAGGCAGCGGTGAAATCCTTTCGGTAACAGGTTGTCCGGATTCATCCACAACTTGAATCTTCGAGACGCGCCGGCCTTCGATCGTCAGATCCTGAGCGCGGGCGGGCGCCAACGAACAAGCGCCGCCACAGAACGCTATGACCATAGAAATCGCAGCGAGCCGAGTCCCTTGAACGCGTGCGAGCGGTGTTTTGTGCGGAAAAATCATTCGCTCCAGAAGCTTAGGAATTGAGGTTAGCACGGGCGCGTTGCCTGCCCGGCGCGAAATGGAGCTATGATTGATTATCAGGAACCATTTCATGAGATCAGATGATCGCGAGATATATTCGCGCCAGATTCTCTTCGAAGGGATCGGCGAGGAAGGCCAGGAGAGGATTCTGGCCGGAAGTGCCATCCTTGTCGGCTGCGGCGCCCTAGGAACAGCGCTGGCGGGGTTGCTTGTTCGGGCGGGAATCGGAAGATTGCGCATCATCGACCGCGACTTCGTCGAGAAATCCAATTTGCAGCGGCAGACGCTTTTTATCGAGGCGGATGCCCGTGAAGCACTGCCAAAAGCGATTGCTGCGGAGCGGCGCTTGCGAGAAATCAATTCGGGAGTGGGGCTCGAGGGGATCGTTGCAGACCTGACTCCCAAGAACGCGCTAGAAGTTCTCGGCGGATTTCCGCTCATCCTGGACGGAACGGACAATTTCGAGACGCGGTTGCTCGTCAACGACGTCGCGATCTCCCGCGGCGTGCCCTGGATTTACGCAGCAGCGGTGGGAAGCTATGGCGTAACGATGACGATTCGTCCGAACGAAACCGCTTGCCTCGCGTGCTTACTGGAAACGGGCGAGGCGAACGACATTCGCATGGGCAACGATGCGACATGCGACACGATCGGAGTGCTCGGCTCGGTAGCCGGTGTTGTCGCGTCGATCGAAGCAGCGGAAGCGCTGAAAATTCTCGCGGGAAAGCCGGAGGCTTTGCACGGACGCCTTGTTTCTTGCGACGTCTGGAGCGGCAAATTCCAGTCCATCCGCGTGCCGCGCAATCCGGATTGCAGAGCCTGCGGGCGGCACGAATTCTCCTACCTGACTGGCGATGCACAGCCGCACATCACGATGTGCGGGCGCGACTCCGTGCAGATTCACGAACGCAACAGGCGCCTCGATCTAGGGGAATTGGGGCAGCGGCTGGCCGCAATTTCCGCGACCGAAGTCCGCAACAACGAGTTTCTCTTGCGCTGTCGCATCGCCCCCTACGAAATGACGGTGTTTGCCGACGGACGCGCGATCATCAAGGGCACGAAGGATCCGACCGTGGCTCGATCGCTCTACGCGCGTTACCTTGGCGCGTAGTCTCCAAAAAGTAGTGGAAATCTAACCTACGAAACGGCGGAGGGCCGACTGCCGCATGGCAGCGCGGTCCATGTTTTCGCGGCAATTCATCAAGGTTAAGAGTGTGCTGAGGATGCGCGCTTTCAGCTCGTCAGACATCGTGACACCGCCTGTGGCGATGTGCACGAGCGACTCGCCGCGCCTTGCAATCCTTTCGACAAACTCTATTTGGCGATCATGATTCGCGTTTCCCAGCGCTGTTTCGCGGCGCATTTCGGCGCATTCCTGTTCGATGAAGAGAGTGAAATGCAAGACGCATAGGCGCTCCACAGCCAGTTCCGCTGGCACGGAAATCTTACATCCCTTTGCGGAGCAAGTCTCTGGCACGCGCCCACCCTGGCAAAGATTTTTTTAGCACCTTCTAATGTGGATTACCAGTTCAGGGTCGTGACTTGCTGCGTATCAGACAGCAGGCGTAGTGGAAAGTACTACGCACCAATGCCGTCGCCGCGGACGCATACACCGCATCGAATCGGGAGGTGTTCCTTTCTGGAACGCAACAGCTCTCACTGCGCCGCTTGCGGGACATGCTCGCCGATGCGGAATTCTGTCCAAGGACCCGCGTCCATGTCGCGCATCACGGGCGACTGCCAGGAAAATTCGGGATGATCCGCGAGAAATTTTGCGGCGTCGAAATTGATTCCGCAGGGATGGCCGAGCCGCGCAACAAAGTCCATCGACGCCGCCATGTGACTGTCCATTACCTTCCCCTGCACGGCGCCCCAAGGATCAAACGGTGGAGCGGTAGAGCCGGGAAGCGTTTCCGATTCCATGTCGCCATGCCCACAAAGCGTGCGGCGGTTCGCGCCTTCCTTCTTCGTGAACGTATCGAAATGGTCGGCTAGAAAAATCTCCGCGAGAGACGCGTCGATTTTGCCTTTGTTTCCGTTGAGGAGCTGATCCCAGCGGATTCGGCGAGCGTTGGCGCTTCCGGCCGGGTTATTGGGGTCGAAACTTGTTTCATCCTTGATGACGTCGGGATCGCTGGGAAAATTTGCGCCTGCAAAGTAGCCGTCGGAGGCGCGCCATAGCTTGGTGTGCTTGAGACCGAGTTCGAACCGGGCGATTTCGCCGGTCTTGCGATCACCCAGGAGCCAGTCGTTGGCGTAGCCGCCGTTATTTCCATCGAGCATGATCTTCACATAGCTATCGATGGAATCGGCGTACTGCATGGCCTTGCGGGCGCGCACGAATTCCGCCTTGCCGTTGGGATCCCAGCCGTGGAAATTTCCGATTGTCGTCTCGGTGATCATCAAGCCCGCGGAATTTACGCCGAAATCGTCGTCGCTGGCGATGACCCCGGGTACACCATCCATAAGAATGCGATAGCCTGTCGCCGGCACGATGTCGAACACAATTCGCCAGCGCGCGCCCTCGAGATAGGAAGTCCAATTGTTATGCGCCATCACGATGCCATGGTCCTTCGTCCAACTGCCTGTAGCAACGAACGCGCTGCAATGCTCGAACGCCTCAAGGTCCCGCGCGGACATCGCAGAGTGGATTTGCTGATTGAGCCACGGCACATAGTAGTCGGGTAATTCCGAAAAGGCGTTGAGCGCAACAATATCGTCGATATCGAGCTTCGTGCCTTTCGCGTTGATCCCGTCGACGATCCCTTTCAGCTCGAATTGATATTCGGAATCAATCTTGGGCCAGAGCATCGTGCGCGCTGCGCGACGGAAGAACTCCCAATCGCGGCCGGTGTCGTGAGTCATCTCAAGACGAATTGTGGCGAAAGCGTCCGCTATTTCCGTCGCGAGAAGGTAGCCATGCTGATAGCCGATATCGTAGGGAGTGCCTTCCAGATGGACGTAAATCCAGCCGCCACGGTCGAAGCGGTAGCCTTTGCCCTTTGTGAATTCAACGTAGCTGTCCTGGAAATTGGGAGTCGGTCGCGGCCGGGACCCGGTGGCTGCCGCGTGCCCGAGGAAATTGGGTGCGAAGAGCAGCGACGCCGCAACCAGCACGGCCATAACGATTCTCAATGTTTCGGCTGGGCCTAATCGTCGCGATGTGCGCTCAAGTAGTGGATGCATTGCCTTTTTTTCACCTGTTGGTCATGAATTCGCCGATGCCCGCGCTTACTTTCCATCCGCATGCGGCGTGCCGATCAGCTTTTCGACTAGGGGAACCGGCAAAGGTCCCTCATTGAGTACGGCGTCGTGAAACTTGAGCATGTCGAAATTCGCGCCGGCCGCAGCGTGATAGCGCTTGCGAAAAGCGAGCCATTCCCGCAAGCCCACGTAGTAGGTGGGCAGTTGCGTGGAGCTGAGCTTGGCACGCAGGAGTTTGCCTTCGGCTTCCGCCTGGGTCTGGAACGCGTCCTTGGTCATGAGTTCCATGGCCTGCTCGTCGGTCATTCCCATCGTCTGCATTCTCACATCGAGGATCGTATTCGCCAACAGGCGCAAACGGATTTTGCGCATTTCGAGCCGGAATCGCGGATCGTTATTGAGGAATCCCTCATCCATCATCACCTGCGCAATGTACTCCGCCCAGCCTTCCACATAGGCGCCATTCGAAAAGAGCGACCGCAACAATCGGCGGCGCTCAGGCTGGATGTTATTAAGATGCTCGAACTGAATGTAATGGCCAGGCAGCGCCTCGTGAATCGTGAGCCAGTACAGCACCCAATTGTTGTATTCGCGCAATTTCGATTCGACTTTCTCGGCCGGCATCGACGGATCGATCGGCGTCACCCAGTATTGCGCCTCGGCCTGCGGCTCGAGCGGAGGCGCACTGGCGAATCCAGCGACGGAATAGATCCCACGCATGAAAGGCGGAGTCGGGATGACCTTCAGATTTTCACGCGTGTTGAGCGAGACGATTTTCTTTTCGCGAATGAATTGCTTGATGGACTCGAGGTCTGCTTCGATTGCTGACTGCAGATGGTCCGATTGCGGATGATCGTCCGAGATTTTTCCCAGCACTTCACCGATGACGCGATTCTCGCGATCGCGGCCCGCCAAATCCGAGTGATCGCTGTGCCCGGGAAACATCTGGGCGTGCATCGGAAGCGCCAATTGGAACATTTCTGCGCGCACCGCCCTTAGTTCCTCCTCAGCGGAGGCGAGAATCTCCCCGGGCGCGATCGGCGTCTCCATCACGAGTTTAAATTTCTCGCCGTAGAGGTCTTTGCCAAGACGCCAAGTAAGACGCGAGGGACGCTTGCCGAGATCGTCCCGCAGCCAGCGCGAAAAATCCTTGAGAGCGGCGATCGCGGGCGGCGCGACTTTGTCGTATCGCGCTCTAAGGGGCGAGCCAGCATCGATCTCACTAGCGACCGTATTTTGGATTAGGTCGATGTTTCCGTCGTTTTCCTGGATCGCTGTAGTCACAAAGACCGGGTCGGCATCGGAGAGATACTGCTTGGCCTGATCGAGCACGCGCGGGATTTGGCCGATTCTGGAGAGCACGTGTCCAAGCCGGACGTCCTTGGGCGCATAAGTTTGCGAGAGCGGCAAGAAAATTCCGTTGCCGATCATTTCCACGACGACGGTCGGATGGTGCCGGTAGTTCTGGATGCGATCGAGCTCGAGGAGATTGAAGCCGATCTGATCGTCAATCAGCTGCCAATCCGCAGCGTCTTCCGGATCGAGTGAAGATTGTGGCGTCTCTTTGCGGAATCGCTCGCGCCAGTCCGCGTAATATGCGCGAAGCCGCGCGTAGCCTTCGAGACTCACATCGTCGTACTCGGAATCGAGCTCGATTGTCTTGCCGGATTTTGGATCGAAGTGCTGGTGATAGCCGGCCTGTGACGCACTTACGGGCGTCAGTGCAAGCGCACCCTTAAGAAACTGATCGCTCATCTCAGCGAACTTCTGCGAGGCATCGGCAGACATGCTTTTACTCGAATCCGAGGAAACTGTGTGAGCGACGGCTGCTGCACCCGCAGAACGGACGACATCAGCGCGTTGGATAAGGAATACCAGCGAAATCAAGATCGCCGCGATTTGCAACAAGCGTATCAGTTGCATGCCTCCAACGATTCTGCCGATAGGCCGGCCTGAGACTCGTCTCACTTCTGCGGCGTCGGCGGAACATTTGGAGTTGGAGTTGGAGTTGGAGTTGCGCCCGGGCCCGTACCTTGGCCCGGAGGTTGAAGGGAGATCAACTGGACTTCGAAGATCAGCACCTGATTCGGCCCGATTGGGCTGCCGGGAGCGCCGCGGTCGCCATATCCAAGGACGGGCGGAATGAAAATCTGCCACTTCGATCCTGCCGGCATCAGTTCCAGGGCTTCCGTCCATCCCTTAATCATGTTCCCGCCCACAGGCATCATCACCGATGGCCCCCGCTTGCTGGAGTCGTCAAATTCTGTGCCATCGATGAGTGTACCGCGGTACTGACAAAGCACTTTGTCCGCTGCAGTGGGCTTCGGTCCCGTGCCCTGCGTGAGAATCCTGTATTGCAAGCCGCTTGGTTGCGTGATTACGCCCTCTTTTGTCTTGTTGGCGGCCAAGAATGCTTCGCTATCCTTCAAATTCTTATCCCGCAATTCCGCCTGTTTTTGGCGCACATCGCCCTGCAGTTTCGCGAGTGCCGCAACCGCCTCGTCGTCGGTGAGGAGGGCCTTAGCGCCGGTGAGTTCGTCCTTGATGCCCCGAATGAGCAAGTTCAAGTCGACATCGACCGACTGTTCCTTCATGCTTCGCTGCAGCCCCTTCGCGACATTCATACCGAGGGCATAGCTTTTCTTGTCTCGGTCGGTTTTCAGTACCGGCGCCGCGGGAGCAGGCTTTTTTGCGGACGATGCTGGAGCTGATTTCGAGGAGGGTTTCTGGGGCGCAGATGATGACGATTGACTGCCCAGCGGCGTCTGCTGCGCAAGCGATGCCCCGGTTAGGATCGCGCCAAACACCGAAAGTACGAAGACAGCAACGATTTGTTTTCGCATTGGAGTATTGTCACACGAACCTGCAAAGGCACAAACCCGCGAATACGGCTGCCTACGAGGCTCTCGCGATCGAAAGCGACTCATGCCGGAAAAATCTAGGTGAAATTGGGGCCTTCCGACGCATTGGTCCGGAACAATCCGATTCTGGATTCGTGCGGCCGCTACGCGAGAATCATCGGCATGCGGGATCTCACGCCCCTCTCTAGCGCTTCCGGGGCATTACCCTCCCATGCACGCGGGTCGCGGTATATCATTGGGGCGAATTCTATGATTCCCCAGCTTTTTCAGCGGAGCTCCCGCGCCGCCGTCGCCTACGCGGCGGCGTTGATCGTCATCATCGCCATCACCGATTGGCGTGTGGAAATTAATGCCACGCTCGGCTTTCTGTACATCTTCCCGATGGTGCTGCTGGGCACAGCTCTCAGTTGGTGGCAAATCATCGCCGCCGCTGTTTTCTGCACGTTTCTGTCAGACCGGCTCGATCCCTTTCCGTGGGAAATGGAACTAGCTCGAGACGCGTTGATTTTCCTGACGCTTTCGGTCACGGGCCTTCTGTCGCTGAGCCTAACGAAAAGTTACCGCCGGGAAAAGGAAGGTCTCGCGGTTCAGCGGGCCGCGGAAGAGCAGCTCAAGTTCCTTATCGACAGCAGCCCAGCCGCGATCCTGACCATGACGGCGACGGGCGAGATACTCCTTGGCAATCCGGCCGCCCACCGTTTGCTACGAGTGACCGATAGCTCGCTTTCCGGCCGAAAAATCGTGCGCTACATTCCGGCGCTCGGGTCCATCCCTTCTGGTGACGACACCACAAAGATCTTTCGCACGCAGATGCAAACTCGCGGCCAACGGGAGAACGGCGAGCTTTTCCTGGCCGACATCTTCTTCTCTACCTACAGCACGCCCGCAGGTCCACGGCTCGCTGCGATGATAGTGGACACGTCCGAGCATTTGCGCGAGCGCGAGGAAACCAGCCTGCAGCAGCTTCTCGCCGGATCGCGAATACTCGTAGCTGCGGTGTCGCACGAGATCCGCAATGTTTGCGGCGCGATTGGCGTGGTGCGCGAAAACCTGGTCCGCAAGGGGTTGCTGCGGGGCGACCAAGATTTCGAGGCGCTCGGGTCTCTGGTGGACACGCTCAGCAAAATCGCGGCGCTCGAATTAAGACGAAGCGTTGGAGCGGTCGAATCGAGCAGCGCGGATTTGAGCGAACTGCTCACGGACTTTCGGATCGTGCTCGAGCAAATGTGCGAAGAATCCGACATCCAATTGCGCTGGGACGTTCCGGAAGCCCTCGGCAGCGTGCAGGCCGAGCGGCACAGCTTGATGCAGGTGTTGCTGAACCTGGCGAAGAACAGCCAGCGAGCTCTCGAGCCGGTTGACCAAAAGCGGATCGAGGTCGCCGTCGAAAAGAGGCGGGACGGCGTGTCAATCCGGTTCAGCGACAACGGTCCGGGCATCCCGGCGGATCAGAAGATTTTTCAGCCATTGCAAAAGGGCGCTCATGCCACAGGACTGGGACTTTATTTGTCCCGGGCCTTCATGAGGTCGTTTCGCGGCGACTTGCGGCATGACCCGCGACAATCGGGATGTTCGTTCGTCCTGGAATTGGCGGTGGCGTCGGAGTCTTCTCAAGGTGACGATGCAACACCTACGAGTCTTACTGCTGGATGATCACGTGCTGTTTCGCGAAGGGCTTCGCCGCCTGCTTGTAAGCGAGCCGGATGTAGAAAGCGTAGCGGAGTGCGGCTCATCGGCCGAGGCCTTGGCCGTGCTTGCGCGCGGAGCCGTAGACGTGGTGCTGCTCGATTTCGATCTGGGTGACGAGATGGGCACGAGTTTCGTCGCTAAGGCGAATCAGGCGGGTTACAAAGGCAAAATCCTGATGGTGACGGCAGGAATGATTCCGATGGACATCGCCGAGGTGCGCAATCAGGGAGTTTCAGGAATAATTCTCAAGCACAACTCTCCGGCGATGCTGCTTGAGGCGATTCGACATGTGGCTGGCGGGGGGGAGTGGATCGATTCGAGGGCGGTCCCGTTCGAAATCCCGGCGCCCGATCAGCCCGCTCAACGGGCGACAGCGCAATTAACCCAGCGGGAACTTCAGGTTCTGCGCGGTGTGTTCGAGGGCCTTACGAACAAAGAGATCGCCCACAAGACGGGAGTGTCGCAAAGCTCGGTGAAAGCCACGCTGCAACGCCTGTTCGAAAAAACTGGTGTGCGCAGCCGCGCACAACTAGTTCGCATCGCCATCGAGCGGTCACTAGAGACGGCACGGTAGCCTTCAGCTGTCCGCAAACTAAAGCACCTAGCCAAACTCCTCGTCGGCCCGTCGGGACGCCTACAGCGCGACAAATGGCCAAAAGATGGCTTGCCCGACACCGTGGAGGCCGATACCTTGAGAGCGGGGTGGTATGCCTTGTGGTCGGCTGCCGGAACTTTCAGGGAATCTCTTCCTTCGCGCATGCTCCAACGGGACCCCCAGCGGCACCGAGGACATTAGTACAACATGGCTAGCAAGCCACGTTTTGAGGGGGCGACACACAGCGACACTGTCACGGCGAAAGGCCGAGCCCGGTTCGCTCTTTGCATCCTTTCCGTGGTTTGCCTGCTCCTTGTCTGCGAACGAACTAAGGCCGCAACGGGAGGGAGCATATCGGGTACGGTGACGGACCAGAGCGGTGCCCTCATACCAGGTGCAGCCGTAACGCTGGTGAATCTCGATCTGGCCAGCAGTCATAAGGCGTTGACCGACACGCAAGGATTTTATTCTTTTCCGAGCCTTCCGGTCGGCCGATACGAGCTGACCGTCGAGGCCACAGGATTCAAAACGCAAAAGAAGACGGGGCTTGTTGTCGATGCGGATGCGGCAGTGCGGGTCGACGTGCAACTCGAGCTCGGCGAAAAAAGTGAAACAGTCACGGTTACAAGCGCTGCCGCTGAAACCCAGGTGGACACCGTCGCGACTCATCTGGGAGAGGTAGTGCAAGAGGCACAGATCACTTCCCTGCCCTTGAACGGCCGCAGCTACACCGATCTGTTAGCGATTCAGCCCGGAGTGAGTCCTGTGACGACGCTCACACCAACTTCAGTGATCATGGCAGGCGTGACGGGAACGATCAATCCGTCCGGGGATTTGAATCCCGGAGATGTGTCGATCAACGGGCAGCGGGAATCGTCAAACGGATTCATGGTCAACGGCACGGATGTGCAGGAACACATGAATGGTGGAACGTCGGTGATTCCGAACCTCGACTCGATCGAGGAATTTCGCGTGCTGACCACCAACTTCGATCCCGAATACGGGAACTACAACGGCGGCATGATCAACGTGGTGACGAAGTCCGGCAGCGACGCGTACCACGGCAATGCGTTCGAATTTCTACGCAACACGGATCTCGACGCAAAAAACTACTTTGCGGATACGCGCGGCGTCTTCCGCCAGAATCAATTCGGCGGGACGATCGGCGGTCCGGTTAAGGCGCAAAAGATCTTTTTCTTCGCAGACTATCAGGGAACGCGCACAAACGAAGGAATCACGTCGCCGATCGTGACGGTGCCTTCCACTCAAGATCGCAACGGCAATCTCGCCGATCTCGCCTCGTCCATCACTGGTAGCGTAAGCGGGCCGTACATCGCAAACTTGCTCACCGAGGAGCTCGGCTACACGGTGACGCAGGGCGAGCCGTACTCGGAGGTGTTTCCGGGCGACATGATTCTGATGAAGGCGTGGTCGGCGCCCGCTCAGCACCTGTTGCAGTACATTCCGAAACCGAATATCGGCACCGACGAGTTTTCGACCTCCGCGTTTTCGGAGACCGTGCGCGACGACAAGCTCGCCGGGCGCGTGGACACGAACGCCCGTTGGGGCCAGCTCGGCTTTTACTATTTCCTCGACAACTACCGGCTCGACAATCCGTATCCGGGCGCGCAGGGCGGAGCGAGCGTGCCCGGATTCGACGCATTGACGATCGGTCAGGCGCAGCTCTTCACGCTGGGCTACACGAAGACGCTGGGAACGAATACGGTCAACGAATTTCACGCGGGACTGATTCGCAACGCGAACAATATTGGAAAGCCGAATGGCGGGCTCGGCGTCAGCCTAGAATCGCAGGGGTTTGAGACGGGAGCGGGCACGCCCGGAATCACGGTGCAGGCGCCGCAATTCGAAGGCGTGGAGAATATCGTTTTCCCGTCCTTCATCATGGGAGTGCCGATCACGAACGTAAATCAGTGGAACAACACGCTGTACCTTGGCGATGCGATTTCGAAGGTGATCGGCGCCCACACGCTGAAGTTCGGCGGGCAATTTCACCTCGATCAGGTCAACGAGCATCCCAACGCGACTTTCAATGGTACGTTCAACATTCTTGGCACTGAGACCGGATCGGCGTTTGCCGACTTCCTTCTAGGCGTGCCGAGCAATTTCACGCAGTCCACGGGCCAGCCATTCTATTTGCGCAATCGCTACGCCGGAGCCTTTCTCGAGGACAGTTGGCGCGCTCGAAGCGATCTGACTTTCAATTTGGGCGTGCGGTGGGACCTGATCATGCCGTGGTGGGAGAAGAACAACAACATTCAGACCGTTGTGCCCGGAGAGCAGTCGGTTCTATATCCGAATGCGATTCCGGGGCTGGTCGTGCCCGGAGATCCGGGGATTCCGAGCACGTTGTCGCCTTCGAAGTATCATAATTTCGCGCCGAGAATCGGCTTGGCGTACGTACCGCGTTTCGGCCGCGGGCTCGCTGGAAAAATCTTCGGCGGCCCGGGAAAAAGCAGCATTCGAGCGAGCTACGGAATTTTCTATTCGGCCTTTCCGGGACTCTCGGCGGGCATCATGTATGCGGTTCCGCCGTTTGGATACAACTATTTGAGCCCCGCGCCGCCGCTCTTTGCGACGCCGTTCATCGATGCGGGCGACGGCACGGATAACCTCAATCCCTATCCGATCGCGTTTCCGCCGAATACAGTCTCCGCCAAGAATCCGTACACGGCATTCGATTGGGCCGCGGTTACGCCGATCAGCGCCGATCCTTACTTCTACTACCGCAACGACGTGCCGTACGCCGAGGACTATATGTTCTCGGTGCAACGGCAGATTACGCCCAGCATCCTGCTGACGATGAGCTACGTGGGAAACCAGGGACATCACACGCTTGTGCTTGTGCCGACGAACGCGGGCAATAGCGCGCTCTGCCTGAGCCTCAGCAATCCGGCTGCGGTTGCGCCGGGCAGCGCCACATGCGGGCCTTACGGCGAGGACTCCACGTACACGTCAGCCTCGGATCAGGTTTATGAAGGGACGAGGGACGTGAATGTTCCGGGTTACGCCGGCCTGGGGTCTGATCCGGAGCTGTACGGAAAGTACGGCGCGACGACGGCGCAGCGGACCATCGGCAACTCCAACTACAACGCGCTCGAAACGAATCTTCGGTATACGGGCAAGCGAGCAAATTTCCTTTTCGCGTACACGTATGCGAAATCGATCGATCAGGCTTCGAATATCGGAGAACAAATCAACCCGTTCGATCCGCGGCTTAGCCGCGCAGTTTCGTCATGGGATATGCGGCACAACTTCGTGGCGACCTACAGCTACGATCTCCCGTTCGAGCGTCTGTTCAAACATTCGAATCGCGCGACCGAGGGCTGGAGCATTTCGGGCACGACGCGACTTGCTACAGGCTTCCCCATAACGCTCTACGACGATTCTGATAACTCGCTGCTAGGCACGCTCGGCAATGGCGTAAACAACAATTTGCTCGACACGCCGGAATTCGCGCCGGGGCCGCTCGAAATCAACACCAACCCGCGCAATGGAAGGCCCGCGTTTAATACGTCGTTATTTCAGCCGGAAACGCTTGGGCAGCTTGGCAACGCGCGAAGAAGATTTTTCTACGGCTCCGGCATCAACAATTTCGATATCCAGCTCACCAAGAACCTGCGGCTCACCGAATCGAAGTCGGTCGATTTTCGCGCCGAAGCGTTCAACGCCTTCAACCATGCTCAGTTTTATGGACCCGCTTCCGTGGATGGAGAGGTGGAAGACACGCAGACGTTTGGCAGAGTGATTAGCGCGGTCGATCCGCGGCTCGTTCAGCTCGCAGTGAAATTCACGTTCTGAGTCGCGTCTCCTGCGAGGTGATTACTGCGTGGAGAGCGGCTTCCCGTTGACGACGAACTTCATCACATTTCGGGACGTGGCGCTGATACCGAGAGCGACACCGTTCCGAGCGGGATGCGTCTCCGCAACGAGTTCGTCCCCAAGCTTGAGCGAATCCTTATTCCAGCCGACGTGGGACATGGTGAAGGGTGACGCAAGTTCCAGCGTCCAGTGCTGGATTTCGCCCTTGTCACCTTTCACGTCCATGTGAACCAGGCAGTGGGGATTGCCCCAATCGAATCCGGTGACAGTCCCGCTTAGTGTAATGGTCTTATCGAGATCGTAGCGCGAAGTACCATGGTGCGCGAAGGCGACGCCATAGGTCCAGAATAGCGCAAGGGTCACCACGAGCAGCTTGGCCGGCGTGATCTGCAAGCAGTTCATCGTCTTGCACATAAGCATTTGCGAGCTCAATTACGAGAAGCAATACGCCGGGAGGGACAGCATGTCAATAGCTATGGAGCTGCACGTATCGCTTGACGCGCCCCGATGCGGCGATCGCCTCGTCCGCTGTGTTGCCGCGCGAGTACGGCGGTGCGATAATGAGCGCGGTTGCAGCAGTACGCGAAGCAACCGCGAGCAAGAGCGAGGAATTTATGGCACTGAGGGATGAGTGGATCGAGAAGCGAACGGCAGCGATGAACCCGTCGCCCCAGCTCAGAGCAAGCGGGGATGAACGGAATTTTTCGCAGATGCATTACGCGCGCAAGGGCGTCGTGACCGAAGAAATGCAGTACGTAGCGCTGCGCGAGAAACTTGCGCCGGAGCTCGTGCGCGACGAAGTGGCGCGCGGCCGCGCGATCATCCCTGCCAATATCCACCATCGCAACCTCGAGCCGATGGGAATCGGCGTCGCGTTCTGCTGCAAGATCAACGCCAACATCGGAAACTCCGCGACCACTTCGAACGTCGGCGACGAACTCGAAAAGTTGCATCGAGCAGTGCACTACGGCTCGGACACGGTGATGGACCTTTCGACCGGCGGGGACATCCCGGCGATCCGCAAGGCGATTATCGATGCGTCTCCCGTTCCAATCGGCACAGTGCCGATATATGAGGCGATCTCGCGCGTGCGCCGCGCAGAAGATTTGAATATCAACGTGATGCTGGAAGTGATTGAGGAGCAGGCCGAGCAAGGCGTCGATTACATGACGATCCATGCAGGCGTGCTGCGCGAATTCCTGCCGCTCGTGCGCAACCGAATCACGGGAATCGTCAGCCGCGGCGGAGCGCTGCTGGCGCAGTGGATGAGCTATCACAAGGCTCAGAATTTCTTGTACGAAAACTTCGACTCGATCTGCAAGATTTTCCAAAAGCACGACGTCAGCTTCTCGCTCGGCGACGGGCTACGTCCCGGGTGCGTGGCCGACGCGAGTGATGAGGCGCAGTTTGCGGAACTGAAGGTGCTTGGCGAGCTAACGAAAAAAGCCTGGGAATACGACGTGCAGGTGATGATCGAAGGTCCCGGCCACATTCCGATGGACCAAATCGAGCTGCAGGTGAAAAAGGAAAACGAGCTGTGCTACGAGGCGCCGTTTTACACGCTCGGACCGCTCGTCACCGATATCGCGCCGGGGTACGACCACATCACGAGCGCCATCGGTGCAGCGATGATCGGCTGGCACGGCGCGTCGATGCTCTGCTACGTGACGCCGAAGGAGCATCTCGGGCTGCCGAATGCTGATGATGTCCGCCAAGGCGTGATCGCGTACAAGATCGCCGCTCATGCGGCGGATGTCGCGCGGCACCGCCCGGGCGCGCGCGATCGCGACGACGCACTGAGCTATGCGCGATTTCTATTCGACTGGAACAAACAGTTTGAGCTGTCGCTCGACCCGGACACGGCGCGCGCCATGCACGACGAAACGCTTCCCGACGATTTCTACAAGGAAGCGAAGTTCTGCTCGATGTGCGGGCCGAAGTTCTGCTCGATGAACGCGACGCAGATCGCGGAGATCTATCAAGGCCACGATCAGAAAGAGCGCGAAGCGAAATTTGCGCAGCTTCTGAGCAAGGTCGAGGGCCAGGCGACCGCGGCCAGATCCAGCGGAGACTGAGGCAGCGGCTGTTACTTACCGCGTGGTCCGACTCACCGAAGAAACGTAGAAGACGCAGACAATCGAGGAGCGTGAGAATGGGCTTTGAGCGAGCGGCGAAGAAGAGTGACGTAGCTACTGGGAAGATTTGCGAGGTTCAAGTAGGCGGAAAGCCGGTCGCGCTGGCGAACGTAGCTGGTAAGTTCTGTGCTATCAGCGGGATATGTGCCCACCAAGCCGGTCCGCTAGGCGAGGGTGAGCTCGAAGGCACTGTCGTGACCTGCCCTTGGCACGGCTGGCAGTTCGACGTGACCACCGGCCAGGTAGTTCCCCACGGCGGCTTGAGCGTCGATGCCTATCCTGTCGAGGTCCGAGGCGACGAGGTCTATGTGGACGTCGGGTAAAGAGCGCCTAAGAATCGGTTCAGTACGGCGTATTTCCACAGAGAATTTCGCAACTTTTTGTTACCAAGAGGGATGTTTTTCCCCACTTGGCCAGCGCTTCCGTGTATAGTGCGCGCGGCTCTTTTTACGGATGACGCAGGCTCCGACCAAACCCAGGCGCTGGCTGCTGGCCGTCGACCCCCGTGTCTACCACTGGGATACCCTCTTCGTAAAAGGCAAAGAAATGTGGCGCCACGCCGGGAACCGTCCCGACGCGGCGCGACAGCTCAAACAGGTTCACAGGGGCGACCGGACGCTGTGTTACCACGGCAAGCCCGAGCATTCTCTCTATGCGCTCGCTGAGGTCACGCGCGATCCCTATCCCGATCCGGTCGATCCGGAAAGCAAGAAGCTCGTGGTGGACTTGCGCGCGATCGAGCGCCTTCCACGGCAGGTGAAGCTTCCCGAACTGAGGGACAATCGCCTGCTTCGTAAGATCAAATTTCTCAAGAACACTCGCCTTACGATTTGTCCGCTGACCGATGAAGAGTACGCGGAGATCTTGCGCATGGCCGGAATCGTCGCGTCGCCGGGCATCCCATTGCCTTAAATTCTGAAGTTCGAAACTCGACTAGAATGGATACCCACAGTCTGTGGCGGTTTGCGCCTTAAGGAACCATGCCGGAACTTCCTGAAGTTGAGACAATCGCTCGCGGTCTCCGCGCTGTATTGCCCGGAAGGCGCATCACGGGAGTGCGCCTCGGAAAAACGGATTTCATCGATGACCCCGCGATCATCGAGCAGCAAGTTCCCGGCGCACGAATCGCGGCGGTTCGGAGACACGGAAAATTCCTCTTGCTCGATCTCGAATCGTCTAACGGAAACTCGCATCGCTCTTCCCTGCTCATCCACCTCGGCATGACGGGGCGACTCGTTACCTGCGATCCCGCCGAAACCGTCGCGAAGCATACTCACGTTTTCTTTGCGCTCGATGACGGCCGCGAATTGCGCTACACGGATGCTCGCCGATTCGGCCGCATAGGTCTTCTGCAAGACCCCGCGGCCGAGAAAATTCTCGGCTCGCTCGGACTCGATCCGCTGGAAGCATCGGAAGCGCAATTCGTCGCTTTGCTGAAGGACCGGCGCGCGCGAATCAAGGCGCTGCTGCTCGATCAGCATGTGTTGAGGGGCATTGGAAACATCTACGCTGACGAAAGCCTGTGGCGCGCGCGAATCCATCCCATGCGGCTCGGCGCGAGGCTCACGGCGGATGAATTGCGGCGTTTGTACGGGGCCGTTCGCGAGGTGCTCAACGATGCGATTCGGCTGCGGGGATCGTCGATTGCGGACTACGTGGACTCGGACGGAAATCTCGGCGGTTTTCAACGGCGCCACCGCGTTTACCAGCGCGATGGAAAGAAATGCTTCCGCTGCGGCGCGATCATTCGCAGAACCATCGTTGCCGGTCGAAGCAGCCATTTCTGCCCTCGATGCCAGCCTGCGCCAAGGATTCGTCGCACCAGGCGTTGAGCACTATTTCACCGATCGTTGGGCCGGTGCCGGCATGTACAGTCCGGCTTTCGCGGGCAGTCCGGCGCGCTCGAACTGAATCGTCGTATGAGTGATGTGGAAGTCGCGCGTGAGGACCTCGCGAATGCTCGTGAGGACCTTTTCGCTCTCTTCCATGTGCATGTCGGGAATTCGAACGTGGCACGAGAGAGCGTGCAGATCGGTGCCGAGCGTCCAGATGTGAATGTCGTGCACTTCCTGCACGCCCTCGATGCGCAGGATTGCACCGGCTACGCTTTCGAGCTGGATTCCCCGCGGAAGTCCTTCGAGCAAGATGTGGCCGCTCTCGCGCAATATGCGCTGAGCCGACCACAACACCATGCCGCCGATGCCGATGCCGATCACTGCGTCGATCCAATGTGCGCCGGTCCATCGGATCAGCAAAGCCCCTGCGATAACGGCTACGTTCGAGAGGGCATCGCCGAGGTTGTGAATCCAAACCGTGCGGACGTTGAGATCGCGGCGTCCCCGATGAACGCTGAGCGTAATGCCTCCATTGATGATCAGGGCGAGAACCGCGACCCACAGCATCAAGCCGGCGCGGACTTCGATCGAGTGGCGGAGACGGTCGATTGATTCGGCGATCACGAACAGCGCCGCAAGCGCGAGAATGATCGCGTTGACGAAAGCGGCTAGAATCCCCGCGCGATGGTAGCCATAGGTCTTCTCATGTGTGGGCGGCCGCAGAGCCCAGCGCATGGCCAGCCAAGAAATGACGAGTGTTGGAACGTCCGTAAGATTGTGAACCGCGTCTCCGACGAGCGCCATCGAATGCGCCGCATAACCAGCCAGCATCTCGACAATCACTAGGATCAGCGTCGCAACGACGGCCAATCCCAAGATCCCGGTAGCGCTGCCAGCCAATGCGTCGGTGTGAGCGTGGCTGTGCTCCGATTGCGAGTGCGCGTGCATCAAGCGAATTCTACTCGCAGTCGCTGAGCGTGCGGAAGTTCGAGGTTGTCGTAACAGCGAGAACGTCAAGGGAAGTGTGTTTCACGGTGTGCCGCGGGGAAACTCAATTGACTTCGTTTGCGGCTGAAACCTACCATGAAATGATCTGCTGCCGCAAGATTCAATGGGGGATTCGCGAGCGCACCGCGCGGCGAGCCGGAAAATGACGCAAAACGTCGCCAAACTGGTCTTCTGGGGGGTTCGAGGCTCGACTCCGACGGTGGAGCGCGATTCGTGGCGCTACGGCGGCAACACCTCCTGTGTCGAGATCACGGCGCCGAATGGAACGCGATTCATCCTCGATTGCGGAACCGGCCTGCGCATGCTCGGAAATCACCTGCACGCGCTTAACAGCCGGTGGACGAAGTGGCGTGGCGAAAGCGGGATCGAAGCGCACGTCCTAGTGACGCACTATCACTGGGACCACATCCAGGGCATTCCGTTTTTCCATCCTTTTTTCGAAGCGCAGAACCGATTCCACTTTTACAGCTTTCAATCGAAATATCTGGGGCGCAACAGCCTGCGCCAGGTGCTCGAAGCGCAGCTCGCAAGCCCCTACTTCCCGATCGATGTGAGCACGATGGCCGCGTCGCGTTTCTTCCGTGAAATCGACGGCGGCGAACAATGGGACATCGATGGGACGCACATCACCACAACTTGGCTGAACCACCCTCAGGGCTGTCTCGGATACAGGCTGGACACGCCGGCCGGTTCGTTCGTCTATGCCACGGACAACGAGCCCGGAGTGGCAGAATATGACAACAATCTCAGGCAACTCGCGCAGGGCGCGGACGTGCTGATCTATGACGCGCAGTATTCGCCCGAGCAGCTCGCGTCAACACGCAAAGGATGGGGACATTCTTGCTGGCTTGAAGGAGTGAAGATCGCGCGGGAAACGAAAGTGAAAAATTTGGTTCTGTTTCACCACGATCCGGACTCGTCCAGCCGCGTTGTGGACGGATATCTTTCAGCCGCGCGCCAGGAGTTTCCGTCGACTTGGGCGGCGATGGAGGGAATGTCGATCTCTCTAGACGGAAGAGGTACGGACATCGTTTTGCCCGAAGCGCGTCTCGGACAGAGACGAAGGCTGGCGTTCACCGCGAGCGTAAGCGGCCTGACAGAAGACGGGGAGCCGTTCGAGGAAAAGGCGACGCTGCGCGATATCAGCGTTCAGGGTGCGTACTTGTGCATGAGCCACCGGCCGCGGTTGCAGTCGGAATTGCGCGTGGTGATCGAGCCCCAGGAGAATCAAAACGGGGCGGGCGCACTATCCCTGCGAGCGACCGTTACTCACTGCGAGGATGGCCGCACCAAAAGCCAGAACGGCGTGGGCGTCTTTTTCATCGAAGATGCAGAACCCGAGCCGCCGCGCGACTAATCTCCGGTCAGCAGCATCCGCGATCAGACGACATCTCCCAGGGCGTCTAGCTGTGAATCGATGTCGGCGAGCGCTCGGCTGAGTTGATCGCGATAGCGGGGATTTTGGCTTCGCTCCAAATCCTGCTGCACTCGATTTCGCGAGAGGAGTAAAACCTCCCTCCGGCGCCGCGATTCCGCTTCCGACGGAGCGAGGTGCCGCTTTGGCTCGTCTGAAGCTTTCGACTGAGCATTTTGAACCTGATCTTCGACTGACTTGCTTTCCCATCCTCGGGCCATGCGTGCATTTTAGTGCGTCCTCTCTCTCCGCGATGGGAAATTTCGAAAGAGTTTCCTAGCTGTGCCGCGCGTCCCATTCGTTTTCGTCTCCGCTATGAGATTAGGAGCGACCAGTTAGCCAACTGCCCAAAATCGGGCCTCTTTTGGGGGCTCTTCGTTGACAGCGGACTGGCTGGTACCTACAATCCCGATGCCGCGGGGCGCGGCCTGATCCCTGTCTTGCAGTTTTTTCCCGTGTCCGCGTGCGGAGACCACAGATCGCTCCGGCAGCCTCCAAGCCCAGAGTAGGGATCGTCGACGACGACGAAGGCTTGCGGTCGAAGATCGCCTCCTCGTTGCGCTCACACTTTGAAGTGCTCGAAGGCAAGGACTACGAGGCCGCGTACAAGCTCTTGCAGGAATCCGAACTCGACATTCTCCTTCTGGGCCTGCCCATCGCGTCCGGAGGGATTCGAGAGTGCACGGAGCTCCTAGCCCGCCTCGTTGGGAGCGAGATTGATACGCTCGTTCTCGTTCTCAGTTCCGACGAAAAGAAATCGACCGCACTTAAGGTAATCGACGCAGGTTCGTACGACTACTTCATCAAACCGGTGGATACCGACGTTCTGCGCCATCTTCTCGAGCGGGCTGTCGAAAAGCTTCGCATCCAACGCGAAAACCGCATTCTGCGCGAAGAGATCAGCCGCAAGAACACCCTCGGCGATTTCATTGGCGCGACCGATTCGATGCGGCATCTATTCGAATCGATCAAACGAATCGCGCGCGCCTCGACGAATGTGGTCATACGCGGAGAGAGCGGCGTGGGCAAGGAGCTTGTCGCCCGCGCCATCCACGAACAGAGCCCGCGGCGCAACCGGGCGTTCGTCAGCGTCAATTGCGCGGCGCTGCCGGAAACGCTGATGGAGTCCGAATTGTTCGGCTATGAAAAGGGCGCATTCACTGGCGCCGCCGCGACCAAGGAAGGGCGCATCGAAATGGCGCATCAGGGCACGCTCTTCCTCGACGAGATCGCCACGCTGACGCCGGCGCTGCAAAGCAAGCTGCTTCGCGTGCTGGAGGAGCGCGCGCTGACGCGGCTCGGCGGCAAGAAACCGATCCGCGTGGATTTCCGGCTGATTAGCGCCACGAATGAAGACCTGGAAGAGATGACGCGCGACGGGCGCTTTCGTGAGGATCTCTACTACCGGATTCACGTGGTTCCGATCTTCGTGCCGGCGCTGCGCGAGCGGGTCGAAGACATTCCCATTCTGGCCGACTATTTCATCGGCGTGTACTGCGCGGCAAACGGCGTGCCTGTCAAACACATCGAAGCCGATGCCCTTCTCGCTCTGAAGCGCTATTCGTGGCCGGGAAATGTACGCGAGCTGGAAAACGCCATCCAGCGGCTTGTGGTGATGACCGATGGCAATTCCATCGCTTTGAGCGATTTGCCCCCGGAAATCGTGCAAGCAGCCAGCCGCGATCTGAAAGGCCGATTCCACATGCCCAACGGCAGAATCAATCTCGACAAGGAACTCGAAGCATACGAGCGGCGCTGGTTACAAGAAGCGTTGCAACAGGCCAAGCAAGGAAAGGCCGAAGCTGCCCGCTTGCTCGGAGTGGATCGCAACCGCTTGAACTATCTCTGCCGAAAGCACGGCCTGTAGGTAGCACGGCGTTCTAGTTTGCGAGCAATGCGTCGCGGCGCTATGGATTTACCAGATTTGCGAGCGCACCCACCGCCATGCGCCACGCGCTGCTTGCCAAGCAAGCGGGCGAGTCTTGCCGGAAATCTTCGCTGTTCCGGTCATTCCTTCGGTCAGGGAGCCATCGGGATTCGGAAACTCCATGACGACCGCAAAATAGTTCGTCAGGTCCTGGCCAAGGCGCGTGAGCTGTTGCGGTTGGGCGACGGGCCGGTCCTGGGCCGCAGCAGGCAGAATTCGATCGACGCTCCCGGCGTAGGTGCGGTAGGGGTACGGAACTACCTTCAACTGCGCACGCGTCCCAGCCGCTACATCCTCGAGTTCGAAGTCGTGCACTAAGATCCGCGCTTCCATCGTCGTACGGTCGACGATTTCGCAGAATTCGTCTCCCGCTGAAACGTATTCGCTTGTCTTCTGCTCAACACCAGGCGTTGAAACAATTCCAGCAAATGGAGCTCTAATCATCAGCGCATCGGCTTTCTTTTGTGCGACCCGCCACTCCTCTTGAAGGCTGGCCTGAGTTGCGAGCGCAGCCCCAATCATTTCTTGGTTGGCACGAGCCTGAGCCGATCGGACATTGCTGTTCGCGAGCGCAAGCTGCTGGGCGAGCGCTTGAGCGCGCGCCTCGATTTCGGGATTCTCAAGCGACGCGAGAAGCTGTCCGTCTTCCACGTGATCCCCTTGTCTGACAAAAACCTGGCGCACGTCCCCGGACGCCGCGGCGCGCACATGCGCGTCTCTTCCCGGCTGCAAGACGAAGTCAGAGGCGACTCGCGACGGAATCGGCGGTATCAAAAGCAGGAGCGCCACGCCCAATCCTCCAAGACTTTGCGCACGCGTCATTTTCCACGCCATATATTCCTCCTGCTTCTCGCGCCACCAGGCGCGAACCTGCGGCACGGCCTTGCGCACGCCTTTACGAGCAAAGAGATACACAACGGCCAGAGTGAGCAGGTATCCCCAATCGCCGAATTTGCTGACGAAGACGTTCCGCACGAATACCACGGCCAGTATCGTGAGCAAAGTGCTATAGACGATGGCCGTCATACCAAAGATGAAATAGATGCGACGCAAACGACGCGTGGTGGCCGTCAGTTCCATATCTTCGCGAAGGACATATTTTCGAAAACAGCTTCTCAGAAATGCGAACGACTCTTCGCGAAGATTATCTACGTGAAGAAATTCTGAAAGAGCATAGTAGCCGTCCGCCTTGATCAGTGGATTCAGGTTCAGAAGGGCTCCCTGGATCCCGCTCAAGAGCAGCGCTTTGTACGCGAGATCATTGATAAAAGTGCCCGGCACGGTGAATCGCCAGATGAAGACGCAAATTCCGCAGACGACCAGTTCGATCCAGATTCCGGCAAAAAGAACCCACTGGCGGCGGCTCGATCGGTCGCAGAGGACGCTGTCCGTCGTGTCCGTATAAAACGCCGGCGTGAAGTAGATGAGCATGAATCCCATCTGATGGACTTCACCGCCGAAGTGCTTGCACGTGAGTCCGTGGCCAAACTCATGTATTCCGCCCAACGCAAACAGAAGAATCCAGAAAATCCAGATGTCGTAAGCCGTTTTGCCCGCGAACGTATAGAGCGCGGCCGTATCACTCTTGACGTGCGCCCAGTCCCCTGCCAGGAGGTAAGCCGACGCGACGAACAAAAGCACGGAGAAGATCACAAAACCGCGCGTAAACATCCATCCCAAGTACGGGTCCATTTTCTCGAGGGTTCGGTTCGGGTCCCACGCTTTGAATGTCAGGTAAAGCATGCTCGACTGATCTAGGCGGCTCTTCCTGTCTTCGCGGATTCGCTGGAGCACGGCGAGGTTTTTCTCTCCGAGCGATTGTTCCCACATACCCGGCTCGACACTATCCAGGAATTCCGAGACTTGCCCGTCGCCGAGCTGGGAATCCGGATAGCGCTCATTCCACGCGGCCGCCACGTCCGCCGCTGTCCGCGTTCCGTCACACAGCGTCAGAAGTTCATATTCGGTCGCACCGTACCGATTGTAGGAGTTTGTTTCCGGAACTTTGACGACGTAGCTTTTCTCTCCCAGGAGGGTCTGCTCGCTCACGCGCAATTCGGTCCGGAATTTTGGGCGCCGCAATCCCTTGGCGAGGATGCTGGATGCACGGAGGCTGGTGGGTCCGAAACGCATGGGTCGATTCGCTAGGGCGTAGAACGGCCGGTGCCAGGCCAGACCACTCGCACGGCCATGCCCGGACGAAGGTCCGCCAGTCCCTTGCCCGTTAGCTCGGCAGTGACGTTGTAGCTATCGCTTGCCGGATCGACGATCGGGCTGACCTTGACGACTCGAGCGGTCAACGAGCGCCCCGAGTCCTCGACAAGCGAGAGATTAACAAGCGCCCCATCCCTAGGGCGAGGGCCCGCGGTTTCGGCAACTTGAAACTGCACCTGAAGTGGCCCAAGTTGGCTGACCCGGAAGCATTTGTCGCCTTTTGCGACCTCCTGACCTTCCCGGATGTATCGGGTTACGACTGCACCTGAAAAGGGTGCGCGCAATCGGGTTTGGTCGATCTCGAGCTCGAGGCGGTGGATCTCGGCCTGGCTGCTTTCGGCCATGGCTTCCCAGCCGTGCAGGTCGTACTCCGCCCCTTTGGCCTCGAAATCGGCGGCTTCAAGATCAGCTTGGCTTGATAGCCCGAGCTTCCGAAGCTGTTGTTGCCGGTCGAACGCCGCAGATTTGGCCTTCAGCTCTGCTTCCTTATACTTCACGTTGTTTTGCGCAACCAGCAGATCGTCGCGCGCCTTAACAAGCTCGATCTGAAGGGTCCGGTCATCGAGCTGTCCAAGGATATCGCCTTTGTTGACCATGCTGCCCTCGTCCTTGGCAACCGAGACGACGACACCGTCACGCTGCGTGGCGACATCAACCTGATGCTCGACCGACAGAACACTCAGCGCCCCGGCGGGTGGCGCAGCGCTCGCGGGAGGAGCCGACGGAGTCTGAACCACTGGCTGCGAACTAGTCGCCGGCATCGGCGCCGCATGCGACGATGACGCCACCGATGAATCTCCGCATCCAGCGATAGCCAGCCCGATCATTGCGGCGAATAAAAGCATGCCGCGCTTCGTCATTTTGGCTCCTTTCCTATGGCAGCCAGTCCCAAACCTTTTGCCACAACCATCGGGAGGGATCGCGGCCGAGTACGTATCCGACCGGATACCACCCGCTGTCGAACCATCCTCCATCGGCGCGAATGCGCGCGCGCCCAACCATACCGTCTCGCGCGAGGCCACCACGGTTGTCGAAGACGGATCGCACCAAGAAATATTGCTGCCCCGCGTCGCTCTTCGTTTGAGCGCCGATCCGCTCGACCGTTCCCTCGAAAGTAAAAGTCGGAAATGCGTTTAGCTTGAGCGTTGCTTTTCGTCCCGGGCGGACCAAGCCTAAATCGCTCTCCGGGACGCTCATCTCGGCGGCCATGCGGTCGACTTCTACGATTTCGCAGAACGGCTCGCCAGCCTTCACCATTGTGCCGGTGCGCTCCTCAACCTTTGGCGTAACGATCGTCCCTGCGATAGGAGCGCGCAATTGCGATTGATCGACGCGCTGTTGCTGCAGTTGAACTTCCACGGCATGAAGATCTGCGCGAATTTTCGCCTGCCCCGCCGCCGAACCGTCGTTCCGGAATTCAGCCTCGGCGAGATCGTGGCGGGCCTGCGCCAGTGCGGCCTGCGCCTGTGCGAGTTGCACGAGATCCTCGCTGTCGTCCAGTTGAGCCAGGAGCTGGCCCGGTTGCACGGCGTCGCCTTCACGCACGTAAACACGTTGCACAACTCCACCTTCGATCGGGCTGAGAACGCGCCGCTGAGCGGGAACGACGGTCGCATCCGTACCCACTCGCATGGGCCACGGAATGAGGATCAGCGCCGCTGCAACGATACCGGCTCGTTCGGCGTACTCGCGCCAACGCCCCTTAGGCAGCGCCGAGAGGAGCTTCTTCTTCCGCTCCGCCAACGGCTGAAGAATATTGGCGAGAGGTACCTGCTGATACAGCTGCGCGTTGCGAATCGCTACGGTCGTCTGGCTGGCGAGAATGGCAAGCGTTTCCTTCTGGTTGTCGTTGAGGAAATCGGCTGCGCCACTTAGTAACGCAATCGCACCCAGCGCGCCTTGCTCGTCGCGCAGCGGCAACGCGTAGAACCCGCCGTATTCGTTCTTTTCGAGAAACGGAACGATTTGCGCGTGCGCTAATTCTGGCTCGACCTGCCAGCCGTCCTCGTGCTGATCGGCGGCAACTGCCTCGCTGCGCGTAGCGACCCACTCAAGCCGTTGCGACAGGTCCTCCATCTCGCGCGTCTTCGGAACTTCGGCTTCGCCGGAAACGGCGCCCAGCACGAATCGGCCTCGGTCGAAAAATCCGATTACGCATTTGTCGAACGGCACCACCGATCCGGCCTGGTGAACGACCGTGGTGAGAACGTGGTCGAGGTCCAAAGTGGACGTGATTTCCTGAGAGATTTTCAAAAGCGCGTCGAGAACGTGCGCTTTGCGCTCAGACTCGAGCAGGTTCGCGTTGTGCACGGCGACGGCGGCCTGCTCGCACACGCTTCCAAGCAAGAACAGGTCATCTTCATCGAAGGAAGTTCCGTCCGCCTTGTTGACAAGTTCCACCACGCCGAGCACCGCGTCGCCTTTGCGCAGCGGGGCCGCCATCCAGCACTCGATGACAAAATCGCGGCCGGATTCTATGCGTTCTGCCAGTCCCGGTTCGCTCGCGGGATCTTCCACGAGTTTCGCGTTCGCCTGCTGGGCGACTTCGGCGAGAAGTCCTTCGCTCGAGGAAACCCTCGCGCCTTTTTCGACGCTCGGATCCTCGCCGGCTTGTTCCGCCAGATGCAATTCTTGCGAACCGGAATCCGATAACCAAACGTTGCACGCACCCGCGCCAAGCATGTCGCGAATTTTCTCCGCGACGATCGGAACCAATTCCGCAAGCTCGAGCGTCGAGGTAAATGTTCGCCCAAGGTCGTAGAGCGCCGTTAAACGCTCCATGGTCGCGAAGTTCGAATGGCGTTCGGCCTCGATCGCTTCGAGATTCGTAAGCGCGCTGCCTGCGAGCCGGCTGGCTTCTTCGACGAATCGCACGTCGTCAGCCGTGAATTCGCCCGATTGCTTGGTGAGGACTTCGACCACTCCCGCGGGGCCTTCCGGTCCCGGGAGCACCGCCAATACCGCGGATTTCACACGCGACCGGCTTGCGTCGTCGAGATGCGTTAATACATTTGCGGAAACTTGCTTCGTTCCCAGCCGGCGCGTTTCGCCGGATTCGAAAACTTCGGAGAGCAAGTCGTCGGCCGCACCGTCATCTGCAGGCGCGAAGCGCTCGCCCGCTTCGTTCCAGCGCATCCGGCAAGCCAGGCCGGCCTCCGTTCCGTTCAACCAGACGAGCACACCCCTTGCTCCGACGGTAGATCCCACCCGCGCGGCAAAGTTTTTCAGAAGAGTGTCTTGATCACGGCAGGCAAGAGACACGCCCGCAAGTTCTAAGAGCGCGGCAGAAAGTTCCATGACTCTCCCGAGGCGGGAAACACCCGCTCGTGCGTCGCGATTTGAAGCCCCCGCACGGGACGAGGAGCGGCTGGCGAAGCCTAGCAAATACGGAGCTTGCGCGTCAAGAAAGTCGCTCGACGGCCCTTGAACCGCGAAACTATTTCAGTTAGTTTTACTCGCAAAAGAGAGGACGCTTGAACATTCGAATCCGCACGGCAGGACCGGCAACGATCCTCGATCTTGACGGACCTTTGAAACTAGGGGAAGCGCAGGAAAACTTTCGCGACCACGTCCAGAAACTCGTGGATGCGGGATCCACGCACATCGCGGTAAATCTGGCTGGAGTCTCCGATCTTGACAGTTCCGGGATCGGCGCCCTGGTGCGTGCCTTCACGACGCTGAAACGCGCTGGAGGAAAGTGCACGTTCTTCGCGCCCAACAAGCGCGTCCATATGTTGTTGAAGATGGTTCGCCTCGACAACATTCTTGATCTAGCCGATGACGAAGCCACTGCGCTAACGCGCATTTGATTCTGATCGATTTCAGCTCTCCTAGCCCATCTGCTGCATCTTTTTCGAAGCCAAAAGGCCCTCGGCCATGGTCGACTTCCGCAGCGATATCGTTGAGCGCTGATCCCCGTGTGACCTGCATCACGACGGTGTGTGTGCGCAGTCACGGAGCGTCTTTCGCTGCCAACCTAAACTGTCGCCGCACTGACTGACTGGTCAGTTTCGATCTGGAACTTGCAGCGGCCACGGGACGGACAGATGAAGAGCACCAAACAAGTCGCTCGAAAGCGCTCCCAGCAAGCAGAGCGACACGCCCAGATCCTTGACGCGGCTTTCGAGGTGTTTGCCGCGAACGGTTATGCTGCCGCCCGCATGGACGATGTCGCAAAGCGCGCGAACATCGGCAAGGGAACCATCTTTTTGCACTTTCGCGATAAGAAAGCGCTGTTTCGCGCGGTTTTGTGCCGCCTGATTCACCCCGTTCAAGCCGATGCAGAAGCGCAGGTCCAGGAGTTCGCCGGCGGGAGCCAAACTGCGCTGCGCGACTTGCTCTCGCGCCTCTACGTCGAAATTGTCGAAAACAAGAAGGCGCGCGCGCTTCTCCGCTTGTTGATCGCCGAAGGCGAAAGATTTCCCGAGCTTTCCGAAATTTACTATCGAGAAATCATCGTACCGGGCGCGTCGGCGATTGGGCTCGTTGTGGAGAAAGGCATCGCTTCGGGGGAATTCTCCGCGACCAAGGTGACAGGTTTTCCGCAGATTTTGGCTGCGCCTGCAATTCTTGCGGTCGTATGGAGCCTTTTGCTTGGCAAGCGCCACGGTCTCGACCTAGAGGCATATCGCGAAGCGCATCTCGAGTTCGTGCAGCGCGGGCTCTGCGGCGCCGTCCGAGCGAACGCCTCCAGAGGGCCGACAGTTTTGCGGGGAAGAGAGCCGGCATGAAACGGCAACGGAAATTCCTACTCGCTATCTGCCTCGCGCTGGCAGCATCGGCGGCGCGAGCCGGGGCGCAACAAACACCGCAGAAACTGACCCTTCAAGATGCCATTCAATTGGCGCTGAAGAAAAACGTCGACATTCAGATCTCCGCCACGGAAGTAGGCGAGGCCGAGGGCACTCGGACGCGAAACCTGGCCGTTTTGCTTCCTCACGCGAGCGGCGACGCCCTCGCGAATCTGCTCAAGAACAATCTCAGCATCGAGGGATTGTCGTTCCCCGGCATTCCGAAGACGGTCGGGCCCTATGCCTATTACGATTTTCGCGTCTTCGCGTCGCAATCGATCGTAGATCGCCAGGCCTATCACCGTTGGAAGGCGAGCATCCAGCAGGAGGACGCCGCTCGACTCAGCTATCAGGACACTCGCGACGCGATCGTGCGGGAAGCGGCCGGCCTCTACCTCCAGTCCGAGACGGCGGAAGCGGAAATCGAGGCGGCGCAGTCTCGAGTTCAAACGTCGCAAATCCTGGAGAAGCTGGCCATCGATCAGCACGATCAAGGACTCGCAACCGCTATCGATGTCGTTCGGGCGCAGGTCGAGCTGGCCCGCGATCAGCAGTCGCTGCTCGTCGCGGAAGACAACTATCAGACATCACTGCTTGCCCTAGCGAGGTTTCTGGGACTCAGCCCGGGCACGCCCCTCGAACTCGCAGAAAAGCTACAATTCCGCCACATCGACGCCCCCGATATCGATCAAGTGCTTCCCGCGGCCCTCGCCGCCCGCGACGACTATCGCGCGCTCTCCAGCGAGCAGCAATCATTGCTCGAACAGCAAGAGGCATCACACGCACGCTACTTCCCGACGCTCTCCGTCAACGGCAACTACGGCGCGGCGGGCCGCAATTTCGGCACGATGCCCTCGAGCGGCGGAATCGAAGGAGTGGTTTCGATCACCATCTTCGACAAGGATCGTTCCGGAGAAAAGCAGCAACTCGAAAGCCGGGCCGAGCGTTTGAAAGCGCAAGTCGGTGATCTCGCGCGAAGCATCGAGCAGGATCTCCGCAAGGCCGTGCTCGATATTCACTCCGCCGAGCAGCAGGTGAATGTCACGCAGGCGAATCTCGATCTGGCCCGGCGCGAGTTGACGCTGGCCGAGGATCGCTTTCGAAATGGAGTCACCGACAACATCGAGGTCATCACCGCTCAGGACGCACTCACCACCGCCCAGGACAATCACATTGCAGCCATCGCGGAACATGAAGACGCGGCCGCCGCGCTCGCTCGCGCGCTCGGCGCCACAGAGAAAAACTATCAAAAGTACGTCGGCGCCACTGCTTCGGCGGGTGGGTCCGAAGGCCAGAAAGGCGTGAATCAGCCATGAAACGCGCGCTCATCATCATAGCTGTCGTTGCCGTGGTTGCAGTGGCGGGGGTTCGCGTTTATCACGCCTGGTTGAACGGTCGGCTGCCGCCCAATGAATTGAAGCTCTCGGGCAATATCGAAGCGCACGAGAGCTTGGTCAGTTTCAAAGTGCCTGGCCGCATCGTCGATCTGCCCGTGGACGAGGGAATGTCCATGAAGACGGGAGATCTCCTGGCCCGGATCGACAGCGACGATTACCAACAGCAGGTGATGACCGACGAAGCCACGCAGCACGTGCGGAATCGGCAGCTCGCTCTCGGACTCGCGGGCAGCCGCTGGCAGGATATTGAGGCTGCGAAGCAAAGCGTGATCGACGCCAAAGCCGACGTCGACCAGAAGAAAAAAGACTATGCGCGTTACGAGGCTCTCTACGAGAAAGACGAAATCTCAGGGCAGATTCGCGATCAAGCTGCCACCAATGTGACTCGCGCACAAGCCAATTACGACCGAGCGCAAGAAATGCTCAACGAACTCGTCGAAGGAACGCGCAAGGAAGAGCTGGACGTCGAGCGGGCCAATGTTCGCCAGGCCCGGGAGAATTTGAAGATGTCCAAGATCCGCCTGGGTTACAGCGTGCTGCGCGCGCCGTTCGACGGCGTTGTGCTGGTTCGCCAGGCGGAGCTCGGCGAGGTCGTATTGTCCGGAACGCCGATCGTGACTCTCGCCGATCTCGACCACATCTGGCTTCGCGTCTACTTGCCGGAGACGGACCTCGGCAAAGTTCGTTGGGGCCAGAACGTCAGCGTGCGGGCCGACACCTATCCCGGCAGAACCTATCGCGGCCGCGTTTCCGTGATCGCGTCCGACGCAGAGTTCACGCCGAAAAGCGTGCAAACCGAAAAGGAGCGCGTGACGCTCGTATATCGCATCAAGATCGACGTCGAAAATCCAAACCACGAGCTGAAGCCCGGCATGCCCGCCGACGCTTACATCCAGGTGAAGTGAGGGCCCGCGATGAGTTCCGCTCCCGCCATTGTCGTCTCCGAGCTGGGCAAACGGTTCGGCGAAGTGCGCGCGGTCGACCGGCTTTCGTTCGACGTGCAACCGGGCGAGATATTTGGACTGGTCGGCCCGGACGGCGCGGGAAAGACGACGGCGCTGCGAATGCTCGCCGGTGTTCTGACTCCCGATTCCGGATCGGCGACGGTCGCTGGACACGACGTGAAGCTCGACCCTGAGGGGGCCAAGCACGATCTGAGCTACATGCCTCAGCGCTTCGGCCTGTACGAAGATCTCACGGTGGACGAAAACATCCGGTTTTACGCCGATCTGTTCGGCGTCAGCCGCAAGGATCGCGAAGACCGCTCAGCGCAATTGCTGGCGGCTGCGGGTTTCGCCGAGTTCAGCCGCCGTCTGGCGGGCAACCTGTCGGGCGGAATGAAGCAGAAATTGGGCCTCGTGTGCGCGCTGATTCACACGCCGCGCGTGATTCTGCTCGACGAGCCGACCAACGGCGTCGATCCGGTTTCGCGCCGCGATTTCTGGCGCATCCTTTATTCGCTCGCGGCGCAGGGCGTCGCCATCCTCACTTCGACGTCGTATCTCGACGAAGCCGAGCGCTGCCACCGAGTCGGCCTGATGTTCCGCGGCCGCCTGCTCTTCTGTGATCATCCTGACGCGCTGAAAAAGCGGTTCCCGGGTGGAGTGGTGGTCATTCGGTCCGCTGACCCGGAGAAAATTCAGGACGCCCTTCTAGGTGCCAACGGGGTTCACAATGTCCTGCTCGTGGGAGATCACGCGCACGCATTTGTGGACGACGCCAAGCGGCGTCTTCCGGAACTACGCGCGCGACTGGACGCCGCGAAGATCGCCTATCAATCGACCGAAGTGGCTACGCCGAGCATCGAGGACCTCTTCGTTTCGGCAGTGGAGGGGGGGCCGACGCTCGGATCGACAGCGCAGTCCCCTGCGAGGCCGCAATGAACACCAGCGCAGCGTCGGTTACGGTCGAGAAGCTCACGAAGAAATTCGGCGATTTCGTTGCCGTCGACAGCGTGAGCTTCGAAGCGCATCGCGGCGAAATCTTCGGCTTTCTCGGACCGAACGGTTCCGGCAAATCCACCACGATTCGCATCCTCTGCGGACTCCTGTTGCCGACTTCAGGACTTGCGCGAGTGGCTGGAATCGATGTGGCGAAGAATCCCGAAGCCGTTCGCCGCCAGATCGGCTACATGTCGCAAAAATTCTCGCTCTACAACGATCTGCGCGTTCGCGAAAACTTGCGCTTCTTCGCAGGGATGTACAGCGTGCCCCCGCGCGAAATTCCCGAACGCATCGATTGGGCGCTCAAGATGGCGGGCCTGGAGGGGCGGGAGAATAGCCCGACGGCCTCACTGGCTGTCGGATGGAAGCAGAGGCTGGCGCTCGGTTGCGCCGTACTGCACCGGCCGCCGATTGTGTTCCTAGATGAGCCCACGTCGGGCGTCGATCCGGTTTCGCGCCGGCAGTTTTGGGACCTGATTCACGCGATGGTCCATGAAGGTGTCACCGTGTTCGTCACGACCCACTACATGGATGAGGCCGAATATTGCAACCGCCTCGTGCTTCTCGATCGCGGGCGCATCGTCGCGATGGGCACGCCGACAGAGCTGACGAGCAGGCACATGAAGGGTCAGCTCTTGCTCGTCGAGTGCGAGCCGCTCGGCACGGCTTTGGAGCTGCTCCAAAAAGCTCCCGGCGTGCTCGACGCAGCCGTGTTCGGAAACTCGATCCACGCGGTCGTGAGCAACGCCGCAGAGGCGATTCCGGGCATTCGTGAATTTCTTTCGGCGCGGCAAGTGCAAGTCTCCCGCATCGAAGAAATCCCGCCGAGCCTCGAAGACGTATTTGTTTCGCTCACAACGGTGCGTGGATCAATCGGAGAAAAAGGGGTTGCCGCATGAGCTGGCGCCGCATCGTCGCGATTGCCCACAAAGAAATCCTGCAGATCCGGCGCGATCCGAGGAGCCTGCTGATCATTCTCGTCATACCGCTGGTGCAGCTCTTTATCTTCGGGTACGCGGTCAACCTGGACGTGAAGCATGTTCCGCTGTGCATCTACGACCAGGACGGCACGCAAGCCAGTCAGGATTTCCTGAAGCACTTTCAGGCGACCGACTACTTCAACATCGTGCGCCTTGCCGACAACTACAAGGACGTCGTCAGAAATATCGACTATGGCGTTTGCAGCGTGGCCATCGTTGTGCCTCCGCAATTTTCCGAAGATCTCCGGTCGAGTGGTCAGGCGAAGGTGCAGGCAATCCTGGATGCGAGCGATAGCAATTCCGCGACGATCGGGATGGGGTATGCGCTGGCGATTCTTCAGACCTATTCGTCCCAGATTCAAATCGACTGGCAGCAGGCGCGCGGGATTCCGGCTGGCGCACCAAGCGTCTCTTTTGAACCGCGCACTTGGTTTAACGAGGATCTCGAGAGCATGGCCAATCTCGTTCCCGGTGTCGTGGCGTTCGTGATGGCGGTGGTCGGCGCCTTTCTCACGTCTCTGACGATCGCGCGTGAGTGGGAGCGCGGCACGATGGAACAACTGATCTCGACACCCGTCGGCAAGCTCGAGATTCAGATCGGAAAGCTGTTTCCGTACTTCGTTATCGGAATCACGGACACCGCGATCTGCGCGGGAACGGCCGTATGGTGGTTTGACGTGCCCTTCCGCGGAAGCTGGATCGTTCTGTTCGGATGCTCGATGCTGTTTTTGATGGTCGTGCTGTCGCTGGGTTACTACATTTCCGTGACGGCGAAATCCCAGCTCGGCGCCTGCCAGATGGCGCTGCTTGCCACGTTTCTTCCTACGTTCTTGCTCTCAGGCTTCATCTTCCCGATTGACCAGATGCCGCTCATCGTTCAGTGGGTTTCGGCTGTCTTGCCGGCCAGATACTACGTCTCCATCTTGCGCAACGTGTTTTTGAAGGGCTCGGAGATTCGCTTGCTGGCCGGCGACATTGCGGCGCTCGCAGCCATTGCGGTTGTACTCGTTGCGCTCTCGACGCGCGCGTTTAAGAAGAGGCTCGGATGAGATTCCGTGAATCCATCGAGCGCATTCGTCAAATGCTGAAGAAGGAGTTTATCCAGACGTTGCGCGACCCGCACACGCGCTGGCTGCTCTTTGGGCCGCCGCTCATCCAGATGGTGATCTTCGGCTACGCAGCTACGATGGAGATCAAGCACGTTTCGCTCGCGGTTATTGACCGGGACAATACGCAGGAGAGCCGCGAACTCATCTCTCACTTTTCCTCCAGCCGCTATTTTCACATCGCAAAATATGTCGCTCGGCGAGATGAACTTCGCGACGGCATCGACAAGGGCGATTTTCTTCTGGCGGTTGAGATCGACTCAGGATTCGCTCAACGCCTGCGCAATGGCCAGGGCGCTTCGGTTCAGGTCATCGTCGACAGTTCGAATTCCAATACCGCGCTCGTCGCTCTCGGGTATTTGAGCCAGGTCGGCGCAAGATTCGCTCAAGACTATCAAATCGACCGCGTTCAAAGACTCGCGCCGCAGTTTGTGCCGTTTGTTCCGCAAGTCAGCCTTGAAACGCGCCCGTGGTTTAACGAAGGCTTGTTGAGCGAGTGGTATTTCGTTCCAGGCGTGCTCGGGAACTTGATGCTGATCTTGATCATGAACCTGACGGCGTTCGCCGTCGTGCGCGAGAGGGAAATCGGCACGCTCGAGCAGGTGATGGTCTCTCCCATTCGCCGATGGGAGTTCATTCTCGGCAAGACGGTGCCTTTCTTTCTGATTGGATGCTTTGACGCGGCGATGCTGACACTTGTCGGCACTCTTTGGTTCGGAGTGCCTCTTCGTGGGCATGTTGCCGTGCTGGCACTCGGGGTGATGGTCTTCTTGCTCTCGGCGCTTGGCTTGGGACTCCTGCTTTCGACGCTGGCGGTGACACAGCAACAGTCGATGATCACAGCGTTTTTTTTCACGATGCCGATGACTAGCCTCTCCGGCTTCGGCACGCCCATCAGCAGCATGCCTCCGTTCTTTCAGAAGCTGAGCTACTTCAACCCGCTCCGCCACGTGATCTTGATTCTTCGGAGCATTTTCCTCAAGGGCGTGGGGCTCAATGTTCTGTGGCCGGACATGCTTCTTATGGCCGGCTTCGCGCTTCTGATGCTCAGCGTAAGCATCCTGCGCTTCCGCAAATCACTGGAATAACCTCGACTCGAGCAAATTCAAGAATGGGCGAGACACTCAGATAGGTACTATGTCGGCTCGCTTTGCAGCCCCGTCTCGCTTCCCCGAATCTTTCGGAAAATGCGGTCGATTTCAGATAACATTCACAGTTAACGAGCGTGGGGCCCGTAGCTCAGCGGTTAGAGCAGCGGACTCATAATCCGTTGGTCCAAGGTTCGAATCCTTGCGGGCCCACTAGAAATTCTCTGCAGTTTGTTCGATGAACAGGCAGGACTAAGACGGCTGCGCGATCTTACCCTTTTGCCAAAGCTCGGCGCTGGCGATGCGCGCGCCTTCGACGAGCGCTTCGAATTTCGCCCACATCACAGAAGGCGCCGCACGCTGGATGAACTGAGCCTGCGCGAAACCGCAATCGGTGCCCGCGATTACGTTTTCGCGTCCTACCAGGCGCGCGAAGCGGACGATGCGGTCGGCCACAAGGCGAGGATGTTCGACCGTGATCGTATGATGCGTTACGACACCTGGGATGAGAACCTTTCCGTCGGGCAACTTATGCGATTCCCAGACGCGCCACTCGTGTTCGTGCCGCGGATTCGCTGCCTCGATTGAATACGCGCCGGCGCGCACGCTGAGAATAAACCCAACAATCTCTTCGAGCGGCGCGTCGGCAAGATGCGGCACGTGCCAACTGCCGAAGCAGACGTGGTATCTAACGCGGTCCTCGGGAATGCCCTGCAGCGCATGGTTGAGTGCTTCGATGCGCAGCCCGGCCCATTGACGATACTTCTCCGGACTCTGCTGCACGAAGTGATCGTACATGTTGGCGAGAACCGCGTCATCGACCTGTAAGACGACACCCGACTCGTAGATCGCGCGATATTCTTCCCGCAGCGCGTCGGCGATCGCGTACACGTAATCCTTTTCCGTCGGATAGTATTCGTTGACGCCGTCGTACGCGGTGCTGGCGGGCGCGACGACCGGCAGGAAAGCTTCCTCAACTTTTACGGATTGCAGCGCTGATTTGAGATTCGCAATGTCGCGATCGATGTCGCTGCGGTCGCTATATTTGATTGGAGCGATGCAAGCCACGGTCGGCACACCGCCCGACAGATACGGAAACTCGGCAGCCATCACTTCCGGAAACCGGTCCCGGTCCCGTCCAAGCCAGTAAATAGGTCGCAACTCGTTCGGCCGGCGCTCGAAGCCCGTGATGCGTTCGAGAACATAGTTGGCCCAGCTGGATTTGCCGAACTCGCCGTCGTTAACGATGTCGATTCCAACTTTCGCCTGCGTTTTCACGACTTCGGCTACGGACTCCCGAAGCGCGGCCTCGAATTGCTGCTTGTTCTGCGGCGATTGCTGAGCGGCTTCGGCAAGCTGACGCAATTGCGGCGGGCGCGGGATACTTCCGACGTGCGTGGTCAGTATTCTATTTTCGCTTCTCTTCATGGCCCTGGATTCCGATCTTCGCTCCGGTTTTCAGGCGTGAGCGGTTGCCGTGGGTGGAGCGACGATCGGCTCGAGCGTCGCGAGAATTTCCTCGCGGCGACTCTCGAACCACGGAGGCAGGTGCAGTTTCGTGCCGAGCTTGTCCGCCGGCTCGTCCTTTTCAAATCCGCCCGGGACGTTGCAGCAGCACTCGACCAAAATTCCACCTGGCGAGCGAACGTACATCGAGTGGAAGTAGTAGCGGTCCTTGATTTCGGAAGCGTCGGTGTAGCCCAGTTCCTCATAGATCGCTTTCTGTGCGGCCATGGCTTCATCATCCTCGACCCACAGCGCGATGTGATGAACGGTGCCAGCACCGAATGTCCAGCTTCCCGGCGCACGATCCGGTTCGTGCACAAGAATCAAAGTCTTGTTCGCTCCGCCGCCGGCGATTTCGAAGCGATGATATTTCCCGTCGACGCCGGTCTTACGAAAACCGAGCGCCTCGATAAGGAATTTTTCCTGTTCCTTGACGTCGCGCACCGAGAGCACCGTTCCATGAAAACCGCGCACGGCCTCACTCTCGCGGATTTCGGGCGTGCTCCAGCCAGTTCGCGTGTCTTCCTTGTCTTCCTGGACTTCAAAAGCTATACCCACAGGATGACTGAAGCGGATGAACTTTTGTCCGAAGCGCTCTTCGATGGGCCCGTGCTCGACTTTGTGCTTCTTGAAATGTTCCTGCCAGAACGACAACGTTCCCTTGCCGACAGTGTACGTGATCGATTGCACCTGTCCTGATCCGCGCCGACCCTGGAGGCGGCTGTACGGAAATGTGGTCATGATCGAACCAGGCTCGATCTTCGCGTTGGAATAGTAGAGGTGATAGTGCGGAAACTTGCCGTCCATCAGGACGGTCTGTTTGGCCAAGCGCTGGCCCACGATGCCGGTGAAGAAATTTACATCTTCCTGCGCTCCTCCGGCGCAGGCAGTAATGTGGTGATATCCAGTCGCGGGGTATTCCATGGCTTTCTCCTAGTTGGGCAACAATGCGTGATGTGTTCCAAGGTGTTCGCTGCGAGAGAAACCTGTCCAAAGACCACAATTTCTCGCAAAGCGCGCGCTAAGGCTAATTACTATGTTCTCCGTAGAGGTGTCAACAGCAAGTTGTATCCATTCGGCGCTGCCCCCGTCTCTATCTGGTTTCTTTGATGCAGGATGAACCACCACGGTCAACTGGATGTATGCACCGAACGCCGCTTTGACTTTTGCTTTGCGGATCGGATATTGTCGGCTTTCAACTTGAAACTGCGAGATGATGCGACGAGGACCAATTAGATTTGCAATGGGATTGTTGCTGCTCGTTTTCGCGGCAGCACCGCTTAGTTTCCCGACTCTCGCGCAGGAAGACCCGTCGGGCGAATGGGCCGTGCGCTTCGATGAGGATCAGCTAGAACGCCTCGCGGGAGCCGAGATTGGCGATTATCTTGGGCTTCCAATCAGCGACGCCGCGCTGCAGCGCGTCGAGGCGTGGGACGCAGCGCTGATCGAGCTGCCGGAAAATCAGTGCCGCCAGCACGGATCGGACTACGGCTGGCGAGGTCCCTCGAATGTTCATATCTGGAAGGAAGTCGACCGCGCGACGCAAAAGGTCATCGCGTATCACACGCATCTTTCCGCATACGGCGCCGAGCAAACTATCTGGATGGACGGGCGTCCTCACCCGCCGGAATACGCCGCACACACGTGGGCGGGCTTTTCGACCGGCGAATGGGATGGCGACACGCTCGTCATCTACACGACCCACCTGAAGGAAAATTGGCTGGGGTTGAACGGCGTTCCGCGGAGCGACCTAGCTACGGCGCGGGTTCATCTTTTGAGGCACGGCGATTACCTGACTGTGGCTGTGATCATGTACGATCCGGTTTACCTGACCGAGCCGTTCATGCGAACGAGCGACTTTGTCTACAATCCGCAGGGGCAGATGGCTCCGTGGCCATGCGAATCCGTCGATGAGGTGGATCGTCCTGAAGGCGTCGTGCCGCACCATCTGCCAGGAACAAACGCGTTCTTGGACGAATTCGCGCGCAGGTACCACGTTCCGGTTGAAGCGACTAGAGGCGGCGCGGAAACGATGTATCCCGAATACAAAATGAAGCTGAAGAACATGCCGATCCCGCCGCCGCTGCCGAAGAAGAAGCTGACGCAGTAATCTAGGCCACATGCCGCTGCTCGCGAGCCCCGCGAAGAATTCGGCACGCGCAGATCGTTTGGAATTGCTGTTGCCGGGACAACGGCCGATGGGAACCCTTATCTCGGGAATCGGATTCCTGGTGGCAGTTCCTTCTCTAGCCTGAGCTGTAGGGCCCAGAGCTTTCGAATCAAAGGCTCAATCTCCGCAGGAGGATTCCCAGCTGCGCTGAAGGTAACGCGCTTTCTAGCTCCATCGCTGAATTTCAGCTCAACAGATTCAATCGGGTCGTCGACGGCGCCAGGATGCCCGATGGTGTCGGGCAGAGCGAAGAGCGCGTCGCGGTCCACCAGCTGTTCGAGCTCGCGCCAGTGCTTGTCGGAAAGATCCGCGCGCACCTCTTGATCAGGGTAGCGAAGCTTATAGTCTGCGATGTAGTCTTTGCCCACGGTCGTCAGCGTTAGCGAGACCGCGTCCGGTTGGACGTCAAGGGTTGTACAACAATAGCCGGAGCAAAATCCTGCCCACCAGTCGAAGCGAATATTTCGGACCCGCGTCTTAAGGGCATCCCGCTGCCGCATGTGCGGTGATGCGGGCGAAAGCTGCTGAGCTGTTGAATGTCCCGCGCACAGGCACCACGCTAAGAGCGCCATTGTCAGCCGCTTTTGCATCACAGATGTTTGGGAGTGCATTCCTCTCCAAGCATACACCGTGGAAAATCCGCTCGTCGCGTGGCGTGCTGAATCACTTACCAAACCAACATTGGAGTAGAAGTGGGGCGGTGAGACACGGTTGAAGTTACAGTTATCCTGAGACGCACGGTGCCGCACGTTGCCAACTGAAACGAGCCGCTCCTGCCGGATGCCTTCGGGTCAAGCCTTGAGTGGGTTCAGGCTACATCCACTTGTCGATCGACACGCTCCGGGAATAACTCAAGTTTCCGACTTGATAGTAGGGATCGGTCTGCCCGCCGACTACGACGACGTTGATCAGCGACGCGCTCGGCCAGTGCGGGATCACGTCATCGTTCTTGAGATTCGGCGCACGCAAACCAGGGCCGCCAGTGAAAAGCTCGTCTTCCCATCGAGACTCGGCAGGCGCTGCGCCATGGGAATGAGCTGGATCGAGGGAGGCATGCCTCTCGGATTGAGAGCCTCGAATATTGCCTCGGTGGATGCAGGCGAAGACTTCTTCTTCTTATCGTCGCTCGCAGCCGCCGTCCCGGCCAAGATCGCCGGAGACACACCAAGTAGCGAAAGCAAGCTTCAGCGGTTCATTTTCTTTGCACCACCTCGATTATTTCACCAAGGCGAGTGCGTGAGATCTACTTATGAGCTTGGGCTGTGCGCCATCCTTCGGCGTATTGCGTGCGTGCGACCTCGGAATAAGGCACAGGGCTGACGATTGCCCTGATATTGGTTTGGACGTGTCGTTCAACGGTTGGTTTCGCTGATCCGCCGCCTTCCTCGCCCCAGACGAACGTCACTTCCGTGCCAGGCTCCGCATACTCTTCTTTGAGGATTGCGAGCGTGAGCATCCTGCCTTCATTCGAGCTGTAGCCGCACCAGGTGGAGATCCCGGCCATCTTGCCGTTGTGCAGAACCCTATCGTACGGCAGCGTCGCGTACACCGCCGACGGGAAATCGAAATACTTGGCACGATCCTTCTTCAGGAACATCGTGTTAATCGCGCGGGTCACGTCATCGCTATCGAGCGCCAGCGTGACCTTCTTCCGCTGCGGCTGCTTCGACATCCTTTCGAGCGCCTCGCGGCCGACAAAATCGTGATCGAACTTCACGATCGGTCCGTAGCCCAGGTCCCAAGGATTCAAGTAGTAGTCTTCGATGTTATTCGAGTAGAAGCTGCCGCCGAGCGACGCGATTGCCTCATAGCTGTTCACGGGCAGCCACTGCCGGAACGCCTTCATTCTTTCGCCGCTGTAAATTGCGGGCATCGGCGAAGGAATCCAGCCAGACTCGAGTGTATTTGACGAATAAGCTCGAGCGCCGACCAACCGCATGCCGAACTCTTTCCCTGCCTCGAACAGCGCTGTCCTTACGATTTCGGCGTCTTCCCATGGGCCGAAGAGTTCGAGCCCAGGCTGCCCGGCCATGCCGTGGCGCAGCGCGCGAACCTTCTTCCCTGCGATCGTGATGGAGGTCATGTGGAAGAATTTGAGTTGAGGCGCGGGTTGACCGGTGACCCTTTCGATCACCTTCATCGCGTTCGGGCCCTGCACCTGGAAGCGGTACGCCTTACGAACAATCGGCCCTTTCTGCACTACCGCGCGCTCATCGCGCTCGAACTTCACGTTGTATTTGCCGATTTCCCCGTTGTATTGGACCCAGTTGTGAACCGACGGACGCCCAACCAGATTGAACAGATCCTTGTCGAGATAGAAAAGGATCACATCACCGATCACGTAGCCGTCGTAGTTGCATGGCACGAACTGCTTGGCGCGGTCCGGCTCGAAGCCTTTGAAGGTATTGATGCCGAGATCCGAAAGCAGTCGTAGCGCGTCCGGACCTGAGACGTACATATCCATCATGTGATACGACTGATTGAAAAGTACGCAGGTCTGCTGCCAGGCACGCTGCTCGTCACGCCAATTGGAATATTCGGGGGGCACGACGGGGTAGACATACGGTCCGGTTTGCGAATTGCGAAGAAGATTGACCGGATTTCCGGCAGCCTGCAGAAGATCTTCCAAACTCTTATGAGCCACTGTTTCTATTTCTCCTTGAGTAGTCAGAAAGCTGTCTCGAACGACGGCGCCGAAGGCTTGGCGCACAACTAAGCGCGCCAAAGCTAGCCGCAACCCGGCGCAACCGGAATGCCGAGGAGGTAGTCGCCCTCAAATCTCTAAAAGCTGTGCGATTTCGGTGCGCGCCATCTTTCGCCGCCGTGCTGGCACGTCCCCTCCCCCGTATCCTTGACGTAGCCAGAACCACGACCGCTGGCATCCTGGGGACCCGAGGAAGATATAGGTTCGGGCGGCGGTGTGTCAACGCCAATGTACGCTGTGCCTATGGCAGTGTATCCATTGGGGGGCTGTTCCATTTCTTCGGCTGCGGACTGCGGAGTCGCAAAGGTTGTCGCTAATCATCGCGCTGCCAACGGATTGGCCGAGACCGTTAAGCTGAGCCCGACGTAGGCTTTCCTACCGGCGTTCGTCTTCTTGTATGCATACTTATCTAGACAAGAACGTGGCATTGACAGTGTTGCCCGCGGCGCAGGGACTATGGCGCAGGGGTGCAACGCACTTGATTCCGAGAGTTCCTGCATAGTGATGAGGGTGGGATCATGTCGGACGGTTCCGATATTGCGAGTTGTGTGTAGTTGGGCGGGTTGGTGACCTTCTTTGTGTTGAACGGAGGCCACAATGACTTCAACCCTCATGAAGGCGCTTCGCCGACTTCACGAGATGTACTTGGTGCCATCAACTCGCCTGGAGGAAACAACGTACTTATTGAATGCTCCGGAAACCCGGTCGTGACACTGCGGCAGATTTAGTTCACGCCGAACACTTCGGCTTATAACTCTTACCTCTCAGCTGATGCCGCCGAGTGGCGGCACCAGCCGTTTCTTACCCTGTTTAACAGTTCTTTGGCCCCCGCTCCTCGGTTCCGAAGCTAGCGCATCAGGAGTTGGCGCAGGCCTTGATTCGACCCACCCAAATATTTCTGCGGATTGGTGCGAAAACCACTTGCATACACCAGAAAAATTAGTGTATACACTCCGGCACATAAGGCGCCTGAATCCGAGACCGAAGGCTGCCGATTGCCGCCCGAAAGAAGGTCCACCCCCGACTTTCGGGCGGCATTTTTGTTTCCTACGCTTGCGAGACCACTCCTTAAGTCCATCTGAAGAGCCCTGATTGCACTGTCGTGCATACACAATCGGAGTCACGGACGATGTGATGCAACGGTCTTCCACTCGCGCCAACCGTTGAAATCGTAGACGCTGCTTTCAGAATCGCGCGCAATGTGGGTTCCGGCTCGCCAGCCGCAACAAGCTCTAGCAATTGCCTCAACCGCCGCGAGTTGATAACATCCGCCGTGCCACTCCAGAGAACGGATTGGGGCACGCTAAGAGAACATGGCCGGCAAGAATTCACGAGTCATCGTACGCATTCGCGAGATGATCCTGCACGGCGAGTTGATACCCGGGCAGCGGGTGCGGGAAGTTGAGCTAGCGGAAAAGCTTGGAGTCTCGCGCACGCCGGTCCGCGAATCCCTGCCAATCCTTGCGCAGGAAGGGATGCTAACTCAGCTCGACACACGCGGATTCGTCGTTCGAGCTTTCACGCCCCAGGAAATCATGGATGCCATCGACGTGCGGGGAGTGCTCGAGGGGCTCGCGGCTCGCATGCTCGCCGAGCAGGGACCTTCGCGTCGCTTGATTCAGTCCCTGCATGAGTGTCTCCGCGAAGGCGACGAGATTTTCGCGAAGCGGCATCTGGTCGAGTCAGACGAGGCACGCTACGGCGAAATGAACAAGCACTTTCATTCTCTCATCGTGCAAGGCGCGGGCAGCAAAGTGATCGCCGACGCGCTGGAGCGCATCGGCCGCATCCCTTTCGCGGCCGCCCACGCAATTGCTTTCGATAACGTTAACCTCCCGCGGATGTACGACTATCTGAAGTCGGCGCATCGTCAGCATCACGCGATCGTACAGGCTCTGGAAAACGCGGAGGGGGCACGGGTGGCCGCCCTGATGTATGAACATGCGTACTCCACCAAGTCCAGCATCAACATGGTGAGGAACACCTGGCGCCCCGGATCACAAACGGATACGCCTTCTCCAACCGAGAACGAACCCAAAGGTTCCCCGCAAAATTGACGACCGACCGAGGCGGGCTCCAATCGGGGAAAGGCTGCTCACGCCGCCAGGCACACGCTCAAATGTAAGCGGTTTACTGATACACACCCGCTCTCTTGCAACCGCCGGTAGCCCACGATAACGTGGCGTAAGCGTCGAACCACACTGCGATTGGCAGTTGGGACTTTGCATCGATCGGTCGGCTGAAACGCAGGAATTTCGCTTTTGCCCGAGATATTGAGCGCGCCTATGAACCGGTCAGCAGCGCGAAGAAATCGACTCAGCGTGTGGTTGCTCAAAGCGACCGTGCTGCTTTTGTTGGTTTCCGTTGCAGGAATGCGCATTGTGGCCAAGGTCGATTCCGGCCTGCCACGATCGAATCCGGCCCACTTCACGTCGGCTGCAACCAAGATGGACCAGCCGAAATCGGTTGTGACGCCGGATCGCGTGCCGCTCCCCCTAGTAATGCATCTGTTGGTTCAACCGAGCGCTTCGTTTGAATTTCGCTCGGCCGATCCAGACTTGCCTCGACCGAATCAGGTTGCCTTCACCTCGTCCACCCAGCATCGTTCTCCTCCCGTAACCGCCTAGCACACCCGCGCCGTTTCGCTGCCGCCTGTCTATTTTTCTGTTCAGTTCACAGCGGTGGCGATCGAATTACGGGGCGCGCTTTGGTTGCCGCAATTGCCGAGCGCTCTTTCCGAACAACGAAAACGTCGGAAGCCCAACCAATCGGGTCCGACGCAATGGCAAAGACGGGGTCACTTTAAATGGCTAGAACAGACGTAGACGAAAAGCCGCTGACGGAAGCGCGGCTGGCATCGCCGATGGTAAAGTGTGACGTCTGCGGACGGCACTACAATCAGCGCTACCTCACGTCGCACAAGCGCCTCTCGCACAATGCGAAGACCGATCCTTCCGTTTCGGTTGACGACTCTAGGGCCGTGGAGATGATTCTCGCGCTTTACAAAAAGATTTCTGCCAAAGCGAGAACCGATCTTCGACACCGATTGAGCGACGCAGAGGACGAGGCTTAGCGGTCCGGCTCGTCGAGCAGTGGCCGACGCTGGAACCGGCCGCGCTAGACTTGCTGACCGGACCCGAGCGAGGTCTTCGCCCGGAGCGCGATGCTCGGCGGTCTCCCTAGACGCCCAGTGATTGCGCTACCGCCTCGTTCACAACGGGACATTTCCATCGCTTCACGCTCGGCGGCTTGCCGAGTTGACCGCTTATCGGTTGAATCCGGAAATTTTCATTGAACCGCGCTTGCAGCCAAAGCCGTCCCGCTGTTAGAATGATACCGGACTGATTTAGTCCTGTATAGGGTACGGGTATTCTGACGTGGTAAGACTCGGAAAACTAACGGACTACGGGCTGGTCTTGATGACCTGTATTGCCCGAGCGGAAGGGACGCCGCTGCGGACGGCCCGCGATCTGGCCAGGGAGTCTCGCCTGCCCCTCTCAACGGTCAGCAAGCTCCTGAAAGAACTCCTTCAGAGCGGGCTGTTGATGTCCCATCGCGGCACCAAGGGGGGATACATATTGGCCCGCGATCCGCGTCAGATCTCAGTACTGGAGATCATCGCGGCGATCGAGGGTCCCATGGCCCTTACGGAATGCAGCACCGATGTCACCGGCCTTTGCAGTTTGGAATCTGGCTGCCCGATCAAGAGCAATCAACAGATCATCAACCAGGCTATCCGAGGCGTACTCGAGAAGGTGACTCTTTCCGACCTCGCGCACCCGCTTCAATTGACGCCTATCCGGGACGCGCACGGAAGGATCGTGCCGACCATCGCCTCCGGGAGAATTCAATGAGTTCGAATTCAGACGCGACGATCCGCGAGCTAGCCCAGCAGGAGTACAAGTGGGGCTTCGTCACCGACATCGGCGAAGACCGCGCTCCGAAGGGCCTGAACGAAGAGATCATTCGCTTCATCTCCGCGAAGAAGAACGAGCCGGAATTCATGCTCGAATGGCGGCTGAAAGCCTATCGCCACTGGGAAACGCTCGAAAAGGCGCAGGCGGAGCCGAAGTGGGCGAATATTCACTACCCGCCGATCAACTATCAGGATATTTCGTATTACTCTGCGCCGAAGCAGAAGCCGAGCCTCAAGAGTCTCGATGAACTCGATCCCGAAATCCTGCGGACCTACGAGAAACTGGGCATTCCGCTCGCCGAGCAGAAAATGCTGGCCGGTGTGGCGGTGGACGCGGTGTTCGATAGTGTCTCTGTTGCCACCACCTTCAAAGAGAAGCTGGCTGAAGCGGGCGTGATCTTCTGTTCTTTTTCGGAGGCGGTCCAGAAGCATCCCGATCTGGTGAAGAAATACCTTGGAACCGTAGTTCCCTACACCGACAACTTCTTCGCGACGCTCAATTCAGCGGTTTTCAGCGACGGGTCATTCGTCTACGTGCCCAAGGGCGTGCGTTGCCCGATGGAGCTATCAACGTACTTCCGCATCAATGCCGCGGAGACCGGTCAGTTCGAGCGGACACTGATCGTTGCAGATGAAGGCGCTTCCGTGAGCTATCTAGAAGGCTGTACGGCTCCGATTCGCGACGAGAACCAGCTTCACGCCGCCGTAGTCGAGTTGATTGCGCTCGATGATGCGCAGATCAAGTACTCCACGGTGCAGAACTGGTATCCCGGCGACAAGAACGGCAAAGGCGGAATCTACAATTTCGTCACCAAGCGCGGCGCGTGTCGGGGAAAGAATTCCAAGATCTCTTGGACGCAAGTTGAAACCGGCTCCGCGATCACGTGGAAATATCCCAGCTGCATTCTGCAGGGAGAGAATTCGGTCGGCGAGTTCTATTCGGTCGCGCTCACGAACAATTATCAGCAAGCCGATACGGGCACGAAGATGCTCCACATCGGCAAGAACACGCGCAGCACGATCGTATCGAAGGGCATTTCTGCCGGCCACGGCCAGAATACGTATCGCGGCCAGGTCGCGATCATGAAGGGCGCGACGGGCGCGCGAAATTACACGCAGTGCGATTCCCTGCTGATCGGCGATAAGTGCGGCGCGCACACGTTTCCGTACATCGAAGTGAAGAATTCCACGGCGCGTATGGAGCACGAGGCTTCGACATCGAAAATCGGCGAGGACCAACTTTTCTATCTGCGCCAGCGCGGACTGAAGGCCGAAGACGCCGTCTCGATGATCGTCAATGGCTTCTGCAGACGCGTCTTCCGCGAACTGCCGATGGAATTCGCGGTCGAGGCACAAAAGCTGCTGAGCGTCAGCCTCGAAGGGAGCGTCGGCTAATGGCTAGCGGCCTCCTCGCTAATCGCCAAAACGCGCAAGTAGAGCGTTCGCTAAGTGTCAGGAAACAAACGGCCCGGCTCGGCCTAATCGCCAAGAACTCGAGCCTGTCAAAACGAGCCCAGAGGTGAAGATGAGTTTGCTTGAAATCAAGAACTTGCACGCGGCGGTGGACGGCCACGAGATTCTGAAGGGCGTCAACCTTGCGCTGAACGCCGGAGAAGTGCACTCGATCATGGGGCCGAATGGTTCGGGCAAGAGCACGCTCGCGCAGGTGCTGGCCCGCCGCGAGAGCTACGAAATCACAGCCGGCGAAGTGTTTTTCAACGGCAAGGATTTGTTGGCGATGAAGCCTGAAGAGGCGGCGTGCGAAGGCGTTTTCCTCGCATTCCAGTATCCCGTCGAAATACCGGGAATCAGCAACGCGTACTTTTTGCGCTCGGCTGTGAACGCGATCCGCAAGTATCGTGGCGAAGACGAAATGGACGCGATCGACTTTCTCCCGAAGCTCCGCGAAAAAATGAAGTTGCTCGATATGGACGAAAAATTCCTGAATCGCTCCGTAAACGAAGCGTTCTCGGGCGGCGAAAAGAAGCGCAATGAAATCCTGCAGATGGCCGTGCTCGAACCGAAGTTCGCGATTCTCGACGAAACGGACTCGGGCCTCGATATCGACGCTCTGAAGATCGTCGCGAAGGGCGTGAATGCGATGCGCAGCCACGAGCGCGCCATTCTTGTGGTGACGCACTATCAGCGCCTGCTCAACTACATCGTCCCGGATCGCGTACACGTCCTCGTCGACGGACGGATCGCGCGCTCGGGCGGGCCGGAACTTGCCCTGCAGCTCGAAGACAAAGGCTACGGCGGCTACGAAACCGGCGAGCGCGGCGCAAGCGCAAACGGATAAGGAAGAGAATCTTGGGAACGGCAACGCAGGCAATTCGACACTACGAAGAGAGCTTCGGCGGGCTCGAGAAGTCCGCTGCAAGCCACGAGCCGTCGTGGCTGCGAAAGCTGCGCCAGGCAGGCTTCGCTCGATTTAGCGAGACAGGCTTCCCTACCTCTCGCGACGAGGACTGGCGCTTCACCAATCCTTCGGCGATCGCGCAGACACCGTTTCACCTCGTTCGCAACGGGCATCACATGCCCTCTCTGGCGGACATCGCGCCGCATCGGATTTCGGGAGCCGGATGCGAACTGGTGTTCGTGGACGGGCGCTTCGCAGAGAAACTTTCGTCTGTAGGCAAGCTGCCGAACGGCGTGAAAGTCGCGAGCCTCTCCGCCGAAATCGCCGCGAATCCTGGCGCGGTCGAGCCGCATCTTGGGCGCTACCTCAACATGCAGCGCGACGCTTTTGCGGCGCTCAATTCCGCATTTATCGAAGACGGCGCATACATCCATGTGGCAAAAGGCGTGGTGCTGGAGTCGCCGATACATCTGCTCTTCATCTCAACCGGCCACGATACGCCGACAGTCTGCTACCCGCGCAACTTGATCATCGCGGACGAAGATAGCCAGGTGACAATCGTCGAGAACTACGTCTCGCTCGGCCGCGGTGAGAAAGCGCTGTGCAATACGGTGACCGAGCTGATCGCCGGAGATCACAGCGTGGTCTCGCACTACATGATCGAGCGCGAAGACGAGCAGGCTTTCAACGTTTCCACGCTTCGCATTCAGCAGGGCCGCTCGGCCGACGTCGCCTCGCATTCGGTGCTGGTCGGCGGCGCGCTCGTGCGAAACAATGTCCATCCAGTGCTCGCGGGCGAAGGCAGCGAATGTCTGATCAACGGACTTTTTGTCGGCCGCGACCGGCAGCACCTCGACAATTACATGCTCGTCGAGCACGCCAGCCCGCACTGCGGCAGCCGCCAGTTTTACAACGGCATCCTCGATGGCCAAGCGCATGGCGTTTTTCACGGCCGCATCATCGTCCACAAGGATGCGCAGAAAACTGACGCGAAGCAGACGAATCGCAACCTGCTGCTTTCCGATACGGCGCAAATCGACACCAAGCCGCAACTTGAAATTTACGCGGACGACGTGAAGTGCACGCACGGCGCGACGATCGGCCAGATCGAGGAGAATTCCCTCTTCTATCTCCGGTCGCGAGGAATCGATGAGGCATCCGCGCGGCGCCTGCTGCTTTTTGCGTTCGCGAGCGAGTGCCTCGACCGGATGCGAACCGGTCCGGCGCGCACGTACGTCGAAAATTTGATTCACCAGAATTTGGGATTTATCGCCGATGCCGCGAGGCATCAGGAGTAAGGGTCATGAGCGTTGCGGCCAAGGGCGTTTCAGGGGCGGGATTTGACGTCGAGCGCGTCCGCGCAGACTTTCCGATTCTTCGACAAAAGGTGCACGGCAAGCCGCTGGTCTATCTCGATAACGCCGCAACGTCCCAAAAGCCGCGCGTGGTGATTGATGCGATCAACCGCTACTACGAGGGGGCGAACTCCAACGTTCACCGCGGAGTTCACTACCTTTCGGAGCTTGCGACAGCGGAATACGAATCTGTCCGCGAGACAGCGCGAAGATTTGTGAACGCAGCCGATCATAAGGAAATCGTTTTCGTTCGCGGGACGACGGAAGCGATCAATCTCGTGGCGCAGAGCTACGGGCGCGCGAATGTCGGCGCCGGCGACGAGATCCTCATCACGGAGATGGAGCACCACTCCAATATCGTTCCGTGGCAGATTTTGTGCAGAGAGCGTGGCGCCACGCTTCGCGTCGCTCCGATCAATGATGCGGGCGAGCTCGATCTCGACGCATTTTCGAAGCTTCTCGGTCCGAAGACGAAACTCGTGTCCGTGACGCACGTTTCGAACGCTCTCGGAACGGTCAATCCGATCCGACGCATCGTCGACATGGCTCACAGCGCCGGCGCGCCAGTGCTAGTCGACGGCGCCCAGGCTGTGCCGCACATGAAGGCGGATGTACATGCGCTCGACTGCGATTTCTATGCGTTTTCGGGCCACAAAGTTTACGGGCCGACGGGCATCGGAATTCTTTACGGCAAGACTGCGCTGCTCGAAAAAATGCCGCCATATCAGGGTGGCGGTGACATGATCATGTCGGTCACGTTCGAAAAGACGGTCTACAACCGCCTGCCCTACAAATTCGAAGCGGGCACGCCCGATATCGCGGGCGTCATCGGACTCGGCGCGGCGCTCAACTACGTGACTCGTCTCGGCATCGAGCACATCGGCGCGCACGAGAATGAGGTCGTGCGCTACGCAACCGGCAAGGTTTCGGCCATTCCCGGCGTGCGCGTGATCGGAACGGCCAAAGAGAAAGCCGGCGTGCTTTCCTTCACGCTGGGCGACGTTCATCCGCACGATATCGGCACGATTCTCGATCGCGAAGGCGTCGCGATCCGCACCGGCCACCACTGTTCGCAGCCGGTGATGCAGCATTTCGGGATCGAAGCGACGGCGCGGGCTTCCTTTGCGCTCTACAACACGAAGGAAGAGGCGGACGCGCTGGTTCGCGCGATCGAAAAAGTGCGCGAGGTGTTCGCCTGATGTCGGAACTGCGCGATCTGTATCAGGACGTGATCCTCGAACACAGCAAGGCTCCTCGCAACTACCGCGAGATGCCGACAGCGAACCACAAAGCTGAGGGCTTCAATCCGCTGTGCGGGGACCGCTTCACGGTCTACATCGCGATGGACGGCGATTCGATTCGCGACATCAGCTTTCAAGGCTCCGGCTGCGCGATTTCCAAGGCATCTGCTTCGATGATGACGCAAGTCGTGAAGGGAAAATCAGCGGCAGAAGCCGCAAAGCTTTTTAAGACGTTTCACAATCTCGTTACCGGCCATGCCGACTCGAACGGCAGCTCGGATTTGGGAAAATTGGCGGTTTTTTCCGGCGTATCGGGGTATCCCGCACGAGTGAAGTGCGCGACGCTCGCCTGGCACACTCTCCAGGCCGCGCTCGAAGGCAAACAGGAGACGACGACCGAGTAACTCGGCAAGGTTCATGACGACAGGCGGACACATCACGCTCTCGCGCGAATGCGAAGCGATTGAAATTCCGAGCGGCGCACCAGCCAAGCTGCCCGCTGGCGCTGGAGTGCGCGTGATGCAGTTCCTCGGCAGCAGCTACACGGTTGCGAGCGAATACGGAATGTTTCGAATCGACGTGAAAGATGCCGATGCGCTGGGTCTCACGCCGCCGACTCCTTCTCAAGCACCTGCCAATGGCAAACGAGAATTCAGCGAACAACTCGTTTGGGATCAACTGAAGACCGTCTACGACCCAGAGATTCCGGTGAACATCGCCGATCTCGGACTGATTTATTCCTGCGAGACGAAACCGCTCGACGACGGCGGCCGCCGCATCGAGATCAAGATGTCGATGACGGCACCGGGTTGCGGAATGGGAAATGTTCTGAAGTCCGACGTGGAAAAGAAACTCGCGAGCCTGCCTGATGTGAAGGAAGTTAACGTCGAAATCGTTTTCGACCCGCCCTGGAACCCGAGCCGAATGTCTGAAGCCGCGAGGCTACAGTTGGGCTTCGATATTTAGACCGTTCGAGCCGTTCGTCATATCCTTCGCGGATTCCGAAACGAACCGAGAAGCCGTACGCGGCACGACGCTGGTCTTTTTCGCGGGCTTCGATGCAAGCGAACGGACACCGCTCCAAACGAGCTGCAATCCCGCAAAAATGGCGATCATGGCGATGGCGAGCTTCAGTTTTCGCGCGGGAACACGTCGCGCGAAAATGCAGCCGACCATCACCGCCGGAATTCCGCCTTCGAGCAGCTGCAGCAGGACGTGACGATCGATCGCTCCGAATTTCCAGTGGAATGCGCTGCCGAGAATTGCGAGCACAAGGCCGAAAAAGATGTCCGTCCCGACCACTTCCGGTGGTGTCATCTCCGAGTAATTGAGCAGCAGCACGGTTCCGAGCGCTCCGGCTCCCGCAGAGGAAAACCCAGCCTCTACGCCAATGGGAAGCGCGAGCCAAGGCAGCCACCGCGGATTCTTCTTGGCGAAATCTCGATTCTGCGCGCGAGGGATAAAGGTGATGCTCGAAGAGGCTGTCAGCAATAGGCCAAGGATGATCACGACGGCGGAGGTTCCGGCGCTGCTGCTAACGAGTTTCAGAGCGAACGTACCGATGAGGAGGCCGGGGACCGCTCCTTGCACCAAGAACCACAGATAGCGCCAATGCACGTGCCGGCCCGCCAAATAGAACGGCGCGGCGATTAAGCGCAACACTCCGGCAAATACGAAAGCGGTACCGACCGAGGCTTCTGCGGGCAGTCCGACAAGCAGGACGAGGGCGGGGACTGTGAAGCTACCACCGCCGATGCCGGTCAGCCCGACGGCCAACGCAATGGCCAAGCCGATGAGAACGTTCACTCGTTCTCTCGTCTAGATTCGGTGTGGATGCCGCACTCGAGCTTTCGGCCACCCCACCGCCCGGAGCGGGGGTCAAAACCTTCGGTAGGGACTGCCGTGCACGGCTCGCACCCGATGCTGCGATAACCGAAGTCGTAAAGGGGCAAGTAGTCGATCTTGTTTTCGGCTGTGTATTTCCAAACCTGTCCCCAGGTCCACGCTGCAAGCGGGCTGACTTTCAACAATTTCTTGCCGCTCGGAAGTGCGTGGTGCTCGAGTACTTTTAGATTTTTTCGCGTCGGCGATTGCTCTCGGCGAAGGCCCGTGAACCACACGTCGAATTTCTCAAGCGCCGCAAAAAGCGGCTCGACCTTGCGCAGATGGCAGCAGCGACTCGGGTCGGTCTGATTGAGGATGCCAAACTGCGCTTCCTGCTCGGCGACGGATTGCTTCGCGGCAAGATTTTGGACGTTCAGATTCCACGATTGCGCCATGCGGTCGCGATACGCGTACGTCTCGGCGAAGTGGTATCCGGTATCCAAGAACAGCACAGGGATGTTGGGCAGACGCTTGCGGAGATAATCGAGGACGATCATGTCCTCGGCCTGAAAGCTGCACGTGATGCAAAAGCCGCCTCGCGCGGCCTCGGCAGCGTGATCGGCGAGGAGTCGGCCGATAATCCCATCGACGGAAAGCGCTTCAAATTGCTCGGCGAGAACCGGCGGCGTCATGATTTGCCCTTTTCCGTGTCGGCGTGTTTGTCGCGCCATTGGCGAAGGATACCGACGATCTTCTGCGCGGCTTCCTCATCCGTATTCTCATCGATGCGAACGGCAAAGAAGGAATCCGGCCCGTAAATGGCGCGGACGATCTGCTTCTGATCGGTACCATCGTCGAGCGGTGAGAAGATCGTGATATGGCCGGAAGCGCGGTAGGCCTTGGCGACGGTTGCCAGCTCGTGTGCGAGAAAATCGTTGGGTCCGGCGAGCTGGACGTGCCAGCCCTCATCGAACAACATGCGCTCAACGAGCTCAGCGACGTGCGGCCGGCCCCGGAGCCAAATTGCGGCGGCGGGGTGACCGTAGCGCAGGAGGCGCTCGTCCTTTGTGGTCCGCTTGCGATGGCTCGCGGCACTGCGAGCGCTGTGCTCGATCGCCCTTTCGATGATTCCCGCGCCGACCGTGGCATTCGTGAGCGGATCGATGAGGATAAAACTGCCCGTCGTTCGATTCAGGCGATAGGGATCGAAAAACAGCGGCAGCGTGGTTTTGACATCGACGGCAGCGATTTCATTCAAATCGAGCTTGGCGGCAGGCACGTGCTCGAGCGTATTGATGTCCACCCGATAGCGAATATGGCTGACGCGTCCGCGAACGGTGCGCGTAGTGTGCTTGAGGACGTAGATTTTGTGCGGGTCGAGCGGCTCGGGATGCATCCAGACAAGCGTGGCCTGGAATTCCGTGCCGGCCGATGCAGGCTGATCTACGGCGACCAGCATGTCGCCGCGGCTGAGATCGATTTCGTCCGCGAGCGTGATGGTGATCGAATCGCCCGGGCCCGCCGCGGGCGTTTCGCTCTCGAATGCAACGAGCGACTGAACGTTCGTCTTCACGCGTGAGGGCAGCGCCATCACCGACGTCCCCGCGCGGAGCTGTCCCGAAGCGACTTGACCGGCAAATCCGCGGAAAGTAGCGTCGGGGCGAATCACATACTGCACCGGGAAGCGAAGCGGTGCGTCGATCGATGCGCTTCCAATCGGAATCTCTTCTAAATATTCGAGCAGAGCGGGACCTTCAAACCACGGCATGCGCTTGCTGCGCCGCACGACGTTATCGCCTTCCAGCGCGCTGACGGGAACGGCGTAGATATTCGAAATGCCGAGTTGATCGGCGAATTCGCGGAAGTCAGCCGAGATGCGGTCGAAGACTTCCTGCGAGAACGCGACCAGGTCCATTTTGTTGACGGCGGCGATGATGTGGCGCACGCCAAGCAGATGCGCGATATAGGCGTGACGACGCGACTGTTTCAGCACGCCCTTTGTCGCATCCATCAAGACAACGGCGGCTTCGGCTGTGGATGCGCCGGTGGCCATGTTGCGCGTGTATTGCTCGTGGCCGGGCGTGTCGGCGATGATGAATTTGCGGCGCGGAGTCGAGAAGTAGCGGTAGGCGACGTCGATGGTAATGCCCTGCTCGCGCTCGGCGCGAAGGCCGTCGGTAAGCAACGAGAAATCGATCGGCCCAGCCGCGCGATTGATCTTGCTCTTTTGCACGGAGGCAAGCTGATCTTCGAAGACCGACTTACTGTCGTAGAGAAGGCGCCCGATGAGAGTCGATTTGCCATCGTCCACGCTCCCCGCGGTGGAAAAGCGGAGCAGATCCATATTGCGCTTGAGCGAGCCGGTGATGCCGGTCGTCGCGGCTTCAGGTGATGCAGCCGTCTGCGTCTTCGCTGCGGGTTCCGGCGTCGCCGTGGACACTAGAAGTAGCCCTCGCGCTTCTTGATCTCCATCGAGCCTTCCTCATCGTGATCGATGACCCGGTTTTCGCGCTCGGAGCGGCGAAACGAAATCATCTCTTCTATAATTTTCGGAACAGTGTCGGCGTCAGATCGAATGCCGCCGGTGCACGGCACGCAACCGAGAGAACGCATGCGGCACTTCACGATTTGCGTCTTCTCGCCGGGCAGCACGCGGACGCCAGTCTGCGTGAGGATGATCTGATCGCCGCGGACGATCGCTTCGCGCTCTTTGGCAAAATAGAGCGGCACGATAGGGATTTTCTCCTCGTGGATGTAGAGCCAGACGTCGAGCTCGGTCCAGTTCGAAAGCGGAAAGACGCGAATGCTTTCGCCCTTGTGGTGGCGGCCGTTGTAAAGGCTCCAGAGCTCGGGGCGCTGATTTTTCGGATCCCACTGGCCGAGAGCGTCGCGGAATGAGTAGACGCGTTCTTTGGCGCGCGACTTTTCTTCATCGCGGCGCGCGCCGCCGAAAGCTGCGTCGAATCCGCCTTCGGCGAGGGCATCGAGCAGCGAACGCGTCTTCAGAAGGCCGCAGCATTTCTGAGTGCCGAGCGTGTAGGGATTGGCACCTTCCGCCAGCGCCTTCTCGTTGCGATGGACAATGAGCTCGGCGCCGACATGCTTGGCGTACCAGTCGCGGAATTCGATCATTTCGGGGAATTTGTAGCTCGTGTCGACGTGCAACAACGGGAACGGAATCTTGCCAGGATAGAAAGCCTTTTGCGCCAGCCGGAGCATGCAAGACGAATCCTTGCCGATCGAATACAGCATGACCGGATGAGCGAATTCGGCCGCGGCTTCGCGGAGAATGAAAATGCTCTCGGCTTCGAGCATCTTCAGATGGTCAAGCCCATCCGCCCGAGTTGCTGAACCGTCGATGCCTTCCAAATCGATCATGAATTCCATTTTCCCTCCCAGTTCCAGCGATGTTGCGGGAGGTCCCTCGGTTCGCGTTGCTCTCTCGCGACGACGATCCCAGTCGGATCGCCACCGCAACAAAAAACCCGCCTCCCGGATTTATTCCGAGGGCGGGTCAGATTCAGGCCTAGCTTACTCTGATCTTACTTGCTGAATCCCTGCGCCCCCGGCAACGCACACATCCGCGCTGCGCGACAACAGGTACAACAGACGCATTGAGGCAGCAGGTTCATGAAATCGCTTTAGCCAAGTTTAACCTGCCACGAGGCGTGAGTCAACGACGGACGCCCCGCCCGGCTGACATCATGTAATCGTTGACTGCCATATCCAATTTGCGCTAGAAACCGAGTGGAATTGTCATGACCACGCGCCCCAGCAATCTGCTGAGCCCCCGCGATGCCGCGAAAGTGCTAGGCATCAGCTACCCGACATTGAAGCAGTGGATCTACAAGAAGAAGCTCCAGACCGTCAAAACAGCGGGCGGGCACCACCGCATACCTGAAACGGAACTGGACAAGTTTCTGCACCTGCATTCGGAACGGCTGCCGGTCGAACAACGGCGCCCGAATTTCCGGCAAATCAGCGGGCGCAATCAGCTGGTGGGCCGCGTGACGGAAGTGAAAGTCGATGGCCTGATGGCGCAGGTGACGCTCTCGATTGGCGGCCAACGGGTCACATCGATCATCACCGCTGATGCCGTTCGCGAAATGCGGCTCAAAGTGGGCGACAAGGCGGCGGCGCTGGTCAAATCAACAGAAGTGATGATTGTCCGCGTCTAGGCGTCTCGCGCTGCACTCGTTCAATCACCCCGGTGGACCAATCACAGTAATGGATTTCAGCATTCTGACCCATCGCGCCGGCCTTTTGTCGTGTGGCGCCACAAGCCTGAGCGGCCCCTGCTTTGGCCCTATCGGAGCACCATCGATCGTATCGGCCACCAAAACGTCCGAGTCGACAAATGCCGAATCCAGTTCAGCCAGACAGAACACGACGCGATAGCCGTCTTCGCCTTCCGCTATCACATAGGAAACCATCAGCGGACCTCTGAGTGTTTCTCCGTGAGCGACTCCTGCCTCCTGGAGCAAGTCGTCGAGCAAGACACCTTCGTACACTTCGATTCGCTTTTCGTGTGAGTCCATGACGCGAAGAGTCTTTCGGGGCAGGTTCCGCAGATCCGGGATGCTCAGGCTTAATGGCTTCGGAACTGCGCCGCCGACTGTTAGCAGCGCAACGGGCGGCGTGTTCTGTGCGCCCAGGTCGCGTTGAATGGGAAAAAGCGTCGCGGCCGCAAAGAGAAGAAGGCTCAGGAGACCGACATATTTATGCCGTTGAAACAAGGAAGCATCCCCACAGGGTAGACGGAACTGAGCCTCTATCCAACCCAAAGCGCATTGACTTATCTACTTTATCCGTATTAAATAGTCAACTCTTCGCAGCTGGCACCGAGTCAGTCGCCGTTCCATGAGTTCCCCACAAGGGTGAGGAGGAGTTGCATGATCAGTTGTCTTGAAAGAGGACAGAGCCGTCGGCTCCTCTGGTTCCAATTCATTGCTCTAGGAGTGCTGCTCGCGTTCGGATCGCTACCGGCCTCAGCCCAGATGGCCGCGAACCTATCCGGCACGGTAACGGACCAAACGGGCGCCATTGTATCCGGCGTTGACATAAGTGTTCGGAACGCCGAAACCGGCGTGGTCCGGAACACGACGACAGATGCAGCCGGACTCTATCAGGTGTTCGCGCTCCCAATCGGGGAGTACGAGATTCACGCCAAGAAAGACGGATTCACCGAGGAGGTGAGAACAGGCATCCACCTGGTCGTAGGGCAGGACGCGCGCGCTGACCTTGTTTTGCAGCTGGGCCGAGTCACTGAACGGATTAATGTCAACGCCGACGCTGCGCTGGTCAGCACCACTACCGCGGATATCTCCGGCTTGGTCGGGGAAGAACAAGTGAAGGACCTGCCTCTGAATGGGCGCAGCTACGACCTGTTGATGCTGCTGAATCCGGGAGTGGTGAATTTCACGTGGGAAAAGACGGGCGGTACCGGAGTCTCGAACTCGTCCACGGCGGGCAACTTTGCAGTCTCCGGGAACCGGCCGGAGCAAAACCTGTTTCTGCTGAACGGTGTGGAATTCACGGGCGCCGCGGAAAACAACATGACTCCCGGGGGACCAAGCGGTCAACTACTTGGCGTAGAGGCGGTGCGCGAATTCAACGTGGTGCGTGACTCCTATGGCGCTGAGTATGGGAAGCACCCGGGCGCGCAGGTTGCCATCGTGACGCAATCGGGAGGCAACGAATGGCATGGCTCTGCGTACGAATACTTGCGAAACAACGTGCTCGACGCCCGCAACTTCTTCGATGCGGACCCGAACAATGCCTCTCTCGGCTCGGCGCCTCTATTCCAGCGCAATCAGTTCGGCGGCTCGCTGGGCGGGCCGGTCGCGAAGGACAGGACGTTCGTCTTCTTAAACTACGAAGGATTCCGGCAAAACTTGCATCAAACGATGTTGACCTTCGTGCCCGCGAATGAAGACCGGAACTGCGCCGCTCCCGCCGGATGTGCCGTGTACGCGCCCGGTTGGGGCGGCAACTGTCCGGCAGCCCAACAGGCGGCGTGCGCAAACATCGTTCAGCAACTGCTGAATCTGTGGCCGGCTTCCAATGGTCCAGAGCTGCTGGTCGGCGGAGCGCCGAGCGGCATCGCACAGCTAACCGGCACGCCGAAATCCAGCCCTCTTCAAAAGATTCGCGAAGATTTCGGGACGACGCGCGTGGACCACATATTTTCAGCGAAGGATACACTCTCCGCGATTTACACGATCGACGACGGAACCAACGTGGAC